>Ga0207428_10000050_pt1 | contig 177286 bp, 152 predicted proteins | sample RhiMethybrSRZTD1_FD_187600 | JGI IMG/M metagenome (GOLD analysis project Ga0207428, IMG submission 187600) | Populus rhizosphere microbial communities from Tennessee, USA - Rhizosphere MetaG P. TD hybrid SRZTD1 (SPAdes) (version 3) | ecosystem: Host-associated > Plants > Roots > Rhizosphere >...
TGGACCGCGCCCAGATCCGCTCTTCATCCGGCGTCATGCGCACTTCGTGATGCGGCCGCCGCAGCCAGGCGCGGTCCAGCACCACGGCGCCCGCCGCCGCCATGCGCTGCACCGCCGCGGCGAACAAGGGTGCCGGCAATCGCGGATGGAGGGACAGTCTCAACCGCTCCTGCCCCATCCCCTGCAGATCGGGCCGCTCGGCATGGAACGCGTCGAGCGCCGCGACGGCAGCGTCGTTGAAACGCTGCCAGGTTGCCCGCCGCATCGCGATGGCCTGCCGGCCGCCTGACAGCACAATCAGATCATGCTGCTCGATTGCCCGGCTGGCGGTATCCGCTGCCGCCGCCCGGTCGCGGAAAAAGGCATCGAGATCGACGAAACCGCGCGGCCCGTCCAGAACGGCCGACAAGGCCGCCGTCGGATCTGCGGCGTCCAGCGCCAGCAATTCCGATCGCCGCTCCGGCGTTCGCCGCCGGCGTTCCGGTGCGCGCAAGTCTATCAGTACGCCGCCACCGATGGTGCGGCTGGCCGACGTATCGCGGATGATGAAGCGGTCGCCCGCCGCCGCCGCAATCGGCTTGTCGAGCACGATCTGGACCAAGTCGGTCTCGCCCGGCGCGATCGGCTGGTCCCGCAGGACGACAAGGCGCGCCGCCAGATCCGCGGCGCCATGATACAGCCGAACGGGCATCCACTGGCCAACCGGCTTGGCCTCCGACTTTAACACTCTAAGCCGCGCATCGATGCGGTTGGTCGGCGCGTGCAGCGAGGGATCGAGCACGATGTCGCCGCGGCTGATCGCCTCCTTGGTAACACCCGCTCCCGCCAGGGCCAACGCGCACCGCTCGCCGGCGTGCCCACGCGCGGCAGGGCGGTTCTGCACATGCAGCGACCGAACGCGCGCCTCAAGCCCGGAGGGGCTGACGACGACCGTATCGCCGATCGAAACCCCGCCCGACAGGGCCGTGCCGGTGACCACGGTCCCGGTACCGACCAAGGTGAAGGCGCGATCGACGGCGAGGCGGAAGCGCCCATCGGCCGCACGCGCCATCATTGCGCGGCAGAGGTCATCCAGGCGTTCGGCCAGCGCTGGGATCCCCTCTCCCGTCACGGCGGAGACCGGCAGGATCTCGGCACCGGCCAGGCACGTTCCAGCCAAGGCAGCCGTTATTTCGGCGGTCACTTCGCGCCGGCGATCCTCGTCCGCCAGATCCGCCTTGGTCAGCGCGACGATGCCGCGCGAAAGGCCGAGGAGATCCAGGATCGCGAGATGCTCGCGGGTTTGCGGCATGATTCCATCGTCGGCGGCGACCACCAGCAGCACGAGATCGATGCCGGTGGCGCCGGCCAGCATGTTGTGGACCAGCTTCTCATGGCCCGGCACGTCGATGAAGCCGATGATCGCGCCATCCGGACGCGGCCAATAGGCGAAACCGAGGTCGAGGGTGATGCCGCGCGCCTTCTCCTCCGGCAGCCGGTCGGCGTCGATTCCGGTGAGCGCACGCACCAGCGCCGTCTTGCCGTGATCGATGTGGCCGGCGGTCCCGACGATCATGCCGCACCCTCCGCCGGTAGGGACAATGCCGCGGCCCGTTCCGCTTCCATGCGTTGGTCCGGCGTGCAGGCTGCGCGCGCAGCAGGGAGAAAGGGCTCGGCGAGCATGCTGCCGCCGCGCTGGGCCCGCGAAAGCCAGGACAAAGCCGCGACCGGGTCCCGTGCGACGCCTGCACCCATATGATGCGCCGCGCCCAGCATCGCCTGTCCGTCGACATCGCCCAGCACAGCCGCCTTGCGCCACCATTCGGCGGCGGTCGCTGGATCGCGCGCGACGCCGAGGGCGTTGTGGTAGAGCATGCCGAGCCGCGTCATCGCCGCCGCCACACCTTGGCCGGCGGCGGCGAGCGCCCAGTGCCGTGCCTCTTCGTACTCCGGCGGCAGCAACTCGCCTTCGACCAGCAGCCAGGACAGCATGTCCTGGGATTCGGCGTCGCCCTGTGCGGCGGCGGCGCGATACCAGCGCGCGGCCGCACCGGCATCCAGCTCGACCAGCTCGCCTTTGAAGTAGAGCGTCGCGAGATTGCGCTGGCCGACAGCATCGCCGGCTTCCGCTGCCAGGTTGAGCCACCGCAAGGCAAGTGCGCCGTCCGGCGCGACGCCAAGGCCGTTCGCGAAACAAGCGCCAACATTGCTCTGCGCGCGCGCCACGCCCGCCTGCGCCAGCGGACCCCAGATCTCGAGCGCCTGCGCATAGTCGCCTTGTTCCGCCGCCGCGTAGGCCGCGCTCATCCGTTCGGCGACGTCACTGATGCCGGTTCGCTCCGCCGCGGATTCAGGCGCGCGCATTCGGCGCCTCCGCCAGATCGACGGCGACGAGATTGGCGGCGAATCCCGCTTCATCCTCCAGGCAGCGCAGATCGAGGATCAGGCTGCTTTCCGCAATGCGGCCGATCACCGGCACCGGCAGGTTCCGCAGGGCCGTCGCGAGGACCGTCAATGCTCTGCCTTGGCCGCGCGCCGCCGACGGCTTGATGACGATGCCCGCGCTGGGCACTGTTTCCAGCGGCAACGCGCCCGATCCGATCTGGCTGGCGCAGGCAATGATCTCGACCTGATAAGCATCGCCGAGCTTTGCAGCGATCAGGGGCGCCACTCGCCCAGCCAACGCTTCGATCTCGGCCCTCGGGCGCGCCAGCAGGCGGATCGTCGGCAGGCGCTCGGTCAGCCGGTCGGGATCGCGATAAAGCTTCAGCGTCGCTTCGAGCGCGGCCATGCGGATCTTGTCGACGCGCAATGCGCGCTTCATCGGGTTGCGGTTGATCTGCGCCAGCAGCGCCTTGCGGCCCACGATGAATCCGGCCTGCGGCCCGCCGAGCAGCTTGTCGCCGGAGAAGGTGACGATGTCGGCGCCATGCGCCATCGCTTCGGCGACCGTCGGTTCATGGGAGAGGCCAAAGCGCGCGAGATCGACCAGCGTGCCGGAACCGAGATCGTGGACCAGCGGAACCCCGCGTTCACGGGCCAGCGTGGCAAGACCGCTTGCGGATACCTCGCTGGTGAACCCTTCGATGCGGTAGTTCGACCTATGCACCTTCAGCAGCAGGCCGGTCTTCGGCCCGATCGCCGCCGCATAGTCCTTGGCGTGGGTTCGGTTGGTGGTGCCGATCTCCACCAGCTTCGCGCCGGCGCGGCTCATGATCTCCGGCATGCGGAACGCGCCGCCGATCTCGATCAGCTCGCCGCGCGAGACCACCGCTTCGCGGCCCTTCGCCAGCGTGTTCAGCACCAGCAGGATCGCGGCGGCATTGTTGTTGACGATGGTCGCGTCCTCTGCCCCCGTCAGCTCGCACAACAGGCTGCGCAGGTGATCGTCACGCTCGCCGCGCTTGCCGCTTTCGAGGTCGAATTCGAGCGCGACGGCGCTGCGCATCGCCTCGCCCGCCGCCTCGATCGCCGCCTCCGCCAGCAGCGCGCGGCCGAGATTGGTGTGAAGGACGGTGCCCGTCAGGTTGAAGACCGGACGCAGGCTCGGCACCGCCTCGGCCTGCAGCTTCCAGCGCGCGGTCTCCGCGACCGCCTCCGCCGCAGCGCCGTTGCCGGCGAGGCGGACCGCCGCAAGCGTATCGCGAACGGCGGCAAGGACGGCGGGGCGGCCGAAATCTCCGATCGCAGCGCCTGCAATGTCGGTCCTAAGCACCTCGTCGACCGAGGGCAGGCGGCGCGCATTTGCGATCTTTCCATCCGGCACCATCGCGCCCTCAATACCCGACCAGGAACGGGTTCACGCCGCCGCGCTTGAAGCCCGTCTCGCGTACCAGCAGGTCTAGGCCGAGGCTGGCGACGTCGTCGGCGATCACGTCCACCGCCGGATCCAGGTGCTGATGGAGGATTTTCACATAGCCGTGGCAGCTCCTGCAGGTCTCGGCCTTTACCGTTCCGGGGCCGCCGTCGATCTCCTGGTAGGAGATGCCCGCGGTCGACGCGCAGAGCGTGCATTTGATGCGCACATAGTTCCACAGCGTGCCGCACAGCCCGCAGCCGCAGTAGCGGGTGCCATGCGCGCCCTGCCAGCCCACCACCATCGAGGCCGCCGGCGGGCCGCCGCATGCCGGACATATTGCGTCACCGACCGGCACCAGCGCTTTGGCGTCAAGGCGCGCCGCCAGCCTGGCATAATGCACCTGGAGCGCCGCGGCGACATAGAGATGCTCGGCCAGGGTATCCATCGGAATGGCATAGGCCAGCACCGACCGGACCATGTCCGTGCGCGCAGCCTGATCCGCCCCCCGCAAGCGGGCCAGCGCCGCGGCCGCGGCCTCGGGCATGTCGATGGCCTCTGCCAGCGCCAGGACGCGCTCAAGCGTCTGCTCGAACACCGGGTCGGGAACGAAGCGGGCGCGATCGAACGCGGGCATGCCGAATTCGCGCGCCCGGTTGAGCGCATCGGCTTCGGGCAGCTCCGGCGCAGGCAAACTTTGTTGCGCACCGTGCTGGGCATCGGCGATGCCGGCCAGAAACAGCAGGTAGGATTTGAGATCGTGGCCCTCGGCCAGATATCGGAAGCGCGCGGCGCGGGTGCTGAAAAGAAGCAGCGGATCCGGCAGGCGGACGAAGGGTGGATTTGCGACCTCGCCGATCGAGGTCATGTCGCGCTGCGGCGCGTCCGTCTTTGCCATCATTACACCTCACGAACCGCACGGGTCACGTGTTTGCGCGGAAGCGGCCCCTATTCGGCGGGCTTCGCACCGCTGCCTTTGTCGTCATGCTTGCCGGTGACCAACTCTCTCAGCCATTTACGATGATGACGCCAGGCCCAGCCGCCGGTCACCGAGCCCTTGATCATGGCGCGGAACGTGCCGCGCACCCAGATCGCAGCATAGACGTGCACGATCCAGACGCAAATGATGACGATCGCGGCCAGCGAATGGATCAGCACCGCGATCCGCTTCTGGTCGACAGTGGTGTATTGCGCGAAATACTGGTCCCAGATCGCAAACCCGCTGCAAATCAGGACGATGATCAGGATCGACATCAACCAGAAGACCATCTTCTGGCCGGCATTGTATTTTCCGACCTCGGGCAGCCTCTCCTCATGGCTGGTCAGCACGTCGCGCAGGCGCGCCATCCAGGTCCCGTCCTCGCTCTTCCACAGATTGGCCCGCCAGAAACGCAGGAACAATCCGAGGAAAGCGAAGAACAGCACCACGCCGATCCAGGGATGGATGGCCCGGGTGGTCTCCCCGCCGCCGAACAGGACTGTCAGGAAGAACAGGCTGGGATGAAACAAGGCGAGGCCGGACAGGGCAAGGAGCACGAGGCTCGCCGCCGTGATCCAGTGGTTGATGCGCGCTGCCGTGGTGTAACGGTCGACCGTGACCGGATTGCCCGGATGGACCTGCTCGCCTGGCCCGACGTCATAGGGCTTTTCCATCACCGACCTCCTGGCTGATTCTCCGTCAGCCGCTTGGCGTTCTTCTCATCCTCTTCAGACACGCGGTTGGGACCCGAGACGACGTGGTGCAGGAACCCGATGCCGACGAACGAGGCGATCGCGGTCAGGCCGGCATATTTGGTCAGGCCCTTCCACAGATCGACCAGCGGGCTGATCCTCGGCTCCTTCGGCAGGTTGGCATAGATCTCCGGCTTGTCGGCGTGGTGCAGCACATACATCACATGCGTGCCGCCGACGCCTGGCGGATCATAGAGGCCGGCATTGGCGAAGCCGCGGGACTTCAGATCCTCGATCCGCTGCGCCGCGTGCTTCTTCATGTCCTCCTTGGGGCCGAACACGATGGCTTGCGTCGGGCAGGCCTTGGCGCAGGCCGGCCCCTGCCCGACGGCGACGCGGTCGGAGCACAGGGTGCATTTGTAGGCCTTGTGATCGACCTTGGAGATGCGCGGGATGTTGAAGGGGCAACCCTTCACGCAATAGCCGCAGCCGATGCAGTTCTCGTGCACGAAATCGACGATGCCGTTCGAGTACTGCACGATGGCGCCGGGCGCCGGGCAGGCCTTCAGACAGCCAGGATCGGCGCAATGCATGCAGCCGTCCTTGCGGATCAGCCATTCGAGATTGCCGGTCTCCTCGTTCTCCCACTCGGTGTAACGCATGAGCGTGAAGGTGGCCGGCGTGAGATCGGCGGGGTTCTCGTATAGACCGTGGTTTTCGCCGATCTCCTCGCGCATGTCGTTCCATTCCAGGCAGGCGACCTGGCAGGCCTTGCAGCCGATGCACTTGGAGACGTCGATCAGCTTCGCCACTGCGGTGAGTTGACGCGACGGAGCCGGCACGCTCGAGGCCGACCGGCGGATCAGGTCTTCCTGGCCGAATTGGACCGCGGATGGCTGGACGGACGGGTTCGGAAGCGGAGGATACATGGTGCGGCCCTCCCTACGATACCGGCTCGGTCAGCGGCGCGATATCGACCAGGAACGCCTTGTATTCCGGCGTCTCGATATTGGCGTCACCCACGAACGGCGTCAGCGAATTCGGGCCGAAGCCTTTTTTCGCCGTGCCGGTGAAGCCCCAGTGCAGAGGTATGCCGACGATATGCACCGTCTTGCCGTCGCATTGCAGCGGCTTGATGCGCTTGGTCACCACGGCCTTCGCCTTTATCTCGCCGCGGTTGGACATGACCTTGATCCAGCCGCCAGGCTTGATGCCCTTCTCGGCCGCAAGCTGCTCCGAGATCTCCACAAAGAACTCCGGTTGCATGACCGCGTTGGGATGGACGTGCTTGGTCCAGTAGTGGAAGTGCTCGGTCAGGCGATAGGAGGTCGCCGCATAGGGGAACTTCTCGGCATCGCCGAGTTGCGCCAGGTCGTCCTTGAAGATGCGGGCCGCGGGATTGCCGCGCACCTTCGGGGCGATCGGGTTGGCAATCGGCGATTCGAACGGCTCGTAATGCACCGGGAATGGGCCGTCTTTCATCATGCCGCGGGTGAACAGCCGCGCCGTTCCCTCCGGGTTCATGATAAAGGGTCCGACTACGCCAGGTTTTGCGGTGGGGGCGATGTCCGGAACGTCATAGCCCGACCATTTCGTGCCGTCCCAGGCGATGGTCTTGCGAGACGGATCCCAGGGCTGACCATTCATGTCGGCTGAAGCGCGGTTGTACAGGATCCGGCGGTTGGCCGGCCAGGAGAACGCCCACTTGGAATAGAAGCCGGCATCGTCCGGATCCGTGTTATCCCGGCGCGCCATGTTGTTGCCGTTCTCGTTGAAGCAGCCGGAATAGATCCAGCACCCGCTCGCCGTCGTGCCGTCATCGCGCAACTGGGCGAATGCCAGCACCTGCTTGCCCTTCTCGACCAGCACCTTGGTCGGATCGGCCGGATCGTACAGCGTCTCGATCGCGTAGCCGTTGATCTCGCGCGCGATCTCATCGGCTTTCGGCTCGTCTGGATTGGCGTACGGCCAGCGCAGATTGACGATCGGTTCCGGGACCGGCCCGCTTTCCTGCTCGTACAGCGCCTTCAGCCTCCTCCATATCTGCGCCATGATCCAGTTGTCGGACTTCGCCTCGCCCGGCGGCGACCCGCCTGGCCAATGCCATTGCAGCCAGCGCCCAGAGTTGGTCAGCGATCCTTCGTCTTCGGCGAAGCAGGTGCTGGGAAGCTGGATGACCTCGGTCTGGATCTGCGCTGTGTCGACATCGTTATGTTCGCCGTGGTTCTCCCAGAACCGTGATGTCTCGGTGTCCAGCGGATCCATGGTCACCAGGAACTTCAGCTTTGAGAGCGCGTCCGTGCATTTCTTCCGGTTGGGAAAGGCCAGCAGCGGATTGAAGCCCTGGCAGAAATAACCGGTCATCTTGCCCTGGTACATCAGATCGAACGCGCGCAGCACGTCATAGCCCGGCACGTCGAGCTTCGGCAGCCAGTCGTACGCGAAGTCGTTCGCCGGCGTCGCAGCATCGCCCCACATCGATTTCTGGAAGCTGACGAAGAACTTCTTGTAGTTCTGCCAGTAGCTCATCTGGTCTGGCCGCAGCGGCTTGAAGCCCCGGGTCGACATGTAGGTGGCGAAATCCACTTCCTTTTGGTTGGGCACTGTCAGATATCCGGGAAGCAGGTTCGACATCAGGCCGATGTCGGTCAGTCCCTGGATGTTGGAGTGCCCACGCAGCGCATTCATGCCGCCGCCACGTACCCCGATATTGCCGAGGATGAGCTGCAGCATCGCCATGCCGCGAATGTTCTGCGAGCCCTTGGAATGCTGAGTCCAGCCAAGGGCATACATCGAGGTCATGGTCTTGGTCTTCGAGGAGCACTCGGCGATCATTGCCGCGATCTTCAGGTACTTGTCCTTGGGCGTGCCGCAGATCCGCTCCACCATCTCGGGCGTGTAGATCGAGACATGCTGTTTCAGCAGGTTCCACACGCACCGCGGATCGGTGAGCATGTCGTCGATCTTTACGAAGCCGTCTTCGCCGACCTGATAGTCCCAGCTCGACTTGTCGTAGTCGCGCTTGGCCTCGTCATAGCCGGTGAACAGACCGTCCTGATAGCTGAACTCGTTCTTCACCAGATAGGTCGCGTTGGTGTAGGCCTTGACGTAGTCCCACTGCACTTTGTCGTTCTGGATGCAGTAGTTGATGAGGCCCATCAGGAACGCGATGTCGGTGCCCTGACGGATCGGCGCATAGACGTCCGCGACCGATGCCGAGCGCGTGAAACGCGGATCGACCACGATCAGCTTGGCGCCGCGATTGGCCTTGGCCTCCGTGACCCACTTGAAGCCGCACGGATGCGCCTCGGCGGCATTGCCACCCATGATGACGACGAGATCCGTATTCCGGATATCGGTCCAGGAATTCGTCATTGCGCCACGGCCGAATGTTGGGGCGAGACTCGCCACCGTTGGGCCGTGTCAAACCCGCGCTTGGTTGTCGAATACCAGCATCCCGGCGCTGCGGACCACCTTGTAGGTCAGGAACGCCGTTTCGTTGGTGGTCGCCGATGCCGCGAGGAACCCGGTGGTGATCCACCGGTTGACCGTCACGCCATCCTGGTTGCGGGCTACGAAATTCTTGTCGCGATCATCCTTCAGGTGGCGCGCGATCTTATCCAGCGCGTCGTTCCAGGAGATGTCCTCGAACTTGTCGGCGCCCGGCTTGCGGATGCGCGGCTTGGTGAGGCGCGTCTCCGAATGGACGAAGTCGAGCAGCCCGGCGCCTTTCGGGCACAGAGTGCCGCGATTGGTCGGATGGTCGGCATCACCCTCGATATGAGTGATCTTCGCCGCCTCGCCCTTCTTCAGATCGCCCTTGGAATACAGGATCACGCCGCAAGCGACGGAGCAGTATGGGCAGGTGTTGCGGGTTTCGGTGGTGCCGGCCAGCTTGAACGCGCGGATCGCATCGGCATGGGCGGCTTCCACACCGCCGAAGCCGAACGCGCCGAGCGCCGTGCCCGCCAGCCCCACGCCAGCACCTTTCAGCAGGGTGCGTCGTGAGAGTTCCATGTTCATCGTACCGGTCCCTCCCCAGAGATATATCGCTGGCGGCAGTGTTCCGGTTTTTCGCGCGGGGACACCGACGCTCAGCTCACGAGGTTCCGCACTAACTGTGGAATGACATTCTGGAACCACTTTGATTACGACGCAATCTGTTTGACCTCGTTGCACACATCATAAGGCATTTAGTCGCCCATTGACGGGATTGGGCGAGTGCCGGGCTATCTTGATTGACGCCGCCATAGGACGATCTCGATCTGATCTCGTGACGGATAGATCAGCTCTCGAGGTTCGGGGCGTCGGACATTTCCGTTTTTCCAAGCATCAAGCCAGGATGGACGTGGCGGGAGCGGCGTTTGTGCGCTGCGAAAGCGCCGCGCGCGGCATCGTTGGCAGGAGGCATTCATGACTATCCAGAGGCGAGATTTTCTGAAAGCGGGTGTTGCAATATCCATGCTTTCTGTGGTGCCGCGTTCATCGCAGGCAGACGCGGCATTCGCACCGCGCCCCGGCGCGTGGCGGCGATTCGCATTGCGAACCCGGATCGTGATCAAGGAGCCGTCCGGTCCGACGCAAGCGTGGATTCCGGTACCCTCGCTCAACGAGGCCGACTGGTTCCGCTCGGATGGGAACGAATGGACGACCAATGCCAAGACGGCGTCCCTCACACAGGATTCCAAGTATGGAGCCCAGATGCTCCATGTCGCCTGGGGGCCCGATGAGAAAGCGCCCCTCGTCGAAGTCGCGAGCGTGATCGCGACGCGCGACCGCGCCATCGATTTCAGCAAGCCGGGCACTGCAGCCACGCTGTCGGACGCGGAACGGGCGCTCTATACCGAGGGCACCGTGCTCATCCCCGTGGACGGGCTGGTCAAGCAAAGCTCCGACAAGATCGTCTCCGGACTCGATACCGACCTCGACAAGGCCCGTGCGATCTATGAGTGGATCGTCGAGAACACGTTCCGCGATGCCAAGGTGCGCGGTTGCGGCCGCGGCGACATCGCTGCCATGCTCGCGCTGAACAACCTCGGCGGCAAATGCGCCGACCTCAATGCGCTCTATGTCGGCCTGGCGCGCGCCGCCGGCCTGCCCGCGCGCGACATATATGGAATCCGCGTGGCTCCGTCGCGGTTCGGCTACCAGAGCCTCGGTGCCAAGTCCGAGATCGTCACCAAGTCCCAGCATTGCCGCGCCGAAGTGTTCCTGTCCGATTTCGGCTGGGTTCCGGTCGATCTCGCCGACGTGCGCAAGGTCGTGCTGGAAGAGCCGCCGGGAAGCCTCGCGATCGACGATCCGAAGGTCGTCGCCGCACGCAGGACGCTGTTCGGCGCCTGGGAGGGCAACTGGTTGGCCTACAACGCGGCACATGACGTGGCGCTGCCGGGCGCCACAAGCCCCAGCCTCGGCTTCCTGATGTATCCACAGGCGGAAACCGGGTCGCGCCAGCTCGATTGCCTGGAACCCGACGGCTTCAGCTATGCCATTACCGCCAAGGAGCTGGCGGCCTAGGCTCGATCGAGGGCGTGGTCGGGCCCGGCTTTAGTCGATCTGGTCGGGCGTGGAAAGGACACTTCCGAAATGGTGCTGCCAAAGCCGAGCGCCCAGCTCTCCGGATCGGTCAAGCGACGATCCAACGGTCAGCCACCTCAACAGCGTCGGCTGAAGCCCCGCATCGAACAAGGCGAAGCCGGCCGCGAGCACGCAGGTGTCCGTCTGCATGCCGCACACCAGCACCCGTTCAACGCGCAGTCCCTTCAGATAATCCACCGCCTCGACCGGCGGCATATAGCCATGCTTGACGAACGTGCGATCGGCAGCGATCAGGCTCTCGTCCGCCGCGCCGGGCTTCCATCCCAGTTGCCGCTCGAACGGTGTTGCAGATTCATCGTGCCGCTCGACCGTCGCCACCGCGGGCATCGTCGTCGCAAGCGCGGCGATGTCGCGGACGAGCTCGGCCGGCGGTGCAAAGGTCGGTTGGATATCGATGATCAGGAGCGCTTGCCGCATCCGGACCTTAAATCATGGGGACGAGCCGGAAATCAAATGCTGGAGACGCGCGTCAGTCCGCCGCTCAAGCCGGTTCCAAGACATGGACGGCCCGCTTCGCCACCAGATGCTGGGTCTTTGCTGCGTAGGCCGCCATGTGCGGCGCTGCGGCATGGGCCCTCAGCGCCGCCATGCTTTCCCACTTTTCGATGACGACGAAAGTGTCCGGGCCGAAGGCGGGCTCGGCACCGTCCACATCGACCGCAGCCCCGTATTCGATGCAGCCGGCCTCTGCATGCACGGCAGGCAGGTTTGCCTTGAAGGCCTCCAGCACCGCATCTCGCTGATGAGGCTTCGCGGTGATGATGGCGAGCACATGAATCACGTGAGTCTCCTGGTGTCAGAGGTTGTGGACAAGTTCGGGTCTCACAATCTTCCAGGACCGAAGCTTTGCGGCAATAGGAGTATTTCGTATGGGGTCGGGCGCTCAAGGAACGTGTAACGCCGAAATGGTTGGTGCCGACTGGGTTGTTGCGTCACCTTGCGCGTCGTCTGGTTTCTTGGCCCGCGCAAGAATCCTCAGCGCGCCATCCGGCAACGGCCGCTGTAGCTTCAACGCTTCGGCGGCCGGGGGTGCAGACGGCCCACAGCCTATTGTTCGGCATACTCATTTGGAGGCGACAAGGCCTCCGATGCGAGCAGCACGAAGATCCCGAGAACGACCAGAGCAAGCCCGGAATAATTCGTTCTCATCCCTGGCCATCCCGACCAGTTCGGCCAAGCAGCTTGGGCGATCATCAGCATGGAGCCGATCAAGACCAAACCGGCTCCGACAAGCACCAAGACGGGCGGAAGATCCATTATGAACCTCCTTACAAAGAGCCTCCGCACATGAATAACAACGGTAGCTGTTACCCGGCAAGTTGGCTCCGCAGCATCACGATGGACGATGGTACGCGCGCGCGTTTCTGGCAGCTGCATCAACGCTGACCTGGGGATCCGGTCCCTCGTCCGCAATGACACGGAGCGACACTTAGCAAAGTTTTACGAGACGACGTTACCGGCTTGGGTGATGAACCCCCCATAAGGAAGCCGCCGCGCTGGCCGCGTGGCCTCGGTCACGCCGATTGCCGGCCAGATGTGAAGTAGGGATGGCGAACAGCAGGTTGAGGCGTTGCGGAACGGCGGCAGGTCACCGCAACGTTCATTGATCTCGTTAACTCGACCGAACTCAGCCGCCGGCTCGGCCCTGAGAAGATGCGTGACGTCGTTCGCGTCTGTCAAAACGCAGTGGCGGACGAGGTCAATTGCGTGGAAGGGGACGTCGCCAACGTCTGGGGCGACGGAGTGCTCGCCTACTTCGGTTCGCCAGGCGCATGAGGATGAGGGCCAGCGGGCGGTGCGAGCCGGACTCGCCATTGTTGGTGCCGTCTCCTGTGTGGGAATGACTCTGGGTCAGACGCTTGCTGAGCGGGGCGGCATGACGGATCGCCGCTCTACCGCGTCCAGGTGACCGATGCGGCCGGCAAGGTCCTCAACCCAAGGACGTCGTCCACTGGCCGATCAAGGACCAGGTGGTCGACATTCTGCCCTTGTAATTGCGCGGCGTCATCAATTCAGCGCACCCGGCAGCTTCAACGCCTTTTCCCGGTTCGCCGCGTGGATGTAATCGCGTCGTGGATATCAACCTAAGTGGTAGTCGTCAGAGAAAGTCCCTCCGAAGGTAGTACTGTGGCGCCCCGCCGAATCCTTGCCACACTTGATGGGAGAGCCGCCGTATGCGGATCTCGAGAGAAACGGTCTCTCACGCGCTGGCCTGCAGTTGCCGTTGTCGCGATCACCAGACCAGCAGCGGGGCTCTGCTGGTCACACAGACGAGGATAAGGATGAAGACGCTCATCGAACCGTACGGCGGAAAGCTGCGGGTGCTGTATCTGACAAACGACGCCCTCGAGGCGGAGCGCCGACGAGCCATTGAGTATCCATCCTGGCATCTGACGGACAGGCAGATCTGCGATGTCGAGCTGCTGATGAATGGGGCATTTTCCCCGCTCACGGGATTCATGTCTCGCGATGAGTACGAGTGCGTCGTGCGCGACAGCAGGCTCGGAAATGGCATGGTATGGACGATTCCCATCGTTCTCGATGTCGATCGTGAGTTCGCCGACAAATTGACTCGGGGCGATCGCCTTGCGTTGCGCGACCGCGAGGGTGTGCTCGTCGCCACGATGACTGTGGACTCGAAATGGACACCAGACCTGGAAATGGAAGCACGACTGGTGTACGGCACGTCGGATCCGGCGCATCCCGGTGTGTTCCACCTTCTCCACAAGGCGAAGCCGATCTACCTTGGCGGCCCCGTCACGGGTATCGAACCGCCGGCTTACTACGACTTCAAGCACCTGCGGGATGATCCATCCAGGCTGCGCCTGGAGTTCCGCAACCGGGGTTGGTTCCGGGTGGTGGCCTTCCAGACCCGCAACCCGATGCACCGTGCTCATTTCGAGCTGACCTCCCGGGCGGCGAAAGCCTCCGAGTCCAACCTGCTGTTGCACCCGGTTGTCGGCATGACCAAACCGGGGGACGTCGATCATTACACGCGCGTACGCTGCTACGAGCAACTCTTGCGACGCTATCCCGAACAGACCACGATCATGAGATTGCTGCCGCTCGCGATGCGGTTGGCGGGGCCGCGCGAGGCGGTCTGGCATGCCATCATCCGTCGCAACTTCGGATGCTCGGGGTTCATCGTTGGCCGTGATCATGCCGGCCCAGGCAATGGCGGCAATGGCGCGAGCTTCTATGACCCCTACGCTGCGCAACAGCTGGTTCGCAAATACCAAGACCAGCTGGAGATCGACCTGGTCCCATTCGAAGAGATGATGTACGTGCCGGAACGCGGCCAGTTCGTGCCGCACAATGAGGTGCGCGAGGGCGAGACGCCCATGACCATCTCGGGCACGGAACTGCGTCGGCGCCTGCGCGATGGCATCGACATACCGGAATGGCTCTCTTTCCCCGAGGTGCTCGACGAGTTGCGGCGCAGCTTCCCGCCACGTCACCGGCAGGGCTTCGTGATCTTCTTCACGGGCCTGCCGAGTTCTGGCAAATCGACGATTGCCAACGCTCTGCTTGCCAAACTGAACGAGGACGGCACTAGGACGGTCACGATTCTTGATGGCGACGCAGTGCGGCGGCATCTTTCAAGCGAATTAGGCTTCTCGCGCGAACACCGGGATCTCAATGTCCTGCGCATTGGCTACGTGGCGAGCCTTATCGCGAAGTCCGGCGGCATCGCCATTTGCGCGCCGATAGCACCTTACGAGAACATCCGGCGGCAGGTCCGCGAAGTCGTGGAAGCGACCGGTGGCTTCATTGAGGTGCATGTGGCGACATCAGCTGAAGTGTGCGAGCAACGCGATCGCAAGGGCCTATACGCCAAGGCCCGTGCCGGACTGCTTGCCAACTTCACGGGCGTCAACGACCCGTATGAGGCACCGAAGGATCCCGACTTGCGCATTGACACGGGGGAATACACGCCCGATCAGTCTGCTCAAAAAATTCTGCTGAAGATTGAGGCACTGGGATACATTCGATAACATAGCTGCGTTGTTCCAGCCGTCGATACCGGACTTCTCCTGCTGCGCCGTGTCGGCGAATATGTGCCGTCGGACCTGGCAGCCTTTCCTGCCGATCTATGACAGGTCTCGGATCAGGCGTAGCTGGGTGAATTGACTGGTTCGCCCGTGCGGGCCGCAATCGCAGTCTCGAGGATCGCGTGGCGGAGGGCTGCCAGTGCGTGGCCGCTTTGAGCCAGCTCAAGGAGCTGCTGGAAGCGGTCCGGCGTGATCAGCGTCTCGAACTGATCAATCTCGGAGGCGGATGGCGAAAACGCGGTGGACATGATGTCGCTCATGGCTGCAATTCATTTCTGGGGATATAGGGCGATCAAAATCGCATTCCGCTAAAAAGTAAGGGTTGACCGCGTATACTTCATGGTGACCCTGATATGCGCCGGGATGATTGACGCGCGGTTAATGCCTCGGTCGGGACGAGCCTCCCTTTGGCCGCAAAGCTGACCTCGCTCGATCAAGACGATGGCGGAGTGCCGCGCTATAGTCTGAAACCTTGATGTCGATCCTCCGCGGGGTCCTCTTATCATGCGAGCCAGGCACGTCGCGGCGAGCATCCTGACGCTGGCGATCCTGATCGGCGGCTATGGCTCCTATCGCTGGGCCACCGACGTGCCCGTGCCGGACCCCAACTACCTGCCCTGCCCCGATCTCGACTGGACGGCCGCCGAAGCGCAAGGCGGCGCCTCGGGGCCACTGCCGCGAGTGATGCCGACCCTCTGGCTGCGCTCCCAGCCCATCGCGCATCGGGGATTGCATGATGAGAGCAGGGGCATCGTCGAGAATTCCCTCTCGGCTTTCCGCGCCGCCGCTGAGGCCGGCTATCCGATCGAGCTCGATGTGCAGCTCTCGAGCGACGGCGAGGCGATGGTGTTCCATGATCCGTTCCTCGACCGGGTGACGGGGGTCAAGGGCCGCGTCTGCGATTTCACCGCCGCCGAGCTGGAGCGGCTGCATCTGGAAGGAACGGCCGATCCGCTGCCGACCCTGGAGCAGACATTCCAGGCCGTGGCGGGGCGCGTACCAATCCTGATCGAGACCAAGCAGTTGGATTATCCGGTCGGCCCGCTCGAAGAACGGGTGGCCCGGCTCATCGTCGCCTATGGCCAACCGGTGGCGATTCATTCCTTCAGCCCGGACTCACTGGGGTGGTTCGCCGAACATTTGCCGAGCGTGCCGCGCGGACAGATCGCGATGAATTACGCCCATGCCGGCACCTCGCCCGAATACACGTCGCGCGGCGAAGTGATGCTGTCCGGGCTGCATAAATGGGCCTTGTCCAACCTGCTGCGATTTGGCACTTCGAGACCGACTTTCGTGTCCTACGATTTGAACGATCTGCCGCGCATCGCCACCACCGTCGCGCGCTGGTTGGGGCTGCCGATCGTGGCTTGGACCGTCAACGCGCCCGACGCCGCGACCCGCGCGCAAGAGCTCGCCGACAACATCATCTTCGAGACGATCCGCCCACCCGCGGCGCGTTGAGCCGTGCGGCGATTGCGTCGCCTTCGCGGCGATGCCGCCCATACACGGCCGTCGACAGGGCGTGCGATAGTCGTCCTTGCGCCGTTCTGTGAGGAGCGATGTGCTGACGGTCAACACAGCCGATCGGGGATGTCTCCTGAGCGACAGGGTTTCCGGACGACCAAGGCCGACCCAGACCGAGTCTGAAACCGGAGTCTGAAAACGAGTCTGAAAGGACTCCCCGAAAGGAGCTAAGTGATGGCGCGCCCGAGAAGATTCGAACTCCTAATCTTCTGATCCGCAGTCAGAAATTAATTCAGTAATCTCAATTGGTTATGGGTAAATAGGTCGCTTATATCGTATTACGTTTCAACTGGTTACAGACGGTTCGCAAAACACCACCGGCTGTTTTCTCACCCACTCGCGACCGGCAGTCGTTTATCTCTGTTCTTGTTCTGCTGCCGCTGGGTGCATAGCTGAAGACGACCGATGCCTGAGGCGATTAGTGTTAGCCGGGAGTCTCATCGCGATTCTCAGCAGAGGGGGGCCGGCCTCTCGAAATCAGCCGCCGGCATTTCGGTTTTTCAGGAAACACTATTGTAGAGTCGGTCTGTATGGCCCATGGCGCAAAGACAAATAATCGCTCGATGCGCTATAGATGATCACGTTCCCGGAGTAACGAATACGTAAGAGACACTAGCCCACAGTGGATACATTGGACACTGCCTGTGGTCAGCATATGGAGAATTTCAAGCGCAAGCGTTGGGTTTACGCAATCATGTTCGTTTGGTGCGTGGTTGCCGCCGGCCTCCAGTTTTCAACGCTTAAACATCTGCTGATCAATCAGACTCATGGCAAGAAAATAACGAACGCTGACGAAGATGCGTATTGCAGACTTCCGGGAGTTCGCAACAAGACGATCCTACTCCCGGATTATCCCCGGATCCTTACTCCGGCCACAAATTACTGGATGTGCAAGGATGTCGTCCGCCAACACAATCGGGATTTTGCGCTAGCACTTGTCTGGACTTTCTTGCCCCCAGCCCTTGTTCTTTTGGCAATATGGTTTCCGCCGACCCTTCCAAGCAGGCGACGCTAAAAGGCTATGGCGCGCGCATCTGATGCGTCGGTAGCTGATCTGTCAGCAATGTCGGAAGCCGTCGTGAGGAAGAGCTAGTCGAATAGCCGTCCTGCTGTTCAAGAAACCCAAATACATCACGCTTCGGCAAAGCAAGACGGACAAACGTGTTTCCATCCTCGTCACCAGCAGTTTGAAAGGCATGCTGGACGCGATGCCTCGCGTCTCGACCCAAATCTTGACCAACACATACGACCGGCCTTGGACCCCGGATGGTTTCAAGTCATTGTGGGCCAGCGCGTGCAAAGCCGCTGGCATCAGTGGGGTCACGTTTCACGACCTGCGCGGCACGGCCGTGGTCCGCTTTGCGGAAGCAAGCTGCACCGAACCCGAGATTGCCGCCATAACCGGCCATTCGCTCGCCAACGTGAAGACATTGCTCGAAGCGTATTGGACACCGACGAAAGCGCAGGCGGCATCCGCCATCCGGAAGCTGGAAGGCACCAAATCAGGAACAAAACTGTAAAACGCACTGTAAAACGGCTTCCGGCGAGCGCCGATGGAGCGCCATAAAGCCTTGGAAAATATGGCGCGCCCGAGAAGATTCGAACTCCTAACCTTCTGATCCGTAGTCAGATGCTCTATCCAATTGAGCTACGGGCGCGCATCGGGCCGGGCTGGCCGGCTTCGAACGGCTACGCCACGATCAGGCGCAGGCCGGGTTGCGGCGAAGGGGCGTCGCTGCCGCCTCGTCGCGGGGGCGGAACCTAGCGGACCCGCTCCGCTCTTGCAAGGGGTCCGGCGCGCGATCCAACCGCTACCGCCATCCGCCTGCAAATCCTTGAATTGGGTAGCATTCCGCCCCGACGGCGCGACCCGTCCGGACACCGCTTTTGCCTGTCCGCGGGGCCGCGACCGGAGGGGTCTTCCGGTTGATTCTTGGCCCGAAAGCTGTCAAGAAACCTGCCAAGATAAAAGGTCCGGTCGCGGGGCGCCGGTCGCAATCTGGGGGCAGGCGACAATGAAAAAACGAAGCATTATCGCGGCCTTGGCCGCGACCTGCTGTGCGGGAGGCCGTTCACTTGGCCTTGCCCGTGCCTGATCCCAACTATGGCGATCCTCTCGCTGGAACCTGGACCTGCTAAGAATGAATAAGCTGAACTTCATTGCGCCTTTGGTCCTCGCTTTGACGCTTGGCGGGTGCGAATTTATTGGAAACGCGGTAGCCCCTTCGGTCACGGGCGGCGAGGTCGGAGGCGTTCAGCCGGTCGCGATTGTACCCCTGGATGCTGCCCAGCTGGGCCAGCCAAGCGGGACGCCGGTCGGAGCGCGCATCACTCAGTTCCACTCGAATCTGGCCCAGCTCCAGCAGTCGGCGGTCCAACAGGTTCAGCGTGGCACCCAGTTGCAGGCCGATATGGACGCCAATGTTGCCGGCTACCAAATCGCGGTTGGCACGATCAAACCCAACCAGCAGGGCGCGACCGTATCGAACGATCCCGTCGCGGAATGGCAGCGTGCCCAAGCTCAGTTGCGAACGATCTCGTCCACTCTGGACCAGATGAATGGGCTTTCAAACGAGGTGTCGAAAAACGTGGCTTACGCCGCGTTCCTGCTGCAGTCGATCCGGGACGCCGGCACAGATCCCAACGCGCAAGCAGAGGATCGTCGCCAGCTGGGCGTGCTCGAGGCGACCACGAATCAGACCGCCACTTCCCTCGATCAACTGCTCGGCGCGTTGCGGCAACAAGTGTTGCAGCAGAGCCATTTCCTCGGGGTGGAAGGCGCGAAACTGGCGCAGATGGCGCCACCTTCCGCCGGAGCCCCCAGCAATGCTGCCGTGGCGCCGCAACCGTCGGCGGAACAATCGGCGCATGTCGCTGCTCCGGCGGGAGCCGGTCTCGCAAGCGGCCGGCCGTTCGTTGTCATCCGCTTCGACAATCCGGGGGTCGAGTACGAGCAGCAGCTTTATGAAGCAGTTAGCGCCGCGCTTGCGCGATCGCCGGACGTAGGTTTCGATCTCGTTGGCGTCGCACCGGCTGGTGAAACGTCGGAAGATGGCGCGCAGAACGCCGAGGCCGCGCGCGCCAGCATGGAAAAGGTCAGGCAGTCTCTGCTGAATATGGGTCTGCCGGCCGATCGCGTCAGCATCAGCCAGTTGACGGACCCGAACGTCCAGGGCAGCGAAGTCCGCCTCTACATCCGATAGGGGGCGGGGAGCCGACCGGCGATCCGGCCGAGCGCTTGGCGTAGCGACGCGCGAGCATGGCGCAGACAAACAGCTGGATCTGGTGGAACAGCATCAGCGGCAGCACGATCAGGCTGACCGAATGGCCCGGCAGCAGGATCGAGGCCATCGATATGCCGCTTGCCATGCTCTTCTTGGAGCCGCAGAAGACGATTGCAATCTCGTCTTCGCGCGAGAAGCGGAACAGGCGGCTGGCGACGGTGGTGGCGAGGATGACGACACCCAGCATTGCGGCATCGATCGCCAGGACCGCGAGCAGGTCGACGGCGGACACCAGCTGCCAGACACCCGCCGCCATGCCGGCGCTGAAAGCGGCATAGACCACCAGCAGAATCGAGCCCCGATCGACGGCCGACGTCAGCAGCGGATGGCGACGCAGCCAGTCACCGATCCGCAGGCGGGCGATCTGGCCGACCGCGAACGGCAGTAGAATCTGTAGCGAAATGCCCTCCAACGCATGTGCGGAGATGCCCGCCCCGGCGGAGGGAAGCAGCAACGAGACCAGCAGCGGCGTCATCGCGATCCCTGCCAGATTGGACAGCGAGGCGCTGCAGAGCGCCGCGGGAACGTTGCCGCGGGCGATCGATGTGAAGGCGATCGAGGATTGCACCGTCGACGGCAGGAGCGTGAGGAACAGGATGCCGATCACGAGATCTCGCGGCATGCTCGATCCGATCGCCGTCATGGTCGCAATACCCACCAGTGGAAAAAGCGCGAAGGTGCTGGCGAACACGACGAACTGGAGACGCCAATTGCTCATCCCCGCCCAAACCGCCTGCGGCGACAGGCGCGCGCCATAGAGAAAGAACAGGGCGGCGATGGCGCCATAGACGCTCTTGTCGACGATCGGGCGGAATGCTCCTTGCGCCGGCAGCGCGACGGCGAGCGCTACCGTGGCTATCAACATCAGCAGATAGGGGTCGATGGGCAGCCGGCCGGGCAGGCGGCGAAGATTGAGCACGGCGGTCTCCTCCGATAAGGGACAGCTAAGCCGCCCCCGACTCATGCACAATCAAGATAGATATGATATCTGTCATCATGATATGTGATGACTGATGGCAACTGTTCATCCTGACCTCTTGCGAACCCTGCTTGCGATTGCTGACGCCGGCAGCTTCACCGGTGCGGGACGCGCGTTGCGTTTGCGGCAATCCACGGTGAGCCAGCATGTGCGGCGCCTGGAGGAGGCGACCGGACGCCGCTTGCTCGATCGCGATACCCACAGCCTGGCGTTCACTGCGGACGGCGAGGTGATGCTGGAGCATGCACGCCGCATTACCGATGCGCATGAGCGGATGGACCGTTTCTTGTCCGCTACGCCGCTGCGCGGCCGGCTCCGCTTCGGTGCCTCGGAAGATTTCGTCCTGTCGGCGCTGCCCGACGTGCTGGCTGCGTTCGTAAGGCGCTATCCCGAGGTCGATGTCGAGCTCGCCGCCGGCCTCAGCGAAAATCTTTACGACGCGTTCGACGCCGGCAGGCTCGACATTCTTTTTGTCAAGCGCCGCACGGGCGACCGGCGCGGCGTGACCGCATGGAGCGAGCCGATCTCCTGGGTCGGGCGGCCCGATCTGCGCATCGATCTCGCAGCGCCGCTGCCGCTTCTGTTCTATCCGCCGCCGAGCGTGACGCGGGCCAGAGCGATCGAGACGCTCGAGAAGGCGGGCCGGCCATGGCGCATCGCCTTCACCAGCGGCAGCCTGAGCGGGCTGAGTGCCGCCGCGCGGGCCGGCATCGGCCTCATGCCGCATTCAGCCAGGCTGATCCCGCCCGGTCTCGCGGTGTCCAGCCAATCGGCGGAATTGCCCACCTTGCCCCATCTTGAATTCGTCATCATCGGACCCGGCGGTCATAGTCCGGTCTTACAGACCCTTGAGGCCGCGATCCTTCAATGGGCTTCCTCAGGCCGCACAAGCGCAGCCTGACCTGCGGAAACGAAGATCCGGGCGGGCCGCGGGTGAGCCGCGAGCCCGAAACAACAAATCCAAACGGCACGTTGCGGCGTAAGGTCTTTGAAGGGCGTATGATGCGCCTGCTCTGCGCGGAGGTCGCTCATGTTTGCTTTGGTCCGCCGACTGACCCTGATTGCCGTGGTTTTCCTGGGCGCCGTTCCGGCCAAGGCCGATGAATCGGTCGCGCCCGCCGATGCCGCCGCGATCCAACAGGTGATCCAGGGCCAGATGAACGCCTTCAAGGTCGACGACTGGAACGCGGCCTTCGCCTTCGCCGCGCCCTCGATCCAGACCAAGTTCCAGAGCGCCCAGATCTTCAGCCAGATGGTGACCCAGGCCTACCAGCCGGTCTATCGCCCGCGGGGCGTCGAGTTCCGCGAGCTCAAGGCCAGCGAATTCGGCCCGACCCAGGAGGTCCATGTGATCGGGCCCGATGGCCTCTCCTATCTCGCCTACTACACCATGGAAAAGCAGGCCGACGGCAGCTGGCGGATCAGCGGCTGCTATCTGGTGCGCGCCGAGGATGAGAGCGTCTGAATCGCTTGCCGCTTGCGCGGGGCCGCGCTAAGGGAAGCGCGTTGTCACGGATTCCAGGACCAACGCTCATGACCGCTTCCTATCAGAAGACCTTCCCGGTGAGCTGGGAGGAATTGCACCGCACTGCCAAGGCGCTGGCCTGGCGCCTGATCGGGCAAGGGCCGGCCGACGGCCAGTGGCAGGGCATCGTCGCCATCACGCGCGGCGGCCTGGTGCCGGCAGCGATCATCGCGCGCGAGCTCGACATCCGCCTGATCGACACGGTCTGCATGACGTCGTATTCGGACGAGCACGCCCAGGGCGACATCAAGTTGCTGAAAGGCGTGGCGGGCGACGGCACCGGCTGGCTCATCATCGACGACCTGGTCGACACCGGCAGGACCGCGAAATACGTGCGCGAGATGCTGCCCAAGGCGCATTTCGCCACCATCTACGCCAAGCCGGCGGGAAGGCCGCTGGTCGACACCTTCGTCACCGAAGTCAGCCAGGACACCTGGATCTATTTCCCCTGGGACATCGAACCGCAATTCGTGCAGCCGATCGTGAAGCTGACGAAGGGATAAGGAACTTATCTCTTCGTCATGGTCGTCTTGGCACGACCATCCACGAGTTTGCCTCAGCTGCCTGGGAGATGCGGATAGAAACTCGTGGATGCCAGTGCCAAGCACTGGCATGACGAGAGAGTGTGCGTCTCACATCAAATCACCGGCCAATTATCGATCAGGCGCGTGGCGCCCACATAGGCCGCGACGAACAAGCGCGAGGGCGCGCGCGCGATCGGGATCGGCTGCAGGCTCGCCTCGTCGCACAGTTCCAGATAATCGACGCGGTCGAACCCGGCCTTGTGCAGGCGGCCCTTGGCGGTTGCCAGGATCGGCGAGGCGACCAGGCCGGCGCGCAGCTCCGTCACCGTGTCGTGCATCACCTGCGGCAGGGCCGATGCCATCTTGCGCTGCGCGGGCGAGAGATAGCGGTTGCGCGAGGACATCGCCAGGCCGTCGGCCTCGCGTATGGTCGGCACAGCGACGATCGCGACCGGGATGTTGAGGTCGCGCACCATGCGGCGCACCACCTGCAATTGCTGGAAGTCCTTTTCGCCGAAATAGGCGCGGTCGGGCATCGCCTGCAAAAGCAGCTTGCTCACCACGGTCGCGACGCCGGTGAAGAAATGCGGGCGTGATACCCCGTCCAGATGCTGGGTCAGGCCGCCGACCGAGACGCCGGTCGAGAAGCCTTCGGGATAGATCTCGCCGACATCCGGCGCGAACAGCAGATCGACGCCGGCCTCGCGCAGCAGTGCGACGTCGGCCGCTTCGTCGCGCGGATAGCGCGCCAGGTCCTCGGTCGGGCTGAACTGCTTGGGATTGACAAAGATGGTCGCGATCACCCGCGCATTGTCGAGCTTGGCCGAGCGCGCGAGGGTCAGGTGCCCGTCATGCAGCGCCCCCATGGTCGGCACCAGGCCGATGCTGGCATTGCTGCGGCGATAGTGCGCCACTGCGGCCCGCAGGTCAGCGACGGTACGGACGATCTCAAGCTGCGGCATGGAGGATCGTTATACCACTCAGCTCGATTTCTTCAGGCTGCCGAACACATTGTCCGGCCCGGGGAACGTGCCGGTGCGCACATCGGCGGCGTAATGCGCGGCGGCGGTTGCGATCTCGTCCGCCAGCTCGGCATAGCGCTTCACGAAGCGCGGCTTGAACCCGCCGAACAGGCCCAGCATGTCTTCCGCCACCAGCACCTGCCCGTCGCAATCGGCCGAGGCGCCGATGCCGATGGTGGGAACCGGGATGCGCGCGGTGATGGCCTGCGCCACCTGCTCCAGCACGCCTTCGACGACAACGGAAAAGGCGCCGGCTTCGGCGATCGCGACGGCATCGGCCATGACGCCGGCCGCTTCGTCGGTGGCACGGCCGCGCGCGCGATAGCCGCCGAGCGTGTTGACCGATTGCGGCATCAGCCCGACATGGCCCATCACGGGGATGCCGCGCTTCGCCAGGAACTCGACGGTCGGCGCCAAATCGCGGCCGCCTTCCATCTTCACCGCCGAGCAGCCGGTTTCCTTCATCAGCCGCGCGGCGTTGCGGAAGGCCTGCTCGGTGCTCTCCTGGTAGGAGCCGAACGGCATGTCGACCACCAGGCACGCATGCTCCGACCCGCGCCGGACGGCGGCGCCGTGCAGGACCATCATGTCGAGCGTGACCGGCAGCGTGCTCTCGAATCCGTAGATCACCATGCCGAGGGAATCGCCGACCAGCAGCAGATCGACATGAGGGTCGAGAGCGCGCGCCATCGGCGTCGTATAGGCGGTCAGGCAGACGATCTTGTCCTTGCCCTTGCGCGCCACCAGATCGGGAACGCTGACCCGCGTCATTCTGGCGCCGGTCTGTTTCGGCCCGATCGCCGCGCCGCTATTGTGAACGCTCATGCCAAGCTCCGCCTGATCATCCGGAGAAGTGTCATCTTCCACAGAATTGCTGCGGTGCACAATAGGCAATACAGCGCCGTTGGGCGGCTTCCCCTTGCCCCGCGAAGCCGCTAAGAACGCGCAACGATTGGTCATTGCCGGATTATGACTGCCGAAATTCGCATTCTGCGGGCGCCCCGGGGCTGGGAGCGCTTGGCAAAGGCACTGCTGGTTCTGGGCCTGCTGGCAGGCTGCGGCTCTCCGCCCGAGCTCCGGCCTCCGGAATCGCTTGGCGCGACCGACAGCGGCATTCCGACCGCGCGGCAAGCGACCGGCAACCGCTTCATGGTGGCGACCGCCGATCCCGCGGCATCCGAGGCGGCGATGGCCATGCTGCGCAAGGGCGGCAGCGCGGTCGACGCCGCCGTGGCGGCCCAGGCCGTGCTGGGGCTGGTGGAGCCGCAATCCTCCGGCATCGGCGGCGGAGCGTTCCTGCTGCATTGGGATGGGGTCACGCACAAATTCACCGCGCTCGACGGGCGCGAGACGGCGCCGAAGAATGCGCGCGCCGATCTGTTCCTGGACGAGGACGGCAAGCCGCTCGATTTCATGGATGCTGCCCTCAGCGGCAAGTCGGTCGGCGTGCCGGGCGTGCTGCGCGTCCTGGAGCTCGCGCACCGGCGCGAAGGACGCCTGCCCTGGGCCGAGCTGTTCCAGCCGGCCATCGAGCTGGCCGACAATGGTTTCGCGGTTCCGACGCAGCTCGCCGCCACCATCGCGAACGAGGAGCGCCTCAAAGACGACGCCGAAGCACGTGGCTATTTCTATGATGCCGCCGGCGATCCCTGGCCGGCCGGCGCGATCTTGCGTAACCCCGCTTATGCAGAGACCTTGCGCGCGGTCGCGGAGCGCGGTGCCGACGCCTTCTATGGCGGGCCGATCGCGCAGGCGATCCTCGCCAAGGTGAACGAGGATGGCACGCCGCACATGGCGGCGATGGATCTGCTGGAGTATCGCGCCCGCGAGCGCGAGGTGCTGTGCAGGCCCTATCGCGCATTCGACGTGTGCAGCATGGGACCGCCGACCTCCGGCGGCATCGCGCTGCTGCAGATTCTCGGCATCCTGCGGAATTTCGATCTGGCGCCGATGAACCCGGACGGCGCGCAGGCCTTCCACCTGATCGCCGATGCCAGCCGCCTCGCCTTTGCCGACCGCGACCGCTATGTCGGCGATGCCGATTTCGTGCGGGTGCCGACCGCGGAACTGCTGGATCCTGTCTATCTGAGGGCGCGCGCCGGCCACATCCGCAGCGACCGGACGATCGGCGAGGCACGGCCGGGCAAGCTCAGCGATCCTTTGATCGTGGCGCAGGCGAGCGAGCGGCAGTTCGAGCCGGCCTCCACCTCGCATTTCGTCATCGTGGACAGCGCCGGCGACATCGTCAGCATGACCAGCAGCGTCGAGATGGCGTTCGGCTCGCACCGCATGGTGAATGGCTTCCTGCTCAACAACCAACTCACCGATTTTTCCTTCCTGCCGGCGCAGGGCGGCCGGCTGGTCGCCAACCGCGTCGAGCCCGGCAAGCGCCCGCGCAGTTCCATGGCGCCCACCATCGTGCTGGACAAGGACGGCAGGCCGGCGATCGCCTTGGGCTCGCCCGGCGGCCCCAACATCATCGGCTATGTCGCGCAGGCCCTGATCGAGATCATCGACTGGGGCCGCTCGCCCGACGCCGCCGCCGCCGCGCCGCATGTTCTCAACCGCAATGGTCCCACCCTGATCGAAGCCGGCACCACTGCGCTGGGCATGCGCGAAGCGCTCGAAGCGCTCGGCCACCAGGTCGAGGAGCGCACGATGAAAAGCGGCCTCAACATCGTCGTATTCAAGGACGGCGCCATGATCGGCGCCAGCGACCCGCGGCGCGACGGCATCGCGCTGGGCGAATAGGAACCATCGATGAGCAATGACCGGCCGCGCGTGAAACTGCAGCCCGGCGGCGACAAGCGCGCCATGCTGGGCCATCCCTGGATCTTTTCCAACGAGCTGGCGATGGATGCGGCCGCCAAGGCACTGCCCCCGGGCGAGATCGTCACTCTGATCCGTCCCGATGGCAGGCCGCTGGGCGCGGCCTTTTTCAATCCGCATTCGCTGATCGCCGCGCGCCTGCTGACCCGCGACGCCGACCGTGCGATCGACGAAAGCTTTCTCCACAAGCGGCTGCAGCGCGCGCTGAAATTGCGCGAACGGCTGGTCGGGGCGCCGTTCTATCGCCTGGTCCACGCCGAGGCCGACGGCATTCCCGGCTGCGTCATCGACCGCTTCGGCGACGTCATCGTGGTGGAGCCGAACGCCGCCGGCGCAGATCGCCTGGTCGAGATGCTGACTGGTGCCCTCGACCGCCTGCTGAAGCCGCGCGCCATCGTCATCTCGGGCGATGGTACCGCGCGCAGCCTCGAAGGCCTCGCGCCGGTGCAGCGCGTGGTCAAGGGCGCGCTCGATGGCGCCATCGAACTGCAGGAGCACGGCACGCGTTTCCTTGCCGACCTCGCCGAAGGGCAGAAGACCGGCTGGTTCTATGACCAGCGCGACAACCGCCTGCTGGCATCGCGCTTCGCCAAGGATGCCGACGTGCTCGACCTCTATTCCTACAGCGGCGGATTCGGCGTGCAGGCCGCACGCCACGGCGCCAAGTCGGTGCTGAGCGTCGACCGTTCCGAGCCGGCGCTGAGCCTGGCGCGCCGCGCCGCTGCGCTTAACGAGGTCGGCGACACGCTGACGACGGAAAGCGCGGAAGCCTTCGATTTCCTCGAGCAGGCCGGCGTTGCGCACCGCACCTTCGATCTGGTGCTGGCCGATCCGCCGGCCTTCGTGAAATCGAAAAAGGATTTCCACCAGGGTGGCCGCGCCTATCGCAAGCTGGCGCGCCTGTGCGCCGCACGGGTGCGGACCGGCGGGTTCCTGTTCCTCGCTTCGTGCTCGCACCACATGCCGGCGGAAGAGTTCCGCACCCAGGTCGCGCGCGGCCTGCACGAAGCCGGCCGATCAGGGCGCATCCTCCACGCCACCGGCGCCGCGCCCGATCACCCCGTGCACCCGATGCTGCCGGAAAGCGCGTATCTCAAGGCGCTACTGCTGCAGGTGGATTGACGGATCGAGCTCGCCGCTATTCGCACCACTCCGTCATGGTCGTGCTTGGCACGACCATCCACGAGTTTGCCTCCACTTGCTCGCTCTTGCCCACATAGACTCGTGGATGGTCGGACCAAGTCCAACCATGACGAACGAGAGCGTAGGCCGCTCGGGGAATGCTCTCTTACAACCCCATCATCCGCATGAAGCTGAGCTGCTTCGAGACGCCGCCCGCTGCGTCGTAATCGGGCTTGGGCAGGGAATGCACGTGCGCGTCCTCGGCGCCGGCGCGGCGCAGAATCTCCAGCGCCCTGCGCTCGTGCGCTTCGTCGGGCGTGTGGACCCAGAGCAGCAGCCCGCCTTTGTCGAGATGCTCCTGCAGCGCGTGGGCGTGATGCTTGTCGAGGAACCGCGCCAGCATGACGCCGATCAATCCGCCCGCCCCGCCGCCCGCGGCGACTCCCAGCACAAGAGCGGCGACAGCTCCGCCGGACGCCACCACCATGCCGGCCGCCGCCATCGCGCCGATATAGAACAGGCCGCCCACCAGGGCACCTTTGCCCTCGGTGCGCGAATCGCTGTCGATGAAGGCCTGGAAGGCGACGCCGGGTTTGTCCTCGAGATCGGCCACCCGCTCGAACTTGCCGCCGAGCCGCGCCTCGATCGTCCGGTCCGCCGCCAGCAGCGACAGGTCGGCGTGGTTGAAGCCGTTGATCAACAGCTCGTCAGCGGCGTCCTGCAGCGTCGTTTCGTCGTGGAAGAGGCCGACAGCCTCGCGGGTCTGCGTCTCGCCCATCCTTGCCTCCATGAATACGGGCCGGACTGGCGAAGGGGCGCGATGAATGGGCCGCGCCACGATCGCTTGACGAGACGAATGCTAGCACCGTTCGGGGATTACCCCAACCCGTCAAAACGGTAGGGATCGGGGACTAACACTAGTGATGGTCGGAATGCTTGCCGTGGCCGCTGGTCAGTTCGTGGACCGCATAGAAGGCCAGCAGGATACAGACGACGAAAAAGCCAAGGCCGCCCCAATATTGGAAATTATGGTGCCCGCCCGCCGCCACGATCAGCGACAGGACGGCAAAGAGTCCCAGCAGAAAGACCATCCCGAGCTTTGAAATCTGATCCATGTAACCGGCCTCGACAGCTTCAATCCGGCGCGCAAAATAAGCGGCTTGGGGCCCCAAGGCAAGTCCGCCACGATCGCCCTATGCCGCATGGCGGTCGGGCAGCTCCAGCACAAAGGTCGCTCCCGTCGCCTCGTTGTTGGCGAGCTTGAGGTCGCCGCCCTGGACCCGCATCAGCTCGCGCGCGATGGCGAGGCCGAGGCCGGTGCCGCCCGAGCGCGCCGAGCCCTTGAACGGCACGAACAGGCTCTGCAGCGCCTTGGGTGGCAGGCCGGGGCCATCGTCGGCGACCTCGATCTCGATCCGCCCGTCGGCGCGGCGGGCGCGGACGGCGACGTTGTGCGCCCCCATCTGCAAGGCGTTCTCCGCCAGATTGCGGATCACGCGATAGAGTTGCGCGCGATCGGCAGTCAGCGCGAAATCCTGCGCGAAATCGGCGGTCAGCGCGGTGGTGCCGTTGAGATATTTGCCGAGGCTCTCGCCCACCTCGCCATGCACTTCTGCCAGGGGGAAACGGGAATATTCCGGCTTGGCCGGGCCTTCGCGGGTGAAGTTGAGGGTATCGGAGCACAGCGCGATGGCGCGGTCGAGCGAACGCACCAAGGCCGGCGCCATCTTCCTCACTTCCGGATTGTCGCTGTGCGCCAGTCGGTCCGCCACCAGTTGCGCGGTCGCCAGCACGCCGCGCAGGTCGTGGTTGATCTTGCTGACTGCGGTGCCGAGGGCGGCCAGGCGCTCGCGCTGCTTCAGCGCCTTGCGGACCTGTTTCTGGAGCTGGAGGAATTCACGCGCCGCGACACCGATCTCGTCCTGCCGGCGCGCCGCCGCATCGTCGCGCGACATGTCCTCCGGATTGACCCGGAAGTCCACCATGCGCTGGGTGAGGTTGCGCATCGGTCGGATCAGCAGCCATTGCAGCGCGCCGAAGATGAGCGCGGCCGTCACCAGCGAGATGACGATGCTGAGGCCGAGGATGCGCCACGAATAAGCGATCATCGCGCGGCGCAGCGGCGCCTCGTCCAGCACGACGTCGAGCCAGGCATCGCCGGCCTGCGGGATCTGCCCTCTCACCCGCAGCAGGCGGTTGCCGCCGACCCACAGGGTCTCGAACGCATCCTTGATCAAGGTCGTCGGCATCTGATCGCTGAGGTCGATCTCGCGACCGATGATGATGTTGGCGGGCGTCGATCCGCGCATCAGCAGGTTCTTGCCGTCGGGCGTGCGCAGCGCGATCAGGCGCGCGCCGGCATTGTCGAGCAGCTTGATCTCCAGCTCCGGGTCGATCATGTAGTCCGGCGTCGCCTCCAGCGCCAGGATCGCGAGATAGGCGGTGCTGAGGCGATCTTCCAGCCAGTCGTCGCGGAAGCGCGCAATCGATGGTGCATAGATCAGGATTTCGCTCACCATCACGAAGCAGAAGGTGAGCGCCAGCAGCCGGGCGGACAGGCCCCAGCCGAAATTGGGAAGCGCGGCCTTCTCTTCCGACATCGCGGACCGACCGGTCTAGCCGTTGCAGGAAGGTCTACACATGGGCCTTGTGATACCGGCTCACCCGAACCAGCGCAAGACGCGCACCAGCCGGCGGGTGGCCGGGGAAAACAGTCTTGCCGCATAGAACTGGCCGGCCGCGCGCTTGCCCAGCTCCGACAGGGTCGGATAAGGCAGCATCGGCCCTGCCAAAGCAGACAGCTTGAGGTTGCGTGCCATCGCCAGGCACCAGGGCGCCAGCAGATCGCCCGCCTGTACGCCGACAATCGTCACGCCCAAGACGCGGCCCTGGCGGTCGGAGATGATTTTCAGGAAACCGTCCTCGTGGCGCTCTGTCCGCGCGCGGTCATTGCCGGCGGCCGGCTGGTGCGTGACCACGACGTCCGACTGGGCACGCCGCGCCGCCTCTTCCGTCAGGCCGATCTGGGCCAGTTCCGGATCGCTATAGGTGACCCAGGGCAAGGCACGCGGATCGAACTTCACCGGCAGGCGGAACAAGGCGCTGCGGATCACCAGGCCCGCTTGGTGCCCGGCAACGTGCGTGAAAGCCGGCCCGCCATTGCAGTCGCCGATCGCATAGATCCGCCGGTTGGTCGTCCGCAATCCGTCATCGACCTGGATGCCCTTGGGCGTCGCGGCGATTCCAGCCTGCTCCAGCCCCATATTCTCCACCCGAGGCTTGCGCCCCACCGCAACCAGCAGATGCCCGGCATCGAGCCATTGCGATTCGCCACTCGCGCCGCGGATGGCGAGGCGAACGCGATCGCCGGCGCGCTGCACTTCGGTTGCCGCGCTGCCTTCATGCAGCGATACACCGTCGCGCAGCAAGGAGGCGCGCACCAGCTCGACTGCTTGGGAATCGTCGCGCGGCAACAGGCGCGCCATCTCCACCAATTGCACCTTGGCGCCGAGGCGCGTGAAACCCTGCGCCAGCTCGACGCCGATCGGCCCGCCGCCCAGCACGATCAGATCGCGAATGGCCGCGACCTGGCTGAACACCGTCTCGTTGGTGAGATAGGGCACCTCGCCCAGGCCCGCGATCGCCGGGATGAAGGCGCTGGAGCCGGTCGCCAGCACGAAGCGCCGCGCCTGGATGCGCGCATCCCCGGCCTCCATCGTCCTCTCGTCGACGAATCTGGCCCAGCTTCGCAGCACCGTGACGCCCAACCCTTCGAACCGTTCCACCGAATCATGCGGCGCTATCGCGGCGATCACCTCTTTGATGTGCGCCTCGACGCGCGCGAGATCGATGCGTGGGGCGGCGAACTCGATTCCGAAACCGGCAGCGTGGCGATGCTGGGTCGCGGCTTTCGCCGCGGCCAGCAAGGCCTTCGACGGGACGCAGCCGTAATTGAGGCAATCGCCACCCATCTCGCCCGCTTCGATGAGGACGGTCTCTGCGCCGAGCTGCGCCGCGCCGGCGGCCACTGACAGGCCAGCGGAGCCGCCGCCGATCACGCAGATGTCCGGTTTCAGCAGCCGCATCATCGATCCCGCGAAGAGGCGCGCCGCCGGCGCAGGAACTTCACCACGACCGGAACGGCGGCCAGGACGGCAAGCCCGATCAGCGCGTATTTGACCTGCGGTGTCAGCAGGCTGTGCAGGGTCAGATCCGTGCTGGTTTCCAGCACGCTGCCCAACCCAGCCCCGACGGTCGTGAAGATCGCGGTCGCTGGAATGATGCCGACAAAGGTCGTGACGATGAAGACCGGCAACGGCACGCCCAGGAAGGCGGGAATGAGATTGGCGATGAAGAACGGGATCGCTGGGAACAGGCGCATCATCAGCAGATAGCTCCACTGATTGTCGGCAAAGCCGCGTTCGACCTTCGCCAGCCACGGCCCGGCATGGGCATGAAGATAGTCGCCCAGCGACGTCTTGGTCGCCAGGAACAGCAGGCTTGCCCCGATGGTGGCGGCGATCACGGCGAGGATGGTGCCGACGATCGTGCCGAACAGGAACCCGCCCGCAACCGTCAGCCAGATCGCACCAGGCAGCGACAGCGCGACGAACAGCACATAGAGGACGAGATAGATCGAAACGGCCTGGACATAATGCGTCGCCACGAATTCGGTCAGGCGCTGGTGATGGTCCTTCAGGTGTTGGAAGGTAGCGAACTGGTCGAAATCGAACGCGAACACCAGGATAAGGCCGAGTGCGATCGCGCCCAGCGGCAGCCAGCGGCGCCACGCGGCGCGGCGCGGTCCAGCGTTGCTCTGGTCGAGTGAGAATTTATGCGGTCCGGCCATGGCCCCATGCTATGCGCTTGCCGGCAGCGCTCCCCCACACCGGCCTCATCCCTGCATGTTAGCCGGCAAGCGCCCGCTCGCCACTCACTAAGTGTTGAGCGAAATCATGCCCTAAGGGCATGCAAGCCGGGCGGTCAGGCTGCCCGGCCCTCGCGCTCCTCGTGCACCAAAGCGGCCCAGCGCTGGGTGACGACCCGGCAGAAATTGGCAGCGCGGCCGCCATAGCGCGCGATCTCATCCCGCGCGCGTTTCAGTTCATCGAGCCCGCGCTGCTCCTCGAACCGCTTCACGATGGTATGGCCCCACTGGTCGAACCATTGCTTGGCGAGATCGACCGAGACCTCGAAATGGCACTGGAACGCGTAGCTCGTGCGGCCGAATCGGAAGGCCTGGTTGCGGCAGACCGTGCCGGTCATCAATTGCACGGCATCCTTCGGCATGTCGAACGTGTCTTCGTGCCATTGCAGGATGCGCTGGCGTGGAGCAAGGCCGGTCAGCAGCGCGTCCGTCTGCCCATCCTGCGTGATCTCGATTGCGGGGTAACCCACCTCGAACTCCTCGCTGCGGCGCACCTTCTCGCCGAACGCGCGCGCCAGCAGTTGGCTGCCGAGGCAGAGGCCCAGCAGCGGCTTGGCCTGTTCATGGAACGCGCGCAGCAGATCCAGCATCGGCGGAAAGGCCGGAAAGTTCGCATCGTCGCCGGCATGCTGCGGGCCACCCAGGATGATGGCGGCGTCATAGCCTTCCGGCGATTTCGGCAGCGCATCGCCGTTATGCGGCAGGTTGACCGCGAGCTTGGCGCCGGCCGCGACCAGATGGTCGCCGACCAAGGCCGCCGGCGTCTGCGGATTGTTCTGAATGACCAGGACGTTCATGGTGTCTCACCCTCGATTGGCGCGCATGATGTCGCAGCGCCGCGCGCCATGCAACGGGCTCGTGTCAATGCTCCAGATGCGGCCGGCGGATATAGCGGCGCACCAGCCCGCCGTTGCTGCCGATCGCCAGGGAACCGAGATAGACCAGTCCGGCGGCCAGGATGACGGCCGGGCCGGAGGGCAGATTGGCGTGATACGAGACGATGAGGCCGGCGACCGATGACAGCATGGCGAAAAGGACCGCGAGCCCGATCATACGCCCGATCGAGATGGTCCACATGCGGGCGGAGGTGGCCGGCAGCATCATCAGCCCGATCGCCATCAAGGTGCCGAGCGCCTGCATCGCCGATACCATGTTCAGCACCACCAGCGCGAGGAAGGTGGCATGGGCCAGCCCTCCCCTGCCGCCGACCGCGCGCAGGAAACCGGGATCGAAACATTCCAGGATCAGCGTGCGATAGGTAAGGGCGAGCGCGATCACGGTCAGCGAGGAGGCGACGGCGATCAGCAGCAGCGCGCCGTTGGAGACCGCGAGCAAGGTCCCGAACAGGATGTGCAGCAGGTCGACCGAGCTGCCTTTCATCGAGACCAGCAGGACGCCGAGCGCCAGCGAAATCAGGAAAAAGCCGGCCAGCGCGGCATCCTCCTTCAATGGCGTGACGCGGCTCATCACGCCGGCCGACAGTGCGACCACCAGGGCGACGACCAGGCCGCCCAGGCTCATGGCCCACAGCGACAAACCCGCCACCAGGAAACCGAGCGCCGCACCCGGCAGGATGGCGTGCGACAACGCATCGCCCATCAGGCTCATGCGGCGCAGCACCAGGAACACGCCGATCGGTCCCGCGCTGATCGACAAGGCGAGGCACGCCACCAGCGCCCGGCGCATGAATCCGAACTCGATGAACGGATGAACGAGATGCTCGTAGAGAAGCTGCATCAGCGGGCGCAGATGGCGGCCGGATCGGTCCAGCTTGCCGCCAGGTCGCGGGCGCGCTTCAGATTGTCTTCGCTGAGCGTCTGGCGTGCCGGGCCCCACGCCACCAGCTCGCGCGCCATCAGCAGCGCGTCGGGAAATTCGCGCTTCACCTGCTCCAGGTCATGCAGCGCGGCAATCACGGTGCGACCGTCGGCCTGCCAGCCCGTCACCACCCGCATCAGATCTTCCGTGGTCTTCTGATCGATCGCGTTGAAGGGTTCGTCGAGCAGGATCAGGGCCGCCTCCTGGACCATCAGGCGCGCGAACAGCACGCGCTGAAACTGGCCGACCGACAGCTTGCCGATCGGCTGGTATTCCAGGCCCGCCAGTCCGACCGACACGATAGCCGCGGCGCTGGCCGCGCGATCATCGGCGGCCAGACGTCGCAACGCGCCGACCTTGCGCCAATGGCCGAAATCCACCACGTCGATCACGCGCAAGGGAAAGCTGCGATCGACATCCACCACCTGCGGCAGATAGGCAACGGCGCGCCGGTCGATGCCGAACCGGATCTCGCCCGCCGTGACCGGGAGCAATCCGGCGACCGCTTTCAGCAGCGTGCTCTTGCCGGCGCCGTTTGGGCCGACCAGCGCCGTCAGGCTGCCGGCTTCGAACGCGCCGCTGATGTGATGGACGACCGGGTGCCGGTCATAGGCGATGGTGACGTCGGACAGCCGCAGGACTTCGGTGGGCTGGACAACCTGCGGAAGCTGCGGTTGCGGTCTTGGTTCGCGCGGAACGGCCCTCGACAGGGCCGCTTCTATTGGATTGCCCACCAGACGGCGCCCCACAGCAGCAGCAGACCCAGCCCGGCGACGGCGAGGCGGCGCGCGGCGCCCCAATTCAGCGTTGTCTCGGCGGGATGAGAGAGCTGCATGAATCCGATCCGCAATTGATTCAGCGGTGTTATAACATAACGAACGGGAGCCGTGAACCCACTGATAAGGTCGCTACTTCAGATACTTAAGCTGAAGGGGACGGGGTGCCCCATCTGATCGCGCTGTCAAGGCGAAGGGTGCCTGATCGAGCCGGTCCGGCGGAATGCCGCAGCCGGTATCGGGGATCCGGATCTCGATGCCCTTGGCCTCGACCGTCTCGGCCGCAGGGCGACCTCGCCGCCGGGTGCGAACTTGATGGCGTTGGCCAGCCGATTGACCACGCACTCTGGCGCAGGCGCCGTTCGTCGCCCTTCAGCGCGATCGCTGGCGGCGGCAACAGGCGCAAGGTCACGCCGCCGGCCTCGGCCTGGGCGCGCACCCGGCGCAGGCCGTCATGGAGGAACTGGCCAAGGTCGAAGATCGTCTCGGCGAGCGGCAGGTGATCGGCCTCGGGCTTCGAGTAATCGAGGACGTCGTCGATGAGCGCGAGGAGGTGCGCGCCGGAATTTCGGATGTCGGTGATGTAGCCGCGGCACCGATCCTGCTCCATCCGCTCCACATCGCGCATAAGCAAGAGTTCCGCGAATCCGATGATGGCGTTGAGCGGGGCACGCAGCTTATGACGCATGGCGGCGAGGAAGCGCGACTTGGCCTCGCTCGCGATCTCGGCCTTGCGGTGCGCCTCTTCCAATTCGATGGCACGACGGTGCGCGACGTCGACCGTCTTATCCAGGAGCGCGGTCATGGTGCCGATGCCGAGATAGCGGTTCCGCTCCACGATCGCGAAGCCGCTGGAGATCGCCTGAGGATAGCGATCGGCGATCGGCTCCTTCACCCCTTCGATCGGGGTGACGCCATCGACCACCATCGCCTCGCGCGTCACCAGCGGGGCGATCGGCCGGCTGTCATAGACATCGAACCAGAGCAACTGGGAGAATTGGAAATAGAGCCGTTCGCGTTCGATGAGGCCGATCACCCTGCCCCTCGACCATCGCGAAACTCGGAAGCGCGGGATGAGAGGCGCCAGGACCTGATTGCGCGAGACGCCGAGCGCAGGAAAGCCGCGGTCCGAACTTGACCGACGAGCGGAACGATCGATGGCGCGCGACATACGGAAAACCAGCCCTTCCCGCAGCTTTTTAGGACGAATAGGAGTGGGCCGGGAGGGTAGTTAAACTCTGCGACAGAGGCGTTATCGAACCATGACAAGAACGGTCGCAGGCACGCAAAACTGCCACGCGCGTCGATGGATCGTGCGAAAAACTCCGGTGCTCAGAGGTGGCTAAAAAAGCTTCGGCCTGCGTCAACCGGGGAGTCGACGCAGGCCTTTCGAGGAGAGAGGTGCAAACGTGCAGCTACCGCTGCGGCCGCCTCTCAACGGCCGTAGCGATAGAGATCGGTCCCGTTTTCTTCCAGCCATTCGCGCGCGCTCCGCACGCTGTGGCAGATCTCGCCACACAGCTTCCAGAAACGCGGACCGTGATTCATTTCGCGCAGATGCGCGACCTCGTGCGCGACCACGTAATCCATCACGTGACGCGGCGCGAGGATGAGGCGCCATGAGAAGGAGAGCACGCCGTCGGTCGTGCAGCTTCCCCACCGGCTCTTGGTGTCGCGGAGGATGACGCGCTTCACCTGCCTGCCGAGCTGCTCGGCCTTGGCGCGCGCACGTGCTTCGATCTCGCGCCGCGCTTCCAGCTTCAGCCAGTCGGCGACCCGGCGCGAGACATGCTCCTCATGTCCGGCGACGTGGATCTCCTGCTCTTCGCACCACACCACGCCGCGGGCATGGGCCCGATAGCGGATGCGATGAGGGATGCCGAGGAATGGAATCACGGAGCCATGCGCGAAGGCGACGGTCTCCGGCAATTGATCCAATCTTTCTTCGATCCATTCGCGATTCTGCAATGCGAATCGCTTACCCTCATGACGCGTCGTGCGTTTTGGCAGCACCACCACAATGCGCGAGGCGCCGTAATCGAGGCGCAGGATGATGCGCCGCGCGCGCCGGTTCTCCTGGAACACCAGAGGCACCGAGCGCTGCTCGAAATCCATCAGATGAAGATCGGCGGCTTCCGCCATGCGGCGCCGCGTCGCCAAGCCGGCGGGGCGCGGCGCTTTTCTAATTTTTCCCCGGTTTTCCAAGGCTTTCGGCATGACCATCCCAGGCAAACGACGCGCTCTCGGAGGTCAGCATAGAGCCCCGGCTCCGCCGGTTTCAACCACTTACGCCTTTTTTCTGGCGCGCCCTTCGGACTGGTCAGATCGCGACTTTTCTGCCGCGATAAGGGCCTGTTTTCGCTTAATTCCCCAGGCATAGCCACCGAGATTTCCGTCATTACGCAAAACGCGGTGACACGGGATGGCGATCGCGACCGGGTTGTTGGCACAGGCATTGCCTACGGCGCGGACGGCGCCCGGATTGCCGATGGCGGCGGCGACCTGGCTATAGCTCCGGGTCTCGCCGACCGGGATTCGCCGCAATTCTTCCCATACCCGACGCTGGAACGCGGTGGCCCGGATGTCGAGCGGCAGGGTCTCGTGCGGTGCCGCGCCCTCGAGTCGGCGCAGGATCTCCTCGAGATAGGGTTCCAGCGCCTCGTCGTCGCGGTCGATCTCCGCTTCGGCGAATTCCGACTTCAGATGCTGGACCATCGCCTGCTCGTTCGCGCCCAACTGCACCCGGCAGATGCCGCGCGGCGTCGCCGCCACCAGCACCAAGCCGAGCGCGCAGGGTGCGAGACCGTAGCTGATCTGCTGGCCTTTTCCGCCTTTGGCATAGCTGGCCGGCGTCATGCCGAGGGCTGCGGCCGCGCGCTCATAGACGCGGCTCGACGAGCCATAACCCGCCTCGAAGGTCGCGCCGGCGACGCCGACGCCGCTCTTCAATCCCTTGCGCAGGCGCTTCATGCGCAGCGCATCGTCGTACTGGCGCGGGCTTACCCCCAGCACGCGCTTGAACTGGCGCTGCAGGTGCCAGGGGCTGATGCCGGTATGGTCGCTGAGTTCCTTCAAGGAGACCGGACCGTCGGCCTCCGCCTCGGCGCGCTGCTCGATGTAGGAGGCGGCTTCGCGCACGGCACTCACCATGGATTCGGACATGTCGCTCACCCGTCTGTTGCGAATTGACATGACCGATACCTAAGGCCTCCGGGGGTTCTCTGCTATCCGAGGCTTGCGCGTAAAAATCGCTGTTATATCAGCGCCTTGCTGCACGTTTGCCGGATGGCGGCGTGGCCCAGTCGACGATGTGGTCCTCGAGCGCGCCGGCATCGGTTTCCGAGATCACTCGGCCGCGCGCCGAAACCCCGGCGCGGTGCACCGCATTGCGGTCGCCGCATTTGAGATGGTGCCAGTCATAGAGGTCCTTGCCCTCCGCCACCAGGCGATAGGCGCAGGTATCAGGTAGCCAGCGGATCTTGCCGACGTTGCGCGGCGTCAGGCGCACGCAATCCTTCACCAGCTTGGAGCGGTCCTTGTAGCGCGTGCATTGGCAGCTCTTGGTATCGAGCAGCTTGCAGGCGACGTTGGTGAAGAACAGCTCCTCGGTATCGGCATCGATCAGCTTGTTGAGGCAGCATTTGCCGCAGCCGTCGCACAGGCTCTCCCACTCGGCCTGGCTCATCTGGCTCATCTTCTTGGTCTTCCAGAACGGCTGATTGCCATCCGCCATCGTCATCTACCTCGCGCTTCGTCGATTGATTCTACTCCGAATACGCCCGGCGATTCCACTACGCGCCGAACTGCCGGACGACGGCCCGATGGGGCATGCAGCGGGTCTAGAAGCGTGACATGAACGGACGTTATGATTACACGCGGGCTTGGACGTATTGGAGCAGGCATATGAATATGAAGATTGCGCCGCTGTCGCCCATCCTGGGGTCGGAGATCCGCGGCATTGATTTGTCCGAACCGGTCGATGACATCGTGTTCAGCAAGATCGAGGCAGCGCTGAACGAGACACATCTGCTGGTGTTCCGCGACCAGGCGCGGCTCACGCCCGAGCGGCAGATCGAATTCAGCCGGCGGTTCGGGCCGCTGCAGATCCATGTGCAGCGCAAATTCCTGCTGCCCGGTCATCCTGAGGTCCTGGTCGTCTCCAACGAGTTCCGGAACGGCGAGCCGATCGGCCTGGTGGATGCCGGCAAATACTGGCACTCCGATCTTTCCTACATGGAGGAACCGAGCCTGGGCTCGCTGCTGCATGCGCAGATTTTGCCGAAAGACGGCGGCGATACTCTGTTCATCAACATGCACGCGGCGTACGACGCGCTGCCGCACGTGGTGCAGCAGCGGATCGCAACGTTGACCGCCGAACACAGCTATCTGGCCCGCAACGCCTATCAGAACCGCCTGCATCCGGATCGCCCCGCATTAGACGCGACGCAGGCGGCCAGTGTCCCGCCGGTGGTCCACCCGATGGTGCGCGTGCATCCCGGCAACAAGCAGCCAGCCTTGTTCGTCAATGAAGGATTTACCACGCGCGTCATCGATCTGCCGCAGAAGGAAAGCGACGATCTGCTGCAATCCTTGTTCCGGCATTCGACCGAGCCGCGCTTCACCTATCGCCATCATTGGCTGGCGTACGACCTCGTCTTCTGGGACAACCGCTCCACCATGCATCTCGCCACCGGCTGCCCGGACGACCAGGCCCGTACGCTCTATCGCACGACCGTGCAAGGCGACCGGCCGCGCGGAATCGCGCAATAGCAGACCGTTCTGCGCCTAGTCCGGCAGCCCGCCCTGCCGCGCATCCTGCGGCCAGTCCGCCGGCAGCTTGACCCATGGGTGGCGGCAGGAATCCCAGACGGCAGAGCTTGGGGCGGGAAAGCGGGGATCGGCAAAATTGCCGGCGGCGATGCCGATCTCGTCGGGCGCGAACTCGGCGTACCAATAGAGTGTGCTGCCGCAGATCGGGCAGAAATAGTTATCGAGCCAGCGCCCGGAATCGGAGGAACGTCGCCACAGCTTGGCCTCGCCCGAAATGGACAGGCAGGCGCTCTTGGGCCAATAGGTCGACACCCCGAACACGCTGCCGGTCGATTTCTGGCATTCGAAGCAATGACAGACCGTGACTTCCGTCGGATCGCCGTTCATGGTCAGCGAAAGCTGGCCGCACGAGCAGGTCGCGATACGAGGCATGGCACCCCTCACTGGACGGAACCGATCGCACTCTAGCCGATTAATCCCACAAGTGCCGCCCGCTTGGCGTCCAAACAAATGATGCCTCTTGAGGGCGGTTGTATATCGTCCTAGCATCAGTAGGCCTCATGGATGTCGGGGACGCTCCTGGCGGGGGCAACGCGGAGCTCACATGAGGATCGCTCACCCGATTCATCCCCAGACGTCGGCCTACGTGTCACTGTCGCTCGCGTCATGGCCACCGTCCTAGCGACCGATCAGGCAGTCGAAAGCGAGAAGTCGACGGTCTTTCATGCCGTGACGTTCCTGCTTGCCGCGTATGTGCTGGTCGGCGGCGTGCTGCTCGCGGTCGGGCCGCGCGACTATCCCGCGCTTCACGTGATCCTGGACACCGGCATCAGCCTGCTCGCCGGAGTGCTGGCTGCCTTGCTGTGGGTGATGGGCCGGCATGTCGGGCGGCCGTTCCTGATCTGGCTCGCGATCGGATTCGCCATCACGTCGCTGCTGGAACTGCTTCATGTCCTTGCCATCGTTGATTGGTCTGGAAGTAGCGCGACCGTTTCGGACTCGTCAAACACGCTGCGCCCGGTGACCTGGGCGCCGGCCGCGTACATCCTGCCCATCGCGGTCGGCGGGTCGATCTGGCTGCTGCGCCGGCAGAAGGCGAATACGCTCGCCTTCGCGCTGGTCATGGCGGCGGCGGCCGGTGCCTTGCCGGTGATCTTCCAGATGCTGCCGAGCTATACGGCGCCGACCTTCCTCGGCATCACGCGGCCGGTGCTGGTCCTGGCGCCCGTGCTGTGGCTCGTCATCGGGATCATCTGCTGGCGCTGGCGCGAGAGCGATCGCCTGCTGCGACGGCTCATCTGGATGGTGCCGGCGCTGCTGCTGGCCGATCTCGTCATGCTCTATTCGCGGACGCCGGACGATACGCCGGCCATGGTGGCGCATCTCGGGCGGGTGGTCGGCTATCTGGTGCTGCTGTTGCTGCTGCTGAAGCTCGCCTCCACGGAGATGCTCGAGCGGGTGCGGGCGGAGGGCCGCCTCGCGCAACTGATCGACGAGCAGGAACGGCGCGTGCGCGAGCGCACGGCGGATCTCGAAACAGAAGTGACGGTGCGCCGCGACGCCGAGCAGAACGCCCAGGCCCAGCTCCAGCGCCTCAGCCTGCTGCATCAGATCACGCGCGCGACCAGCGAACGGCAGGACCTCGACCGTACTTATGGTGTGATGGTTCGCAGCCTGGAGGAGCAGCTGTCGGTCGATCTGTGCTGCTTGTGCCTCTATGATCGCGGCAGCAACACGCTGACCGTCTCCAAGGTCGGCCCGCGATGCACTGCGCTCGCCCGTCAGCTTGGCCTGGCGGAGCGCACGCGCCTGCCGGTGGACAGCGATGCACTGACGCATAGCGTCCGCGGCACGCAGGTGTCCGAGCCGGACACGAGCCTGGTCACTTCGCCCCTGTCACAGCGTTTGGCCGCGGCGGGCCTGCGCTCGCTGGTGATTTCGCCGCTGCAGATCGAGGAGCGGGTGTTTGCCGTTCTGATCGTCGCGCGGCGGACGGCGCAGGGCTTCAGCAACGAGAAATGCAAGTTCCTGCACCAACTGAGCGAGCATGTCGCGCTGGCCGCTCATCAGGCTCAGCTCTATGAGGCGCTGGAGCGGGCGTATGAGGATCTGCAGCAGACCCAGCAGGCGGTGATGCAGCAGGAGCGGCTGCGCGCCCTGGGGCAGATGGCAAGCGGCATCGGCCACGACATCAACAACGGCCTGTCGCCGATCGCGCTTCATACCGAAGCGCTGCTGGAGAGCGAGCCGAACCTCAGCCCGCGCGTGCGCGAATCCCTCATCACCATCCAGCGCGCGATGAACGACATCGCCCATACGGTTGCGCGCATGCGGGAATTCTATCGGCCGCGCGCGCCGGAATCGGCGCACGTTCCGATGCAGCTCAATCCGCTCATCCTCCAGGTGGTCGACGCGACGCATACGCGCTGGAGCGACATGCCGCAGCAGAGCGGCCACGTCATCACCGTCAAGACGGATCTGGCAGCCGACCTGCCGGCGATCCCGGGCATCGAAGGAGAAATCCGCGAAGCGCTGATCAATCTGGTCTTCAATGCGGTCGATGCCATGCCGAAGGGTGGCACCCTCACCTTTCGCACCAAGGCGCTTCCCAGCGTGCAGGGACCAGGCGCCGGCTATGTCCAGATCGACGTCGCCGACACCGGCATCGGCATGAATGACGAGACGCGGCGGCGATGCATGGAGCCGTTCTTCACCACCAAGGGCGAACGCGGCACGGGGCTCGGCCTCGCCTCGGTCTATGGCGTGGTGCGCCGCCATGGTGCGGAGATCGACATTCGCAGCGTGCAGGGGCACGGCACCACCGTTTCCCTCATCTTCCCGGTGCCGCCGGCGTCCGAGGCACCGGCGGCGACGCCGCCGCGCACCCAGGTGGCGCCGGAGCGTCTGCGCCTGCTGCTGGTCGACGATGATCCGCTGTTCCTCAAATCGTTGGGCAATTTCCTGGAATCCGATGGCCACATCGTGACCGAGACCAGCGGCGGACAGGCGGCGATCGAAGCCTTCCGCGCCGCCCACCAGCGCGGTGAACATTTCTCCGCCGTCATCACCGATCTCGGCATGCCCTATGTCGATGGCCGCCGCGTCGCCGGCGCCGTGAAGGAAACCGCGCCCTCGACCCCCGTCATCATGCTGACCGGCTGGGGCCAGCGCCTGATGGCCGACGACGACATCCCGCCCAACATCGACCGCGTGCTGACCAAGCCGCCCAAGCTGCGCGAGTTGCGCCAGACGCTGGCGGATTTGTGCAAGCCGGACTTTCTGTAAGGAAGCGCAGAGCGCTCTAGCTTGCCTTGCGAATGAACTCCGCCCACGCCGGATAGATGAACTGACGCCATTTGCGGCCGTTGAAGATGCCGTAATGGCCGACGCCTTCCTGTTCCAGATGGCGGCGCTTGGCGGCGGGGATGTTGCGGCAGAGAGCGTGGGCGGCCTTGGTCTGGCCGAGGCCGGAGATATCGTCGAGCTCGCCTTCGATTGTCATGAGCGCCGTCTTCCTGATCGCGGCCGGCTCGACCTTTTCGCTGCGATGGGTGAAGACACCCTTGGGCAGCGAATGCTCCTGGAACACGTGGCGGATGGTGTCGAGATAGAAATCCGCCGAGAGATCCATCACGGACAGATACTCGTCGTAGAAACGCCGGTGCCCCGCCGCGCTTTCGCCGTCGCCCACCACCAGGTGATGGAAGAACTCGATATGCGACTGGACGTGACGGTCGGGATTCATCGACATGAAGCCGCCGAGCTGCAGGAAGCCCGGATAGACCCGACGCATCGCGCCGGGATAATGCGGCGGCACCAGGTCGATCACCTTGCGCTCGAACCAGTCGAGGCTCTGGCTGGCGCCGACATAATTGACCGCGGTCGGACTGAGGCGGGTATCGACCGGCCCGCCCATCAGGGTGAGGCTCCTGGGCGTCGCGGGATCGCGGCCCGCCGCCATCAAGGCGGTCGCGGCGAGCACCGGCGGCGATGGCTGGCATACCGCGATGACGTGCGTCTCCGGACCCAGGATGCGCAGGAAGTCGATGACATAGTCGATATAGTCGGCGAGGTCGAAATTGCCGGCGCTGAGCGGCACCAGCCGCGCATCGGTCCAGTCGGTGACGTAGACCTCGTGCCGGGGCAGCAGGGTCTCGACCGTTCCGCGCAGCAACGTCGCGTGATGGCCCGACATCGGCGCCACCACCAGCACATGCGGATCGCTGTTCGCGCGTTCCACATCGCGCGCGAAATGCAGCAGGCGGCAGAACGGCTTTTCCGCCACCACCTCCTCGCGCACCGCGGCTTGGGCACCGGCGATCTCAGTGGCATCGAGGCGGAAGGCGGGCTTCAGCCGGCGCTGGGTCGCGCGGTCGAACAGTTCGAACCAGGCGGCGGCGGCGCGAAAGCCGGTGGTGTAGGAATGCGGCAGCATCGGATGCGACATCATCTGATGCATCCAGCGCGCCGTCAGCCGCGCGGGCGTGAGGCTCGCCAAATGGGCCTCGATCGCTTGGTAGAGCATAATGCGTCCGGTCCTTCCGCCGTCTGGCAGCAGCACGGATTGCCGCGCGACTCGGGCGCCGGCCTTCCCCCCACAAAAGCTCCGAGACGTTACGAAGACGCCGAATCCGACGCAACTAGACTTTTGTATGACATGAGACTGTGGCCGGAATGCACCGTGCGACCGCAAGTGCTCACAAGTGCTTGCGGATTTCCTCGGCGATCTGGTCGGGCGTGGCGTCAGGGCCGAAATGGGTGATGTATTTGCCGTCGCCATCCATCAGATAGATCAGCAGCGTGTGGTCCATCACGTAATCGTCCGGCGCGGTGCCGGCGGCCTTCTGATAGTACACGCGATAGGCCTTCGCGACCTTGGCGATCTGTTCCGGCGTGCCGGTCAGTCCCACCATGCGTGGATGGAAGTTGGAGACGTAATCCTTCATCACCGGCGGTGTGTCGCGATCGGGATCGACCGTGATGAAGACCGGCACCACGCGATCGGCCGCCACGTCCAATTTGTCGAGCGCCGCGGTCATCACGCCGAGCGCCGTCGGACAGGCGTCGGGACAGAAGGTGAAGCCGAAATAGACCAGCGTGAGCTTGCCCTTGAAGGTCTGGTCGGTGACGGTGTTGCCGTTCTGGTCCACCAGCTCGAACGGTCCGCCGATCAGCGCCTCGCCGCTGACGCCCGCGTTCAACGTGCGCTGATAGAGCTGATAGAGCAGGGCGCCGCACACCACCAGGACAGCCAGCAGGACCGCCACCAGGGCGCGGCGTTTCCAGAGCGAATTCATGTCCCCTCGCCGATCTGCCGCGCGCGCGCTCAATATGGCTGCAGGCTCTTGATCAGCGCCTGCGTGTTGGGGTTCTTGAACTTGCCCTCCACCACGATGCCGCGCGGCGTCGCGCCTTGCCCATAATAGGCGCGGTTCCAATCGTCCTTCTTGATGATACCGGCGCCTTCGAACGAGACGCCGCCGAACAGGCCCGCGGTCTTGGCAAAGGTGTAGGCGTCGGCCTGCATGTTGGTGGTGGTGTCCGCGCCGAGGCCCTTGCCGATCGGCCCGACCGCGATCGACATGTCGCCGCCGAACTTGAGCTGATTGTCCAGCACGGCGCTCAACGCCTTCTCGCTCATGATTGTCAGCACGACTTCGCTGACCTGCCCGCCGATCTGCAGGCCGAGGCTGCCGGCCACCAGATCGTAGAACGCCGGCTGGCTCCAGCCGTCCGCGCCGCGCGCCGCCAGGATGCCGTAACCACCCTCTGCGCCGAGGATGAAGCCGCCCTTGTAAAGCTCGGGGAAGATCAGTACCGCCTTGGCGCGCTTCATGTAGCCGGGCAGCTCGCCGAACTCGACCGAGGTGATCAGCTTGTCGAAACTGATCCGCGCCTTGTCGAGCACTTCCTGCTGCTGGGTCAACGCCAGCGCAGCGCGTGCGCCAACAAGCGCAGCGGGCACGGCCAATCCGGCAAACATGAGAGAACGACGGGTCAACATGGCAGCCTCCTGATGTTCCCGGCTATGTCCGGTCCCGGCAACCGTCTGAACGACTCGAGGTAGCAGGACGGCACAAGAGATAGCCAGCGAAATAAGGCGGCGCAATGGCCGCCGGGCATCCAATAGCCTTCACAAGGGCGTCAACGGGTCAATGCTTGCGGGTGCTGATTGACCGCGACAATGCGCCACGCAGCACCTTCGGTTGCACCTTCCAGATAATCCATGCGGGTGACGGAGCAGGTATCGACCGCGAAGCCCAGCGCCCGCTCCGGATCGATGCCGAGCGCGACGGAAAGCGCCGCCCGGATGGTGCCGCCATGGACCACGGCGACGATGTCGCGGCCGGCATGTTCGGCGGTGATCCGCTCCATCGCCGCCGCGACCCGCGCGATCACATCCTCGAAACTTTCGCCGCCCGGCGGGCGCTCGCTGGCGGGCGCATGCCAGAACCGGTGATAGGCGCCCTCGCGCCGCGCCTCCAGCTCTGCATAGGTGAGGCCCTGCCAGTCGCCGAAATGCTGCTCTGCCAATTCGCTGGTGATGATGGGCGCCGGGACAGCCTCCGCCACGCGCGCCGCGAGGATGGCGGAGGCGGTCTGATGCGTGCGCCTGAGATGACTGACGAGCCAGACCGCATCGTGCGGCAAGGTGCCGGCCAGATGCTTGAACTGCGCCTCGTCCGCGCAATCGGCTTCCAGATCGTCCTGCCCGTAGATGCGCCCATTGACCCCGATGACCGGCGCATGCCGCACGAACCACCAGCGCGTCACCGTGTGAGTCATGTGAGCGCAACGATGTTGATGAGGATGGCGAGCTGCGCGACCTCCTGTGCCGCGCCCAGCACGTCGCCGGTGTAGCCGCCGATCTGGCGGCGCGCGACTTCGGACACCAGAAATGCCGCAACGATCGCGACCACCAGGCTGACCAAGGCGGCACCCGGACCGCAGGCAAAGGCGGAGATGAGCAGCGCGACGCCGAGAGCCTGATAGGTCGCAACGGCCGATGGTTTGCCCGCCTCCACCGCCAGACCGTTCGAACGCGCCAAAGGCAGCGAGCGCATGAGAATGGGCAGCACCGCCCGGCCGCAGACATGGGCAGTGATGAGGGCGCCGGCCACGGTCCTGGGATCGCCCAGGCTGACCAGGGCGCTGACCTTGATCGCGGTCGAGAAGCCGAGCGCCAGCACGCCATAGGAGCCGATGCGGCTGTCGCGCATGACGCCGAGCTTGCGCTCGCGGTCACCGCGCACGCCCAGCATGTCGGCGAAATCGGCGAGGCCATCCTCGTGCAGCGCGCCGCCGACGATGACCGTCGCTGCCACGGCAAGCAGCGCCGCCAGCAAGCCGGAAAGCCCGATCTCCATCGCCAGAAGATAGATGCCCGAACCGACCAAGCCGATGATTGCGCCGGCGACAGGAAAGGCACGGGCGGCCTCCGCGATCGGACCGGGGGGTGATTTCAGCGGCAGACGGGTGAAGAACCCGATCGCCAGGCGGAATTCACGCCACCATTGGCCCGGATGCCAGCCGGATTTGGCTGTCGCCTGGTCGCCCGCTTGGGAGGGTCTGGGTTGGTCGTTCATTGCTTTATTGTTCGATCGCTCGATGCCCGGATTGCCAGGAGCCCATATGCGGGTGCAGAACAGCGGCCGCAAGGACAATCGAAGACTTAAGCACAGAGTCTTAACGAAACGCCCAGCAGGAGCCAATCTTGGATACCCAATCCGCCGCCAGCTTCGCCGAACTCCGCCGCATCCTGGCCGAGTTTCCCGGCCCGGACCTGGAGGCAGCCACCAAGGCCACCGAACGCGAAGTGCAACTGACCAAGCCGACGGGAGCCCTTGCCCGGCTGGAAGAGATCGCGAACTGGCTGGCGACCTGGCAGGGCCGGCATCCGGCAAGCGTCAATCACCCCCGGGTCGCGGTGTTCGCCGGCAATCACGGCGTCGCCGACCTTGGCGTCTCCGCCTATCCCAAGGAAGTCACCCAGCAGATGGTGCTGAACTTCCAGTCCGGCGGCGCGGCGATCAACCAGCTTTGCAAGAACGCCGATGCCGATCTCCGGGTCTATGAAATGTGCCTGGACCAGCCGACCCAGGATTTCACCCAAGGACCGGCGCTGAGCGAAGAAGAAGCGGCGCGCGCCATGGCCTACGGCATGATGTGCGTGGAGCCCGGCATCGATCTGCTGTGCGTCGGCGAGATGGGCATCGCCAACACCACCAGCGCCTCCGCCCTCGCCGCCGCCATGTTCGGCGGCAGCGGAACGGACTGGGCGGGACCCGGCACCGGAATCAAGGGCGCGCAGCTCTCGCGCAAGGCGGAGGTGATTGACCAGGGGCTTGCCCGCCACCGCGCGAAGTTCAATGACGGGTTCGAGATCATGCGCTGCCTGGGCGGGCACGAGTTGGCAGCAATCGTCGGCGCGGTGATGGCGGCGCGCCTGGCGCGGGTGCCGGTGCTGCTGGATGGATTCGCCAGCACGGCGGCGGCCAGCATCCTGTTGAAATCGCGTCCCGGCGCGCTGGACCATTGCCTGGTGGCGCATTGCTCGGCCGAGCCCGGCCATCGCCGGCTGCTGACGGAAATTGGCAAGAAGCCGCTGTTAGACTTGGGCATGCGGCTGGGCGAGGCTTCCGGCGCGGCGCTGGCGATTCCGATCGTGCGCGCCGCGGCTCTGTGCCATTCCGGCATGGCGACCTTTGCCGAGGCCGGGGTCAGCAACAAGGATTGACAGCCTGTCGACTATCCCCGTGAGCGAGCCCGACTCATCCATCGATCCAAGCTCCAACGATCCGGGCGCGGCGCGCGCCTTCATCCTGGCGCGCCTCGGCCTCTCTGGGCCGCTCTGGCCGGCGCAGCGCGCTGCGGAGGAGGCGAAGGCACTGGGCATGATCCAGATCGATTCGATCCGGGTGAATGGCCTGCGCAATCACGAGATCGCCTGGGCGGCGCGCACCGACGCGCCGATCGCGGATCTCTACAAGCTGTTCTATCGCGACCGCGCGATGCTGGAGACGCACTATCCGCAGTTCGCCACGCGGCGCGACTGGCTGCCCTGGTTCGTGAAGGATTTCCATCTCACGATCACCAATACCGACCGTTTGCGCGAGCTGCGTCCGATGATGCGGCGCCTGAAGAAGCGCATGCGGGAGGACGGCCCGATCTCGCCCGGCGAACTGGACAGCGAGCGGGTGCCCGGCGGCTTCAACACCATCAAGCTCACCACCCGCGCGCTCGACTACCTGTTCTATCTGGGCGAGGTGCAGATCGCAGGACGCACCAAGCATTTCCATCGCCAGTTCGACCTGACCGAGAAGGTGGCGCCGGAATTGCTCGCCAAGCACCGGCCGACCCGCACCCAGCATCTGGATTTCTTCGTGCGCTCCGCCGCGTCCGTCCTGAAACTCGCGACGCGCCAGCAGCTCGCCGAGCGCACGTCCCATCACATCGGCACCTGGCGCGACGGTGGATTGCCGGTCGGGCGTAAGGCAGTCGATCGCGCGATCAAGGATGGGGTGGTGGTGGAAGTGCCGTTCGCGCGCGCCGCCAATGGCGATCCGCTCTATGCGCTGGCAGAGGATCTGGCCGCGCCGATCCCGATCGCCGACGAAGTCGTGCGCATCATCCCGCCGCTCGACAATCTGCTGTTCAACCGCCGGCGCCTCACGGAGCTGTTCGGCTTCGCCTACAAGTTCGAGGCCTATACCCCGCAGGCTCAGCGCCGCTTCTATTTCGCCATGCCGATCCTCTACAACCACGACGTGGCGGGCCTGATCGACGCCAAGAAGGATGGCGATGCGTGGCGCGTGGTCGGGCTCGACCTCATGAAGAAAGTTCCGGAGGACCGCCTGCGCCAGGCCATCCACCGCCTGGCCCGCATCGCCGGGGCCAGCCGGGTCGAGGCACCGGGCCTCACTCCCGTCCGGCTGCGGCGGGCCATTGCCGGGAAAATCGAACCATAAGGCTTAGAGACGCGCGGCAAATCGACGCGACAATGGAAGCCGGCGGCCTGATCCCCCCATATCATCATGGCCGGACGAAACCGGCGATGCGGTTAACACCGGAAAATATCTTTGGAAACTTGGATGATCGGGCGCCCGCCGCCAGGCGCGGCCGCCCGGCAAGAGCGGGAGTAAGGTCGTGCCAGATCGCCGGTTGCCGCCCGTCATGCTTGCAATTGCCGTGGCGCGGTGGCGATAGTCCGCCCGATGAGCCAGATCGCCGCAGATAGCACCTCGGCTGGCCCCCCGCGCGGCATCGCCAGGCCGCGCCGCGTGGTCGGGCGGGTGCGGCTGCGCACCGTCCTCATCATCCGCTGGATCGCGGTGGCGGGGCAGGCCCTGACCCTGCTGATCGTCCATTACGTGCTGGGCTTCCCGATGCAGATCGGCTGGGCCGGCGCAACAGTGGCGGCGCTGGCAGTCGTCACGTTGGCGGCACAGGTTCGCCGGCCGCAATCGGAGCGCCTGACCGACCGGGAATCGGCGCTCTATTTCGCATTCGACATCCTGCAGCTTGCCGTCCTGCTGTATCTCACCGGCGGACTCAACAATCCGTTCTCCGTGCTGATCCTGGCGCCGGTCACCGTCTCGGCCGCGGCCTTGTCCTATCGCAGCACGCTCAGCCTCGCCGGCCTCGCCACCGCCTGCATCGTGCTGCTCGGAATCCGGCATGAGCCGCTGCCCTGGCCGGACGGCGAGTTCGACATTCCCGATATTTTCGTGGCGGCCTTCGCCATCGCCCAGATCCTCGCGGTCATCTTCCTCACCTTCTACGTCTATCGCGTGGCACAGGAATCGCGCCGGCTGTCGGACGCTCTGGCCGCAGCGCAGGCAGCGCTGGATCGCGAGCAGCGCGTCTCGTCCCTCGGCGCGCTGGCCGCGGCCGCGGCGCATGAGCTGGGCTCCCCGCTCGGCACCATCTCGCTGGTCGCCAAGGAGCTGGCGCGCGACCTGCCGACGGACTCACCCCACCGCAGCGACGCCGACCTGCTGGTCAGCCAGAGCGAGCGGTGCCGCGAAATTCTGGCCGAACTGTCGCGCAAGCCGGACCAGAGCAAGGACCACTTCCATTTCCTGCCCGCCGGCCTGCTGGTGGAGCTGGCGGCGGCGCCCCACGCCCGCCCGCACGTGGCCCTGCGCATCGAATTCTCGCCCGACCCGTCGGAGCCGCGCGATCCCGTCCTGCCGCGCCGGCCGGAGATCATGCACGGCCTAGGCAACCTGCTGCAGAACGCCATCGAGTTCGCGCGCGAGGAGGTCAAGGTGCTGATCGCCTGGAATCGCGGCGAGATCGTCATCACCATCACCGACGACGGGCCGGGATTCCCATCGGACGTGTTGCGGCGGCTGGGTGATCCCTATCTGTCACGTGCCAGCGAAGGGCTGGACCAGGGGCAGCGACAGGGCGATCATATGGGCCTAGGCATCTTCATCGCGCAGAACCTGATCGAGCGGGCCGGCGGCATGGTCAGTTTCAACAACAACGATTATGGCGGCGCGGAAGCGCGCGTGGCTTGGCCAAGAGGAGCATTCTAAGATGTATCAGCAGGAGCCTTCGACGATGAATGACATCTCCAAATCATTGCTGATCGTCGATGACGATCTGGTCTATCGCCAGCGCCTGGCGCTCGCGATGGAAAAGCGCGGATTCGCGGTGCGGCAGGCGGAAAGCGTCGCCACCGGCATCTCCGCCGCCAAGGCCGAGACGCCGGATTATGCGGTGGTCGACCTCCGGCTGACCGACGGCAGCGGCCTCGACATCGTGACCGAGATCCGCAACGCCAATCCGCAATGCCGGGTGGTGATCCTGACCGGCTACGGCAACATCGCGACCGCCGTCTCCGCCATCAAGCACGGCGCCGCCGATTACCTGCCCAAGCCCGCCGACGCCGACCAGGTCGAGGCGGCGCTGCTGGAAGACAAGACCGCCCTGCCCCCGCCGCCGGAACAGCCGATGACCGCCGACCGCGTGCGCTGGGAGCATATCCAGCGCGTGTTCGAGCAGTGCGACCGCAACGTCTCCGAAACCGCAAGGCGTCTGCGCATGCACCGCCGCACCCTGCAACGCATCCTGGCCAAATACGCGCCGAGGGGCTGAGGCGCGATCGCGGAAGAGTGAGTCTAGCTAGCCCGCCGCGCCTTCGCGCTCTGCATCCTTCGGCCGAGGACCCGCGAGGCCGTCGATCAGGCGGCCCTGATAGAGTGTGATGCCGAGCGCTTCACCGGCCTTCAAGGCGTCATCGCTGTCGACGCGGCACAGGACCACGCGGTCGCGGCCGATCCGGCCGACGGATGCCTTCAGCGCTTCCCCCCGCTGGCCGGCGGCATCGTCGAACAAGCTGGGCGTCCAGGTCACCTTGACGAAATCGAAACCCAGCCAGTCGCGGTCGATCAGCGGCAAGTTCAGATACTTCACACCATCGATGATGATCTTGTAGCCGCGCTCCTTCAGGAAATCGCGCGCGAACAGATACTCGTTGGGATCATTCATGATATCGAGCGCCGGGAGCTCGATCCCCAGCGAGCCGCGGTCCTTGATGTTGGTCGCCTTGTCGAACTCCATGAATTCCGCCGACAGGACGGTGCGGACATTGAGATTGAGCGCGCCGGTGCGCAGCATCTGGAACAGCTCGCGCTGCATCATCAAGGCGAGCATGCGCCGGTCCAGGGCCCGGGTCAGGTGGCGGAACAGGAAATCGTCTGACGTGACGTTGTGGCCCGGCAGCAAGGTCTGCGCCAGGTAGTACATCGAGAAATAGAGTTCGTGGAACATCCGCGCCGGGCGCATCCCCGGCATGATCGCGCACACGTCCTGCCGGCGCAGGATGTTGGCGAGGTCGGCGTGCTCGATGGCGCGCTCGATCTGCTCCAGATGCGTCGGCCGAATCGCCGTTCCGCCGACGCCAAGGCGCTGCATCGCTTCCTGGTCAGCGCCACTGGCGGGATCCGGCACCACCTTGCGTTGCTCATTCAACAGCCGCACCCGGCTCAGCAGCACGTGGTAGTCGCGCTCGACGTCGTACCAGGTGCAGAACTGCGAATCGTCCTCTCCGATGAACAGGGGATCTTCGGAGAACAGGTAGCGGACCTGTTGGACATAGGGATCGATATCGGCGATCGAGGCGCCCTTGGCCGTTACGATCACGTTCCTGTTGTGCATCTCGTAGATGCCGGCATCATATTTGCGGACCAGCGGCTCCAGCGTCCTGCGCGCGATGCGCAAATGATGCGCCTGCTGGTGATAGGGGCGGAGCAGGTTGAGGTGCAGTTCGCACGCCATGCGGCCGGTGCGAACCCGGTCGAGCCGCGTAACAAAGTCGAGGAGCAGCTCCTCGTACGTCAATGTCCGCGCCTCTTTGCTCCAGTCGTTCATCCGGCCCGCTTCCCCAACTGGCGCGCCTGCCCAGCGCGCCTTGGGCGCCTGATGGCACCCCAGGTTTCACCTTGCGAGCGTCATGGTAAACGAACCGCTAAGATCGGAGGCCCGCCTGCGTACGGGGCGGTGTCGGTTGGGCAGAAGAGGCGCCCGGCCGCGCCTCACCGCCGATGCAGCCACCAGCCGGTTTCGTTGATGGAAAAGACCGGGTTGTAGTGCTTGATCGAGTTGGCCGGCACGACGGCGGCGATCTGGTTGTCCAGCAGCATCGGCCGGTCGTTGACATAGACCACCAGGACGGCGTGGCCGAGGTTGAGATTGAGATCCTGCAGCGCCACCACGCGCATGTCCTCGACCGGCACGCCAAGCGCTTTCAAGGTGAAATATTTGGAGATGGCGTAGTCTTCGCAATCGCCGTTCTTCTTCAGGAACTGGTACGGCGTCTCCCAATAATCCTCTTCGCCCCAATTGTTGATGTCGAGCGTGTAGCGGTGCGCGTTGAAGGCGCGGTTCACTTCCTTGAGCTGCGTCGGCAGGTCCTTGCCCTGCAGGCCGGCGATGAATTCCTTCCACCCCTTGGCGGTGCAGGTGCTGCTTTCGCACACCTTCGTTCCGTTCTGGAACCGGTCGAGCATGGTGAGCCATTTCGGGAAGCGCTGGGTCTTGGTCGAGAACAATTCGATCGAGCCGAAGATCTTGGGATATTTGCGCGCTTCGGCAGGCGATGCGCCGACAAGGATGGCCAGCAGCCCGCAGGCGGCCATGGCGCGACCGAGCCATCGCGCTGCGGACCTCATCCGTGCCGTGTGTTCCATACCTGCCGCCTTCGATGCGCGATATGCTTGCAAAAATGCCCGCGTTTGCTCCGGCCAAACTGTGCGTTTACGATTAATAAACCGTCAATTGGCCCGGTCCCAAGATCATGTTAGGTTGTAGGAGATTATCCCAACCTGTTCAAACGGCATCTAAGGAGCGGACTTTGGTTGAGCATAGCGCGTCCCCCGGGCAAGCGATGGGCGGGGGGACGCCGGGGGAACCGGTTGGGGGAATGTTCGATTCTGGGACGCCAAGGCGCGGCATCGACCCGAAGATCCTGTTCCCTGTGGTCATCCTCGTCGTGCTGGGGATCATCGGCGCATGGGCGATCAATCGTTTTGTTGAGGACCAGCGGCAACGGGAACTGACGCAGTGGCAAGTGCGCCTGGGCATCGTCGCCGACAGCCGTGCGGCCGAGGTCAACCGCTGGCTCGCCGGCAATCTCGCCGATCTCAACGCGCTGGCCGACAACGAATCCGTCCAGCTCTATGTCGGTTCCATCGATGAGTTCAGCGCCGATCCGACGCAACAGGATCAAGTGGATGGCTTCCGCCAATATCTCCGCAATCTGCTTCAAGTGGCGGCGATGCGCGGCGGATTCGGTGCCGCCGACCAGGGCGGCCAGCCCAACTTCAACCAGGCAAAGGTCGGTACCGGCGGCATCCTGATCCTCAACAAGGAGGGCGCGGTCGTCGCCAGTTCGCCCGATGCGCCGCCCTTCGAAGGCTCGCTGAAAAGTTTCGTCGACATCGTTCCGCCGGGACAGACTGCAACCTCCGCACTCGCTTTCGACGCGCGCGGCGAGCCGACCATGACCTTCGTTGTGCCGCTCTATGCCGTTCAGTCCGACCAATCTGCGACCGCCCAGATCGGGCGCATCGTGGGCGTGAAGCAGGTGGCAGGCGAGCTTTATCCTCTGTTGCGCCAGCCGGGCGATACGTCGCCCAGCTCCATCACTGTGTTGGTCAACCGGGTCGGCGACAAGGTGAGGTATCTCTCACCGTCGGGACGCCCCGGCGAGGATACCGAGCTTGGCCGGACCATGGAACTTTCGACACCGAGGCTTGATGCGACCTTCGCCGTTCAAGCTGGCAACGGCTTTGCGGCCGACAAGAGAGATTATCAAGGCAGGGACGTGCTGGTTGCAGCGCGCACCCTCGACCGGGCGCCGTGGGTCGTGATGCACACCGTCGACTACGACGAGGCGCTGGGCGCGGCCGACACCAGGTTTCGCGCTCTTACCGTGATGCTGGGCCTCGCGCTGCTGGTGATCGCAATCGCCATCATCGCGGTGTGGCGTCACGGCTCCTCCCGCCGTGCATCGGAAGCGGCGACCCGCGCCCAGATTCTCGCCAACCAGTTCGAGGCGCAGAAGGACCTGCTGCAGCTTGTCACCGACAGCCAGCCCACCAGCATCTTCATTCTGGACAACCAGCATCGCTATCGCTTCGCCAACGCGCAGGCGAGCGCCGGCGTCGGCATCACGCCGGCCGAGATGTTGAGCAAGGAGATCGTCGCGGTGCTGGGCCCGGCCAGCGCCAAGCGCTATCTCGAGCTGAACGAGCAGGCACTGAAACTCGGCACCGCCATCAACAATGTGGCGCGGCTGGAGACCGGCGAAGGGCTCAAGGTGCTGCAGTCGGAGCATATCCCGCTCAAGGAGCGTTCGGGCGCGACCGCCGGCGTGCTGACGGTCGAGCATGACATCACCGACGTGGTGACGGAACGTGAGAAGCGCGCCCGCACCCTGCAGAACCTGGTCAAGACCCTGGTCGGCGTGGTCGACCGGCGCGATCCGTTCGCCGCCAACCACTCGACGCGGGTCGCCCGGGTGGCACGCGCGGTGGCACGCGAGATGGGCCTCACCGAAACCGACATGGACACCGCCGAAATCGCGGCCAACCTGCTCAACCTCGGCAAGATCATGATCCCGCCCGAAGTGCTGGCCAAGACCGGCGACCTGACCGAGGAAGAGCGCCGTCTGCTGCGCAATTCGGTGCAGATCAGCGCCGACATCATCCAGGACATCGAGTTCGACGGCCCGGTGGTCGAGACCTTGCGGCAAGCGCAGGAGCGCTTTGACGGCAGCGGTCAGCCGCGCGGGCTGAAGGGCGAAGACATCCTTCTCACCGCGCGCATCATCGGTGTTGCCAACGCCCTGGTTGGCATGATCAGCGACCGCGCCTTCCGTCAGGGCATGTCGATGGATGCCGCGACCGAGATCCTGTTCAAGGAAGCCGGCCATGCCTATGACCGCCGGGTGGTGGCGGCGTTGGTCAACTACCTCGACAACCGCGACGGCCGCACGCAGCTCGCCGACGTTGCGGCAGTGGGGCAGTAGCTCGCACAGCCTCGCCCTCGCATCGCAGCTGCAATTCCCTCCTCCGAACCGGGGGAGGGAGAATTCTCACCACGGCAATTCCGGGTCGGCGATGCGCGCCAAGCGGCGGCTGGCGGTCAGGGCGACGCCGAGGATCAGGCTGCGGCGGCGGTTGCCGTTGATCGGCTGAAGCGCGCCTTCGCGGCGGATCGAGCCGCCATGGGCATCGGCGCAGATGAGGCCGACCTCCTCCGGGAACAAGCCGAGCGGGAAGTCAGGCTCGACCGCGAAATAGAACCGGTCGCAGAATTCCAGATAGTCGCGCCATTTATGATCGGCGGCGAAATCGGCGCGCGAGGACTTGATCTCTACGATCGTCACCTGGCCGGCCCCGTCGATGGCAAGGATGTCGGCGCGCCGTCCGTTGCCGAGCGTGTATTCCGCGATTGCCGCGTAGCCGAGGCCCTCCAGGAGCCTGGTCGCGCCGCGCAGGATGCGCGACGCGGTCGCTGGGAATTCCGGATCGGGATCGGTCATGGGCGCATCCTCCGATGATCGCGCCCCCTTTCGCAACCCATGCTCTTGTCGCGGGCGGCGCCCGCCAGTATCAAGGGCCGCGATGGACAATCCGCTGGCCGAGCCTGTGCTGCGCTCCCAGTCCGCCCGGAGGCGCGGCGGTTGGGTCCGCCGGAGCCTGCGCTGGCTCGCCCGCCTGGTCGCGCTGTTCATCGGCATCAGCGTCGTCATCGCCGCGCTCTATCGCTTCATCCCGCCGCCCGTGACGCCCTTGATGGTGATCCGGCTCACCGACGGCAACTGGATTTCCAGGGATTGGGTTTCGTACGACGACATCTCGCCCAACCTGGCGCGCGCCGTGATCGCGGCGGAGGATGGCGGCTTCTGCGCGCATTGGGGCTTCGACTTCGAGGCGATCGAGAAAGCGCTGCGCCACAATGAGAAATCGCGCCGCCTGCGCGGCGGCAGCACGATCAGCAACCAGACCGCCAAGAACACCTTTCTGTGGCCGGGCGATACCACGCTCACGCGCTATGCCCGCAAGGCGATCGAGCCTTACTTCACCATGCTGATCGAGTTGATGTGGGGCAAGAAGCGGATCCTCGAGGTCTATCTCAACGAGGTGGAATGGGGCCCGGGGGTCTATGGCGCGGAGGCAGCGGCACAATATCACTTCCGAAAGCCGGCGGCCGCTTTGTCGCGGCGCGAGGCGGCGTTGCTGGCCGCGGTCCTGCCCAGTCCGTTGCGGTTCTCCGCCGGCAAGCCGAGCGGCTATATTTCCCGCCGGGCAGGGCAAATCCAGGCGCGGATGAACGACATCGCGGACCCAACGGGCGATCCCTGCGCTCCCAGGTGACGCCACCGTCAGCTTGCTCATATTTCTATAATTGTCACATTTAGGTGTGACTTGTTCGCGCCGCGCATCAGCGAAGCAGCAACCATTTGGTCGCAAAATAGGCAGATGCGCACCGCCGTGTTTGCGGCTTGAAAACCGCCCTGGTTAACTATGCGGAGTATTGAAATCCCTGGATGAGTCGGCTCGGTAAACGAATTATCCACAATCGCGGCGGACAATGCCGGGTCGGCCGCGAGAGATATCGCGGCCGGAGGAAATGTACGGCTCAAGCGATGGTCATGCTCATCGGATGACGGAACGCGACCAGCCCATCGAAACTCATGACGCCGAGCAGCGGCAGACCCGCCGCGCGCTCGCGGCGCTGGTCGTCTTCGTGCTGGCGCTGGCCGCGATCGGCGCGGGCGCGGCAAGCTGGCGGCTCTACGAAGCCGAATATGACGACAGCCGCGCCAATCTTCGCCGCTTCGCCCGCGCCGTCACCGAACAGACCGCCTGGGAGCTGCATCAGGTCGACACCGTTCTGCAGCTCACCAGCACCTGGCTCGGCCGCTCCGAGAAGCTCGATGCCTACGGCTCCTCGCGCCTGCAAGAGCGGGTGCAGCCGCGCCTGACCGCCCTGCCCGCGGTGCAAAGCGTCATCGTGAGCAACCATGAGGGCACGCTGCGCATGGTGACGCGCGACAGCACCGCCTTGCCCACCACCGGTTTCGATCCCCGGCCGCTCTATCAATATTACCTCAGCCATCCCGATGCGGGCCTGACCATCGGCGCGCCGTTCCGGTTGGCCGGCGTCAATAACTGGGCCTTTCCGATCAGCCGGCCGATCATCACCGGCAAGGGCAACCTGACCGGCGCCGTCACCCTGGTGGTGGATGCGCCGGTGCTGGCCGAGCGCTTCCGCCTGGTGCGGCCGGCGATCGACCATCAGGTAGCGCTGCTCCGCGTCGATGGCATCCTCATGATCGACGATGCCGGGCGCGCCGGCACGGCGCCCAATAGCTTCCTTTCCGCCGACACGCCGAACTTGGCCGGCGAAGGCGATCGCGATACATGGACCACCGCCGACGGAACGGCCAGCATCGCCTATCTGCAGCAGGTGAAGGATTTCCCGCTGATGGTCGCGGTCTCGCTGCCGCGATCGGTGCTGAGCGCGAATGCCCGCCCGGCCCTCATCGTCATTTCAGGCGTGATCGCGGCGGCCGGGTTCGGGCTTGCCTTGATCGCGGTCATCCTCGGGCGCCGCATCCTGCTGAGCCAGGCGCGGCTGCGCCAGCAGCGCGATTTCGTCACCCGCGTGCTCGATTCCGCCGATGTCCTGGTGTTCGTCCAGGACGCCAACGGCCGGCTGGTCAGTTGCAACGCCGAAGCCGAGAAGCTGGGCTATCGCCAGAACGAGATGCTCGCGCTCGATCCGTTCGTGCATCTGGTGCCGCGCGAGGAACAGGGCCATGTCGCGACGGCGCGGGACCGGGCGCGCACCGGCGCAACTCCGGAACCCTACGAATGCCATCTGCTGACCCGGTCGGGGGAGCGGCGCCTGATCCGCTGGTCGACCACCATCCTGCCGAACGCAGGCATGCGGCGCGATTGGGTGTTGAGCGTCGGCACCGACGTGACCGAGGAGCGCGAGCAGCAGGACGCTATCGCGCGCACGAACGCGATCATGGACCGCGCGCAATCGATTGCGCACATGTGCTATTGGACCGCGCGGGCGGAATCGGCGTCGGGTGACTGGTCGGAATGCACCTTTACCTACTCCACCAACCTCGAGGACGTGTTCGGCTATACCATCGAACAGATCGACATTGCGCTGGTGCCGTTCATCCAGCGCTTTGTCCATCCCGACGACCAAGCGGAGATGGCGGAAGCCTATCGCCAGTTCTATGAGGGCGACGGGCAGCGCATCGCCATCACCTTCCGGCTGAAGCAGCCCGACGGCAGCTATCGCTATATCCGGGACTTCGCCGAGAAGCGCGTCGATGCCGTCACCGGCGCGATGGAACTGATCGGCATGTCGCAGGACGTGACCCAGCAGACCGAAGCCGACGCCATGCTGCGCGAAAGCGAGGTCAAGCTGCGGCGCGCACATCGCCTTGCCAAGCTGTGTTACTGGACCTACGACCCCGTCGCATCGGCCGGCGGCGGAGGCGATCGCCTCGTCTTCTCCGGCGACACCGAAGAGGTCCTGGGCGCCCTGGCCGCGGATCTCAATCGCGCCACCGCCAGCCCGCTCATCGCCATGGCGCATCCGGAGGATCGCGAGCGCGTCCTCAAGGAGTGGCGCGCCTTCATGGCATCGACCGAGAACAGCTGGACCTTCGAGTATCGCCTGGCGCGCAGCGACGGCGAGATCCGCGATGTCAGCATCTCCGCCGAAAAGGTGGTGAACGATCGCGGTCCGCTGGGCCAGGTCATCGGCGTGGTGCAGGACATCACCGACCGCAAGCGCAGCGAGCTGGCGATCGCGCGCAACGAAATGCTGCTGCGCCACGCGCACCGGCTCTCGCGCGTCGGCTACTGGGTGTGGGAGCCGCGCGACGTCGCGCAATCCTCGGACCGCGGCTGGCTCCACGTCTCGAGCGAGTTCGCCGACATCCTGGGCGTGAAGGCGGAGGAGATCCCGCTCGAAGAGACCGACTTGGTCCGCAAGTTCGTGCATCCGGACGACCTGCCCGCGGCCGTCGCCGCCGTCGAGGGCTTCGTCGGCCGCACCACCGATCGCTACAACGCGCAGTTCCGCATCATCCGGCCCGACCAATCGGTCGCGCACGTGCACATGGAAGCCGAGCGGCTGCGCGATCCGCAGGGCCGCGTCCTCTACGAGATCGGCGTCATCCAGGACGTGACCGAGCAGCGCGAGCGCGAAATCGAGCTGTTGACCGCCAAGCGCACGGCCGAGATCGCCAGCCGCACCAAGACCCAGTTCCTCGCCAACATGAGCCACGAGCTGCGCACGCCGCTGAACGCGGTCATCGGCTTCTCGCAGCTCATCCGCGACCAGTCGTTCGGCCAGATCGCTGACCGCTACGTGACCTATGCCGACGACATCAACAGCAGCGGCAAGCTGCTGCTCGCCCTCATCAACGACATTCTCGACATGTCGCGGATCGAAGCGGGCCAGCAGAAGCTGATGGAAGAGGTGATCTCGATCGATTCGGTGATCAACGATTGCGTGCGCATGGTGGCCTCGAAAGTGGCCGATGGCGGCGTCAGGCTGATCGTCGAGAACAAGGGCCCCCTGCCCGCCTTGCGCGCCGACGAGCGGGCGCTGAAGCAGGTGCTGCTCAACGTCCTCTCCAACGCCGTCAAGTTCACGCCGCAAGGCGGCTCGGTCACGGTGGCCGCCGAAGCGATGAAGGGCGGAACGCTCGACGTCCGGATCAACGACACCGGCATCGGCATCGCCGAAGAAGTCATCAAGGACCTGTTCCTGCCGTTCCGCCAGGCCGACGCCTCGATCAGCCGCCGTTTCGGCGGGAGCGGCCTTGGCCTCGCCATCAGCAAGAAGCTGATGGAGCTGCATGGCGGCGAGATCTCGATCGACAGCCACCCCGGCCGTGGTACGCGCGTGACGCTGCACATTCCGGCGGAACGCGTCGTAAAGAATGCCGGCGAGGTGGCGCGCCTGCAGGCGTAGCTGCAGCCTATTGCGCCGCGGGCGCGTAGGCGGATGCGAACTGCCGCGATACCAGCTGGGCGTAGAGACCGGCACGCCGCAGCAGGCTTTCATGGTCGCCGATCTCCCGCACCTGGCCGTCCTGCAGGACGACGATCATGTCGGCATTGCGGATGGTCGACAGGCGATGGGCGATCACGATGGTCGTGCGGTCGGCCTGGAGCAGATCGAGCGCGCGCCGCACTGCTTGCTCGTTGAGCGCATCCAGATGCGAGGTCGCCTCGTCCAGGATCAGGATCGGCGCATCCTTGAGGAACGCGCGGGCGATCGCGACGCGCTGGCGCTGGCCGCCAGACAGGCTCATCCCGCGCTCGCCCACCATCGCATCGAGTCCATCCGGCAGGGCCGCCACCAGATCCTCAAGCGAGGCATGCCGGATCGCCGATTGCAGCTCGGCCTCGCCGGCATCTGGCCGGGCGATCAGGATGTTCCGCCGCGGCGTGTCGTTGAAGAGATAAGTGTCCTGCGCCACCAGCGCGATCCGGCTGCGCAAGGCGTCGATCTTGTAGTCGCGCAGATCGGCGCCGTTGAGCGTGATCGATCCCTGGTCCGGGTCCCAGAAGCGCATCAGGAGCTGGGCCAGGGTGGTCTTGCCCGCGCCGGACATCCCGACCAATGCCACGGTCTTGCCGGCGGGAATGTCGAAGCTCACCTGGTCCAGCGCGCGGCGGTTCTGTCCGCCATAGGTGAAGCCGACCGAGCGCACGGCCAATGACGCGGTTCCGTCCGTGATCGCTGTGCCCGCGCCGTCACGCACCGCCACCGGCTCGTTCATCAGGCCATAGATGCGGCGGGTCGCGCCCAGCGTGTCGGCGAGCTGGCGGCCGATCTGGGCGATCTCTGACACCGGCAGGAACGCCGCCATCGCCAGCAAGGTGAGCAACGGCAGCACGGCCGGATCGACCAGCCCCTGGCGCATCAGGATCGCGCCGGCCAGCACCACCGCGAGGCCACCAAGGCCGGTGAACACTTCGAGCAGGCTCTGTTGCATCGTCAGCTCGCGATAGAACGGCAACCGCAATTGCACGTGGCGCTGCGACAGCGCGTCGAGCTGCCTGGTGCGCGTGCGCTCTTGCTGGAACGCGACGATCTCGCCCAGGCCCTGCACCGAATCGACCGCGAAGGCGCCGAGCTCGCCCGCCGCCTCGCGTGCCTCCGAGCCGAGCCGGTCGACCTTGCCGCGCAGCAGGAAGGGGCAAAGCCCGACCGCCGCCAGGAAGGGCAGCAGCGCCAGGGGCAGCCAGAGCGAGGTGGCACCCAGCACCACCAGGACCACGCCCGGCACCAGAATCGCGACGAAGGCCGGCGCGACGGTGTGGGCGAAGAAATACTCGACCAGCTCGATGTCGTGGGTGGCGAGCGCCATCAGGTCGCCGGTGCGCCGGCGCACCAGATAGGCCGGCGCGAGCTGATCAAGCTTGCGGAACACGTCGAGCCGCATGTCCGCCAAGAGACGGAACGCCATATCGTGCGCGATCCAGGATTCCAGCCAATGCAGCAGGCCGGACAAGGGCGCGAGGATTGCGAGTGCCCACAGCCAATGCCCGTAGGGCTCGCCATGCTTCAGGTCGAACACCACGAGCGCGCTCAGGATCCCGACGCCGATGAAGGCGACGACACGTAACACGCCGAACAGGAAGGTCGCGGTCAAGCGGCCTTTCCAGCGCATCACCAGCTTCATCAAGGCGGCGATGAGCTGCAGCCAGTTCAACCCCTCCGCCTTGATGATTCCCTCGGTGATGGGCTTGGCGCCGGCGTCGGGGATATGAGCGATCAGCTCCGGTGCGGCTCGCGTGGCCGGCACAGTGTCGATGACGGTCTCGCCGGTCGCTTCCTGTGCCTGTTCCGCCATCAGCCTTGCGTAGAAGCCGTCCGCTTTCATGAGATTTTCGTGGCGGCCGCTTTCCATCACCTTGCCGTGCGACAGCACCAGGATGCGGTCACAATCGATCACGCTGGACAGCCGGTGCGCGAAGATCAGCGTGGTGCGCCCGCGCATCAGCCGATCGAGCGCAGCCTGGATCACCGCCTCGTTCTCCGCATCCACCGCCGACAGCGCCTCGTCCAGCACCAGGATCGGCGAATCGCGCAGGATGGCGCGCGCGATCGCGATCCGCTGGCGCTGGCCGCCGGACAGCTTGATGCCGCGCTCGCCGATCACCGTGTCGTAGCGGTTGGGCAGCGCCGCGATGAAATCGTGGATGTTGGCGGCGATCGCGGCGGCGCGAACCTCGTCATCGGTCGCATCGGGCCGGCCCATGCGGATGTTGGCTTCGACGGTGCCGTGAAACAGGAACGTGTCCTGGTTGACGACGGAGATCATGCCGCGGATCTGCTCGAACGAAAGCTGGCGCAGATCGTGTCCGCCGATGCGGATTGCGCCCTGTTCGGGATCGTAGAAGCGCAGCAGCAGGCGCACGATCGACGACTTGCCGCCGCCGGACGCCCCGACTACGCCGACCCGCTCGCCGGCGGCGACCTCGAAATTCAATCCGTCATGGACCAGGCGCCGGGTGCCGGGGTAGCGGAACTGCACGCCCTGGAACGCAATAGAGGGAACGAGAGGTTGCGCCAACGAAGCGGAAGGCGCGTCCTCGATCAGCGGCCGGCTGTCGAAAATCTGATAAAGGCCCTGTGCCGCCGACATCCCGACCATGCCTTGATGCAGCACGGTGCGCAGCTCGCGCATCGGGCGGAAGATCTCGATGCCCAGCATCAGGATGATCAGCAGCGCCGACAGATCCATCGCACCGGCCTCGACCCGGAACGCGCCGAGTGCGAGAGCCGCCGCCGCGCCGCAGGCGATCGCGCTGTCGGTGATGCCGCGCGCCAGCACGTTGGTGGCCAGCACCCACATGGTGCGCTGGAACAGGTTCTTGGCCTCGCGGTCCAGGTGGTCGCCACGTGCCTTGCTCTGGCCGAACGCCTTCAGAGTGGCCAGGCCCTGGATCGAATCGAGGAATTCGGCAGCAAAGGTCGCGTACGCCCGCTGGCGGTCGAGCGAGCGTGCGACGTCGAACTTGTGCCACAGCGCCGGCGCGAACAAGGCGATGAGGGCGAACGCCAGCATCACGCCGGCCACCGGCAGATCGATGAAGGCGATGGCGGCGAAGATGAGAATGGGTGAGAGCAGAGAGATCAGGAATTGCGGCAGGAACTGGCCGAAATAGGTCTCGAGCTGCTCCACCCCGTCGATCAGGGAGAGCGTGAGTGCGCCGGAGCGCTGGCGCCCGACCGCGCCAGGTCCAAGGGCGGCGATCTTTTCATAGATCGTGCGGCGCAGGACGATCTGCACGCGCGACGCCGTCTCGTGCGCGATCATGGCACGCCAATGCTCGAACGCCCCGCGCAGCACCATGACGGCGGCAATGCCGATGATGGGCAGCACCAACTGCCCAAGGCTCCGGCCGGCGAACAGCGCGCCGAGCAGCCAGCCCAGCAGGCCGAGCCGCGCGACGCCGAGGGCACTCGCCATGAGGCCGACCAGGACCGTCCACAGGATGCGCAGCCTGACGCCGCGGGTGAACGCCCATAAGCGTGGTTCGATATGCATGGCTTATCCTCAAGGCAATCGCACAGGAGCAAAGTACGCTGAACAGGAATGTTCTGCATTCGACAAATCGGAGCATCTGCTGTAAATTATTGAACAGCACGCTGCTGACATTTCCGGACACCATCATGGACTGGGACGATCTGCACGTTTTCCTCACCCTGGCGCGCGCGGGCAAGCTGACCGCCGTCGCCAAGCAACTGGATGTCAGCCATCCGACCGTCGCGCGCCGGGTCAAAGCCTTGGAAAACTCGATAGGCGCGCGGCTGTTCGATCGACTGCCCGACCGCTATGTGCTGACCGAGGCCGGCGAGGGCCTGCTGGCGGATGCCGAAGCGATGGAGCGCGCGGCCGATTCCATCCATCGCCGCAGCGCGGGCCTGACCGATCCGGCGCAGGGCACGGTGCGCATCTCGGCTCATGAGGCGATGACCGGGTTCCTGGCCAACCGCCTGCCTCGGCTGCGCCACGACCTGCAATGCGTCGAGTTCGAGCTCAGCGCAAACCACATGCTCGCCAACCTGTCGCGGCGGGAGGCCGACCTCTTGATCCGCGAGCAAGTCCCGGACCTCGCGAGCCTGGTGACCAGAAAGCTGGGCCGCGCCGCCTATGCGATCTACGGGCACGCGGACCTGGCGGTGAGCCATGCTCGCGACAAGCTGCGCCGCATGCCCTGGGTCGGCTTCGACGAGGACCACAATTACATGCCGGGGCAAAGCTGGGTGTCAGACCTGCTGGAAGGCGCGCGACCGACCATGCGCGTCAACAACTGGCTGGTACTGCACGATGCGGTGCGCGGCGGCGCAGGCCTTGCGGTCTTGCCCTGCTATCTCGGAGACGTCGATCCGAGCCTGCGCCGCGTCGGGCCGGTGCTGAAGGACGTGTGGGCCGATCAATGGCTGCTGGTGCATCGCGACCTGCGCGAGCTGGCGCGGGTGCGCCGGGTCATGGACGCGCTCATCGCCTTGTTCCAGGAGCAGAAGTCACTGCTGGAAGGCAAGATTGGCGCTCACTAGCGGGGCCGCGTCCGGGTATCGATCCTCCACCACCAGAACCCACGGCCGGTCGCCGGACCTGGGCGGCAGGCCGTCGGGGCCGACCTGGCGCACGGTCTTGGAGACCGAGTTGCGCACGTTGCCGCCGATGCTTTCGAGCCTGCCGCCTTGGTTGAACACCACCAGGTCGCAATGCATGGTCGTGCCGTCCGGAATCTCATCATACGCTGGGATGCTGGCGCCGGCGCGGGTGGCGCAGATGAGATCGCCCGGGCGCGGGCTGAACAGCTTGGCATCGCGCAAGGCGAAGCGGGCCGTCGACTCGGTTTCGCTGGCCGCGATGGCGCGCAGGTAGTCGGAATGCAGCCCGCTCGGCGTGAACAACTCCGGCGGCACGCCGGCTTCCAGCATCAGCCAGGAGATGAAGGCCGCGGACCAGGGCTTGTCGCAATCATAGCCCGAGCAATCCTCGGCAACGCTGCGCCAATATTGGCCGATGCGGGGCGAGCCGCGCCGTTCATCCTCCCAGATGCCCACCGGATCGATCCGCTCGCGGCCGTTTTCCAGATAGACCACCTGCCCGCCGAACGCATTCCATTCCGCATCCGCCAACCTTAGGATGTTGCCCTTGACCAGGGCGGGATCGACCGGCGGACGACGCATCGTCGGTTGGACCGCGCAGGCAGCCAGCATCGAGCCCAGCACAGCCACCAGACAGAGTCGCCGCCACGTTCCGCTCATGATTCCTCTCCCTCGCAATCCCGCAAGACTGTCATGAAGCTGCGTATTTTGGCAGTGGGCCGGGCCAGGACCGGGCCCGAGGCTGCGCTGATCGCCGAATACCAGAAGCGCCTGCATTGGCCGCTGGCGATCGAAGAGCTCGAGGAAAAGCGGCCCTTGTCGGGTGCCGAATTGAAGGTGCGCGAGGGCGCCTTGCTGCAGGCGGCCATCGACCGGGCCGCCAAATCGGGCGGCCGGCCGATTCTGGTTGCCCTGGATGAGCGGGGCAAAAGCCTCGGCAGCCGCGATTTCGCCGCCCGGCTGAAGGGATGGGAGGAACAGGGCGCGCCCGAAATCCTGTTCCTGCTGGGTGGCGCGGATGGGCTGGCGGCGGAGATCCGCGACCAGGCCAGCTTCGTGCTATCGCTGGGCCAGATGACTTGGCCGCACCTGCTGGCGCGTGCGATGCTGGTGGAACAGATCTACCGGGCGCAACAGATCCTGGCGGGGCATCCCTATCACCGTGACTGAGGGCAAAATGACAGTTTGGGGTCGACATCATGTGCGCCACGCCTTGGCGGGGCTGGCGCTGGCGGCAATGGCCTTGCTGGCCGGGTGCATCGCCGAATCGGAGCATCCGATCGCGGCGTCCGATCCGGCAAAGAGCGACCCGCGGCTCTGGGGGTCGTGGCTGGCGGAGCAAGAGGACGGCTACATGGTCGCCCACGTCTTCGCGACCGAGAAGGGCGGCCTGCAGATCGCCCTGGCGGAGCATGACGTCGAGGGCATCGGCAAGGTCGACACCTATGACGCCCATGCCACGCAATTGCCGTCGGGTGATTATTTGAATGTCGTGGTCACCGGCGACGAAGCCGGCTATGTGATCGGCAAATATCAGTTCGACGGGACCGACAAGCTGATGGTGTGGTTCCCGGAGAACGACACGCTGGTTCAGGCGGTGCAGGGCGGCAAGCTGGCCGGCACGACCAAGGATGAAGGCGGGGTGACGGATGTGCGCATCACCGCCAGCCCTGAGCAATGGCAGGCATTCCTGGCCAAGGCGCCGGCGGAATTCTTCGGCGAGCCGACGAGCTTCACGCGGATCGGCCCGGCCTACGTGGAACAACAGTGACGATTAGCGAGCAATGACGAATCCAAGCAAGCGACCAAAGCCGGTAGTCCTGTGCATCCTGGATGGCTGGGGCCATCGCCCGCAGCATGATGCCAACGCCATCGAACAGGCGAAGACGCCGACTTGGCACGCCATGATCCGCGAATGCCCGCACGCCCTCATCGACGCGTCGGAGCTGCATGTCGGCCTGCCGGAAGGGCAGATGGGCAATTCGGAGGTCGGCCACATGAATCTGGGCGCCGGCCGCGTGGTGATGCAGGACCTGCCGCGAATCGACCAGGCTGTCGCCAACGGTGAGCTCGCCGCCAATCCGCTGCTGCACGATTTCATCGGCAAGCTCAAGAAAAGCGGCGGCACCTGTCACCTGATGGGCCTGCTCTCGCCCGGCGGCGTACACTCGCACCAAGCGCATCTGATCGCGCTGGCCAAGATCGTGAGCGGCGCCGGTGTGCCGGTCGCGCTGCATGCGTTCCTCGACGGTCGCGACACGCCGCCCAGCAGTGCCAAGCAATATGTGACCGACGTTGCCGCCGCGCTGTCGGGTGTCGCCAACGTGCGGTTCGCCACCATCGGCGGCCGCTATTTCGCGATGGACCGCGACAAACGCTGGGAGCGGGTCGAGCTGGCCTATAACGCCTTCTTCGGCGAAGCGCCCTGCAAGGCGCCGAACGCGGTAGCGGCGATCGAAGCCGCCTATGCGCGCGCGGAGACCGACGAATTCGTAAAACCGACGCTGATCGACGGCTTCGCTGGCATCAAGGATGGCGACGGATTGCTGATGGGGAATTTCCGCGCCGACCGCGCGCGGCAGATCCTGACCGCTTTGCTCGATCCCGCTTTCGATGGGTTCAAGCGCAAACATGTCGCAAAATTCGCGGCGGTCCTGGGCATGGTGGAATATTCGACAGCGCTCGCCAAATTCATGCCCAGCCTGTTTCCACCAGCCGAGCTGACCGACACGCTTGGCGAGATCGCATCCAAGGCGGGCCTCAAGCAACTGCGCATCGCGGAGACCGAGAAATACGCGCACGTCACGTTCTTCTTCAATGGCGGAGAGGAGCGGCTGTTCCCGGGCGAAGAGCGCATCCTGGTGCCATCGCCCAAGGTCGCGACCTATGACCTGAAGCCGGAAATGTCGGCCTATGAAGTGACCGACAAGCTGGTCGCGGCGATCGAGTCGGACAAGTTCGACCTGATCGTCGTCAACTTCGCCAACACCGACATGGTCGGGCACAGCGGCAATCTCGATGCGGCGATCAAGGCGGTGGAGGCGGTCGATCGCTGCCTCGGCCGGCTGCGCGCCGCCGTCGACGCCAAGGGCGGCGCGATCCTGATCACGGCGGATCACGGCAACGCGGAGACCATGACCGATCCGGTGACCGGCGAGCCGCACACCGCTCATACGCTGAACCGCGTGCCGGTGGTCGTATGCGGTGCGGCGGGCCGCAAGGTGACCGACGGCAGGCTGGCGGACGTGGCGCCGACCCTGCTGGAGCTGATGGGGTTGCCCAAGCCCGCCGTCATGACGGGCCATTCGCTGCTCACGCACGAGGATGCGCGCGCTCGTGCCACTGCCTGATCTGCGGTCGCTGTGGTGGACAGTCCCCTTCCCGCCTTGCGGGGGAAGGATGCGGAGGCTTAGCGAGCAAAGCGACCCCCGGGTCGAAAGAGCCCGGGGGTGGATGGGGGGTAGCGCGCCGCGAGGCGCGCGCGCTCGTGAGAGCGCAATCTGTCGAGAGCACAGCGCTGCATCACCCCCCATCCCGACCTTCCCCCACAAGGGGGGAAGGGGCAGAAAGAGTCGCCCACTCCCTCATCGCGTAATGCCGGGAGCGATCGCCCTGCGATGGATTTTCGCACTGTCCTTATCGTTCGCCGCAATCGCCGTGGCACGAGCCCAATCCACCGAGGATCTGGAGCAGATTCAGGAGCAGATCGACCAGGGCAAGATCGAGGCCAATGAGCTGAAGCAGAAGGCCGACGATCTCGCGCGGGACGTGGCGCGCCTGCAGCAATCGCTGATCCGCTCGGCCGCCCAAGTGCAGGACGCCGAATCCGAGGCTACCGAACTGGAGCGCGAGCTGGCGGACCTGTCGGAGCGGGAAAAGACCAGCGCCGCGGATCTGGAGCGCAAGCGCGCCCAGTTGAGCGAGACGCTGATGGCGCTGGAGCGGCTATCGCTCCGGCCGGCGACGGCGGCTCTTTTCTCCGATCGCTCGCCGGTCGACGAGGCCCGCGCCGCCACCCTGATGGCTGCGGCGACCCAGGCACTGGACCAGCGCGCCCGGCAGTTGCAGAGCGACCTGGCCGAAGTTCAGGAACTGCGCGAGGTGGCTGCCGCCCGCCAGGAAGAGCTCGCCGCCTCGGTGGACCGGCTCGCCCAGGAGAACGTGCATTTGGCTGCCCTGCTCAAGGAAAAGGCGCAGCTCCAGGAGGCGACCCTGGCGCAGAGCGAGGAGCGCAAGAGGCGCCAAGTCCAACTGGCCGATCAGGCGAAGAGCCTCAAGGAGTTGCTCGAGCGGCTGGAGACGGCGCGCGCCGAAGAAGAGGCGCGGCAACAAGCCGCAGATGCCGAAGCCGCCAAGAAGGCGGCGGAAGCGGCAAAAAAAGAAGCGGAGCGGACTGCCGCCGCGCAGGAACAGGCCACCGAACAGGAACAGAACGGGAAAAAAGAGCCTGCCGACGCCGGGGAACAGATGGCCGCCGCGGTGGATCGCCTGCCGGGCCCGGCGATGCGGCTGCAGCCCCCACCGGCCGACCTGCCGGCCTTTCCCCGGCAGCCGGGTGGCTTGATCCGGCCGGCGCGTGGGGAGATTGCGGCAAAATTCGGGCAAAGCACCGATGCGTTCGGCGAAGGCAAGGGGCTGGTGATCGCCACCCGCGCCGGGGCCCAGGTGGTGACCCCGTTCGATGGCCAAATCGTGTTCGAAGGGCCGTTCCGGTCCTACGGGCAAATATTGATAATAGAGCACCGCGGCGGCTATCATACGGTGCTGGCCGGCCTTGCCCATGTGGACGTTGTCGTCGGACAATGGTTGAAGGCGGGCGAGCCTGTGGGTGCCATGATTGAAACCGCGCAAGGTCGCCCCCAGCTTTACGTCGAATTGCGTCGCAGCGGACAGCCGTTCGACCCGGCCCCCTGGTTTAAGTGACCGGTAAGGCCCTCCATGATACTGCCAGCCGACGATGGGCAGATGTCCCGCACTTCACAGAAGGTCGCTAAGCGAATGTTCCGAACCTCTCTTCTCGCCGCCACCGCGTTGGCTGCCGGCATTGCCATCGGCGGCATCGCGTTCCACGCCTCGAGCGTCAGGGCGCAGGCCGCCTCGTCCCCCAACACCTATGAGCAGCTCAACCTGTTCGGCGAGGTGTTCGAACGCATCCGGGACAACTATGTCGAGCCGACGGACGACGAGAAACTGATCGAGGCCGCAGTCAACGGCATGCTGACCTCGCTCGATCCGCATTCGAGCTACCTCAATCAAAAAGACTTCGGCGACATGCAGGTCCAGACCAAGGGCGAGTTCGGCGGCCTTGGCATCGAAGTCACGATGGAAGACGGCCTAATCAAAGTGGTCTCGCCGATGGACGGGACGCCGGCCGCGGAAGCCGGGCTGCAACCGGGTGACCTCATCTCCGCGCTCGATGGCCAACCGATCATGGGCCTGACGCTCAACGACGCCGTCGAGAAGATGCGGGGCGAGGTCGGCTCCTCGATCAAGCTCACCATCATCCGCGGCTCGCAGGATCCGTTCGAGGTGACGCTGAAGCGGGCCGTGATCGCGGTCAAGTCCGTGCGCTGGGAACTGGAGCAGGGCAATGTCGGCTATGTCCGCATTTCCAGCTTCAGCGAAAAGACCGATAGCGGCCTGCGGGACGCCCTCGCCAAGCTGAAAGAGGCGACCAAGAACGACATCGAAGGCCTGGTGCTCGACCTGCGCAACAATCCGGGCGGCCTTCTGGATCAGGCGATCGCCGTCTGCGACGATTTCATGGACAAGGGCGAGATCGTTTCGACCCGCGGCCGCAAGCAGGAAGAGGCGCAACGCTGGAACGCCGAGGCCGGCGACCTGATGGACGGCAAGCCGATCGTCATCCTGATCAACGGCGGTTCGGCCTCGGCCTCGGAGATCGTCTCCGGCGCGCTGCAGGACCAGCGCCGGGCGATCGTGCTCGGCACCAAATCCTTCGGCAAGGGCTCGGTGCAGTCGATCATCCCGATCCCCAATCACGGCGCCATCCGCCTGACCACCGCGCGCTATTACACGCCGTCCGGCCGGTCGATCCAGGCCAAGGGCATCGAGCCCGACATCGAAGTGCAGCAGTCCAAGGTCGAGGCCTTGGGACCGGAGCGCGGCACGCACGAGGCCGATCTGCGCGGCGCCCTGTCCAACCCCGACGACAAGAAGAACAGTCCGGAGCAGTTGCCGGCGGAGACCCAGGGCGTCCAGGAGCAGTCTGCCCAGCCTGCCGACAATGCAGCGAAGACCGAGGCCAAGCCGGAAGACAAGGAGCCGTTCGTCGGTTCGGAGAAGCAGCAGATCGCCCGTCCGACCGAGGATTATCAGTTGGCCCGCGCGCTCGATCTGTTGCGCGGCCTGTCGCTGCTGCAAAAGCAGGCGGCGAACTAGCCGCCGGGAAGGCTCCTTCCTTGCGTTCACCGGGGTCGCCACAGTCCGTGTTCGGGCTGTTCGGCGGCCCCGGTTTTCTTGTGGTGTGCCTGCTCATCGTGGGGATCGCCGGCGCGGTCGCCTATCTGGCGCTGACCGGCGGCCTTGGCGCGGCGGGCCAGGCGACCATCAACCTGCCCGGCGTCAGTGTGCCCCAGGCCAAGGACGCAGCGCCCGCGCCCGGCGGGACCGCGCAACTGCAATCCATGCCGGCGGTCCCGGTCGCCAAGGAAATGAACGTCAGCGTGGCGATCGAGGAAGATCTGTCACCGGCCGAACTGCTCGCCAAATATCCTCCCGATCCCAGCACGGCGCTCTCGGCAGGGCCCGAAACTCTGCCGGCCTGGCGGCGATTCGGACGGGAAAGCACGATTTCGCGCGCGGCGCCGCGCGTCGCGCTCATCATCACCGGCCTTGGCCGCGACCGGATCGACACGGTGCGCGCCATTACCGGCGCGCCACCGGAAGCCAGCCTGAGTTTTGCCGGCGACGCGGCCGATCTTGCGGACTGGATCGCCGCCGCGCGCGCGTTCGGGCATGAAGCGTTGCTGGATCTGCCGCTGGATGGCGCATCAAGCGATGGCCTCGCCCTCCAGCTCGGGCCTGAAGAAAACCTGCGGCGGCTGGATGCGATGCTGGCGAAAGCGCCGATGATCGCGGGCGTCGCCATCAGCGGCGGCGATTCGTTCCTGGCGGATGCCACTGCCCTGCAGCCGCTGTTGAAGCACCTGCAGGCGGCCGGCTTGACGGTCGCCGGCCTGCCGGTCACCGCGCCGCTGACCATCGCGACCGACGAGACGATCGCGAGCGGGGCAACGCAATCGGACATCGATGCGTCCTTGCAGTCGGTGATGGCCTTGGCCCGCCGCCGGGGTGCCGCGCTTGGAATCGTGGCATCCACCAGCGCCTCCAGCCTGTTTCCGGCCTGGCAGCGGACGCTGATCGGGCGCGACGAAATTTCGCTTGTGCCAGCATCGGCCCTCGTTGAAGAGTAGACCAACAGGCCCCTTTGAACTTCCATTCAATGAAATATCCGTCGCCACCCCTGAGTGCCGAGCAGATCGCCCAACTGCCTTACCGGCCGGGCGTCGGGATCATGCTGGTCAATCAGAAGGGCCAGGTGTTCGTAGCGCAGCGCATCGACAATCCCGGCCCGGCCTGGCAGATGCCCCAGGGCGGCATCGATAAGCGCGAGGAGCCGCTGCAGGCCGCCTGGCGCGAGATGCGCGAGGAGATCGGCACCGATCGCGCGCGCTTCATCGGGGAAAGCCGCGATTGGCTGAGTTATGACCTGCCGGCCGAACTGGTGCCGCAGCTTTGGAAAGGCAAGTTCCGCGGCCAGCGCCAGAAGTGGTTCGCGTTTCGCTTCCTCGGCACCGACCGCGACATCAACATCGCGACCGAGCATCCCGAATTCTCGTCCTGGCGGTGGGCTGATCTGGAGGAACTGCCGGGCCTGATCGTGCCCTTCAAGCGCAAGCTGTACGACGCGCTGATCGCCGAATTCTCGCCCCTCATCCGGCGCTAAATTCCGTCGACAGCGTCGCCTCCGACCGCTACCAAGGTCCGAATTCGTCAACAGGAGATCACCATGGCCAAACTCAAGGTCCACGACATCGCGCCCGACAAGCTGAAGACCCTGACCAAGGCGGTGATGTCGACCGACCGCGGCGACATCACGATCGAGTTCTATCCCGACGTGGCGCCCAACACGGTCGCCAATTTCTATACCCTCGCCAAGGATGGCTTCTATGACGGGTTGAAATTCCACCGCGTCATCCCCGGCTTCGTCGCCCAGGGCGGCTGTCCCAACGGCACCGGGTCCGGCGGCCCGGGCTGGGAGATCGCGTGCGAGTTGAAAGGCAACCCGCACAAGCATCTGGAAGGCTCGCTCTCCATGGCCCATCGCGGCCGCGATACCGGCGGCTCGCAGTTTTTCCTGGTGCTCGAACCTCAGCCGCACCTCGACAACAATCACACCGTGTTCGGCAAGGTCACCGACGGGCTCGAGGTCATGCATGCCCTGAAGCAGGGCGACAAGATCAAGAGCGTGACGTTCGCGGCCTAACGGCCGCGCGCTCCATCAGTGCAGCAGCACCGCTCCCAGTGCCACCATGGCGACGGCGGCGTAGCGGCGGGGATGAAAGCGCTCCTTCAGGATGAAGGCGCTGAAGATCGCGGCGAAGATCACGCTGGTTTCGCGTAGCGCCGCGACCTGGGCCATGAAGGCCTGGCTCATGGCATAGATCGCGATGCCGTAGGCGGCCATCGACAGCGCGCCGCCGATGGCGCCGACCTTCCAGTGCTGTGCCACCAGCGCGAACAGCGCCGGCCCGCGCCGCCAGTATGCGATCAGCACCAAAGCCGGCGCATCCAGCACGAACAGCCAGACGATGTAGCCGTATTTGTCGCCGGCGACGCGCACGCCCTGCCCGTCGCACAAGGTGTAGCCCATGATGGTGAGGCCGGTGAGCAGCCCGAAGATCACCGGCCGCCACTTGTGCTCACGGTCGTGCGATCGATCGATCGCCAGGCTGAAAATGCCGGCCGAGATGGCGCCGACGCCCAGCATCTCGGTGGTCGAGAGCGCTTCGCCGACCAACAGCCACGAACTGACTCCGACCAGCAGCGGCGCCGAGCCGCGCGCGATCGGATAGACCAGCGAAAGATCGCCGTAGCGATAGCCGAACAGCAGGAAGACGTAATAGCCGATGTGAGTGAGCAGCGATCCGGCCAGGAAGATCCAACTCTCCGGATCGGGGAACGACACGAAGGGCACGAAAGCGAGGGCAATGAGCCCAGCCATGCCCATGATCAGGGTCATGTTGACCAGGGCATCGTCGCCGAACTTGACCAGCACGTTCCAGCCGGCATGCATCAATGCCGCCAGCAGGACGAGCAGGGTCCATTCAAGGGACAGGGTCACGGGAATCCGATCAGCGGCAGGAGCGTGTCACGAAACCGTCACGATCCTGGCACAGCCCCCGCGTCGCGGCAAATCGGTTGGGCCGATGGCAGCATAGACCAGATATCAGGAATCACTGATCGGCAACCCAACATTTCCGTAACTCATCCAGCCTTCCCTCCGGGATCGCCGCCTGCACCTCGCGCATCAGGCGGTTCATCACGGCGATGTTATGCTGGGTCAGGAGCTGCATGCCGAGCAGCTCTTCTGCCTTGATGAGATGATGCACATAGGCGCGGGAGAAATTGCGGCAGCAATAGCAGTCGCAGCTCTCATCGACCGGTGCGCCATCTTCCTTGAAGCGTGCGTTCTTGAGATTGACGCGCTCGCCCTTGACGCCCGGCATCAGGGCGGCGCCATGACGTGCGATGCGCGTCGGGCTGACGCAATCGAAGGTGTCGATGCCCTGCGCCACACCGGCGAAGATGTCGCGGAAGCCGCCGATGCCGAGCAAATGCGTCGGGCGGTGGCGGTTCAGTTTTTCCATCGCGTAGCCGACCACCTCGTCCATCTCGGCGCTGGTGCCGCCGAGCGTGCCGCCCACGGCATTGCCGAAGAACGGGCGGTCACTGATGAATTCCGCCGCCTCGTGGCGCAGGTCCTGATACACGCCACCTTGTAAAATTCCGTAGAGCGCCTGCTTGCCGTCGTGGCCGCGCTCGAACTCGGCGATGCAGCGGTCGGCCCAGCGGTTGCTGAGGCGCAGCGAGCGCTCGGTGTATTCGCGGTCGGAATGATAGGGCGTGCATTCGTCGAACGTGACGATGAGGTCGGCGCCAAGCTTGCGCTGGATGTCGATCGAGCTTTCCGGGGTCAGCAGATGCTTGCTGCCGTCGATATAGGAGCGGAAGGCCGCGCCCTTTTCGCTGATCTTCAGCAAGGTCTTGGGCCGCGCGATGTCGCGCCGGCCCTTGATCTCGTCCGCGACCGAGCCGTGGCCCAGGCTGAAAATCTGGAACCCGCCGGAATCGGTCAGCATCGGCCCGTCCCAGCCCATGAAGCGATGCAGCCCGCCCATCTTCGCCACCAGATCGGCCCCGGGCTGCAGCATCAGGTGATAGGTGTTGGAGAGGATGATCTGCGTCTTCTCCTCGCGCAGGCCGGCGGGCGAGCAGGCCTTCATTGCCGCCTTGGTGGCGCAGAAGATGAAGGCCGGCGTGTCGAGCGTGCCGTGCGGCGTGGTCAGCCGCCCGCGCCGCGCCCGCGTGCCTTTCGGGTCTTCGGCGAGAATATCGAACGCGAAGTTGGGATAGGTGAGCGTCATGCCGTCGCGTGCGCCACTGGGCCGTCATTGCGCGCTTCGTAGGCGCGACGGTCCTCCTCGGGCAGGAACCAGCGCGCGGCATAGATCGCGGGCGCTTCGAGGAATGCCATCGCCAGACGGATCCAGTAGGTGCCGAGGATGAACGTGAAGATGAGGGTGTAGAGATCCACCGCCTGGTCGGTCTGGCCGAGCAGCCGCGGGAACACGTACCAGGCAAGGGTCGAGAACACGGTGTTGTCGACCAGCGCCGAGACCGCAGTCGAGCCGCAGGCGCGCGCCCACAATTGCCCGCGCCCTGTCCATTGCCGGATCTTCTGGAACACGAAGATGTCGTTGAACTGGCTGACCAGATAGGAGGTGAGGCCGGAGATGAGCAGGGTCGCCTGCGGCATGTAGAGCGCCTTGATGTACTCATCGTTCGGCAGCGCCCAGGCCATGCCCTCGCCCGCCTGCTCGGCCGTCATCGGCTTGTAGCCCATGATCAGCAGCATCATGATCGTCATCAGCAGCATGGCGGAGAAGCCGAGCCACACCGCCTTGCGCGCGGTCGCGCGACCGTAATACTCGGTCAGCACGTCGGTCGCGATATAGGTCGCGGAGAAGGCGACGGTGCCGAGAGGAATCGGAGAGGCGTAGAAGCTGAAGCTCGCGGCCTTCAGCACCTGCACGTTGGCGGCGATGATGCCGACGGCGATGAAGATGAACATGCCGGGCGCGCCAAACGGGCGCAGCATGATCGGAATGACGCTGAACACGACGACCAGCTCGATGACGAGCATGGATTCGGTCGGCAGGGCGTTGAGGCCCGCCACCAGATCGCCAAACATAACTTGCTCCCTTCCTCGGTGACCGGGGTGACAGCCCGGGCGAGCCGAAAGGTTTCAACACAGATACGCCTTGCGCCTTCGCGCTCCGGGATGCGCCCGGTGCGAAAGCCGGTGGCCGCCGGTCCAGGCCAGCGGCGTCACCCACTCATGAAAAACCCGCGAAGCCGACCGGCCGCGCGGGTTGTTCGAACTCTCATCGCCGGCAGGACCGGCAGCGCGACCTTTAGGCGGCGGCGCGCTCGGCGGCCTTTTCGATGCGGCGCTTCAGGCGGCGCGCATCGGCCGGCAGCTTGGCATCGGCCGTCGACAGCAGATAGGCGTCGAGACCGCCATTATGCTCGATGGTGCGGATCGCATTCACCGTCAGGCGCAGCTTCACCAACTGGCCAAGGGCGTCCGACAGCATGGTGGTCACCTGCAGGTTCGGCAGGAAGCGCCGCTTGGTCTTGTTGTTGGCGTGGCTGACGTGATTGCCAACCTGCACGCCCTTGCCGGTGATATCGCAACGCCGGGCCATAGCAAAAATCCTTTTTCTTCAGCAACTTCGTCAAAACAAAGGGGCCGGACAAGCGTCACCTGCCGGCCGGGTCGCGGGGGTTGTAGAGAAGGCCTTAAGCGGCGTCAAGGTGATTCCACTGAGCGCGGCCGGCCGCTAGTCCTCCAACCCCTTGAAAAAGCTGGAAAGCAGTGACCGCGCCGCAGCGGCAGGCGAGGCTTTGCGCTGGCAGACTTTCGCTTCCAGCCGGGCCAGCTTGTCGGCCAGATCGGGGTCGGATTTCAGGCGCTCCAACAGCCCGTCGCTCACTTCCTGCCACAGCCAGTTCCTGGCCTGGTCGCGGCGGCGGCTCTCGAACTCGCCGGTCTTGGTGGTGGCCTTGCGGAAGGCCTGGACCTTGTCCCACACCGCCGTCATGCCCTCCCCTTTCAAGGCCGAGCATTTGACGACGCTGGGCTGCCAATCCTCGTGCAAGGCATGCATCAGGCGCAGCGCGTGGGTATAGTCGGAGGCGGTGCGTTCGGCAGCGGCGGCCAGGTCGCCGTCCGCCTTGTTGACGATGAGCAGGTCGGCCAGTTCCATCACGCCGCGCTTCACGCCCTGGAGATCATCGCCGCCACCGGGGCTGAGCAGCAGCAGGAACATGTCGGTCATCTCAGCGACCGCCGTCTCGGACTGGCCGACGCCGACCGTCTCCACGATCACCACGTCGAAGCCCGCCGCCTCGCACAGTAGCAGCGCCTCGCGGGTGCGGCGCGCGACGCCGCCCAGCGTCTCGCCGGCGGGGCTGGGGCGGATGAAGGCTTCCTTGCGCTTCGCCAACTCCGTCATGCGGGTCTTGTCGCCGAGGACGGAGCCGCCGGAAATTTTCGAGGAGGGATCGATGGCCAGCACGGCCACCTTGTGCCCTTCGTCGATCAGGTATTGCCCGAAGGATTCGATGAAAGTGGATTTGCCGACGCCGGGCGGACCGGAGATGCCGAGGCGGATCGACTTGCCGGTCTTGGGCAGCAGCAGATCGAGCAGCTTTTCCGCCGACAGCCGGTGATCCTCGCGCCGCGATTCCACCAAAGTGATGCCGCGCGCCAGAGCGCGGCGGTCGCCGGACTTTATCTTGTCGGCAAGCTCCTGCTCGCTCATTTCGCCGCCTCGGCAGGAACCTTGGGCGGAGACGCATCGATATCGAGCGCCTGATCGACGCCGCGCAGCTTGCGCTCCGCCGCCTCCTGCTGGCGCCACCACATGGCGGCATAGATGCCGTCCTGCTGCAGCAGCGCGCCATGACGGCCGCGCTCCACGATCCGACCGTCGCTGAGCACGATGATCTCGTCCGCATCGACGATGGTGCTGAGGCGGTGTGCGATGACCAGGGTCGTACGGTTGCGCGACAGCTCCCTGAGATTGGTCTGGATCTCGCGCTCGGTCTGAGTGTCGAGGGCGGAGGTCGCCTCGTCGAACAGCAGGATCGGCGGAGACTTGAGGACGGTGCGCGCGATCGCAACGCGCTGCTTCTCGCCGCCGGAGAGCTTGAGGCCGCGCTCTCCCACTCGCGTCTGGTAGCCGTCGGGCAGCTTCTCGATGAAGTCGGAAATATGCGCCATCCAGGCCGCCTGCTCGATTTCCGCATGAGACGAGCCGGGCTTGCCGTAGGCGATGTTGTATTCGACCGTGTCGTTGAACAGCACCGTATCCTGCGGCACGATTCCGATCGAGGAACGCAGGCTCTGCTGCTGGACGGCCCGGATGTCCTGGCCGTCGACCAGGATGCGGCCGCTGGTCACGTCGTAGAAGCGGAACAACAAGCGCGAGATGGTGGACTTGCCGGCGCCAGACGGCCCGACGATGGCGAGCGTCTTGCCGGCAGGGACGCGGAAGCTGATGCCTTTCAGGATCGGGCGACGCGGATCGTAGCCGAACACGACGTTGTCGAACTCGAACTCGCCCGACTTGACATGGATAGGTTGCGCGCCGGGCTTGTCCTGCACATCGACATCGACGCGCAGCAGCGCGAACATCGCCTCCATGTCGATCAGCGACTGGCGGATTTCGCGATAGACCGTGCCGAGGAAGTTGAGCGGCAGGTAAAGCTGGATGAGATACGCGTTGACCAGCACGAAATCGCCGACCGTCATGCTGCGGTCCGCGACGCCGTATGCCGCCATGGTCATCATGACGGTGACGCCGATCGCGATGATGAAGGCCTGGCCGATATTGAGCGCCGCCAAAGTGGTGCGCGACTTGACCGCCGCATGCTCATAGGCCTGCAGCGCGACATCGTAGCGGCGCGCCTCGTGCTCCTCGTTGTTGAAATACTTGACCGTCTCGAAGTTCAGCAGCGAATCGACCGCCTTGGTATTGGCGCTCTGGTCCGATTCGTTCATGTCGCGGCGATACTTGATGCGCCATTCGGTGACACGGAGGGTATACCAGACATAGCCGCCGATGGTGACCGCGGTCGCGGCTGCGAAGCGCCAGTCATAGAGCACCCACAGGATGCCGCAGACCATCGCGATCTCCAGCAGGGTCGGCAGCACGTTGAACAGCACGAAGAACAGCAGGAACTCGATGCCTTTCGCGCCGCGCTCGACCGCGCGCGTGAGGCCGCCGGTCTGCCGGTCCAGATGGAACTTCAGCGACAAGGCATGCAAATGACGGAACGTCTGCAGCGCGACATTGCGGATCGCACGCTGCGCCACGCGGGCAAAGATGCCGTCGCGCAATTCGGAAAAGACCTGGGTCGCGATGCGCGCCAGGCCATAGGCGATCAATAGTCCGATCGGAACGGCGATGGCGATGGCCGTGCCGGTCGCACCATCCTGGCCCACGCGGGGCGACAGGGCGTCGACCATACCCTTAAATAAAACGGGGACATACACATTCGCCAGCTTGGCGAGGATCAGGCAGACAAGTGCCGCGCCCACGCGGGCGCGGAGAGTCCAGCCGATGCGCGACCACAAATGCGGCAGAAGCTCCCTGACCGCCTGCCACTGGCCGACGCGCTCGCCGCTCACCTCAATTGCCATGGATTTCCCTGACCAGCTCCCAGCCCTCGCCTCTTATGTATGGCCGGATGCTAGTGGGATCAATGCTCGTGAAGCGGCCAGCTTCACTCGACTGTCAGCCCGGACAGCCGCCCAACGGGCGTCCTTCGGTCAATGCTCCGTCGCGCGGCCGAGGCTGCGGGACATGACGAGATAGAGCTTGCCCACGTCGGCGGTGATGAAGGTGGCGCTGAGGACTGACTCCGGATCGGCCGAGGCGGAGTGGCTCAGCAGGTCCTCGAACTTGGCAAGGTAACGGTCGACCATGTCCTGGAACTTGTCGTCGCGCTGGTAGCGCTGCTCGATTGCCGGGATGACGTAGGAATCCTTGGTCTTGAACAGCCGGCGCGCGAACACCGAGCGGTCGCCGTTGCGATAACGCTTCCACACGTCGTCCGGCACCTCGGAATCGAGCAGGTTGTGGATGTCGAGCGCGAGGCCGTTCAGCTCGTCGATCATCACGGCCGCCACCTTCAGGAAGGCATCGCGCGTCGTCGAGGCCGTGGTCTGGCGCAATTTGTCCAGCCTGTCCATCGCCGCCTGGGTGGATTTCGCGATCTCCTGGGTCTGGAGCTGGAAGCGCGCACCGAGCTCGCTGGTGCGCTGGGTCGCGGCGTCCAGTGAAACGCGCAGATTCGAGGTCTGCTTGTCGAAGCTTTGCGCGACGATGGTGGCGCGATGGATCGCCTGCTCCGCCACCCGCGTCATGCCGGAGACACGTTCTTCCAGCGTCACCGAGGCAGCCTGGAACTCCTGATTGAGCCGCTGGGCGGCCTCGACCAGCACGACCGAATGCTTGCCCGAGAGCTCGCTGGCGGCCGCCGATTCCGCACGGGCGGCCTCCGCGCTCGCTTTGGCCGCCGCGGCGGCGGCGGCGAATTCCGCGGTCTGGCCCTGCAATTGGCCGCGCACCGATTGGCCGAGATTGACGACCTGCTGCGAGAGCTGCCCCAGCTCCTGCAACTGCACCTGCACCGACGTCTTCAGATCGTCCAACTGCCCACCTGCGCGCTTGGCAAGCTGGGTCAATGCCTCGCCGCCGTCGCGAAAGCTCTGCACTGTATCGCGCGCCTGACGCGCGCCCTCCAGCGTTGCAGCCTTCAGGGTCTGGGCGAGATTCTCGACCGAGACGTTCAGCGCGTCGAGTTGCGTCCCGCCTTCCTTCGCGACCTGGCTGACCATGCCCATGCGCTGGGTCAGCTGGTCGTTGAGATCGTGCTGGCGCAGCAGCGAGCGATCGATGACGGCGGTCAGGCCCTCGGTCTGCTGCACCAGGGTCTGGCCGACCTCCTCGAGGCGCCGGCGCGCGACGTCGGCGGCGCCGGCAAGCTGCGCGGCTTGGCCGAGATGAAGCTGTGCCAACTGGTCGGACTGGCGCGCACCCTCCGCCGCCGCCTGGCGCAGGGTGTCGCACTGCACCTCGACCTCCTGGCGGATGACGGTGGTCTTGGCGGCTGCGGTCGCGGTCGCGGTATCGAGATCCGCGATCGATTTGCGCAGGGTCTGGTTGAGCGTGCCGGCCCCGTCGGTGGCGCGGGCCGATGCCTCGATCAGCGTCGCCGCATCGCTACGGAAGGCGTTGGCGATCGCCTGTGCCTCCACCGCCACGCGCTCCGCCACCTTGCCCACATCATCGATCTGGGCCTTGAGGTTCTGGCGGATCTCCAGGGTCGCGGCGTTGGTCTTGGTCAAAGCCGCCTGCAACTCGTCGCTCTGGCGCTGCAGGGTCTGGCCCAGATCCACCGCGCGTTCGGCGGCGGCATTGCCCGCGCTCTTCAATCCGGCGGCATGGCGATTGATCAAGCCTTCGATCGTGCTGGCCAGATCCTCGACCTGGCGCTGCAGGCCGCGGCTGGCCTCCGAGGCGCGCTCGGTCAGTTGCATGCCGGCGCGGCTCGCCTCGTGAGCCTGCTTTGACAGAGCATCGCGCATGGCGATGGCGACGTCGGCCGCCTGCGCGGCGGCCTTGCCCAAGGTCACGGCCTGCGAGTTGGCCGCGTCCGACAATAGCCGGCCGCGATCGACCAGGTCCTGGAACAGGGTCCGGACGCCCTCGCTTTCGACGCTGAGATTCTTGGTCGCCTCGGTCGCGGCCTGCCCGGCCACGTCCTTCAGGTGGGCGGCCTGGCGCTGCGCCGCTTCTTCGAAGCTGGCGACGATGTCGGCAAGGCCCTGGCCGGTCAGCTCCGCCTGCACCTTGGCGGAGGCGCTGAGGCCATGGGTCTGCTGCACCAGGCCGGCGGCCGTAGCGGCGATCTCCTGGGCCTGCAATTTCAACGCGGATTCCAGGTAGGCGCCGGCCTGCTTTGCGGCGGCGATCAGCTCGTCACGCTGCGCGACGGTGGCGACCTGCAGCTCCTTGATGCGCGTGCCGATTTGTTCGGCCGCGTTCAGGAATTCATCGGACTGGCCGCGCATCAAAGTGTGCAGCGAGCTCGCCGCCTGCTGCGCCATGTCCTGCAGCCGGCCGTTAGCGACGCTCATGGATTGCTCGAGCGCGTTCGAGCGGTTTTCCAGCTCGCCCGCCGCATCGCGCACCGCGACCAGGTGGCGGTCCAATTGCTCCTTCAGCCTCGTGCCGGCCTGGTCGGTCGCCTCGTTCAACTTGTCGCCATGGGCCAGCGCCAAGCTGGAGAGGTCGCCGGTGCGGCGGATAAGGCTGTCGACCACGGCGCTCAAGGCCTGCGAATGGCCGTCCAGCTGACCGCGCAAAGTCTGCGCGGCACGATCAGCCGCCTCGGACAACAGGCGGCTCTGCCCCGCCGCCGCGTCGGCCAGGGCAGCAGCGCGCCGGTCGATCTCCTGCAAGGCGGTCGCGATCGAATCGCCGTAATTGCTGATGGCGGAGCGCCAGTGATCGGCGGCCTGCTGCTCCAGCGAGCGCATGCGGTCGCTGTGCTCGTTGAGGCGCGCACCGAACCGGTCGGCGCCTTCGGCCGCCACCTGGTTGGCCCGCTTGCCGTGCGCCTCCAGCTCTTCGCCGAGATTGGTGGTGCGCTGCTCCAGCGCCTGCACCAGCTCCGACAATTTGCCGTGCTGCTCGCGCCAGGTCTCGCCCAGCGCCATGGTGTGCAGGGCCATGCGCTGGCGCAGCGCGTCGCCGGCCTGCTCGCCTGCCGAGACCAGTTGGTCGCGCTGCTGGGCGATCTGCTCGGTCAGCTTGGCCAGGCGCCCGACCGCGGCCTTGTCCAGCTCTTCCAGCTTGGTTTCCTGCGATGCCACGTGGGCGGTGATCCGCTCGCCGGCCTTGTCGATGATGCCGCCGATCCGCTCCGACTGCTTGTCGATGACCGTGGTCAGCTTGGTGTTGCGCTGATCGACCTGTTCCAGATGCTCGTCGATCCTGGCCGCCTCCTTGCGCAACAGCTCGGCGAATTTCTCGGAGCCGCGGTTGGCCGCGCCTTCGAGGATGATGCCATGGCCGCGGATCGCCTCGGCGAGCTCATCCGCCTTCTTGCCAGCGAGCTGCGCCAGCTCGTCCAGCTTGGCCTCGTGGCCTTCGATGTGGGTGCGGAAGCGCTGCGAGGCAGCGTCCGCGGCCAGGGTCATGCGCCCGCTCTGCTGGTCGACCAGCTGCTGCAGCTCGGTCGATTGCCGGCCGGCCACGTCGGTCGCGCTCGCGAGGATGGTCTTGAATTCGCCGATCTTGTCGGAGAAGGTCTTGGCGGCATCGACTGCGGCCTCGCCCAGTTGCTTGCTGTGCTCGTCCAGGGCGACGCGGATGGCTTGCTGGCGCTCGTCCAATCGGTCAGTCGTCGATTGCGTCATGGCGCCGACACCCGCGGTCAAGCGGTCGAACGTCCCTTCCAGTTGCCGACTATGATCATCCAGCGCGACCCGCATGGCTTGCTGTCGCTCGCCCAAGCGGTCGGACGCAGATTGCGCCATCGCGCTGACGTTCTCAGCCAGCCGGTCGAATGCCTTGTTGAACTGCTCCCCAGCCAGGGCGGCGGCGGCGCTGAGCCGCTCGACCTGGGCGCGGCTGGTCTGCTCCAGCACGGCATTGTCGGCGGCGCAGCGTTCGGCCGCCGCGACCGCCTGATCGGCGAGGCGCGTCAGTTGCGTGCTCATCTGCTTGGCGCTGCCACGGATCTGCGCGGCCAGCGTTTCGGTGTGGGCGGTGAATTCGCGCTGCGAGGCCTCGGTCGCCTGGATCATCGACTTGGTCTCGTGGCGCGAGGTTTCGGTCGCCTCGTCGATGCGGCCGCTGAGCGCCGTCAATTGCTCGCGGAACCGGCTGATCGCCTGCTCGACATGGTCGCCCAGCCGTTCGGCCTGGGTTTCCACCGCGTCGCGCACGCTCGAGCCGTGGTCGAGGATCCGGTCGACTACGCCGGTGATCTCGGTGCGCTTCGCCTCCAGCACCTGGGTGAGGCGGCGCGCGCTTTCCTCCGCCGCCACTTCCATCGCGGCGGCCTGGTCCTTGCCCGTCTGGCTGAGACCCTCGCGCTGCTTTTCCACCACGCCGACCATTTCGTTGAGGATGCGACGCTGCTCGGCGAGGGTGCTTTCCACTTCGTCGCTGCGGGCGCGCGCGGCCTTGGCCGCGGTGTCGATGTCGCTGGCCTGCGAACGGAACAAAGCGCGGGTGCCATCGAGCGCCGCCGCCGCCTCTTCCGTCGCCAGGCGCAGATCCGTCGCCTGCCGGCGCAGCGATTCCGCGAGCGAGTTGACGCGATGCTCGCTGGCCTTGTCGGGAAAGGTCAGCTCCGCCAGCCGAGCGGCCAGGGCGTCGGTATGCTCCTTCAATGCCTGGCCGCGCATCATAAAGGCGACCAGCAGCCACAGCAGAAGAATAGGCACGGTGACGCCGGCGACCACGGCGCCGAGCTCGTGCGGCAGCATGCTCGCGAAGACTTCGGTTCCGATGAAGTCGAACACGTACCAGCCGACCGCGATCAGCCACAATACGGTGATCGCACCGGCGGCAATCCACATCCGCCGATTGCTGGAAGTTGTCATCTGCCGTTCCTCCCTCATGATCCGGCTGCAGGGTCTTCCCCACCCTCCCCCGAGGCCGGATCAATCCATTTGATGCTAGGCGGCTTTTCGCTGGCGTCGGATCAAGCCAAGAATCTCCGCAGCCGCCTTTGGTATGTTTGTGCCGGGGCCGAAGATCGCCGCCACCCCGGCATTTTTCAAGAACTCGTAATCCTGGGCCGGGATGACGCCGCCGCATATCACGACGATATCACCCGCCCCCTCATTCTTCAGCGCCACGATCAGTTGCGGCACCAGGGTCTTGTGCCCCGCCGCCTGGCTGGAGACGCCGATCGCATGCACGTCATTCTCGATCGCCTGGCGCGCCGCCTCGTCCGGCGTCTGGAACAGCGGCCCGATATCCACATCGAAGCCGATGTCCGCGAACGCGGTCGCGATGATCTTCGCGCCGCGATCGTGACCGTCCTGTCCCAGTTTCACCACCAGCAGCCGCGGGCGGCGCCCCTCCGCCTTGAGGAAAGCCTCGACGTCGCCCTGGATGGTCTGGAAGTCCGGATCGTTGCGGTAGGCCGCGCCATAGACCCCGGAGATTGATCGCACTTCCGCCTTGTGGCGGGAATAGATTTTTTCGAGCGCGCTGGAAACCTCGCCCACCGTCGCCCGCGCCCGCATGGCGGCGATGGACAGCTCCAGCAGGTTGCCGCTGTTCTCTACGGCGGCCTTGGTCAGGGCTTCGAGCGCGGCCGTCACCTTGGCACTATCGCGGCTGGCCTTGATCCGGTTCAGGCGTGCGATCTGCTGCTCGCGCACCTTGCTGTTGTCGATGTCCAGCACCTCGACGTCCGCCTGCAGCCCCGACTGGTACTTGTTGACGCCAACGATGATGTCCTCGCCCCGGTCGATGCGGGCCTGGCGCCGGGCGGCGGCTTCCTCGATCCGAAGCTTGGGCATCCCGGATTCGACCGCCTTGGTCATGCCGCCCAATTGCTCGACCTCAGCGATCAGCTTCTCGGCTTCCTTGACCAGGGAATCGGTTAGACTCTCCACATAGTAGCTGCCGCCGAGCGGATCGACGACATGAGGAACGCCGCTCTCTTCCTGGATGATGAGCTGGGTATTGCGCGCGATCGAGGCCGAGAATGGCGTCGGCAGCGCCATCGCCTCGTCCAGCGCGTTGGTGTGCAGCGATTGCGTGCCGCCGAGAACCGCAGCCAGCGCCTCGATCGTGGTGCGCACGACGTTGTTGTAGGGATCGTGTTCGGTCAAGGAAACCCCGGAGGTCTGGCAATGGGTGCGCAACACCAGCGATTGCGGGTCCTTGGGATCGAAGCCCTTCATCAGCTTCGCCCACAGATAGCGAGCGGCGCGCAACTTCGCGATCTCCATGAAGAAGTTCATGCCGATGGCGAAGAAGAAGGAAAGACGCGGCGCGAAATCGTCGACCTTCAGCCCCTTCGACAAGGCAGCGCGCACATATTCGAGACCGTCCGCCAGCGTGAAGGCAAGCTCCTGCACCGCGGTCGCACCGGCCTCCTGCATGTGATAGCCGGAGATCGAGATCGAGTTGAACTTGGGCATGCGCTGCGCAGTGTAGGCGATGATGTCGGCGACGATGCGCATCGATGGCGCGGGCGGATAGATGTAGGTGTTCCGCACCATGAACTCTTTCAGGATGTCGTTCTGGATGGTGCCCGACAGCAGCTCCTGCTTCACGCCCTGCTCTTCGCCCGCGACGATGAAGCCGGCTAGAACGGGCAGGACCGCGCCGTTCATGGTCATGGAGACGCTCATCTGATCGAGCGGGATGCCGTCGAACAGGATCTTCATGTCTTCGACGGAATCGATCGCGACCCCGGCCTTGCCGACATCGCCCACCACGCGCGGATGGTCGGAATCGTAGCCGCGATGGGTGGCGAGATCGAAGGCGACGGAAAGGCCCTTCTGCCCCTGCCGGAGATTGTCGCGATAGAAGGCATTGGAATCCTCGGCGGTGGAGAAGCCGGCATATTGCCGGATGGTCCAGGGCCGGTTGGCATACATGGTGGCGCGCGGGCCGCGGGTGAAAGGCGGCAGGCCCGGCACGCCGCCGGTCACCTCCAGCCGTTCCAGATCCTCAGCCGTATAGAGCGGCTTGACCGCGATGCCTTCCGGCGTCGTCCAGGTCAAGCTCGTGGGATCGGCGCCCTTCAGCTCCTTGGCCGCCAGCGCCGCCCAGTCCTTCGGCCCAAGGTCCTTGAAATCGACCAAACGCGCCCCTTCCGCACTGCAGCAACGGGCTTAGACTATAGCGGACGGTGCGATTGGAAGTCTAGGAACGCCAAGGGCTTCGGTTACGATCTACATCATGTCCATGAGGGCATCGATCGCGGCCTGGTCCATGATCTGGGCATCGCCATGGATAGTGCAGCTGGCGTGGTCGACCATGGTCTTGAGGGCGCCCACCGCCAGCTCGATGACGCGGCGCACGCGTTCATCATCGCCCTGGGCGGTTGCGGCATCGACACTCGCCAGCGCGCCGGCGATCACGCGATGCATTTCCGCCGTCAACCGGTCGAAGGTGGCGCGGAATTCCGGCGGCGAGAATTCATAGGCTTCGATCGCCAGGTCGCGGTCGGCGATCGAGGAAGCCTCGAAATGCTCGGTGTAGCTCATCGGCTGCCAGGCCCGGCAATCCTCCAGGCATCCCGGCGCGTCCGGCACCAGCTCCAGCAGCATGATGATTTCGTTGACGTGATTGAGATAGTCGGTCGCCAGCAGGGTGCGGTCGTTGACGTTCGTCCCCTTGGCCCGCACGCAGAACTCGGGATAGCGCGCGCGCCAATCCCGCTCATCGGTATCGTGGCCTGTTTCGCTGACCCCCAATCCTGCCTCCCTTCTTGCGCAGATCAATGCTTTCGCATTCATGGGATAAGTCCGCAAATAACCCGCCCGTGACCAGCTTCGGCCGGAAAATATTAACAATTGATGTGCCTCAGGTCCTGAACCCGGGGTTCATGCGTTGGGACTAGGGCCTCAGCCGGACGAACATGATCGGCTGGTCGAAGCCTTTCAGGCTGGCCTGGTCGCTGGATAGCTGGAATCCGGCCAGGAGGGGCGCCACCGAGGCATCCTCGGCGGTTTCCGGCGACAGGACGATATCGCCGCCCTCGCTCTGGCCCTGCAGGCGGGCGGCCATGTTGACCGTCGAGCCGAAGTAATCCAGCCGGTCGTTCAGCGTCACCGCGATGGTGGGACCGCTATGGATTCCGAGCTTGATCACGATCGGCGGGCTGGCCTCTTCCTCATGGCTTTCGCGGTTGAAGGCCGCGATCTGGCGCTGGATGTCGATGGCGGCCTGGACGGCCTGAGCCGGCGAGACAAAGGCCGCCATCACCGCATCGCCGATGGTCTTCACGATGGCGCCTTCATGGTGGCGAACGACCTTTGTCATGAAGGCGAAATGGTCGCGCACTAGGTGATAGGCGCTGGCATCGCCGATCGATTGATAGAGCGCGGTCGAGCCTTTGAGGTCGCTGAAAAGCAAGGCGATGCGGCCGACCGCGACCTCATCGCCCGGGCGCAGCACGTCGTCGGAGAAAAGGTCGCGGAAGGTCTGCAATGCCGTCACGCGATCGGCGGTCAAGGCGTCGGCGACCCAGCTTCGATCCTCGATGATCGCGACCAGCGGACGCCGCGCGCGGTTGCTGAGGCGCAGCATGCCGGACGGGGCCGGCGCACCGGCACTGACATTGTCGTCCTCCAGGATCAGTTCCGGGAAACCGCCCCCTGGCCAATCGACGTCCGTTTCCGGCCCCGACTCCAGGGTGCGGAAGCGATAGGGACCGAAAGGCAGCGTCGCCGTCAGCGCACGCGTCTCGCCGGGCTGCAGCAGGATCTGCGCCTTCACATGTGGGACCGACATCGGTCCCCACATGCAATATTCGCCGGTTTCCAGCGGACGTACCGCCGGCGCGGGGTGGAAGCTGGCCTCGACGTTCCTTGAGAAGTCGCGCTCGTAATCGATGTTGCAGGAGGAGCAATGCGCCCCCTGCGGTAGCCGGTCGAGCCCGCCCGACCAGCCTTTCGCCACGCGGCAGCGCGGGCACAGCAGGTCCCAGCGCAATTGCAGGAGACCGGCGCGCACCGCCTGCAGGCACACCTCGATCGCATGGCGCGGCGGGCAGTTCCACATTCTTGCCAGCACCAAGGGCCGCACGCGCCACAGGTCGACTTCCTGCGCGCCGAGGATGTGGTCGGCCAGCTTGCGCGCGAGGCCATGCCCATTGGGCGAGGCTTCGATCTCCGCCGCCATCTTGTCGACGCGGCGCCTGGCTTCATCGCTGATCTGCGGCGCTGAAAATGGGAACGGCTGCTCGCGCTGGCCGGCGACGAAGGCGGCGGCCTCCGCCGCTATCCTGCTGAAAGTTGCCTTGGTGGAAGAGATTATCTTCCCCAGCATGAGCTTGCCGAGGACGTTCGCCGGCTCGATGGTCAGCGTATAGCGCGCATGGCAGCCCATCGTGGTCGGTTCCACGCGCAGTTCGGCGCTGAGCAGCTTCAACGGCCCGCTCCGGAAATGACGGGTGTGCTCGAACCATTGCTCGCTCACCCAATTGACCGGCTTTTCCTGCCACCTGACGTCAAAGGGCCCGATCTTAACGGCGCCGAAGTAGTTTACCGAGCCGTCGGCCTGCGGGACTTCGGTGATCTGATGCTTCGGGACCTTGGCCGCCTCGTTGAAGCGAGCGGTATCGGCCAGCAGCGGCCACATGGCGGCGGGCGCGTGCTCGAACTCCCATTCCCAGGTCTGCGATACCGCGCTCATCTCCCCGCCCCGATCGGCGCCGGCGACTACCAGCCGAGATGCGCGATCGCGAAGTCCGGTGTGGCGCCCAGCTTACGGCACAGGGCCTGCAACCGGGCAAGGTCTATCTGGTTGTTTACGAGCAGCTCTTCGTGATGGATGCCGCCAACGGTGAACAGAGTCGCCGCGCCGATGCCGGCGCCACCAGCCACATCGGTGCGCAAGGCGTCGCCGACGCAGAGCAGCCGGTCGGGCGCGACGCGGCACTCCTCCAATATGGAACGATAGATCGCGGGGTAGGGCTTGCCGAACCAGATGACGTGACCGCCCAGCATTTCATAACGCTGCGCGATGGAACCGGCGCAAATCTCTTCCACTCCGCCGCGATGCACGACCAGATCGGGATTGGCGCAGACCAGCGGCACGCCTTGCGCGACCGCGGGGGCGAGGAGCTGGTCGAATTCCGCGATATCTTCCTGGCCGGTCTCAGTGCCCGTCACCAGGATGAAACCCGCCTTTACCGGATCGTCGACGAGGACTGCATTCAAACCGGCCAGCATCGCCTGGTCGCGCTCGGCCATGATTGGATAGACCCGACGCCCACGTCCGCGCAGCGCGTCGATATTGTTCTGCGACAGCGCCCGCCAGGTTTCCTCGCCCGAGGTGTACAGACGGTCGTAGAGTTTCGGCCCGATGCCCATGTCTGCGATACGCGTCACGACCTCGTGCGCGCGCCGCGGCGCATTGGAGAGGATGATCGTGCGCTTGCCGGTTGAATTCAGACGGCGCAATGCCTCGAGCGCGGCGGGATAGACGACGACGCCGTCATGCAGGCAACCCCACAGATCAAGGATGAAGGCGTCATAGCCGTCCGCGATGTCGCCAAGGCCGCGGATCACTCTGGTGGGAAAACTCATGGGCCGAGGAAATCTTGCTGTCAGGAGAGCGCGCCGGCGCCGTCGCTCTTTGCGATGCGCGGCTCGCCGAACAGGAAGCCTTGCCCGAAATCGACGTGCAAATCCAGCACTTCCAGCAGCATCGGCTCGGTCTCGATGCGCTCGATGATGAGGTCGATGGCGTAGGAATCGAGCGTGCGCTTCAGTAGCTTCGGATCGTTGCCGAACAGGCCGCTGCGCGCCGCCGCCATCACGCGGCCCGCTTCCAGTTTCAGGAACCGAAAGTGCCGACCCGACAGAGTGGCGGCGTCGATGTCGAGGTCGGCGACCTGGTCGATCGAGAAGCGGAAGCCCATCTGCGCCAGGCGATCGAGATCGCGCCACAGCGAATCGTCCGCCTGCGCCAAGGCGCGTTGCGGGAATTCGAAGACCAGAGCCGGCGCCAGCTCGATATTCTGCGCCATCAACTGGATGAAGTCGCGGAAGAAGCCGCGATCGGCCAACGTGTTCGGCGAGATGTTGAGGAAGAAACCGACATTGGCGTTACCCTTGCGGATGCGCCGCAGGGTCTGGATGCAGCGGAACAGCAGGAGGTTGTCGATCGCGGTCACCAGGCCGTGACGCTCCGCCACCTCGAGATATTGCTCCGGCACGATGATCCTGCCGTCGTTGGTGCGCACCCGCGAATAGCATTCGTAGAACCGCCGCTTGCGTTGCGGCAGGCTGACGATCGGCTGCAACGCCAGCTCGACGGCGTTTTCGCGCAACCCTTCGCGCACCAGATCGAGAATCTCCTGCTCGTCCAGCCCTTCGGCCACCGGCGGCATCGGCAGCGAGCCGCCTGCGGCATTGGCTGCCGTGGCGCCGTTCGTCGTCGGCGTTGCCGGAGCGATGGGCCGTTGCGGCAAGGCAGCAGGTGCTTCCAGAATCGCTTGCGCCGTCGCTCCGCCACGCGCGGAATAGAGCCGCTCGACCAGGGACTGCAGCACTTTCACTTCCGCCACCACGGCACCGACATTCTGTTCGGGGCGGGCCTGCAGATCGGCGAGTGCATTGCGCACCTGCGCGAGGTCGCCTTCGAGCCGGCGTTGCACGCGCTCCAGATGCGCGACTGCGTCCATCGCGCCGACGACCTCGCCGTCTGCGCGCTCGCGCGCTTTCAGCAGCGCATATCCCAGATGCACCAATGCGCCGGCCAGCAGCACCAGCAATCCGAAGATCAGCGCCGCCTGCGGAGAGAGTTCGCCGATGCGCGGCGGCAATCCCAACGCGATGATCGCGGCGGGAACGACATAAAGCAGACAAGGCAGAAAGGTGCGAAATCCCGACATATTGCTTCCGGTCGTAACGCCAGTTTGGTTAATGCCGCATTAAGGACGGTTACCGATGGTCAAGTCCGACCGCCTCGCCGATAGATTCCAAGCCGTCGCGCTCCAGGCATTGCAGCAGCTCCCGCTTCATGCGCTGAACAAGGCCCGGCCCCTCGAACACCAAGGCGGAATAGAGCTGCACCAGGGTCGCGCCCGCCCGGATCTTGGCATAGGCGTCCGCGCCACTTGCGATGCCGCCCACGCCGATGATCGGCAGCTTGCCTTCGGTCAGGCGATAGAGCACGCGCAGGATTGCGGTCGAGGGCTCCATCAATGGCCGGCCGCTGAGCCCGCCAGCCTGCGATGCGTAGCGCGGGTCGAGCCCCGCCGGCCGCGCGATCGTGGTGTTGGTGGCGATGAGGCCGGCGAGCCGCCCTTCCATCGCGACCGCGGCGATGTCGGCGAGATCCGCTTCAGTCAGATCCGGCGCGATCTTGAGCAGCAGCGGCGGCGGATTGGCGTCGCAGGATTCGGCCAGGGCGCCATGGGCGCGCGCGATCAGCTCGGCCAGCGGCGCCTTGCCCTGCAGCGCGCGCAGGCCCGGCGTGTTCGGCGAAGAGACGTTGATCACCATGTAATCGGCGAAGGGGCCGAGCCGCCGCGCGCCGATCTCGTAATCCGCGGCGGCATCCTCGGTCTCCTTGTTCTTGCCGAGATTGATGCCGAGCACGATATCGCCGGCATCCAGCCGGGTAGTCGCAAGCCGCCTTGCCATCGCCTCCACGCCGTCGTTGTTGAAGCCCATCCGATTGATCACGGCATGATCCCGTTGCAGCCGGAACAGGCGCGGGCGCGGATTGCCGGATTGGGGGCGCGGCGTGACGCTGCCGACTTCGATAAAGCTGAAACCGAGGCGCGCGGCTTGCCGCCAAGCCTTGGCGTCCTTGTCGAACCCCGCGGCAAGGCCGATCGGGCTGGCGAACCGACGGCCGAGCGCCGCCACGGACAGGCGCGGATCGTCAGGATCACTGGCCGCGGCGGTCAGATTGTGAGTCAATGCCCAAAGGGCCAGACGGTGGGCACGTTCAGGATCAAGCCGCCACAGAACGGGCTTTATGGCGGAATAAATGTCCATTATCGAAAGTCCCCGCGATGCGGGCGGACTTATAGCAGTTCGGCCGGTATCAGGCCAAATCGCTGTCGTTTCGTCAGCAGGCCAACAACAAAGCCCAACAAACGGCCAGAAGAACCACCTATATCGTTGGACCTACCTATACCTCTGCGCTGAATATTTTCAGGATGGATGGGAGTACATTGCCGCTCGTTAAGGGGTATCGAGCCTTTGGACCGCGAACACGCGGACAATCGATCGAATGGTTGGGAGGGGTGAATGTTGAACAATGGCATCGAGGGCAGTCCTGTGGATCGCCCGGCTGAAAGCACCGCAAGGCCCGGGCTGGTGCCCATGCTCCAGCACGCGGATGTGTGGCGCGGGATCGACCGGCTGGCAGCCAAACATGGCCTTTCCGCATCAGGCCTGGCCCGACGGTCGGGGCTTGATCCGACCGCTTTCAATCCCAGCAAGCGCATCACGCGCGAAGGCCGGCCGCGGTGGCCCTCGACCGAATCGGTCGCCAAGATCCTCACCGTCACCGGTGAAAGCTTCTCCAGTTTCGTGCAACTCACCGGCGCACCGGGCACCGGCGAAGGCCAGGCCTTCCAGGGCGGCAAGCTCGCGGGCCGCGGCGCGGCCGGCAAGTCTATCCCGGTGGTGGCGTTGGCGCGCCTCGCGACCGAGAGCTGCTTCGATCAGAGCGGCCAGCCGGTTGGCAGCGCCTGGGGCCGCTTCAATGCGCCGGGCATCGTCGACCGCACGGCCTTTGCGATCGAAATAAACGGCCATGAGTTCGACCCCGTCTATCGCGACGGCGATATCATCATCGCCTCGCCGGAAATGGAAGTGCGCCGCGGCGACCGCATCGCGGTCGGAACTGCGTCGGGCACGGTCCTGTTGCGCCGCGTCGGCCGGCAGGAAGCGGAAGGGCTGTATCTGGAAGCGTTGACCGATTCGGCCTCCGGCGCGTTCTTCAAGACCAGCGACATCCGCTGGATCGCGCGCGTGGTCTGGGCCAGCCAGTAACGCCATTCATCATCGTTTTGCGTCGGCTACGCCGACTTGGGGAAGCGGGCGATCGGCGCATGCCGATCGCCCGTTTCGTTTAACGGAGCGTTTTCCGCCGAAGTGGATGCCGCTCCGGCGCAGAAAACACGACCACTTGAAGCCTCGCATTGTACCGGCACGCGTTTCGCCGCCTTTTCCGAACGATCGCAGTCTCGCAACAGACGTTGACAGCCGTTATGCTCGCGTCGGTTTCGTGACGGAACTCAGGGGCACGACGTGGACAAGCTGAACTGGATCGACGGCAAGTGGGTCGAAGGCGACCCGGCTATCATGAAGGCGTGGGACCAGGCGATCTGGCTGGGCGCGGCGATCTTCGACGGCGCGCGCGCATTCGACGGCTATGCTCCCGACCTCGACCTGCATTGCGAGCGCGCGATCCGCTCTGCCGCCAATCTCGGCCTCAAGTCGCCGATGAGCGCGAAGGAGATCGAAGCCATCCTGCGCGAAGGCATCGCCAAGTTCCCGCACGGGACGCCGCTCTATCTGCGTCCCTTCATGTGGGCGGAGGGCGGCGGCTTGGTGCCCGACGCCGAGACCACGCGCATTGTCATCTCGCTCAGCGTCACGCCGCTGCCGCAACCGGGACCGATGTCGGTGTGCCTGACCAAGTACCGCCGCCCCGGCCCCGACTCCGCGACCACCGATGCCAAGGCGGTCGGGCTCTACGCCCAGGCCGGCCGCGCCCAGGCCGAAGCCAGAAAGCGCGGCTATGACGACGCGGTGATGCTGGGCCCGGACGGCTTCGTCGCGGAATTCTCCGGCTCCAACATCTTCATCGTGAAAGACGGTGTCGCGTTGACGCCGCGCGTCAACGGCACGTTCCTCAACGGCATCACGCGCCAGCGCGTGCTGAAGCTGCTGCGCGACAACGGCGTGAAGGCGGAGGAGCGCGACTTGACGGTCGAGGACCTCGACCGCTGCGACGAGATGTTCTCCACCGGCAACTACAGCAAGGTGCTGCCGGTCACGCGCTACGAATCGCGCGACTTCCAGCCCGGCCCGGTCTATCGCCGCGCGCGCGAACTCTATTTCGAATACGCGAAGACGCAGCCGGTCTAAGCAACGCTGAACCCCATGTCGTCCCGGGCTCGGGATGACAGTTAGAGATTGGGCTTCAGCTCATCGTCAAATGCCGCGCCCGCGCGCCGCGTTCGATGGCGGCGGCGACTAGTTTGCCGATCTGGAGTTCGTAGCGCAGCAGGTCGAGCAGGCGCGCCTCTTCCGGCGTCACGGTGCTGTCGGCGGCTGCCACGTCGCAGGCCAGCGCATAGGCCGTCTCGCGCAATTTCTCCGGCAAGGCGGCACGGATCAATTTCAGGATCTTCTCCAGGCCGTCCTCGCCCTTCAGCATCTCGACGCAGGAGCCCGAGGTCTTGGAGATCATCGACTTGTCGTAGTCGCGGAACACCGGCAGGTGCCCGACCATGTCGGCCATGGCGCCCAACTCCGCATCCGACATGTCGCGGTCGGCGGCGGACATGATGACCATGGTATAGATAAGGGCGGCGTGGTGGTTGATCATCCGGCGGCTCTCTTTTCACATTCGTGCAATTCGCCCGCACTGTAGCGGCCGCGGCCGGAAACTCAAGCCCTGGACCCTGGATCATGGCTCTGCCAAGGTCGCCTGCGCATGCAGGCAGTCGTGGTGGAAGTGAGCGCTTTTTCGGCTTTGAAGCTGGTGCTGCACCCGCTGGCGACGTTTGCGATCATCGCGTGGCTGATACCCGTCGAGGCCGGCTGGCGTGACGTGCTGCTGCTGATGGCTGCCCTGCCGACCGGGTCGCTGGTATTCGTGCTCGCCTCGCAGCACGAGACCTATGTGCGGCGGGCGACCGGAAGCATCCTCGGCTCCACGTTGGCGTCGGTCGTCACCTTATCCTGGCTGCTGGGCTATCTGGGTGTCTGATAGGGCGCGAGGAAGCTGCGCGTCTTCTCGATCGCCTCGGCAAGACCGATGCGCTCGATTGCGATCTCCGCCGGAAAGGCGCCGAGCAGGCGGGAGGGCATCTGGCGGTCCAGCAGCACGAACACGCCGCGATCGTCGGCCCGGCGGATCAGGCGGCCGAAGGCCTGCTTCAGTTTGAGGCGCACCAGCTGGTCGTCGTAGTCGGTGCCGCCGAACACGCTCTTGCGCGCGCGATGCAAGAGATGCGGCCGCGGCCAGGGCACGCGATCGAACACGATGAGACGCAAGGCCGGTCCCGGCACGTCGACGCCGTCGCGTATCGCATCGGTGCCGAGCAGGCAGGCATCGCGCTCGCCACGGAAAATATCGATCAGGGACCCGGTGCTCATGGCATCGACGTGCTGCGACAGCAGGTCGAGCCCGGCCTGTTCCAGCGCCGGCGCAATGCGCTTGTGCACTTCGCGCAGCCGGGCGATGGCGGTGAAAAGGCCGAGCGCGCCGCCGCCCGCCGCCAGGAACAATTCGCGATAGGCGGAAGCGACCTGCATGGTATCGGTGCGCGGCACGTCGGTGACGATGAAGACCCGCGTCTGATTCGCATAGTCGAAGGGCGAGGGCACGCGCACGCGCAGGGCCGGCGCGATCAGATGCGGCGCACCGACACGCTGTCCCGCCGCCACCCACGCCGCTTCGCTGCCCGACCCGTCCGTCAAGGTCGCGGAGGTGACGACGACGCCGTGAGCCGGCTTCGCCACCGCATCGATGAAGGGTTTGGTGGGGTCGAGATAATGGCGGTAGAAGCCGACATCGAGGTCGCGCCCCTCCACCCGCTCGATCGCGAACCAGTCGACGAACTCGGGCGGCATTGGCTGGGCCAGCGATTGCAGCATGGCCCGCCAGGCCGTGACCTCGCTCTCCGAGCGCCGCGTGATGCCGCGCACCATCGCATCGATCCTGAGGCGCGTGTTGGAATCGAGCACGTCGGCATCGTCATCCAGCCGTTTGGCGAGGCGCTTTGCCAGCTCGCGCATCGGCGTCTGCAGTCGCTGCAGCTCGCGATCCAGCGCCAGGGCCGGCGCCAGCACTTGTTCGCTCACCGGCCGTGCGTCGATCTCCTGGCCGTAGCCCATCGCATCGTCGGCCGCACGCGCCAGCACTTCTTGTCGCAAGCCATGGAGAAACGCCTCGACCGCGCCATTGGGGCGCTTGTCCTGCAGGCGCTGCAGCCAGCCATCGCCCGGCAGGGCGCGCGCCGCCTCCGCGATGTCGCGCATCAGGTCCATGGCGCCGGCATCGTCCAGGATCAGATCCTCGACCCGGCGCCGGAGGCCGCGGGCGCGCGACGCCCGTCCAGAACCTTCGCCGCCCAGCAGCCAGCGGCGCAATTCGATCGTCTCCTGCCCGGTCAGATGCGCGGCGAAGGCACTGTCGATCGCCTCGAACAGATGATGGCCCTCGTCGAACACATAGCGCGTCGGCAGGCGCTGATCCTCGGAGCCCAAGGCCGCCTGGATCATCACCAGCGCATGGTTGGCGATCACGATGTCGGCCTTGCGCGCCCGGCGCACCGAGCGCTCGATGAAGCAGCGGCCGTAATGCGGGCAGGCGCTGTAGACGCATTCGCCACGCCGGTCGGCGAGGCTACCGATGCGCGAGGCGCCGAGGATGTCGCCGAGCCAGCCCGGCAGATCGCCGCCAGCCAGATCGCCGTCGCGGGTCGCCATGGTCCAGCGCGCCATCAAGCCGAACGCGATCGCCTCCTGCGTGCGCAAGGCGGCGGGGCCGGACAGCTCTGCCAGATTGAGCAGGCAGAGATAATTCTCCCTACCCTTGCGCAGCACCACGCGCGACGCCTTCATGGCCGGGTTCGGATAAAGCCGATCCAGCTCCTGATCGATCTGGTTCTGCAGATGGCGGGTGAAGGTGCTGATCCACACGGCGCCCTTGTTGCGCTCCGCCCACAAGCCGGCGGGCGCGAGATAGCCGAGGGTCTTGCCGACGCCGGTCCCAGCCTCAGCCAGCACGACGTTCGGGGCGTCCTCTGCCGGGCGCGGTGCGAAGGCCGGCACCAGGGCCTCGGCATAGTCGGCCTGCTGCGGGCGCTGTTCCGCTTCGGGCCCCAGCAGATCGGCGAGACGGCGGCGCGTCTCCGCCGGCTCGACCGCGAGATCGCTCGGCGCCGGTTCGGGCGCCTGGTCCTGCCATTCGGGCAGATCCTCCCACACGGCGACCCCGGCCTGGGCCGACAGAGGCCCGCCAGCTTCCAGCGCCATCATCACCTCCGGTCCCCAGACCCAGCCGGCTTTCGCCATCAGATTGGCCAAGCCCGAAATGCGGCGGCGCTTGGACATGGTCGCCGCCAGCTCGCCCAGCAAGGCGCGGGCGGCCTGTGCCAGCAGCCGCGCCTGATCGGCGAGCGGCGCGTGGTCGGCGAGCGGCAGGCCCATCGCCTGCGCGATGCCGCGCGGAGTCGGCAGGCAGAAGCTGGCCGGCCGCACGAAGGCATAGAGCTCGAGGATGTCGGCGACCGGCGCGCGCTGGCTCTTCAGCTTGCGGAAGGTCGCCGGCGCGTGACAGACGATCGGCGCCTCCACCAGTGCCCGGCGCGCAGCGGTCTGGGGATCGAGCTGGTCCACGCGCCCATCCGCGCCCAGCCACGCCGCCTCGGCAAAGCCGGCGACCAGCACCGGCCGCGCGCCGCCGGCACGCGGTTGCGAGCTCAACAGGTCCGACATCTGTGTTCTTGGCTTGTTCGCATGAGGCCTGGTTATTGCGCAGAGTACGGCCCAGCGCAACCAACCTGCAAACGACCGACGTCTCAATCGTGCTGACCCAAAGATCGGCGACCATCGCCGGGCGGCATGGCTATAATGGCGACTTCGCGGAAATGGGCTGCACCTCGCTTTCGGCGGGGAGCCGCGGGCGGGAGAGGAGATGGCCGCCATGGGATGGATCGCGCCAATTCCCGCCAATGAGACTGAACGGCTGGCGGCACTCAAGACCTATCAGTTGATGGATACCGCGCCGGAGATCGCCTATGACGAGATTTCCGAGCTGGCGGCACACATATGCCAATGTCCGATTGCAGTCATCGGCTTGATCGACGAGACGCGCGATTGGAACAAGTCGAAATATGGCCTGCCGGCCGACTTCTCCGCCATGCCGCGGGAAATGACGATCTGCGCGGCCACCATCTGCGGGAGCGACCTGGTGCTCTCGTCCGACCTTTCCAAGGATGAGCGGTTTCGCGACAACCCGACGGTGACCGGCGAGCCGAACCTGCGGTTCTATTGCGGCATGCCCCTGATCAATCCCGAAGGCTATGCGCTTGGCACGCTCTGCGTGATGGATTTTCAACCTCATGAATTGACATTTGAACAGAAGGAGGCGGTGCGTCGCTTATCGCACCAGATCGTCACGCAATTTGAGCTGCGCCGAAGCATGCTGGAATTGGAGCGCCGTATGGCAGAACTGGCACAGGCGCGCCGGGAAGCCGATCTCGAACGCGAGAGATCCGATCGCCTGCTGCTGAACATCCTGCCGCGCACGGTCGCGGACGAGCTGCGAGCCAACGATCGTGTGGCACCGCGCTACCACGAATCGGTCACGATCATGTTCGCCGATTTCGAAGGCTTTTCCCGGCTGGCCGAGCGCATCGAACCGAAGAGCCTGATCGAGCAGCTCGATCAGTTCTTCAGCGCCTTCGATGCCATTGCCGAGCGGTACCGCCTCGAAAAGTTGAAGACCATCGGCGATGCCTACATGTGCGTAGGCGGCCTGCCGGAGCCGAATCGCACCCACGATGTGGATACCTGCCTCGCCGCCCTATCGCTTATCGAGTTCATGCGCCGCACCAATGCGCAGCGCGAGAAAATGCGCCTGCCGCGCTGGGACCTGCGTATCGGCCTCCACAGCGGGCCGGTCATGGCTGGCGTCGTGGGCAAGAGCAAGTTCATCTACGACGTCTGGGGCGATGCGGTGAACATCGCAGCCCGCTTGGAAGCGGCGGGCGGAGCCGGACGAATCAACATCTCGGACACGGTTCACAACCGCGTGCGATCCCTGATGGAATTCGAGGCGCGCGGCGCCGTCGAGGTCAAGAACAAGGCGCCGATCAACATGCATTTCCTGACGCGCATCAAGCCCGAATTCTCGCGCGACCCGGAGGGACTGCGCCCGAACGATGCCTTCCACCGCGAATGCGAGCGGCTGTTCCCCGGCTATCGGGCGGTCGGGTAAGGACCGCCCATCATGCAACGCCGGTTGACCGCCATACTCTCGGCCGACGTCGTGGGCTACAGCCGGATGATGGAGATGGATGAGTCCGGTACCCTGGAGCGCCTCAAGACGCTGCGTCGCACCTTTGTCGATCCTCCGATCGCTGCGCATGGCGGCCGCATCGTCAAGCTGATGGGTGACGGCGCGCTGGTGGAATTCGGCAGTGTCGTCGATGCGGTTGATTGCGCCCTGCAGATTCAGCGCGCGATGATCGAGGCTGAGCCGCTTCTTGCGGACGATCGTCGCGTCAAGTTCCGCATCGGGATCAACCTCGGCGACGTGATCGTCGACGGCGAAGACATTTACGGCGACGGCGTGAATGTTGCCGCGCGCCTGCAGTCGCTCGCCAGTCCTGGCGGAATCGCGGTGTCGGGCACCGTGCGCGAGCACGTCGGCAGCAAGCTGGCCGTCAACTTCGATGATTTCGGCGAGCACACCGTCAAGAACATCGAGCGCCCGGTCCGGGTCTACATGGCGCGAATCGACCATGACCGACCCGACGGAGTTTCGCGTGATGAGATCACGCGCAAAACCGGAAGCAAAGCGGCGGCGCAGGAAAAGCCTTCGATCGCGGTCCTGCCGTTTAACAACATGAGCGGCGATCCGGAGCAGGAGTATTTCAGCGACGGCATTTCCGAGGACATCATCACCGACCTGTCAAAGGTCTCCGCGCTGGCCGTCATTGCCCGCAACACGGCTTTCACCTTCAAGGGCAAGGCCGTGCGGGTCGAACAGGTCGCCAAGGACCTGAACGTGAACTATGTGCTCGAAGGTAGCGTGCGAAAGGCGGGTGGCCGGGTTCGTATCACGGCACAGCTTATCCGCGGGGCCGACAATTTCCATGTCTGGGCCGAACGATATGATCGCAATCTCGACGATATTTTTGCCCTGCAGGATGAGATATCGAAGAGCATTGTAGACGTGCTCAAGGTAAAGCTCCTGCCCGAAGAGCTGGAGACCATCACAAATCGATCGACCGACAATCCCGAAGCCTACCAGACGTTCCTGATGGGAAGATCGTTCTTCAACCGGGGCATTGAAAGCCGGTCCTTCAAGGTAGCGCGACGGCTGTTCGCCAAGGCGATCGAGATCGATCCGAGCTATGCACGCGCTTATGCAGGGCTCGCCGATTGCGATTCCTACCTATTGCTCCTCAACGACCCGGGCGCAAGCTACGAGGGGATCATTGCGAACAGCACACGAGCCTTGGAGCTTGAGCCGGGCCTGGCCGACGCCCATGCGTCACGTGGACTCGCCTTTTTTACAGTTGGTCGACACGCGGAAGCTGAGGCTGAATTCGAGCAGGCGGCTTCGTTGGACCCCAATTCCTTCGAGGCACATTTCTTTTCCGGGCGGAACTGCTTTAGCCAGGGCCAATACGAGCGGGCCGAGGCCTTTTTCGTACGCGCCGCGTCGCTGGCCCCCGATGACTATCGGACATGGGGTCATCTGCAGATGATCTATGTCTCGCTGAACCGTGCCGATGATGCGAAGGAAGCGTCACGACAAGGTGTGAAGCGAGCGGAGAAGGAGGTGACGGCACACCCCGACAATGCCAGCGCCTTATGCTTCGGTGCCATTCTGCTGGCTGAGATGGGAGAGATCGAGCGCTCCCTCTCATGGGCGTCTCGTGCGGAGATGTTCGCCAACGACGACGTAGCGGTGCTTTATAATATCGGCTGCTGCTATGCCAAACTGGGCATGGCCGACCGCGCGATCAACTGCCTTGAGCATCAGCTTGCGGCATCGCCGATCTATAACCGCTGGTCGTTGTCCTGGATGAAACAGGACAGCGACCTTGATTCCATCCGCAATCATCCGCGCTTTCTTGAGCTCATCTCCCAGCTGCAGGCGCGCGCCACAGAAGCGCAGAACTGAGACATCGAGAAGCCAGCCTGCGGAACCGATGCACTCCGCCCTGCTAAACCTTCTGATCTGAGCGAAGCCCTAAGCGCAAACTTGCGACGCTGAGATCATCCGACCGGCGATAGGCGCCCGCAGCTTCGCGATAGGCCGGATTGTGCAACACTGGACCTAGACGCGTCTGTGCGATGGCTCCGGCCAGGAAAGGCGCGGAGCTTCGCGCGTCCACATGGTCGAGAATTGCGCTGGAATCCGGCCGTCCGTCCGCGACCAACAATGGCTCACGATCCGGCTGTGGGAAAGCAGCGTCCCGCGTCGCCCGGAAAGCAAACCGTCTTCCGTGGGCGGGCGAACGATCCTCTATCGCAACTGTCAAGGACAGGTCTTCCCTCTCGCCCGAGGTCGCGTGCCCGCTCCGCTCCGCCAGCGTCCCGCGAAACAGCACGACGCGCGCAGGCAACGGGACGGTAGGGAGCGCTCCTCGGCTCATGCGCTGGCGATCCGTGTCTTGCCGGCATGTGACGCGCAGATGCTTCCCATGCCCTCTCTCATCGATCGAGGGCGAACGCGCATTCCGCGCTTGTTGGATACCGCGCGCTTTCGCAATCGCCCGGTCCATTCAGCGAAATTCTGTATTCAGGCGAAAGCCGTGGCAACTACGCCTTTAGGGAGGGGGCTCGCAAACGTGGGACGGAAGCCTTGATCGGAAAAGGCTAGCCCTTCACCGCCGGCACGATCTTCTCGCCCGTGCGCCAGTGGCGGGTGAAATCGGGGCGGCCGAAATAATAGCCTTGCAGGTAGTCGACGCCGGCCTTCACCAGGAAGGCTGCATCCTCGCCATTCTCCACGAACTCGGCGCAGGTCTTGAGACCGAAGGTCTCGGCGAGGCCCATCAGGTTGCGGATGAAAAGCTGGTTGTCGACGTTGACCGCGAGATCGCGCACGAAAGAGCCGTCGATCTTCACCATGTCGACGGTCAGCGCCTTCAAGTGCCGGAACGAGGTGAAGCCGGCGCCGAAATCGTCGATCGCGACGCGGCAGCCCAAATCGCGCACCGCATTGACGAAGCGCGCGGTCTCTTCGATGTCGTGCAGGGCCGCCGTCTCGGTGATCTCGACCACCAGGCGCGGTGCCACTTCGGGCGTCGCCTTGACGGCGGAATTGAGGGCGCGCAGCCAAGCCTGGTCGGTGGCGGTGAGGCCGGAGATGTTCATCGCGAGCTCGACCTCGGGATTGGCGCGCAATTCGCCGATTGCCATGTCGAGCACGTGGCGGTCCATGAAACGGGTCATGCCCAACTCTTCGACCACCGGGATGAATTCGGCCGCCGACATGATCTTGCCCTGCTCGTCCTTGAGGCGCAGCAGGCACTCGTATTTCACCACCTCGAAGCTGTCGGCCTTCACGATCGGCTGATAGGTGAAGATCAGGCGATCCTCGCGCACCGCGCGCTGCACCTGGGCTGCCACCACCATGTGGCGGCGATGCTGGATGCTCTGCTGCTCCGACGGGCGATGCACCTGCCAGCAGGAACGGCCGGCCAGCTTCGCCGCGTTGAGCGCGGTCTCCGCGCGAGCGATCACGTCATAGGCGGTCGAGGTGAAATGCGGGAACATCACGCAGCCGACCGAGACGGTCACCGGGATCGACTGGCCGTCTACGTCGATCGGGCGCTCGCGCATCACCTCGATGACGCGGTCCATCGCGGTGCCGATCTGGTCTTCCGGGCACTGGGTCAGCACGACGCCGAAGCGGTCGCCGGAAAGGCGCCCGATCACGTCGCTGGACCGCACGAAGCGGTCGAGCCGCTGGCCCACCGTCACCAGGACGGCGTCGCCGACCTCGTAGCCATAGGCGCTGTTGATCATCGCCAGCTTGTCGACGCCGACCACCAGGAACGCGCCTGCGGTCGAGAACCGGCGCGCGAAGCTCAAGGCCTGCTCCAGCTCCTGGCGCAGGCGCGATTTGTTGAAATGGCCGGTGAGGTCGTCGTAATTGGCGGCGCGTTCCAGCCGCGCCTCGGTCTGCTTGCGCTGGGTGATGATGCGCAGGGCGCCCGCCATGGTCTTGGGAATGCCGGCGCCGCCCATCTGCGCGAGGCCGCGATCATGCACCCACACCACCTGGCCGTGACCGGTGCGCAGGCGATATTCGCAATCATAGAGCTTGCCGAGCGCGAAATGGTCGGAGAGGGCCTTCAGCCGCCGCGGCAGATCCTCGGGATGGATGCGGTCATTCAGAGCGTGGCCGGTCGCCAGCGTCTCCATCGGGATGTCGGTAAGGACATCGGACAGGTTGCCGGCCCAAACCAGCCGATCGCTGGCGACGTCCCAGGAGTAGGCCACATCGCCGGCCGAGATGAGCGCGTGCTCGATCCATTCCGGCGTGGGCCTGCTCGACCGATCGGGGGCCGTTTTTTTGCTTTCCGGATCTCCGATCGGCACGTTCACGGGCACCCAATTCGCGTAGGTAGGACTAAGGCTTTGGAAGGTAGGCCGGGACTGTTAACAATCTCTGAATCCGATAATTTTGGCGGTATTGTCAATAATGGTTAAGACTTTGTAAAAGCGGGATAATTTTACGTTTTCGCGGAAACTTGGGTTGCTATTCCGGGTGAATTACCTCAAATTGTAGGCATCGTCCGGGTGGGGCCGGTTGTTTGCAATCTGCCCGCCGCTGCGCGTCGGGCGACATCAGTGTTTCTTATATAGAGCTCGATGCAAGAAATTTCACGCGCCCTCCTTCTGCCGCCGCCATCGCCGCCGCCCCAGCGAACCAATGCGCGAGCGGTGCAAACCGAGTCCGAGTCGGCGCTCGAAGCGGCGCGCAACGCGCGACGCCAGCACAGCGCATCGGGCGGAGCGGGCCAGGCCTTCCTCACGCTGATCGAATCGCGGCCCGAGGATACGGTCGAGATCAAGGGCAAGCAGTTCCGCTTCCGGCCTTACACTAATCGCGGCACTGGCGCCGATGGCGCCACGCGCGAGACGGATCGCGCTGACGAGAGCAGCGGGACTGCGGCCGTCAGTTCCGAAAGCGGCGATGACGATATCTCGGTCGATATCCTGGATGCCTTCGGCGCCGGCACACGCGAGCGCAACTCGAGCGCCTTCATTGCCAGCTTCATCGCCCAGGAAAGACTGCGCCAGGGCCTGCACAATCCGCAGTTCGAAGCCGCGTCCGATGCCTATCGCCGCGCCGGCGGATCGCCCTCCGCGATCGACAACCAGCCGCGCGTGGTCAGCTTCGCCGTCTAGCTTCCGGGCATTACGGGCGTAACACCCTTCCCTTCGCCCGAAACTCTGTCGAAACCCGCGTACGCTCGACTACCCGCTCCGAACCAGTAGGAGCGTGGGAGCATGAGCAGTCTCTTGGGTCAGCGAGCGGTGGTGATCGGTGCCGGATTGGGCGGATTGTCGGTGGCCGGGGTCCTCGCGCCGCACTTCGAGCGGGTGGATGTCCTGGAACGTGACGAGTTGGCAGCATCAGTCGCGTCACGGCCCGGAACGCCGCAAGACCGACACCCCCACGCCTTGCTGGCCGGCGGTCTGCAAGCGCTCGGCGAGCTTTTTTCCGGCTTTGAGCAGGATCTCGCCAGAGCAGGCGCTGTCCCGGTCAGCATCCCGAAAGATCTCCGATACGAGCGGCCGGATGTGGGCGTACTGCCGAACCCGGATTTCGGGATACCGGTTTTCTGTGCATCGAGACCGCTCATCGAGTTCGTGCTGCGACGTCGCGTCGAAGCAATCGCAAACATCGCATTGTGTCCAACATGTCGCGTGACTGAAATCGTGGCAGCACCTGATGCCACGGTACGCGGTGTCCGGCTGCAAGCAAGAGCAGGCCGCATGGAGAGTCTCGATGCCGACCTGGTGGTTGACGCCACCGGGCGCGGCACGCTGACCTTGGCGCTGCTCGACACCCTCGGCTGGGCGCGTCCGGACATAACCGAGGTCGGAGTCGACATCAGCTATGCGACCGCCGTGGTGAAAGTGCCCGCGGATGCACCGCTGGATTGGAAAGCTGCGGTGACCCACCCCGCTCCGCCCACGGTGCCGTGGCACGCGATCATATTGCCCATGGAGGGCGGCCATTGGATGGCGCTCATCGCCACGCACGGCTCCGCCCCACGGGTGGAAACATGGGAGGCCTTTCTCGAAACACTTCGACTGGTCATCACTCCGACGATCCGCGACGCGCTCCTGCACGCTGAGCCGCCCGAGAGTATCGGCCACTTCGGCTTTCCGGCGAGCCTCTGGCGGCACTTCGAGCGATTGCCGCGCCTGCCCCACGGAATCCTGCCGGTCGGCGATGCACTTTGCCGCTTCAACCCCATCTACGGCCAGGGCATGTCGGCCGCCGCCAAGCAGGCCCGCTTGCTGCAGGACGTGTTGAGCTCGGCCGCCGCAGGCCCCGATCCGATTGCAGCGGCACAGGCAGGATTCATGGCGCGGGTCGCCTCGGTGCTGCAGACGCCCTGGAACATGTCGACGAGCGGCGATTTCGCCTTTCCCGGAACACGGGGCGAAAGGCCGGAGAAGTTCGAGGAAGGTCGGCAGTTCGAAGCCGCCCTATTCCGCGCCGCCGTCGCCGATCCGGTCGTCCATCGCGCCGTGATGGAAGTCGGTCACCTCCTGCAGCCCGAAAGCCGGCTGCAGGAACTGGACATCGTGCGGCGGATCGAGGCGGTTTCCGCCAGCGCGGCCGCCTGAACGCGTGTCGCTGCGGGATCTCATTTCAGTCGGGAAAACCATATGCACCCTGTCCGCCATCTCTTCGTCGAGAGCAACGGAATACGCATGCATCTGGCCGAGCAGGGCGAGGGGCCGCTCGTCATCCTTTGCCATGGCTGGCCGGAATCCTGGTATTCCTGGCGACGTCAAATGGCAGCGCTGGCCGATGCCGGCTATCGCGCGGTCGCGCCCGATCAGCGTGGCTATGGACAGACCGACGCGCCGAAAGCCGTCGAAGCGTACCACATTCTGCATCTGACGGCGGATATCGTCGGCATCGTTCACGCGCTGGGCGAGGAGCAGGCGGTCATCGCCGGGCACGATTGGGGATCGCCGGTCGCCTGGAATTGCGCGCTGCTTCGGCCCGACATGTTCCGGCGGCTCGTCCTGCTGAGCGTGCCGTACCTGCAACGGACCTGGCACATGCCCCGCCCAACCGATGCCATGCGGCTGCTCGAGCATGACGATCTTGTTTTCTATCAATCCTATTTTCAGAAGCCAGGCCGGGCAGAGGCTGAATTGGAAGCCGACATCCGGGCCTCGATCGTCGGGCTGTTCAGCGGAAGCTTTGGAAATCCACAGTCCGGGGCTCCCTTCGTTCACAAAAGCGGCGGACTCATCAAAGGTGTTGGCGGCCATCACGCCAGGCCGGCCTGGCTCACGGAAGCGGACATCGATTTCTACGTCCGGGAATACAGCCGTACCGGCTTCAGGGGCGGGCTCAACTGGTACCGCAATATCGACCGGCTGTGGGAACTGAACGCCTTCTTGAGCGGCGCCCGGATCGCACAGCCTTCGCTGTTCGTGGCGGGTGAGCACGACACGGTGGTGCGGGACATGCACACGGCCGCGTTCAATGCTCTGGAAGAGACGATGCCGGGGCTGACGAAAAAAGTGCTGCTGCCGGACACCGGCCATTGGGTGCAGCAGGAGCGCCCTGCCGAAGTGAGCAGCCTGATGCTGGAGTTTCTGCGGGCGACGGACCAGGCCTGAAGACTAATCCACGTTCATACGGACGTGCAGATCGGCAGCGGGTGGCGGGACCTGGTCCAGCATTTTGAGGGCGTGCTGTCTGCCGGCGAACAGGTCGTGGTCGAGCAGGAGCGCATCGGCGAGCCAGGCGGCGGCCTCCGCGCAGGATGCAGACTCCACGTCGCCCTTGCACAAGGCGTCCGGCACGCTGCCCTGGTAGGTCATCATGACGTCCGGCAGCGGCCGCGGAACGATGGAGCTGGGCACTTGCACCAGGTTGAAGATGGTCTGCCGCTCTTCACCCAGCAGCCGCAGGATGATTCCGGGCAGCCGGTACATCGGGATGCGGCCGAGGTCGACGGGGCCGTTCAGCCCGTCGATCACCAGCAGCGGCGTGCCGGCGGAGAAATCGTACTGCTCCATGGTGAAGGCGCCGAAATTGTCGGGCAGCAGGCCGGATTCGACGTAGCCCGCGAAACTGCGGCCCAGCATCGGCAGATGATCGCCGAAGACTACGATCACCGAATCGGGATCGTCGCGCCGGATGGCCTCGATCCCGTCCATCATCTGCTGCGTCTTGTAATGCAGCATGTTGGCGTAGTCGCCGACTTCCTTGATCTTCGATGTGTTCGAGACCACCGGCGGGCGTTCGTAGCCGGCGTCGTACATCCAGTGCCCGTCGATGGTGACGATGTAGTCGAAGACCGGGCGGCCGTCGTCGGTCGCCTGCAGCTTTTCCCGGATCTGGCGGTGCAGCGAACGGTCGGCGAGGAACGGGCCGTTGCTGTCGGTCAGATCCATCTGGTCCTTGGCCCAGAAGGTCTCGAAGCCGAGATGCTCATACGCCGTATAGCGGTTCCAGAATCCGGCGATGTTGGGGTGGGATGCCACCGTGCGGTAACCCAGCTGGCTTAGGATCCGCGGCAGGCACGGCACGTCGCGCAGCAGGCCGAATTCGAACTTGACCGCGATCTGGTTGACGGGGAAGCCGCACAGCACTTCAAACTCGGCATTGGCGGTCTGGCCGCCGAATGCCGGGCTGAGCCCGCGGGTGAAATTGGACTGGCCCCACAATTCGCGGAATCGCGGATCGATCGGGTCACCGCCATAGCCGGCGGCGGACAAAACGGTCGGATCCCAGAAGCTTTCTTCCAGCACGACATGCAGGTTGCGCCGGTGGCCGAGCGGCACCAGCGGCTCGATGGCGCCCGCCGCCGCGGCACGCCGCTGGATGGCGGCCACGACCTGTTCTTCCGTCGGTTCCGGCTGGCGGACAGCCAGGACGCGCAGCGATTCCTGCGCCAGGTGGACGGCCCCGCCACGCCAGATGAAATTCTCCCGCTGGTCCCACGGCGTATTGCCGAAGAACTTGTCGAGGCTGCTGCTGAGAGGGGTGGGGTCGCTGGCGGCGCCGAGCGGCAGGGCGATCAGGAGCGCCCAACCGGCCTGGGTGGGCCGGGCGCGAAACTTGAGGTTGAAAATGAGCAGCGCCACAAGCAGCGCGAGTGGCAGGGCGATCGCGATCCAGCCAAGGGCACCGAGAATCTCGATCAGCGCCGTCAGATTGTGAACATCGTCCGGCATGATCGGCCGGCCGAGCATCGAGATCTTGAGCGCGCTCGCCACATAGAACACGGCGAAATACAGCGTTTGCAGCAACAGGAACGGCCAGACCCGGCGCGACACCGAGAACACCAGCAGCGCCAGGACCAGGTTGAGACCCAGGTCATACGGCACGCGGGATTCGACGATCTTGATCCCGAACGCCGCCCAGCACGTGAAATAGGCGATCACGTACAGCACGACCGTCGAAACGATCGGCACCGCCCAACGCCAGCGGGCCAAAACCCCCCGGTTCTGTGTCTCCACCTGTCCCATGAAGCGGGTCCCGCCGTCCCATACGTCGCTGAAAATTCACGCGAATATGACGAGCGCGTCATCCATCCGCAACAAACAACGGCGTGACCGGGCGGTAGGTTCCCGGGGACATCCCGGGATGCGGCGCGGCCGCCAAGCGCTCGGGAAACGCCTCCAGAAGCCTGCAAGGGGATGGTTGGCGGGCCTTCCGGGTTGTTACCGCTGGACAAATTGACCAATCGGCCGGAAATTCGGCGGGCAATAACTAGAAACTCGGAGGCACCTCAATGAAACCGTTCCTGCGATCCGCCCTGCAGGGCTCCCTGGCGGCGGTCGCGATCCTGGCTTCGTCCGTCGCGGCGCAAGCAAAAACCCCGGCGGACACGCTGGTCATGGCCTATGTGATCGACGACATGATCTCGCTCGACCCGGCCGAGATCTATGAATTCACTTCGTCGGAATACATGGCCAATACCTATGACCGTCTGGTGGTCATCGATCCGGCCAATCCGTCGCAGCTAAAGCTTCAGCTCGCCGAGAGCTGGTCGGTCAGCGACGACGGCAAGGTCTTCACTTTCAAGCTGAAGCCCGGCCTCAAGTTCCACAGCGGCAATGCCATCACCGCCGATGACGTGGAATTCTCGATGGAGCGCTTCGTCCTGCTGGATCTGAATCCGGCCTTCATCATGAACCAGTTCGGCCTGACCAAGGAGACGGTCAAAGACAAGGTGCGCGTGAAGGATCCGCAGACCGTCGAGGTCGAGCTGGACGCCGCCTATGCGCCGAGCTTCTTCCTCAACTGCCTGTCCTACACCAGCGTCGTGATCGACAAGGCGCTCGCCATGTCGCACGAGGAGAGCGGCGATTGGGGCCACAATTGGCTGAAGACCAATGAAGCGGGCTCGGGCCCCTTCATCTTCAAGAGCTGGAAGCCGAACGATTCGCTGGTCCTCGACGGCAACGCCGACTATTGGGACGGCGCGCCGAAGATGAAGCACGTCCTGGTCAAGAACGTGACCGAGAGCGCCACCCAGCAATTGCTGCTGCAAAAGGGCGACATCGACATAGCGCGCAACCTGACCGGCGATCAGTTGAATGCGCTGAAGAACAATGCCGATGTCAAGTTCCAGGCCTATCCGAAGTCCACGCTCTGGTACATGGGCCTCAACACCAAGAACGAGTATCTGGGCAAGAAAGAAGTACGCCAGGCAATGAAGTACCTGGTGGATTATGACGGCCTGCAGAAGACCATGTTCAACGGCACCGGCATCGTCCATCAGACCTTCCTGCCGGACGGTCAGCTCGGCGCCGATAACGAAAATCCGTTCAAGCTCGATGTCGCCAAGGCCAAGGAATTGCTGGCCAAGGCCGGCGTTCCGAACGGCTTCAACGTGACGATGGACGTTACCAACCGCAGTGAATCGCGCGAATTGTCGGCTTCGCTGCAGAACACCATGGCGAAGGCTGGTGTCAACCTGATCATCAAGACAGCCGACAACAAGACGACGCTGACCAAGTATCGCGCCAGCGAGCACGATATCTATCTGGGTCAGTGGGGTTCCGACTATCAGGACCCGCACTCGAACGCCGACGGCTATCTCAACTCGCCGCTCGCCAAGCGCAATGTCTGGCAATCGCCGGAGCGCGAGGCCGCCGTCCTCGCGGCGCGCGACGAGAAGGATTCGGCCAAGCGCGCCCAGATGTACATGGACCTGCAGAAGATGGCGCTGGACGAGAGCCCCTTCGTCATCCTGTTCCAGCAGGTTGAGACAATCGCGCTGCGCAAGAATGTGAACGGCTTCATCGTCGGTCCCAGCTTCGACCTCGATCTCTACAAAGAGGTCACGAAGGACTGACGAGGCCGTAACGCCTCGCCCCGCCGGGCCGCGCCTGACTATCGAGGCGCGCTCCGGCGGGGCCGATCTTTTTTACAGGTGACATGAAACGCATGCGATGAAGTCGCTCCTGAGACTTCTGGGGTCGGTCGCCACCACCCTGCTTGGGCTGCTGCTGGTGACCTTCATCATCAGCCGCTTCCTGCCGGCCGACCCGGTCCTGGCGGTGGTCGGCGACCATGCGTCCGAATCCACGATCCAGGCTGCGCGCGTCCGCCTCGGCCTCGACCAGCCGATCATCGTGCAGTTCTGGCTCTACATTAAGCACGTGCTTCAGGGCGATCTCGGCCTTTCCATCCGCACCGGATTGCCCATCAGCCAGGAATTGCTGCGCGTGTTTCCCGCGACCTTGGAGCTGGCGACGCTCGGCGTCATCATCGGGATCATCTTCGGCATTCCGCTCGGCGTGTGGTCGGCGGTGCGCAAGGACAGCATGGTCGATCATCTGGTGCGGTTCTTCGGCCTTATCGGCTATTCGGTTCCGATCTTCTGGCTGGGTCTGATGGGGCTGCTGGTGTTCTATGCCAAGCTTGATTGGCTGCCCGGTCCCGGGCGGCTCGATTTCGGCTATGAGGAGATGATCACGCCGGTCACCGGCCTGATGACCGTTGATACTTTGATCGCCGGCGACATGGATCTGTTCAAGAACGCGCTGGCGCACCTGATCCTGCCGGCCTCGCTGCTCGGCTATTTCTCGCTCGCCTATATCAGCCGCATGACGCGCTCGCTGATGCTGGGCCAGCTGCGCCAGGAATACATCCTGACCGCGCGCGTGAAGGGCGTTTCGGAGCGCCGCGTGATCTGGGGCCACGCCATGCGCAACATCCTGGTGCCGCTGCTGACCGTGATCGCCTTGTCGTACGGCAATCTGCTGGAAGGGTCGGTGCTGACCGAGACGGTGTTCGCGTGGCGCGGGCTCGGCCTCTACATCACCGACTCGATCTTCGGCCAGGACATGCCCGCGGTGCTGGGCGGCACCGTGGTGGTCGGCATCATCTATATTTTCATCAACGCACTGACCGACGTCGCCTATCGCCTGCTCGACCCGAGGGCGAAATAGTGGAGGACGCATGACCGACTGGGCAATCGCCGTCACGCCGCCCGGTTGGCGCCAATGGCTGCTGGCGGAGACGCCGCACTCGCGCCTGCAGGCGCGCCTCAGCCGCGCCTATCTCAACTGGATCGCCTTCACGCGCAATCCGCTGGCGATGCTCGGGCTGGCGATGTTCCTGGTCTTGATCTTCTTCGCGGCGTTCGCGCCGCTGGTGACCGCGCACAGCCCGATCGAGGGTGACCTGGCCGCCCGGCTGCTGCCGCCGGGCGGCGAGCATTGGCTGGGCACCGACCAGCAGGGGCGCGACATCTGGAGCCGCATCGTCTACGGCTCGCGCACCACCCTCATCATCATCTTCATGGTGGCGATCACCGCCGCCCCGATCGGCATCGTGATCGGCACCACCGCCGGCTATGTCGGCGGCTGGGTCGAAGGCGCGCTGATGCGCGTGACGGACGCCTTTCTGGCCTTCCCCAAGCTGGTGCTCGCCCTCGCCTTCGCCGCGGCGCTCGGCGCCGGCATCGAGAACGCGATCCTGGCGATCGCCCTGACCAGCTGGCCGCCCTATGCCCGCATCGCGCGCGCGGAAACGCTGACCGTGCGCGGCACCGACTACGTGGCGGCAGCGCGCATCAGCGGCGCGTCTGCTCTGCGCATCCTGGTCGGCCACATCATGCCGATGTGCATGCCGTCCCTGATCGTGCGCGTCTCGCTCGACATGGCGGGTGTGATCCTGATCGCGGCCGGCCTTGGTTTCCTCGGGCTCGGCGTCGCGCCGCCGCAGCCTGAGTGGGGCCAGATGGTCTCGGACGGACGCGCCCAGATCCTGGAGCAATGGTGGGTCTGCACCTTTCCCGGCATCGCGATTTTCATCGTCAGTCTCGGTTTCAACCTGATCGGCGACGGGTTGCGCGACGTGCTGGATCCCAGGGAAGGATGACGAGAGGGATGACGGACAAGGCGCCCATCCTCGAGATCGAGAAGCTCAATATCCGCTTCAACACGCCGGTCGGCGAAGTGCATGCGGTGCGCGATGTCAGCTTCACCATGGGGCGCGAGAAGCTGGCCATCGTCGGCGAATCCGGATCGGGCAAGTCGCAGACCGGGCGTGCCATCCTCGGCCTCACGCCGGGCCAGGTGACGGCACAGAAGCTCAGCTTCCATGGGCAGAACCTGCTGAACCTGAATGCCCAGCAATGGCGCGCCATCCGCGGCAAGCGCATCGCGATGGTGATGCAGGATCCGAAATATTCGCTGAACCCCGTGATGACCATCGGCCAGCAATTGCTGGAGGCCGCGCGCGACGTCAAGGAAGGCGCGGAAGCGCGCCATCATGCGCTCGGCATGCTGGCCTCGGTGCGCATCCGCGATCCGGAGCGCGTGTTCCGCGCCTGGCCGCACGAGCTTTCCGGCGGCATGGGCCAGCGCGCCATGATCGCCATGATGCTGATGGCCGAGCCGGAGTTGCTGATCGCGGACGAGCCGACCTCGGCGCTCGACGTGACGGTGCGGCTGCAGGTGCTGGCGATCCTCGATGATCTGGTGAAGACGCGGGAGATGGGCCTCATCTTCATCAGCCACGACCTCAACCTGGTGCGCACCTTCTGCGACCGGGTGCTGGTGATGTATGCCGGCCAGGTGATGGAGACGCTGACCGCGAGTGAGCTGGAGCAGGCACGACATCCCTACACGCGCGGCCTGCTGTCCTGTCCGCCGGAGATCGACCATCGGCGGACGCGCCTGCCGGTGCTGCAGCGCGATCCGTCCTGGATGGAGCCGGTGATCTCGTGACACAGCCCATGATCGAGATCGAGAATCTGTCGATCAGTTTCGGCCATGGCGCCAACCGGGTCGATGCAGTGAAGAATGTCAGCTTCACCGTGGCGCCAGGCGAAAGCTATGGGCTGGTCGGCGAATCCGGTTCGGGCAAGTCCACCATCCTGCGCGCGCTGGCCGGGCTCAACCCCTATTGGACCGGCCGCATGACGCTCGCCGGGCATGCGCTCGCGGCCAAGCGGCCGCGCGCCCAGCGCCGGCTGGTCCAGATGGTGTTCCAGGATCCCTATGGCTCACTGCACCCGAAGCATACGGTCGACCGCATCCTGAGCGAGCCCCTCGCCATCCACGGGTTCGATGATATCGAGACGCGGGTGCGCGCCGCGTTGGACCGCGTGGGGCTGGGCCCTGCCTTCCGCTTCCGCTATCCGCATCAATTGTCCGGCGGCCAGCGCCAGCGCGTCGCGATCGCGCGGGCCTTGATCCTGGAGCCCAAGGTCGTGCTGCTGGACGAGCCGACCTCCGCGCTCGACGTCTCGATCCAGGCGGAAGTGCTGAACCTGCTGACCGACCTGCGCCAGCAGCTTGGCCTCACCTACGTGCTGGTCAGCCACGACCTCGGCGTCGTCGCCCATATGTGTGCGCGGCTTTCCATCATGCGCACCGGCGAAGTGGTGGAAACCGCCAGCGCCGACGAGCTCAGCGAAGGCCGCCTGCTGCACGCTTATTCGCGCCAACTCCTGATCGCCAGCCGCGGCTACGACACCGCGGCGATCGCGGCGTTCGGAGATTTTTAGAAGGCGCACAGGACACACAACTTTCGCATCCACCCGAACCGTCATCCCGGCCTTGAGCCGGGATCCATTGCGCCGCCGCACCAGCGGCCGCCGTGTTGCGATGACGATGCGATTATTCCGTAGGTCCGTGCGAGCGGATGAGTGGATCCCGGCTCAAGGCCGGGATGACGGATGGAGGAGTGTCATGTTGTGTGGACTACCCCCGCTCGAACATGGTCGAGAGCAGAATGGCCGACGTGGTCCGCGTGATGCCGGGCAGGCGCCCGATGCGGGTCAGGACTTCGTCGAGGTGGGAGGAAGTAGAGGCGCGCACCATCGCGACCGCATCATAGACGCCGCTGACGGTGTAGCAGCTCGACACTTCCGGCAGGCCCTTCAAGGCGGCCATGGCGCGGTCCTGGAACTTGGGATCGAGCGTCAGCAGCACGTGGGCGGAGACGCCGGGGTGCTCCGCCGTCTCGCCCAGCACGATGGTATAGCCGGTGATGACGCCGTCGCGCTCGAGCCGCTTCAGCCGTTCCTGCACCGCGCTGCGCGACAGGCCAAGGTGCCGGCCCAGCGCAGCCGTCGGCATCCGCGCATTCGCCCGCAGCAATGAGATCAAGCGGCGGTCGGTGTCATCCAGATTGCGTTTTGCCATAATTCCCCGTCGATTCGCCGGCCTCTTGCCCCTTTTTTCACCTTTCGCAGGCTTAAGGCAAGCCCTGCCAGGTCTTATCATCATGGACTATCTACGCTGCGGCGCTGGACGACACACCGTTCACCCGGGCAGTTCAAAGGAACCCAATGACCCGAAAAATCCTGATCCTTGGCGCCGGCAAGATTGGCGGCGCCATCGTCGACCTGCTCCATGGCAGCGGCGCCTATGACATTGCGCTCGCCGACAGCAACGCCGCATTCCTGAAACAGGCCGCGGGCGACCGGGCGGAGATCCACCAGATCGATGTCAGCGATCGCGCGGCACTGGCGAAGGTGGTAAAGGGCCGGGACGCGGTGATCTCCGCCCTGCCCTTTTTCCTCAATCCCGGCGTGGCGCAGGTGTGCGCCGATGCCGGCGCGCATTATTTCGACCTGACCGAGGACGTAGAGACGACCCGCGCTGTGCGCGCGATCGCGAAGACCTCCAAGGTCGCGTTCGCTCCGCAATGTGGCCTGGCGCCGGGCTTCATCTCCATCGTCGCGAACCAGCTCACCAAGGGCTTCGAGGCGCTGCGCGACGTGCATATGCGGGTCGGCGCGCTGCCGGAATTTCCGGCCAACGCGCTCAAATACAATCTCACCTGGTCGACCGACGGCCTGATCAACGAATATTGCAATCCGTGCGAAGCGATCCACGAGGGCAAGCTGACCGAAGTGCTGCCGATGGAAGGGCTCGAGCGCTTCTCGCTCGATGGCATCGACTACGAATGCTTCAACACCTCCGGCGGGCTCGGCACCTTGTGCGAGACCCTGGACGGCAAGGTCGAGAGCCTGAACTACAAGACCGTGCGCTATCCCGGCCATTGCGACATCATGAAAATGCTGCTGGAGGACCTGCGCCTCAAGGAGCGGCGCGGCCTCCTCAAGGACATTCTCGAGACCTCCGTGCCGATCACGCATCAGGACGTGGTGCTGATCTTCGTCGTCGTCACCGGTACGCGCGACGGGCGGCTGACCCAGGAGACCTACGCCAAGAAGATCTACGCGCAGGAGATCGGCGGCAAATTGATGAGCGCGATCCAGATCACCACCGCCGCCGGCATCACCGCGATGGTCGACCTGTTCTTCGACGGCAAGCTGCCGAGCCAAGGCTTCATCCGCCAGGAGCAGTGCGACATGGGGGATTTCCTGGAGAACCGGTTCGGGCGGTATTACGCGTAGCGACTGCGCCCGGCGTCGCGCCGCCGCCGGCGTTTCAGTCGTCGTCTCTGGTGTCCGCCGGAAGACCGTTATATTGGACGACATCGCCGCCCTGCGGAGGTGCGGCGTCCGCCTGATCCTGTTCACTGTCGGTGCCGTCTTCGGAGCTGTCTTCGGAGCTGACGTCGCGATTGTCGCTGTCGTCCGACTCCTCGTCGGCCACACTCTCATCGCTATCGGCCTCGTCATCCTCGCTGGCATCAGCCTCCTCGCTGGCATCAGCCTCGTCGCTGGCGTCGGCCTCGCCGGCATTCTTCGGTGCCGCTTTTTCAGTGCTGCTTTCGGCGCTCTCTGCACTCTTGTTCCCCGGGAAGAGATGAGAGAGGTCGCCGTTCGACAGCGTCAGGCCGACAACGGCGGCGCAGAGGACGATGGCCACGCAGATCGACGCGAGACGAATCATGGAACTTGCCCGCCCACTGGATGATCCTTCTACAGTGACACGCGGATTGCCGCCTGCTTCGAACGGCCCGGCGTCACCCAGTACTGCCCGAAGAACGTGAATAGGGGGTGAAGAGTGCCCAGCATTTGAGCAAAATGCCATGAGTCGCGGTATGGGCGTTGACGGCGAATCGGCGCTGCGATGATGGTGGACTGGCTTTTGCGAGGGAATGATGAGTTCGGCCCTGCTGCTGCTTCTGCAAGTGCTGGTCGCGTTCGTGGCGGTGACGACCCTGCTGGCGATTCTGTTTCCGCGGCGTCCGCTGCTGGGCGTTTCGCAGCATTGGGGTTTCCAGATCTGGCAACTGGGCCTGATCGCCCTGATCGGCGGCATCCTGCTGGCCGACTGGATCGCCATCGCGCTGTCGGCCGCGGCCGCGCTTTATTGGAGTTGGCGCCTGTGGCCGCGACGATCCCTGTCGGACGCGGCGGAGAGCGCCCCGCTCCTGCGCCTGGTCTCCGCCAATCTGCTGTACCAGAACCTCGATTTCGAGCGCATGCTGCAAGGCATCGCCGCCATCGGCGCGGACGTGATCGTGCTGTGCGAAGTCACCCCCGAGGCGCGCGAACGCTTCCGCAGCCTGGAGGCGCGCTTTCCCCACGCGCTCGACACCTGCCCAGCCGACAGCCTCTATGGCATCGCGATCCTGTCGCGTTTCCCGCTGACCCTTCGCAGCAGCGGGATCGGCGAAGATCCGCTGCCCCGGCATCTTGCCGCCGATCTCACGGTCGAGGGGCGGAGGATCACGCTGGCGGCGATCCATCCGACCAATCCGATGCGCCTCAGCCGCGCCCGTCGCATTCCGGGCGAGTTCGAAGCGGTCGCCGATCTGTGCCGCGGCGCCACGGACGATCTGATCCTGATCGGCGACTGCAATGCCGCCGGGTGGTCACGCTATTTGCGGGACCTGGAGCAGAAAGCCGGCCTTGCCAACGACCGCCGGCTACGCCCGTCCTGGCCGGTCTGGCTGCCGCCGCTGGTGCGCTTGCCGCTCGATCATGTGTGGGTGCGCGGGCGCGTTGCGCTGCTGCGGGCGGAGCTTGGGGCGAGGTTCGGTTCCGACCATCTGCCGCTGATCGCCGAGATCGGCTGGCGCGATAAATAGGCCCGAAATCGCCTGGATTCCGCCGTTTTCGAGCGCAATCCTGCTTGCCCCACACGGCTGCAGTCACTAGTTTCGGCCGGTTGCCGCTGTTTTTGTCCCGAGGGAAGTATGAGTTCCGAGCAGCAATATGCCCAAGCCGCGCGCGCCTGGCCGTTCGAGGAAGCGCGCAAGCTGGTGGAGCGCTACAAGGACGCGCCGCCGGCCAAGGGCTATGTGCTGTTCGAGACCGGCTACGGCCCCTCGGGCCTGCCGCATATCGGCACCTTCGGCGAGGTCGTGCGCACCACCATGGTGCGGCGCGCCTTCCAGCGGCTGAGCGACATTCCGACGCGCCTGTTCGCCTTCTCCGACGACATGGATGGCTTGCGCAAGGTGCCGACCAACGTGCCGAACCAGGAGATGCTGGCCCAGCATCTGGGCAAGCCGCTGACCAAGGTGCCGGATCCGTTCGGCACGCATGAAAGCTTCGGCCACCACAACAACGCGATGCTGCGCGGCTTCCTCGATTCCTTCGGCTTCGAATACGAATTCCAGTCCTCGACCGATTGGTACATGTCGGGCCGGTTCGATGCGGCCTTGCTGGAAGTGCTGCGCCACTATGCCAAGATCATGGAAGTGATGCTGCCGTCCTTGCGCGAGGAGCGGGCTTCGACCTATTCGCCGTTCCTGCCGGTTTGTCAGAAGACGGGGCGAGTGCTGCAAGTGCCGGTCACCAAATATGACCCGACGGCCGGCACCATCGTCTACCAGGACGAGGATGGCAGCGAAGTGGAGACGCCGGTGACCGGCGGCCGCTGCAAGCTGCAATGGAAGCCCGATTGGGGCATGCGCTGGCATGCGCTCGGCGTCGATTACGAGATGTCGGGCAAGGATCTGATCGCGTCCGTCGATCTGGCGGGGAAGATCTGCCGCGTCCTCGGCAGCCGCGCGCCGGAGGGTTTCAATTACGAGCTGTTCCTGGACGAGAAGGGCCAGAAGATCTCCAAGTCCAAGGGCAACGGCCTCTCGGTCGAGGAGTGGCTGACCTATGCGCCGCCGGAGAGCCTGGCGCTTTTCATGTATCAGAAGCCGCGCGCGGCCAAGCGGCTCTATTTCGACGTGATCCCACGCGCGGTCGACGACTATCTGACGTTCGATGCGAAGTTCGAGACGGAAGCGCCGGCGCAGCGCCTGGAGAACCCGGTGTGGCACATCCATAACGGCCAGCCGCCGAAGCTCACCTCGGATCTCAGCTACGGCATCCTGCTCAACCTTGCCAGCGTGGCCAACGCGGAAGAGAAGTCGCAGCTCTGGGGCTACATCACGCGCTACCGGCCGGACGCGACGCCACAGACCGCGCCCTTCCTGGACAAGCTGGTCGGCCACGCGATCAACTACTACCGCGACTTCGTGAAGCCGGCGAAGAAGTATCGCGCGCCGAACGAGATCGAGCGCAAGGCGCTAGGCGAGCTGCTGGCCTATATCGAGAGTGCGCCGGCGGATGCCGATGCCGAGATCCTGCAGACCGAAGTCTATGAGATCGGCAAGCGTCACCCCTTCCCCGAACTGCGCGCCTGGTTCAAGGCGCTCTATGAAGTGCTGCTGGGCCAGGACCAGGGTCCGCGCTTCGGCTCCTTTATCGCGCTCTATGGGCGCAAGGAGACTGCGGAATTGATCCGCAAGGCCCTCGCCTCGCCCACCGGATTGGCAGCCGAATAGCAACATGAGCGGCGCACTCTCGCCGGTCATCCTCGCCGCCGATTCCGGTCCGACGATTCTTGCGGCCGATTCCGGCCTGGGCGGCCTCACCATCGTCGCCGAAATCCGCCGCGCCCTGCCGCAGGCGCGCCTCGCCTATCTGTGCGACAATGCGTTCTTTCCGTACGGCACGCGGCCTGACGCGCAGCTGCTCGCGCATTTCCTCAGCGTGATGACCAAAGCGATCGAGCGCGCGCGGCCGGACCTCATCGTCACCGCCTGCAACACCATCAGCACCATCTGCCTGCCGCAATTGCGCGCCGCGACCAGCATACCGGTAGTCGGTGTCGTGCCGGCCATCAAGCCGGCGGCGCAGCAGAGCAGGCGCAAGATCGTCGGGCTGCTGGCGACGCCCGCGACCATCGACCGCTCCTATACCACCGACCTCATCCAGCGTTATGCGGGCGACTGCACAATGCTGAAGATCGGATCGGCGGAGCTGGTGGAAATGGCGGAAGCGAAATTTCTGGGCCACGCCGTCGATCGTGACAGGCTGTGGCAAATTCTCGCACCCTTCTTCGACCGTCCCGCGGACGCGCAGCCGGATATTGTCGTGTTGGCCTGCACGCATTTCCCGCTGCTGCGGGAGGAATTACAGGCGGCGGGACCGGCGGGCGTTTCCTGGATCGATTCCGGCGTGGCGGTCGCGCGGCGCGTCATCGACGTGCTGCCGCCGCTGCACGGAAACGGAATGAGCGCTGATCTCGCGCTCACCTCCGCCGCTTCCAGTGCGGCGATGCGGCACGCTCTGGCGCAATCCGGATTTGCCGCGGTCGAGACCTTGTCCGCTTAAGGATTGCGCGCGCGGCACAGGTTGAAAATCAGGTCGAGCTTGGCGTTGACGTCCCTGCTGCTCTGCTCCAGGCCGATGGCGGCGACGTCCTGCGGCGACAGGCGGCTCCCCACCTCCTTTGCCACGCAGTCACAGAAGGTCAGCAGCCGCGCCTCGGTGTCCTCATCAAGCGGTCGGATATCGCCGGAAATGCCGCGCCGCTGTCCCTCCACGCAGGTTTCCTGGAAGCTGTTGAGCGTGCTGCTCGGCGGCACCTGGCGCAGGAACAGCCAGAACCCGCCCAGCACGCAGACGGCGAGCACGAACGCGCCGACGAGGACGTGTTTCAGGTTCATGCAATCAAGCACATACGGGTTGTAACGCGCTCATGTCCAGACCAACTCTTGGGCTGAGGAACCTTGCCAGCACCCATCCCCCGGCCTAGTTTGGCCGCCTGTTTTCGAAAGAGCAGCCAATGACCGCAAAGCCCGAACCCCTGCAGATATTGGAAGATTTGCTGAAGCGCGCCAAGGCGAAGGGCGCCGAGGCGGCCGATTGCCTGATGGTGCGCGACATCTCGCTCAACGTCGCGCAACGACTGGGCCAGCGCGAGAAGCTGGAGCGGTCGGAGGCGCAGGACCTGGGCTTGCGGGTGCTCATCGGCAAGCGCCAGGCGATGGTCTCCACCAGCGACCTCGAGCCCAAGATGCTGGACGAACTTGCCGAGCGCGCGGTCGCGATGGCGCGCGTGGTGCCGGAGGACGAGTTCTGCGGCCTCGCCGATCCGGAGCTCCTGGTAAAGCTGCCGGTCGCGCTCGACCTCGAGGACAAGAAGGAACCGAGCGAGGCGGAGCTGACCAATATGATCGCGCGCGCGGAAGAAGCGGCGCGCGCTGTTTCCGGCGTCACCAATTCCGAAGGTGCAGAAGCCGGATGGGGCCGGGTCGAAGTCGCCCTGGCCGGCACCAATGGGTTCCGCGGGTCCTATGCCGGCACGCGCTGGGGCATCAGCGTTTCGGTGCTGGCCGGCGAAGGCACCGGCATGGAGCGCGACTATGATTTCTCGAGCGCGGTGTTCGGCGAGAATCTGGCCGATCCCGAGAAGCTGGGCCGATCGGCCGGTGAACGTACCGTGCGGCGCCTCAACCCGCGCAAGGCATCGACCGCGCGGATTCCCATCATCTATGACCCGCGCGTCGCCAACGGCCTGATCGGACATTTCGTCGGCGCCATCAATGGCGCGTCGATCGCGCGCGGCACCAGCTTCCTCAAGGACAAGATGGGCGAGCGGATCTTCGCCAAGGGCATCCGTATCATCGACGATCCGCACCGGCCGCGCGGCTTGCGCTCCAAGCCGTTCGACGGCGAAGGCGTCGCCAACAAGAAGCGCGCCTTGATCGAGGATGGCGTGCTGACGACCTGGCTGCTGGATTGCCGGTCGGCGCGGCAGCTTGGCCTCACCACCACCGGCCACGCGGCACGCGGCACATCGTCGCCGCCCTCGCCTTCGGCGGCCAACCTCTATCTGGAGCCGGGCAATGTGACGCCCGAAGCGCTGATGGCCGACATCAAGCAGGGTTTCTATGTCACCGAGCTGATCGGGCACGGGATCAATGGCGTGACCGGCGATTACAGCCGTGGCGCAGCCGGCTATTGGATCGAGAACGGCAAGCTGACCCATCCGGTCTCGGAAGTGACGGTAGCCGGTAACCTCAAGGACATGTTCCAGAATCTGACGCCGGCCAACGACCTGCTGTTCCGTTACGGCACCGATGCCCCGACCGTGCGGATCGACGGCATGACGCTGGCCGGAGCGCAAGCCGGGGCGTAAGCTGTCCTTCCCCCTTCGGGGGCAATGGTGATGTGAAGCAGTTCACACTCTTCGTCGCACCGGCTGGCGAAGCCTCGAAACCGTCACCACCTTTTGAAGTGCACCCGAAAGATCGGTTCGCGCGTTTTCTACAAGAGCACAATCGAGAGGTGATTTATGGATCGACGCCTTCATCTTTGGCTCGGAGTCAGCGCCTACGCTTTGCTGGGGGCGGCAAGCCTGCCCATGCCTGCCGTGGCGGGAATGGCGAGCGGCGACCAGAATACAGGCAGCTCCCAGAACAACGACCCCGACCCCCATGGCGGCTTCCAGCATGAGTGCGGCGAGCCGGGCGGCTGCGCCGAGGCGGGCGAACGCTTCGAATCCCGCCATGCCGACGAGTTCGGCGAGGATGAAGGCAGCCATATGAGGCCGGTCACGCCGGCCCGCCCGCTCAGCGGACATGGCGGCCTGAGCAGAGGCGATTCGGTTCACGGCGGCGTGGGTGACGGCGGGCTCGGTGGCGGTCACGGCGGGCTGGGCGGCGGCGGGCTCGGCGGCGGCGGGCTGCGATAAGCCACGCACCGCGAGACTATCTTTCATGAATTGAGGGGCGGTGGGTCGCGGACAAGCGGCCAGCCCCGTTGACGGCGGGCATTTTCACCTCGCGAAAATGTGTCCGTCCCGATATTGCAAATGCGTCGCATTTGCTCCATCGTCCGGGGCTCCGCAACGAACCTTCGGGGGAGGACGATGACCAATCGATGGAAATTGTGGCTGGGCGCGAGCGCGCTGGCCATGGCAAGCGGCGCCCTGCCGGCCACGCCGATCCTGTCGCCGATGACCAGCGAGTTGCTGAGCATAGATCTGGCGGACGACGCCCAGGCCCAGGAATCCGGCGAAGGCACCGAGTGCACCACCGAAACCGGCGAAGGCGAAGAAGGCGGCACCGAATGCCCCGAACCGACGGGCGAAGAGGGTGAAGGCGAAGGCGGCTGAGCCTCGGACCATCACCCAGGCAACCCGAGTTCTTCCGTTAGGGCGGCCATTGGCCGCCCTTTCCTTTTAACCATGACTCAAATCCGTCACCGGCTCGTCATTTTTCCTTTGCCGCTTTCGATTAGCTCTAAGCCGCGCGAAGCGGCGACTCGCGCATCGGGGCAACGGCCGGGAAACGGGAGAGATGCAGGCGACCACGCCGACCAATCATTACCGCACGATCTTCATATCCGATGTTCATTTGGGCACGCGCGGATGCAAGGCGGAATTTCTGCTCGATTTCCTGAAGCACAACGACGCCGACGAGATCTACCTGATCGGCGACATCATCGATTGCTGGCGCCTGCGGCGCACCTGGTACTGGATGCAAAGCCACAACGACGTGGTGCAGAAGCTGCTGCGCAAGGCGCGCAAGGGCTGCCGCGTCACCTATGTGCCGGGTAATCACGACGAGCCGTTGCGCGACTATGACGGCATGGCGTTCGGCGGCGTGATGATGATGAACGAGACCATCCATGTCACCGCCGACGGCAAGCGCCTGCTGGTCGCGCATGGCGATGCCTTCGACGGCATCGTCAAATATGCCCGCTGGCTGGCGAAGCTGGGCGACCATGCCTATGCCTGGTGCCTGCAGATCAACCACTGGTACAACCGCGCCCGGGTGGCGCTCGGCTATCCCTACTGGTCGCTGTCCGCGTTCCTCAAGACGCGGGTCAAGGACGCGGTGAAGTTCATCAGCGATTTCGAGCATGCGATGGCGGCGGAAGCGAAGCGCCGCGGCCTCGACGGCGTGGTGTGCGGTCACATCCACAAGGCCGAGATCAAGAAGATCGACAGCATCCTCTATTGCAACGACGGCGATTGGGTGGAGAGCTGCACTGCCCTGGTCGAGCATCGCGACGGCAGGCTTGAGATCATCGAGTGGGCGACCAAGCGGCAATTCTCCATGCTGGCGCCGAGCGATCTCAGCCTCACCGCTGTGCGGTAGGAGGGTTCGCACCCTTGCACCTTGCCCTCGTCACCGATGCCTGGGCACCGCAAGTCAACGGCGTGGTGAGAACGCTGCAGCGCACTCGGTTAGAGTTGGAACGGCTCGGCCACCGGGTCGATGTCATTTCGCCCGACCAGTTCCGCACCATTCCGTGCCCGACCTATCCGGAGATCCGCCTCGCGCTGTTGCCGTGGCGCAAGTTGAGCCGGCGGCTCGATGCGCTGAAGCCGGATGCGATCCACATCGCGACCGAAGGTCCGCTGGGCCGCGCCGCCCGCGCCTGGTGCCTGCGGCGGCGCGTGCCATTCACCACCGCCTATCACACGCGTTTTCCCGAATATGTCGCGGCCCGGCTCGCCATCCCGCTCGCCTGGACCTATGCCATCGTGCGGCGGTTTCACGCGCCGGCCGCGCGGGTCATGGTCGCTACCCAATCGATCGAGCGCGAACTGATCGAGCGTGGATTCGCCAATATCAGCCGATGGACCCGCGGCGTCGATCTCGAGCTGTTCCGCCCGGATGAGCGGGCGACACTCGACCTGCCGCGCCCGATCCATCTCTATGTCGGGCGCGTGGCGGTGGAGAAGAATATCGGCGCGTTCCTCACGCTGAAACTGCCCGGCTCCAAGGTGGTGATCGGCGATGGGCCGCAGCTTGCCGCGCTGAAAGCGCAATATCCTGACGTCCATTTTCTTGGCGCCAAATTCGGCTCCGACCTGGCGCGCCATGTGGCCGCGGCGGACGTGTTCGTGTTTCCCAGCCTGACCGACACTTTCGGGCTGGTGATCCTGGAAGCTCTGGCTTGCGGCCTGCCGGTTGCCGCCTTTCCGGTGGCCGGGCCGAAGGACGTGGTGCGCGAGGGCGAGGTCGGTGCCCTCGATTGGGACCTCGCCAAAGCGGTCGAGCGCGCGATCGCCCTGCCGCGCGCCGCCTGCCGGCTTTATGCCCAGGGATTTTCCTGGGAAGCAGCGACGCGGCAATTCCTCGCCAACCTCGCACCCGTGACCTACACCCTTGCATTGATAGGCTTTTTCCAGCACTAAGGCGGAGCGGCCAGTTCGGTCGCAAGCCGTTCGGGGGAACCGCCGTCGATGAAAGAAGCCGCGACCGGACACGTTCTGTTCGGCCTCGATCCGCTGTGGGTTTCCACAGTGCTGCTGATCGCGACCTATGCCGCGATCATGACCGAGAAGCTCAACCGCGCCATCGTGGCGCTGCTGGGCGCGGGCCTCATGATCTCCCTCGGCCTGCTCACGCAGGAGCAGGCGGTCGAAGGGATCGATTTCAATACCCTGGCGCTGCTGACCGGCATGATGCTGATCGTCGCGATTTCGCGCCGCTGCGGGATTTTCCAGTACGTGGCGATCGTCTCGGCCAAGACGGCGCGCGCCAACCCCGCCGGCATCCTCGCCATGCTGGCGATCGTCACCGCGCTCATTTCCGCGCTGCTCGACAACGTCACGACGGTTCTGCTGATCGCGCCGGTAACGCTAGTGATCTGCCGCGAACTGAACGTGAAGGCGTATCCGTTCCTGTTCGCTGAGATCTTTGCCAGCAATATCGGCGGCACGGCAACTTTGATCGGCGATCCGCCCAACATCATCATCGGGTCGGCGGCGAACCTGACCTTCATGGATTTCGTCTACGCTTTGACCCCGGTGGTCATCATCATCCTGCTGGTCAACTGCCTGGCCATCCACCTGATCTGGGGCCGATCCATGGTCGCGAGCGCAGAGGCCAAGGCGCGGGTGATGGCGCTCGACCACCGCGATGCCATCACCGACCGGCCGCTGATGCGCAAGTCCCTGTTCGTGATCGTGCTGGTGATCCTGGGATTCGTCCTCGCGCGCGTGCTGCGTCTCGAAGCTGGCACCATCGCCTTGTTCGGCGCGGCAATCCTGCTGCTGCTCGATAATCTCGGCCGCTCGATCGAGGACCAGCATCACCGCCTGATCGAGAGTTTCAACGAAGTGGAATGGATCACCATTTTCTTCTTCGTCGGGCTGTTCATCGTGGTTGCCGGCGTCGAGCATGCCGGCCTCCTGAAGATGATGGCGGACTGGCTGGTTGAGGTGACCAAGGGCGATATGTGGCTGATGGGTATCTCGATCCTGTGGGTCTCGGCCATCCTTTCGGCCATCATCGACAACATTCCGTTCGTCGCCACCATGATCCCGGTCATCAAGAACATGGCGCCGACCTTCGGCGGCGATGAGGCGCTGCTGCCGCTGTGGTGGGCGCTGTCGCTGGGTGCGTGCCTGGGCGGCAACGGAACGCTGATCGGCGCTTCGGCCAATCTCACCGTCGCCGGCATCGGCGAGCGCGCGGGCGTGCCCTTCCGCTTCGTCGAGTTCGCCAAGGTGGCCTTTCCGCTGATGCTGGTCTCGATCGCCATCAGCCACGCTTATCTGGCGTGGCGGTTTTTGTGACGACACCGCAGGCCGCCGGTGCAGGCGATGGACCCGGTCTATCATAGGCTTCCGATCCGACTGGTGCCGCGCACCGATTTCAGCATCGTGATGGTCGTGCTGTTGGGCATCATGACGGCCGCCGGCATTGCCATGGTTCTGGTGGCAAGCGGCCAGGTCGACGCGCTCAATCGCGTCTTCGACTACCATGAGCCGTTCAAGACCAGACTCGTCTTTTCGCTATTTTGCAGCGTTTTCGCTGTGGGGTTTCTATGCGGACTCATCAAGGCGGTATCGAAGCTCCTGCCCAGCAGCCCGTATTTCCACCTGCAGGTGTCAGGCGAAGGGATCGTAAAGCGGGACGTCCCGCGAAGCCGCACCTATGCCTGGTCGGAGCTGTCCGGGTTTCGCGTCGTCAAGCGAACGAAGCGACGCGACGGAAACGATACTGAAGACTACCACTACGTCAACGCGGTCTCGCCTGAGCTTGTCGGAAAGCTGCTGGATGACGACCCTTACTATGCCCAGCCGGTCTTCTCGCTGAGCGCGGACGAATTCGGTTCCAACGATGACCAAACCGATGCCGGCAATCTGGCCGCATGGCTGAACGAGCTGCGCGACCTGGCCCTGAAGGGCGCGTTGAAAGATGGCGACCGCGTGGCACCTCCTGCCGGATTTGAGTCGATCGTGTCTTCGATCGCGGAGAAAGGCGGAGACGCACCGGTTCGCACGCCCACGATCATTCGCCGCCAATAGAGGGAGGGGAAATGGTTATGACAACCGCGACGCTTCCCATCCGCTTGCTGCCGCGCAAGCGCGGGCAGATCGGTCGGATCATCTTCTTCGGGATATTTCTCGGCTTCGCGATCTTCTGGACCACGATGGCCGCGGTGATGATCGGCAAGGCCGATTTCAGCGACCCGCAATCGCCGGAGTTCTGGCTGGGCAAGCTGTTCCCGTTCTTCGGCGTGCCCTTCATGCTGATCGGCGCGGGCGGCATCGCCAGCGCAATCCTCAAGATGCTACCGCACAGTCCCTACTACCATTTGGAAGTCAATTCCGAGGGATTGCTGATCCGCGCGCTGTTCAAGCAGAAGCGCTACGCCTGGCGTGACCTGCCGGCTTTCGACACGCTGGAGCGCCGGCGCAGGACCAAGAACGGCGTCAGCATCCAATGGTACACGGTGGCGATGGAAAGCCTGCCGCCCAAGCCCGACATGCCGCCCGGCGCCAGCTATCAGCGCGAGGTGCTGCGCATCTTCGCCGACGAGTACGGCGCGAAGAACGGCCAGCAGGACGCTGCCGACCTGGCGGCCTGGCTGAACCGTCTGCGCCAGATGGCGCTCGACAAGCAGCTCGCGCCGAACGAGCCGGTCGAAGTGCCGCCGGGATTCATCGCCAACGCCGTCGCCACGCCCTCCCCGCTTGGTGCACAAACGGATCGCACGCCGACCGTGGTGCGGCGTTAGCTCCGTCCGAGATGGCGCGCCAATTCCTGGGCGGCGCCGAGGCCGGAGATGATCGCCGCTTCGAACCAGCCCGCGCCTTCCGGTGAGATATCGGATGATGCGAAGGCCAGCGGTCCCGTGCCGCGCCAGGTCGCGGCGGCGACGGCCCGCTCGGCGCCGAGCGGTGTTGCCACCCAGGTGCCGCGCGCGAACGGATCGCCGACCCAATCGTGCCAGTCGTACGCCAGCAGCTTTGCCTCCGGAAAGAATCGCGCCACGTCGCGCGCCACCGCACCCGGTCGCGCCGGGTCGAAATTGGCGGCGAGGCCGAACCCGACGATCAAGGTGGCGCCGTCCACCGCCAGCCGTTCGGAGAACATCCACTCGATGCCGGCCTTGGCGCTCTCACCGCCGCCGGTCGCCAGCACGCCGACCGGAACGCCCTGCGCCTTGGCCCAGATCTTGACCGAGGCGCCGAGATGGCCGATCGACAGGGCCATGGTCTGGGGCGTCGGCAGGCCAGGCTCGAAGGTGATCGCACGCAGCGGATTGAGCCCGGTCGCCAGCAGGGCGGCGCGCGCCCGCCACTTCACGCCGCTTTGCCAGGTCACAATGACCTCCGCACCGCGATGCTTGATGCGTGTGACGGCCGCGTTCATCGCCAAGGTTGCGCCCGAGGCGGCGATCATCCGCTCCGCCAACAGTGAGACGCCGCCCGTGAGCGTGTCGGCCCAGACATCGATCATGCTGTCCGGCGTACCGTCGCCATAGGCGCAGCTCGACAAGAGTTCCGAGGCGGGGACGCGCGCCGGATCGCCATTGCCGCTGACGGTCCACCAGGCGCGGCACAGATCGCGCAGCGACAAAGGGGCCGCGATGCGCTTGAGATAGTCGTTCAGGCTGATGCCGGTCAGCGGGCGATCCGCGGCGTCGGCATTGTGCCCGGCCTTCAACCGCAAGGCATCGCCGGCGAGCTGGGCCATGCCGCGGTCGAAGGCAGCGCGTTCGGCGGCCGAGGCCGGTGCGTCCGCATGCAGCGCCCCGTCGCGAAACCAGCGCCGCTCTGTCACCGCAGCACGCGGCTGCAAAGCGATGCCATGGCGTGCGCAGGCCTCGCGGATATGCGTCTGCCATGGCGTGATCCAGGCGCCGCCGAATTCCAGCGAATCGTCAGTGCCGGCGAACTTGCGCGCGAAGCCGCGCCCGCCGATGCGATCGCGCGCTTCGAGCACGGTCACGGCAAATCCACGCGCCGTCAGTGCTTCGGCAGCCGCCGCGCCAGCAAGACCGGCGCCGATGATGAGGATGTCGGGGTTGCGCGCACGATCCACGCGCCTACTACCTCGTCACCCCGGCCTTGAGCCGGGGTCCATCCATCAACCGCACGAGCGACGGCTCAATGGATCCCGGCTCAAGGCCGGGATGACGGTTGAGAAGTGGCAACGCTGTGCGAATCTTGGTCACAAATACCACTCGTGCTCCTGCGGCGAGATGGCGGTGCTGAACTTCGCCAGCTCGGCCGCCTTGGCATCGGCGTAGAGCGCGAGGTAGTCGGCGCCGAGATAGTCGGGCAGGGTCCTCGCCTTGCGCAGCCGCGCGATGGCTTCATGCCACAGGAACGGCACCTTGGGATCGATCTTCGCGCTGACGTCGGTGGTGGCCGGGGCGCCGGGATCGAGCCTGCGCTCGATGCCATGCAGCATGCCGGCGAGGATTGCGGCGACGGCGAGGTACGGATTGGCGTCGGCCCCGGCGATGCGATGTTCGATGCGCCGCGCCTTGGGCGAGCCGGTCGGCACGCGGAACGCGACCGAGCGGTTGTTGTAGCCCCATGTGGTCCCCATCGGCACCAGCGAGCCCGGGCGATAGCGGCGATAGGAGTTGAGACTGGGCGCCAGCAGCGCCATCGCCTCCGCCGTCGTCGCGGCAAGGCCGCCGATGGCGTGGCGCAGCAGCCTGGTCCCCGTCTCGCCGCCATCGTCGAATGCGTTGCGGCCCTTCGCATCCACCAGGCTGCAATGGACATGCATGCCGCTGCCGGCGCGGTCCAGGTACGGCTTCGCCATGAAGCTCGCGGAGAAACCGTGCTTGGGTGCGATTGACTTGATGATGCGCTTCAGCAGCACCGCGTGATCACAGGCGCGTACCGCATCCGCATCGTGATGCAGGTTGATCTCGAACTGGCCAGGCGAGTTCTCCGCGATCGCGGTCGAGGCCGGCACCTTCTGCAGTTTGGCCGCCGCCGCGACGTCGCGCACGAAGTCGGCATAGATGTCGAGGCCGCTGATGCTGTAGAGCTGGCGTGACGAATCGGGCTCGCCGGTCGCGGGCGAGATCGGTGGGAGCGGCTCGCCCAGTGCGCCGCGCTTGCGGTCCATCAGATAGAATTCCAGCTCCACCGCCACCATCGGCGCGAGCCCGCGCTTGGCGAAGCGTGCGAGCAGGCGCGCCAGCAGTTGGCGTGGATCGACCAGGCAGGGCTGGTTGTCCTGCTCCGGCATGGTGAGCAGCACCTGAGCGGTCGGCTCCGTTGCCCACGGCACCGGTGTCAGCGTTCCTGCCACCGGATAGGCATTGCCGTCGGGATCGCCGCGAGCTTCGGAACGGCCGCCGGGATCGAGGTCCTCGCCGGTCACGTCGAGGAAATAGAGGCAGAACGGCAATTGCACGCCGCTGTCCCAGATCTTCGCCGCCTCATGCACCGGAAAACGCTTGCCGCGCGGAACGCCGTTCATGTCCGCCAGGAACGCGTCGATCTGCGTCACCTGCGGATGGGCTTTCAGGAACCGGGCGAATTCTCCGCCAGCCTTCGATGCGGGCTTTCCCGTGCGGCGCGCCATGTCTTCCCCCTCGATCTCCGATTGGGGCGCACGCTACTGAACCCAAAGACGCGAGACAAGCCGCCCGATTTGGCTACATCGACGGCTGCTGGCCGGCAAAACGCTTCGCCAGCCGCTTGGCGCGGGCCAGCCGATAGGCGATGACGAAGCGCAGCGACACGCGATAGCCGACCCAGCCGAGGACCGCCGCCCAGGGAATCGCCCCCACCCACATGGCAAGGCCCCATTCTAGCACGACCAGCTTGCCCACCGCGGCCAATGCTTCCAGGAAGCCGGTTTCGCTGGACATGGTGGTGGTGAAGGTCTGGACGAAGGAATCATATCCGCCGAGATCGTCCCAGCGGCCGAGCAGAATCTGGCCTGTCAGGAAAAAAGTGTAATAACAGGGTGCGGCGGTAAAAACGTTGGTGAGCCAGGTCCAGGCCACGCCCTGGATCACGCTGAAATCCCATTTGAACAGCCGCCGCGCGACCACCCAGACGGCGAATGCGATTCCCATCTGACCGATCGGCGATGGCAGGCAGGCGCAGATCAACCCCACCATGACGCCGCGTGCGGTATGTTCCGGCGAATGCCGGCTGCGCAGGATCGGCACGATCAGCCGGAACCGAAACAGGCGCGCCAATCTGTGCCACAGGCCGGACGGCCGGCGGAATGGCAGCCGCTTTGGTGCGTCGCGCCTCAAATAATCGCCCTCGCCGTCAGTCGGACCATGCCAAGATGGTCATTCCCGGACGACCTCGCAACCATCCTATTGTTGCAGCAGGGCCAGCAGCCCTTTCAATAATTGCGTTGGGCTCGGCGGGCAGCCGCGGATATGGAGATCGACCGGCACCGCCGCCGCGATGCCGCCGGCGCAGGCATAGGAACCGGCGAACAGCCCGCCATCGACCGCGCAATCTCCTACCGCCACCACCCATTTGGGATCGGGTGTGGCCCGAAAGGTCCGCTCCAGCGCCTGGCGCATGTTGGCGGTCAGCGGGCCCGTCACCAGCAGCACGTCAGCATGGCGCGGCGATGACACGAAGCGCAGGCCGAAGCGCTCCAGATCGTAGAACGCGTTATTGAGGGCGTGGATCTCCAGCTCACAGCCATTGCAGGAGCCGGCGTCGACCTCGCGGATCGAGAGGGAGCGCCCCAGCTTGCGCCGCGCTGCCGCATTCACGTTCGCCGCCAGCTCCGCCAGTGCCGCCTCGTCGGGCGCGGGCGCAGGTTCCGTGACCGGCGGCAGGACGAGGGATTGCAGGAGCAGCTTGTTCATCGCATCGCCCTAGAGATCGTGCCCGGAATAGGAGCAGTTGAAGCTTTTGTTGCAGAGCGGAAAATCGGCAACGATGTTGCCTTCGATCACCGCCTCCAGCAGCGGCCATTGGAACCAGGATGGATCGCGCAGGTGGCAGCGCGCGATGCGGCCGTCAGCGCCTACGCGCAGCCAGACCAGCACATCGCCGCGGAACCCTTCGATCAGCGCCATGCCTTCGCGGTCCCCGTCAGCATCCGGCAGCGCGACCTGGGTGGCGCCATCGGGCAGGCGCTCCAGGATTTGCTCGACCAGCTCCAGGCTCTGCGTCACTTCGTCGATGCGCACCCAGACGCGGGCATTCACGTCGCCCTCATCGCGAGTCACGGTCTCGAAATCGAGCGCGCCATAAGGCAGCGGTCCGGCCAGCTTGCGCGCGTCGAAGTTCCGGCCCGAGGCACGGCCGACGAAGCCGCCGGCGCCGAACTGGCGCGCGAGGGCCGCGCTCAGCCTGCCGGTCGCGACCGTCCGGTCCTGCAGCGAGGTGGTGCGGTCATAGAGCTGGACCAGCGTCGGAAATCGCGCGCGGATTTCCGCGACCAGCGACCGGATGGCGGCGATGCCGTCATCTTTCAAATCGGCGGCAACGCCACCCGGCACGACGCGGTCCCGCATCAGACGATGGCCAAAGACGGCATCGGCGGCGCGCAGCACGCGCTCGCGCAGGATGCCGCAGTGCGCCAGCATGATGGCGAAGGATGCGTCGTTGCAGATCGCACCGATATCGCCGAGGTGGTTGGCGAGGCGCTCCAGCTCGATCATCAGGACACGCAGCCATTGCGCGCGGGGCGGCGCTGTTACGTCCAGCGCAGCCTCGATCGCCTGCGCGAACGCGACGCCGTAGGCGACGGTGCTGTCGCCGGAGGCCCGGCCTGCCAGCTTGGCCGCGCGTACGAGCTCCGCGCCGGCCATCAGGCCCTCGATGCCCTTGTGCGCATAGCCCAGCCGCTCTTCAAGGCGCACGACCGTCTCGCCATTGGCGGTGAAGCGGAAGTGGCCGGGCTCGATGATGCCGGCATGGACTGGCCCAACCGGGATCTGGTGCAGGCTCTCGCCCTCGACCGGCAGGAAGCCGTAGGCATCGCCCACGCCTGCATCGGCCCGCGCCGTGCCCAGCGGATGGCGCTTGCCCCAGCGACCGTGATCGAGCCAGGGCCGCATATCCACCGCGCCCTGTGGCACAAGGCCGAACAGATCGCGGATCGCACGCTCCAGCCGGATGGCGGGCGGGTGATGGCGCCCGACCGACGGGAAGGCGCCGTCGGGGCAGGTCAGGCTGACGATTGCGATCTCCAGCGGGTCCTGCGCGGCGAGCGCCATATGCGCGGCGTTCGCTTCGCCCCACAGGCCGAGCAAGGTGCAACGGCCATCGGCAGCCAGGAAGGCAGCCGATTCCCAGCCTTCCGCATCCACGATCGCGCGCGGCCAGGGACGATGCGCCGCAACGCGTTGGCCTTTTTCGATGATGTCGCCGAGTGCGGTCATGGCATCATCCCAGCAGTTGCGCGACGTGCTGGAACCATTCGACCAGCACCGGCGGTAGATAGAGCCCGGCCCCCAGTACCAGCGCCAGATGCGCGAACATCGGGACATAGGATGCCTTCACCGGCGCGACGCCGCCGTGAGGCGTGCCGAAGGCGATGCCGGTCACGCGCCAGAGCAGCGCGCCAAAGGCGACCAGCAATCCCAGCACCAGGGGGACAGCCAGCAGCGGCTCGCGTGCGAAGGTCGAGGTGACGACCAGGAACTCGCTCATGAAAATGCCGAGCGGCGGCAGGCCGGCGATGGCGACCACGCCGACCACCAGGCCCCAGCCCAGGACAGGATGCGATTCGGTGAGACCGCGGATGTCGGCGATCTTCTGCGTGCCCTTGGCCTGGGCGATGTTGCCGACCGCGAAGAAGATCGCGGACTTGGTGAGGCTGTGCATGGTCATGTGCAGCAGTCCGGCGAAGTTCGCGAGCGGACCGCCCATGCCGAAGGCGAAGGTGATGATGCCCATATGCTCGATCGAGGAATAGGCGAACAGCCGTTTGATGTCGCGCCGGCGATAGAGCATGAAGGATGCGAAGATCAGCGAAGACAGCCCCATCGTCACCATCAGCGGTCCCGGCGCCAGTGCGGCTTCGTTGGCCGTCATCAGCATCTTGAAGCGCAGCACGGCGTAGAGCGCGACATTCAGCAGCAGGCCGGACAGCACGGCGGAGATCGGCGTCGGACCCTCGGCATGGGCGTCGGGCAGCCAGGCATGGACAGGGGCCAATCCCACCTTGGTGCCGTAGCCCAGCAGCAGGAACACGAAGGCGACGTTGAGCAAGGCGGGATCGAACTCGGCTGCACGCGCGATCAGGATAGTCCAGGTCATGGCATCCAGCCCCTCGCCAATCACCGGCTGCGAAGCGACATAGACCAGGATGGTACCGAACAAGGCGAGGGCAATGCCGACGCTGCCCAGGATGAAATACTTCCACGCGGCTTCGAGCGCCTCGTGCGTGCGATAGATGCCGACCATCATGACGGTCGTCAGGGTCGCGAGTTCGATCGCGACCCAGAGCAACCCGATATTGTTGGCGAGCAGCGCCAAATTCATGCCGAACATCATCGCCTGATACATGGCGTGATAGAATCGCAGGTAGCTCGGCGTCAGCCGCCCGGTCTCCAGCTCGTGCGCGATATAGCTCGCGCTGAATGTGCTGGTGGTGAAACCGACCAGGGTGTTGAGCACGATGAACACGACATTGAGGTCGTCGACGAACAGCAGAGGTCCCGTTTCCGGCCGGACGAACAGCAGGCTCACCGCCGCCAGCAATGTCAGGAAGCTCGCCAGCACATTGAGCAGCGACGTCACGCGATAGCCCGGCAGCAACGCCAGCACGAATACGGCGGCCAGCGGGATGAGGAGGATCGCTCCCACCGCGTTGAACTCCGTGAGGAATCCGGGGAGCGTCATTGATTCTCCCCCCGGAAGCGATCCAACGCCTGTACGTCGACCGTGTCGAAACGCTCGCGGATGCGGAACAGGAAAATGCCGATGACGATGAAGGCGACCAGCACGGAGAAGGCGACGCTGATCTCCACCACCAGCGGCATGCCCTTGGCGCCCGCCGCGGCGAGGATGAGGCCGTTCTCGATCGACATCAGTCCGACCACCTGGCTGACGGCGTTGCGGCGGCTGACCATCATCAACAGGCCCAGCAGCACGACCGAGAGAGCAAAAGCAAGGTCCTGGCGCGCCAGCGCGTCGGCCGACGGCGTCACGCGCAACATCAAGGCAGTCGACAATGCGACCAGCCCCATGCCCGCCAGCATGGTCGGACCGATGCCGACCACCGTTTCGACCGACCGATGGATGTTGAGCCGCCGCACGATGCGGTGCAGCGCCAGCGGAATGACGATCGCCTTGACGACCAGCGCGATGGCGGCGGTGATGAAGAGATGCGGCGCGTGCTGGATCAGCGCTTCCCACGACACCGACAGGGCGAGCACCAGCGCATGGAGCGCGAATACGTTGAGCAGGCCGTGCATGCGATCCTGGTAGAGCAGCATGAAGCTGACCAGCACCATGCCGCCCGCCAGCAAATGCGCAACGTCATAGACCAGCGGATGGATCACAGGCTCCTCGTCATGAACATGAGCAACGTGGCCAGCAGCGCCAGCATGAGAGCCGCGCCGAGGAATTCCGGCACGCGGAACACCCGCATCTTGGCGACCGCGGTCTCGAAGATCGCCAGCAGGATGCCGGCGATGGCGAGCTTCACGACGTAAGCGCCGATGCCGATGGCATAGGCCGTAAGGCCGGCGCCGGCCTGCGCGACACCCCAGGGCGCGAACACGCTGGCGATCAGCGAGACATAGAGCAGCAGCTTCAGGAACGCGGCAGCCTCGATCACAGCCAGGTGCCGGCCGGAATATTCCAGCACCATCGCCTCGTGCACCATGGTGAGTTCCAGGTGCGTCGCCGGATTGTCGACCGGGATGCGCGCATTCTCCGCGATCGCCACCATGATGAGCGCGATCAAGGCAAGGCCGAGCGATACCCGCAGGCCAACATCCGCCGACATCATGTAGCCGGCGACGGTGGAAAGCTGGGTCGAGCCGGCGATCAAGGCCAGCGTGAACACCACCATGATCATCGCCGGTTCCGCCAGCGAGGCGATCATAACCTCGCGGCTGGCGCCGATGCCGCCGAAGCTGGTGCCGACATCCATGCCGGCGAGCGCCAGGAAGAACCGCGCACTGCCCAGCAATGCCACGATCGCAATCAGGTCCGCCGACCAGCTGAACAGCAACCCGGTCGCGAAGGTCGGGACCAGGGCTGCGGCCACCCAGGTCGCGGCGAAAATGAGATAAGGCGCGACCCGGAACAGCCAGGAGGCATTCTCCGCCACCACCGCCTCCTTGCGGATGAGGCGCAGGAGATCGCGATAGGGCTGCAGCAGCGGCGGACCCTGACGACGCAGCAGCCGCGCCTTCATCTTGCGCACGATGCCGGTCAGCAGCGGCGCCAGCGCCAGAACCACCAGCATCTGCCCGCCTTGCACCAGGAGATCGGCGATCACAGCCATATCACCAGCACCAGCAGGAGCCCGACCAACGCCAGGAACACCAGCGTGAGATAACGTCGGATGGTGAGGAACTGCATGCGATTGAGCCGGTCGGCGGCGAAACCGACGATGCCGGCGATCGGCGCGTAGCCGATCTCCCAGATCAGATCGCGCATGTCCACGCGGAATCGCGCAGCGCCGGTGTCGCCGGGCGGCGGCATCTCCACCTGCTCGCGCGCCAGGAACAGCAGCGAGCCGAACACCCGGCGGATCGGCTGGGCGACGCTGCCGCCGGTATATTGCGTCATGGGGCTGGGATCGGGGAATCCGCAGTCCCACGGCGGCGCGCGCCGGATCGAGCGCGTCGCAAAGCGATGGATCAAGACGATGGCGAGCGAAGCCGAAGCCGTGATGAAAGCGAAGACCAGCAGGCCGTTATAGGAGCTGCGCGCCTCCGCCACCGGCACGATGGAAAGCCACGGCACATGCGCCTGGACCGGCAGGCGCGCACCGACCAGAAATTCCGCGGCCGGCGCGATCGCATCGATCACGAAGCCCGGCAGGAGACCGGCCAGCACGCACAGGACGACGAAGCCCAGCATCGCCGCCAGGGAGAAGCGGTCGACCTCCTTTGCTTCGGCGACCACAGTCGAGCGCGCACGCCCCAGGAACGCGATTCCGAACACTTTCACGAAGCAGGCCGCGACGAGCGCAGCCGAGAGCGCCATCATCGCGCCGGCGGTCGGCACCATCACCTTCAGGCCCCATTGCGTCAGTTCGGGACTGACCAGGACGGCCTGGAAGGTCAGCCATTCGGAGACGAAGCCGTTCAGCGGCGGCAAGGCGGAAATGGCGACGGCACCGGCCAGGAACGCGAACGCGGTCACCGGCATGCGGTGGATGAGGCCGCCCATCTTGTCGAGGTCGCGCAGGCCGGTTGCGTTGAGTATGGCCCCGGCGCCGAGGAACAACAGGCTCTTGAACAAGGCGTGGTTGAAGACGTGGAACAAGGCGGCCGTCAACGCGAGCGCGGCCGCCCATTCCATCGCGTTGGCGCCGAAGCCGAGCGCAAGGCCGAGGCCGATGAAAATGATCCCGATATTCTCGATCGTGCTGTAGGCCAGCAACCGCTTCAGATCCTGCTGCATCAAGGCCGAGAGGATGCCGATGAGGGCGGAGATGCTGCCGAAGAACAGCAGCACCATCGACCACCACCATTCCGGCGGTCCCAACAGATCGAACACGATCCGGATGAAGCCGTAGATCGCGACCTTGGTCATCACGCCGCTCATAAGTGCGGAGACGTGGCTGGGTGCTGCCGGATGGGCGAGCGGCAGCCAGACATGGAGCGGAACCAGGCCCGCCTTGGATCCCGCCCCCAGCAGCACCAGCGCGAGAATGACCGGCACCAAAGCCGACGTAGGCGCAGCCGTGCGGATTTCGTCGAACCCGTAGCCGCCGGCCGGCCCCGCCAGCAAACCGAAGGCGAGCAGCAGGCACAAAGTCCCGAAGCTGGCGATGATCAGATAGATGTAGCCGGCGCGCGTGTTCTCAGGCTCGCGATGGTGCGCCATGACCAGCGCCCAGGAGACCAGCGACATGAACTCCCAGCTCAAGAGGAAGCTGAACGCATCATCCGCCATCACCACCAGGTTCATGCCGGCAAGAAAGGCGGGGAAGAACGGCAGCACGCGCGCACGCGCCGATTCGTGCCGTCCATAGCCGATGCCGTAGAGACTGGCCGCCGCGCCGCCCAGATTGACGATGACGAGAAACAGGGCAGACAGCGCATCAATGCGGAAATGGGCACCGAGCCAAGGCAGGCCGAGCGGCAGAATGATCGCCGGCGATTCGGCCGGCGGGAACATCACCTGGGCGAGCGCGCTGACGAGCGCCACGGAGCTTGCCGCGCAGGCCGCCCCATACACCAGCGGCGTGGCGCGTTTCGAGCGCGCAAGAACGATCGCCCCGGCGCTGATCGCAAGCAGCGCGGCGACGCAGAGGAGGCTCAGCGCGCTTGCCACCGCCCGCCCTTCCTCACGTCTTGAACCGCACGCCGCGCCCGCCACCAGCGCTGGCAGCGCCCGGGCCGATCACCTCGATTCCGGCCGCATTGAGCGCCGCGATCAGCTTCATCAGGGAATCCACGTTGCCGCGCACGACCTCCTCGCTCGCCTCCATGCGTTGGATGGTCGGGACCGACAGGCCCGACAGCTCGGCCAGCTTGCGCTGGTCGATCCCCAGCAGGGCGCGCGCGGCCCGGATCTGGGCGGAAGAGATCATGCGGAAGCCATCCATTCTCAGGTTTGATAACCCGTTTATGATATGCATAATCGTTAATATAATGTCAATAGATGCTAAATTGATGGTTTGTATATCTCTCGGACAGAATGCCTTGCGCAGAATTCACCCGATGCCGGAGCTTTCCATGCCTTAACGGCGCGCGGAGCGGGGACTAGCATCCGGCGATCAAGCCAACGGGGAGATCAGGATCATGGGTGCGGAAGCGATCACCAGACGCCGGGGCGGCACCCAGGGCCGCCATCACGAGCGCGGCTCAACCCCCATCATCCAGCGCCGGCCGGTGGTGCGGCGCATCGCCGACTACGAGTATTTCACCGAGGAAGGATTGGAGCGCATCCACCAGGCCTCCATGACCATCCTGGAAGAGGTCGGCATCGATTTTCGCGACGCCATCGCGCTCGAGGCCTGGCGCAAGGCCGGCGCAAAAATCGTCGCCGAGCGGGTGCATATCGATCGCGACCTGCTCATGGAGATCCTGGCGAAGGCGCCGTCGGAATTCGTGCAGCACGCGCGCAATCCGGAGCGCAGCGTTACGGTCGGCGGTCGCAACACCATCTTCGTGCCGACCTATGGTTCGCCCTTCGTGCGCGACCTCGATAACAAGCGGCGCTACGGCACGCTGGAAGACCTGCAGAATTTCGTGAAGCTCGCTTACATGACGCCGAATATCCACCATTCGGGCGGCGTGATCTGCGAGCCGGTGGATGTGCCGGTGCCGAAGCGGCATCTCGACATCGTCTACAGCCACATCAAATATTCCGATAAGCCCTATATGGGCATCGTGACTGCGCCGGAGCGCGCCGAGGATTGTGTGAAAATGGCGCGCATCCTGTTCGGCGATGACTTCATCGACGCCGGCAAGACGGTCATGACCTCGATCGTCAATTGCAACTCACCGATGGTGTGGGACGAGAGCATGCTGTCGGCCCTGCGCGTCTATGCCCGTGCCAACCAGGCCGTGCTGGTGACGCCCTTCATCATGGCGGGCGCCATGGCTCCGGCCAGCACCGCGGGCGCGATCGCGCAGCTTAATGCCGAAGCGTTGGCCGGCATCGCCTACGGCCAGTTGGAGCGGCCGGGCTCGCCCATGGTCTATGGCAGCTTCGTCACCACCGTCTCCATGCAATCGGGGGCGCCGATGATGGGAACGGCCGAGCCTGCCATGATGATCTATGCCTGCTGCCAGCTCGCGCGGCGCTACAAGCTGCCGGTCAGGACGGGCGGCATGCTGAACGGCTCCAAGGTCGCCGACGCCCAGGCCGCCTACGAATCCGTCCAGACCATGATCCCGACCCTGATGGCCGGCACCAATTTCGTGATGCACACGGCCGGCTGGCTGGAAGCGGGGCTCAGCGCCGGCTATGCCAAGTTCATGCTGGACGCCGACCAGCTCGCCTCGCTGCAGATTTTCGCCGAAGGGCCGGATCTCAGCGACGAGGCGCTGGCGCTGGAAGCCGTGCGCGAGGTCGGGCCCGGCGGCCACTATCTCGGCTGCGCCCATACCCAGCGCAATTTCAAGACCGCGTTCTACACCTCCAATATCGCCGACAATAACAGCTACGAGCAGTGGGAGGCCGAAGGCGCGAGAGACGCCAACCAGCGCGCCGCCGACCGCGCCCGCAAGGTCCTGCAGCAATACCAGGCCCCGCCCCTCGACCCCGCGATCGACGAGGCTTTGCTGGATTTCATCGCCCGCAAGAAGGCAGGGCTGCCTGATGCGGTGCGCTAGGGCCCCGTCCCCAACATCACATAGCATCGCCCCGATAAATCACACGACGGCCGCAGGGTTTCTCTGTCCCTTAACGTTGGGAACCTGATCCGATCCTACGCATTAACACTTGGGAGAAGGTGGCCGAAGAGCCGCCCGGGTGAATGCGTCTCAAGTCTGCCAGCGAGCTAAGGGTGACATGGCTGATCGAAATCTCGAACTCGGCATCATCGGCAATTGCGCCATCGCCGCCCTGGTGGACCCGATGGGGTCGATCGTTTGGTCGTGCTTTCCCCGGCTGGATGGCGACCCGACATTCTGCGCCCTATTGCACCAGAACGGCCATGACGGTGCCTTCACCGTCGAGATGAAGGATGTCGCCAGTTCCACCCAGCGCTATCTCGACAATTCGGCGATCCTGGAAACCCTGGTGACCGACACCAGCGGCAATACCGTCGAGATCATCGATTACTGCCCGCGTTTCCTGCGCTACGGGCGCATGTTCCGGCCGCCCACCATCATGCGGCGCATCCGCCATGTTGCCGGACGGCCGATCGTCACAGTGCGGATCAAGCCGCGCATGGCGAACGGCGCCGTGGTGCCGGAGATCACGCGCGGCAGCAATCACATGCGCTTCGTGGGACCGCGCCAGGTCATCCGCGTCACCACCAACGCGCCGATCTCGTACCTGCTGGAGGAGCGCAGCTTCCGCCTGGGTGACGATCTCTGGTTCGTGCTGGGGCCGGACGAGAGCGTGCCGGAGGATGTGCGCGATGTCGGCCGCAACCAGCTGGAGGCGACGCTCGATTGGTGGCAGACCTGGGTGCGCGGCCTGTCCATCCCATTCGAGTGGCAGGAAGCCGTCATCCGTTCCGCCATCACGCTGAAGCTGTGCAATTTCGAGGAGACCGGCGCCATCGTCGCCGCCCTCACCACCTCGATCCCCGAGGCGCCGAATACCCAGCGCAACTGGGATTATCGCTATTGCTGGATCCGGGATTCATTCTTCGTCATCCGCGTGCTGAACGCGCTCGGCGTCACGCGCACCATGGAAGACTACATCCGCTTCATCACCGACATCGTCGATGATGCGCGCGACGGCGGGATCCAGCCGGTCTATGGCATCTCGCGCGAATCGAACCTCGAGGAAGTTGTCAGCACCGACTTGGCCGGCTATCGCGGCATGGGGCCGGTCCGGCTTGGCAACCAGGCCTATGTCCAGGTGCAGAACGATGTCTATGGCAGCCTGGTGCTGGCCTGCACCCACGTCTTCTTCGACCAGCGCCTGATCCGGCAGACCGCCAACACGGCCTTGTTCGAGCAGCTCGAGGCGATCGGCCGGAGGGCCGAGCAGGCATTCGACCAGCCCGACGCCGGACCGTGGGAGCTGCGCACCAGCGCGGCGATCCACACCTTTTCCGCCATCATGAGCTGGGCGGCCTGCGACCGCCTTGCCAAGATCGCCACCGTGGTCGGCCGCGCCGACCGGGTGGAACGCTGGCGCTCGTCGGCGGACCGGCTGCACGAGATCATCCTGAAACGGGCCTGGAGCGAGAAGCGCAAGGCGCTCGTCTCCACCTTCGACGGCCACGATCTCGACGCCAGCATGCTGCTGGTGGAACCGCTCGGCTTTCTGAAAGCGGACGATCCGCGTTTTCGCATGACGGTCGAGGCCATCGGTGAAGAACTGAAGCGCGGCGATTTCCTGTTCCGCTATGTGGTGTCCGACGATTTCGGCCGGCCGGAGACCGCCTTCACCATCTGCACCTTCTGGTACATCGACGCGCTGGTGGCTTTGGACCGGCGCGAGGAGGCGCGCGCTTTGTTCGAGACCATGCTGGCGCGGCGTAACCGCCACGGCCTGTTGTCGGAAGATATCGCGATGGCGACCGGCGAATTGTGGGGCAACTATCCGCAGACCTATTCCCTGGTCGGCCTCATCAACTCGGCGATCAAGCTCAGCATGAGCTGGGAGGTAGCCTCATGAGCCGCCTGGTCGTCGTCTCCAACCGCGTCATCCTGCCCAGCGAGCGCATCCAGCGCGCGGGCGGCCTGGCGGTCGCGATTCGCGAAGCCCTCGCCCGCAGCGGCGGATTGTGGTTCGGCTGGAGCGGCGAACTCGCCGAAGCGCCCGCGCCGACCGCCCAGACCGCCAGCAAGGGCAAGATGGATTTCGCGGTGTTCGACCTGACGCCCGCGGAGTTCGACGGCTTCTACAATCAGTTCGCCAACTCGACGCTCTGGCCGCTCTTCCACTATCGCATCGGCCTGGTCAAGTTCTCGCGCGCCGCCTTGCAGACCTATCTCGCGGTCAATGCGCGGTTCGCGGAGATGCTGATCCCGCATCTGAAGCCCGACGACACGATCTGGATCCATGATTACCAGCTCTTGCCGCTGGCCGGCGAATTGCGCAAGCGTGGCGTCACCAACAAGATCGGCTTTTTCCTTCATATCCCGCTGCCGGGCGTGGATACGCTGGCCGTGCTGCCCGGACTGAATACGCTGATGCGCGGCCTGGCCGCCGCCGACGTGATCGGATTCCAGACCGAGCGCGATTTGCAGAGCTTCAAGGATTATGTGCGGCAGGAAGCCGGCGGAACCATTGGACCCAACGGCACCATCACCTGCTTCGATCGTACGATCGAAGCCGGCGCGTTCCCGATCGGGATCGATGCCCGCGCCTTCGCGACCCTGGCCGAGAAGGCGCTCAGCAAGCCGGAATGCCAGCAACTGAAGGAGGGATTGGGATCGCGCAAGCTGATGATCGCGATCGACCGGCTGGATTACAGCAAAGGCATCCCCAACCGCTTCGAAGCTTGCGAGGAGATGCTGCGCAGCCACCCGGAGCATCGCGGCGGGTTCGAGCTGGTGCAGATCGCCTCGCCCAGCCGCACCGATGTTGCGACCTATCGCGACCTCAGGCGCGAGATCGACCGCCTGAGCGGGCGGATCAACGGTGCTTTCTCCGAAGTGCACTGGGCGCCGATCCGCTATCTCGCACGCACCTATCCGCGCCAATCGCTGGCGGGCTTCTGCCGCATGGCCCAGGTCGGCGTGGTGACGCCGTTGCGCGACGGCATGAACATGGTCGCCAAGGAATATGTCGCCGCGCAGGACCCGGCCGATCCGGGGGTTCTGGTGCTCTCGCGCTTCGCCGGCGCGGCGGCGGAACTGGGCAGCGCCCTCATCGTCAATCCGTTCGACGTCGACCAATGCGCCGATGCGATGCACCGCGCCCTCATCATGCCGCTGGAGGAACGTCAGGCACGCTGGCGCGGCGCGATGGACACCATCACGCGCAACGACGTGAAAGTTTGGTGGACCAGCTTCACCACGCGCCTGCGAGGCAGCCAGGCGCGCGCCGCCGCTTAGATCTTCGCCAGCAAATCCAGGACCGCGTCGACGGAGCCGAGCTTGTGCGTTGCCAAGGTCGGCCGGCGGTTGCCAACGATGATCGCGGTGCCGCCCAATTCCTGCACCACGACGAAGCCATCCTCGTCCGTCACGTCATCGCCGATGAAAACCGGGCGCCGCCCATGGAACGCCGTCTCCTTCATGATGCGGCGCACCGCTTCACCCTTGTTGTGGGCGGGGGAGCGGACTTCCACCACGTGATCGCCTTGCAGCAAGGCAAGGTCCGATTGCGGACGGCGGGCCAGCAGCGATTCCAGCTCCTCCCGAACGCGGGGCCCGAGCGCGGGCGCCAGGCGGTAATGCACGGCAATGCCGGCGCGTTTCGGCTCGATCAGCAAGCCCGGCCAATCGCCCATGCAGGCCAGCACGTCGGATTCCAGGCCGGCGATATCGGGCTGTGGACCGGGGCGCAAGATTGCTTGTCCCAAGCCGAGGCGGAACTCCGCGCCGTGGCTGCCGGCGGCGTAGGGCACCACCCCCTGTGTCACCTGGTCGATCGAGGTGATCTCGCGCCCCGACACGATGGCGAGCGCATTGCCGAGGTCCGCGGCGGCACGTGTCAGCAGGCGCGGCAGATCGGGCGAGGGTCGCACGTCGGCCGGGGTCGGCGCGATCGGCACCAGGGTGCCGTCGATATCGAGGAACAAAGCGAGGGAAGATGGCTCGCCCAACGCTGCGACTGGCGTCTCATCTAGCTGCATTCCGATCGGACCTATCGTGGATTTCGCGTCGAACCTATGATCGCCGGAAATTGTTCCGATGTCCCATAGCATAGTCGCCAAGGAGAGATAACGATGACCGTCACCCTGACGTTCCATGGCGCCGCCGGCACGGTCACCGGCTCGCATTACCTGCTGGAAACGCCCAATGCGCGCATTGCAGTCGATTGCGGCATGTTCCAGGGACCGAAGATCCTGAAGGAGCTGAATTACCAGCCCTTGCCGTCCGACCCCATCCGGCTCGACGCGGTGGTGCAAACCCACGCCCACACCGACCATTCCGGCATGCTGCCGAAGCTGGTCAAGTCCGGGTTCAAGGGACCGATCTTCGCGACCGAGGGCACGCGCGACCTGCTGGAATGGATGCTGCCGGATTCCGCCGCCATCCAGGAATCGGAGGTCGAGCGGCTCAATCGCGAGAATCGCCGCCGCGACCGGCCGGAAGTACAACCGGTCTACACGGTCGAGGACGCGCAAGCGACGCTGCGGCATATTCGCGCGGTGGAGTACGAAACCTGGCAAACGGTTGCGAAGGGAATCCGCGGCCGCTGGTGGAATGCGGGACACATCCTCGGCTCCGCCTCGGTCGAGCTTGAGGTCGAGACCGGAGCCGGGGATCTGCCGCGCTTCAGCATTCTTTTTTCCGGCGACCTTGGCCCCCAGGTAGGCGCACTGCAGCAATCGCCGCGCGGTCCGCAAGGCATGGATTACGTGTTGTGCGAATCGACCTACGGCAATCGCGAGCGCGCGCATCTCGACGACGATCAGCGGCGCGCGGTGCTGGCGCGCGAAGTCACGCAGGCACTCGGCGACGGCGGCAACCTGCTGGTCCCAGCCTTCGCCATCGAACGCAGCCAGGAGCTGATCGGCGATCTGGTCTATCTGATGGCGCGCGGCAAGCTGCCCAAGGCGCCGATCTATCTCGATTCACCGCTCGCTATCCGCGCCACCGAAGTGTTTGAGCGTCATCTGAAGACGCTGGACGATATCGATCCCGAAGCCGGCAGCCCGTTCCGCGCACCCAACGTGCATTTTGTCCAGTCAGTGGAGCAGAGCAAGTCGCTCAACCGCATCGCCGGCGGCGCCATCATCGTCGCCTCCAGCGGCATGTGCGATGCCGGGCGCATCCGTCATCACTTGCAGAACCATCTGTGGCGGCCGCAAACAACCGTCTTGCTGATCGGCTATCAGGCGCCGGGCACGCTCGGCCGCCTGCTGCAGGATGGTGCCACCCTGGTCAAGATCATGGGCGATGAGATCCGCGTCAAAGCCAAGGTCAGGAAGCTCGATATCTATTCCGGCCACGCCGATCGCGGCGATCTGCTCGCCTGGGTGAAGGCACGGCTGCCGATCCAGCGCGGGCTGTTCCTGATCCACGGCGAGACAGCGGCGCTGGCCGGCATGCGTGAGAACGTGCTGAGCCTCGGCCTCGATCCGGAGAAGGTCATCGTGCCGGATCTCGATCAGCGCTATCAGCTCGACCGTCCCGCCGGCGCGCTTGCTATCGGCGGGACGCCGCGCCTGGAGCCGCTGCGCAAGGAAGAAGCCAAGCAAGGCTGGGACTGGCACAACGAATTGTCCGCCCTGACGCTGGAGCTGCGCCGCATCCTGGATCAAGCACACGACGACAAGGCGCGCATGGCCTTGCTCAAGGACATGCGCCGGGTGCTGGAGAAACGATAGCTCAGACCTTCAACGCCGCTTTCGCGATCTGCTCGATCCGTCGCGCGACGGCGGCAACCTGCGGAGGTTGCACTTTTTCAAAGCCGGCGATCAGCCAAAGCGGCCGCTTCAGCACCGAAAGATCGCCGAAGCGCTGCAATCGCGGATGGCGGTCGCCCATGAGGTGCGGCAGCACCACGCGCGCGGCGCCGGAGGCCGCGATCGCCGCCAGGGTCTGAAGCTTGCTGGCGCGGAACTGGATGCCGCCTGCCTTAGCCTCAGCTTCGACGTGGCGCACCTCCGGCAGCGGCGCGAGCGATGAATCGAGCGCGGCCCAGGGCAGCTTGGCCGGATCGCGATCGATCGCGGCATAGACGGCATAGCGCACCCAGCCGACCTGGCGCGCGGAGCGCCGCGAGCCCTGGGGCGGGCCAAGGCGCAGCGCCAAATCCGCCTCGCGCCGCGCCAGATTGAAATTCTTGTCCTCCGCCAGCAATTCGATCGGCTGGCGGCCGGCGGCGAGGATTTGGATCTGTGGCGCCAGCAGATGATCGCACAGGAAGGCGACACTGGTGATGCGCACCGGCCGGCGATGCCCCTTGCCGCTCTCGCCTGCTGCCGCGCCGCGCGCGGATTCGATCTGCTGCGCCGCCTCTTCCAAGCGCGGCAGCAGCGCGCGGCAGGTCGCGGTCGGCTCCAGCCTGCCGCCGCGCCGCACCAGCAGACGGCGGCCCAGCGTCGTTTCCAACCGGCTGAGGCGCCGGCCGATGGTGGTGGCGTCGATATGAAGCTGCGCAGCCGCGCCGCTCAGGGTCCCGGCCTCCACCACGGTGAGCAACGTCAACCAGCCATCCCAATTTTCCATGTTGCACGATCTCCACCCTGCAAAAACGCAGCCTCATCCGGATATCTCTCCGCTGGGAAAGCGGAGCGCTGCATCTATCTTCGTATTCGGCGGATCATGCTGCAAGCGGAGACCAAGATGAACGCGACCACACCCCAGACCCTGCTTCAGTTGCGCGGCGTATCGATCGCGCCGGCGCGCCTCACCGATGCCGCCCTCGTCATCATCGATGCCCAGGGGGAGTATCGCAGCGGACGCATGGCGCTGCCCGGTGTCGATCCAGCTCTGGCGCGGATGGCGGCACTGCTGGCGCGTGCGCGGTCGGCGGGAACCCCGATCTTCCATGTGGCGCAGGTCGGTCAGCAGGGCACTTTGTTCGATCCAACCACCGAATGCGGCGCCATCCTGCCGCAGGCCGCGCCGGCTGCCGGCGAGCCCCTCATCATGAAGCGCCTGCCCAACGCATTCGCGGGCACCGAACTGCATGAGCGATTGCAGCAGGCCGGCCGACGCACCCTGATCGTGGCCGGCTTCATGACCCATATGTGCATCAGCGCCTCGGTGCGCGCTGCGCTCGATCTCGGCTATCAGACGACCGTGATCGCCGATGCGACGGCCACTCGCGCCTTGCCGGCCCATGACAACGGTGCGCCGATCCCCGCCGAAATGGTTCATCGGACGGCATTGGCGGAACTGGCGGACCGCTTCGCGGCGGTGGTGGCGAGTGCCGATATCGCGGCCTGAGGCTATTGCACCTTCAGCGAGGCGATGAGCCCGCGCGCGGTCTCGCGGATGTGGCGTTCCAGCAGCGTCGTCGCCGCGGGCACGTCGCGCGAGCGGCAGAAGGCGATCAGCCCGTCATGCTCGCGCAGCGCGCGGTCGAAGCCGGAGCGCATGGTGACTTCGAGCCGCAGATAGCGGTCGATCTTGTCGTGGATGTTCTTCAGCAGCTTCAGCGTGATCGGCCGGCTGGCCGGCAGATACATGATTTCGTGAAAGCGCCAATTGACGTCGCCCCAGCGCGGCAGGATGTCGGGGCTGCGCTGCTCATCCCTGTTTTTCTCGAGCGCCGCCAGATCGCGCTCCGTCATGGCGGGAATCGCGAGCTGCAGCAGCCAGGCCTCCAGCTTCAGGCGGATGTCGAACAGCTCTTCGACCTCCTGGATCGACAGCTCGGCCACCACAGCGCCCTTGTGCGAAGTGATGGTGACGAAGCCCTCGGCCGCCAGCTGCTTCAGCGCCTCGCGCAGCGGGATGCGGCTGACGCCCAGCTCGGCCGCCAGGTGTTCCTGGCGGATCGGCTGGCCGCCCTTCAACTGGCCGGTCAGGATGCGCTGGCGCACCAGTTCCGCTACCTGGTCGGCAATGGTGCGCTTGACGGGCAGTCCTGAATCCATCCGTTCCGATCCTTTTCTCGCTGTCTCATATTGACATACTCTCAGATTGTATACAATATACATCAATCCGCTTCACCCCATGGAGATTTGAGATGGCGCGACCCCAATGGAACGGCGTCTTCCCCGCCGTGACGACCCAGTTCAATGCCGATGAGAGCCTGAACATCCCGGCGACCCAGAAGTTGATGGAGCGCCTGATCCAGGGCGGCGTGCACGGCTTCATCATGCTTGGAACGGTGGGCGAGAATTGCTCCCTCCGCGCCGATGAGAAGCGCAAGGTGCTGAGCGCCGCCAAGGAAGTGGTCAATGGCAGGATCCCGATCCTGTCGGGCGTCGCCGAGTTCACCACCGCCGAGGCCGCGCAATATGCCAAGGACGCCGCGAAGATCGGCGTCGACGGCCTGATGGTGCTGCCGGGCATGGTCTATACCTCCGACACGCGCGAAACGCTCAATCACTTCCGCACGGTCGCACGCGCCAGCGATCTGCCGATCATGATCTACAACAACCCTATCGTGTATCGCGTCGACGTGAAGCCGGAGACCTTCGCCGAGCTTGCCTCGGAAAAGACCATCGTTGCGATCAAGGAAAGCTCCGACGATCCGCGCCGCATCACTGATCTGCACAATCTCTATGGCGATCGCTTCATCCTGTTCTGCGGTGTCGATGACCTGCTGCTGGAAAGCTGCGCGCTCGGCATCGAAGGCTGGGTCAGCGGCCTCACCGACGTGTTCCCCGAGGAATCGGTCGAATTGTGGAACCTGTGCCAGGCCGGCCGCTTCGCCGAAGCGCGCGCGCTCTATCGCTGGTTCACGCCACTGCTGCACCTCGACACCTCATCGAAGCTGGTCCAGTACATCAAGCTCGGCCAGCAGGTGGTGGGCCTCGGCAGCGAAAAGCTGCGTGCGCCGCGCCTGGAGCTTGCCGGCGAGGAACGCGCCCACATCATCGCGCTCTACGAAAAGGCGCTGGCGACGCGCCCGAAGCTCAACCGCCAGCCAAAGAGTGCGGTGGCCTGATCGCCGGAATTCCATCGTAGGTCTGAGTGCCTTGGGAGGCGGAGCGATGCATCATCGTTCCGCTCTCCATGGCTCTGGTCGATATCGAAAAGCCGATGGCGATCCGCGAACGAGACCGAAGTCGAACTCAGCAATCGGGGCGTTGTCAGTCAGCGCAAATTGCTGCTGCCGTTATCGAGCGGCGGGGTGCGGGTCGACGCTGTTCTGGCGGGCATCTATCATGAACTCCCACGCAACGGCCGTCACAGGCTGACCGGCCGTGCGCCACGCGTCCCGCGCGGGAACTAGCGCCGCAGGCGTCGCTTCGCCGCGATGCGGACCGGCAGCCGCTGCGTCATCGCCGCCGTCCACGGGCCTTCGACCAGGCACAGCAACTGCACGATGCTGATCAGCATCGGGAACACCAGCAGCTCGATCGGATCGCGCGAGACGGCATAGGCTGCGACGGCAGCCAGCATGGCGAGCGCGCCGCCCTTGGCGCCGGTTTGGCTCCGCCGGGAGATCACGGGGTCCATCATTCACCTCGCCGTTGCATGGGCCGGGTCGAGCCCATGGATTGGAAATGACTCTTGAGATCGACATCGCCACGCAGCACTTCATCGATCAGGGCCTGGAAGCAGAGATCAAGATCGCTGAGCTGCAACGCGCCGCGCCCCAGCGATCCCCGGCAGATCTCGTCCAGGTGCGCCGCGCTCGCCGCATGACGCCGGATGTGATCTCGCATCGCGGAGAAGCCCAGCACCTGCATGATCTGTTCCTCGATATCGAAGTGGGTCGCCATGTCGGCGCGCAGCGTCTCGAGCTGCAGCCGCGCCCTGGCTTCATCGCCCGCCGTCAAGGCGCGATGCGCGGCATTGAGCCGTGCCAGCAGAGCGGCATGAGCGCGGTCGAGCACCGGTAGGCCGATCTGGGCAGAGGCCGGCAGGCTATAGGGATTGGCGCCCTCGTCCTTGAACCTGCCTGTAATCACCTCCGCGAACATGCTTGCTCTCCACCCACTGGTCGCCTCATGGCATTCAAGGTAGGCACCGGATAGCGGGGCGACAATTCGCCGCGATGGTCTAGACCGCCAGCGCTACCGGCCCCTAGCCCGAAAGGACTAGCAGGCGATCCTGGCAGGCGATCCTGGCAGGCGATCTTGGAGGTCGCGATTTGGCCGCTTGCGCTATGCTGGGGGCGGGGAAAGCCAACCACACGGAGTCGTGCCGGTGCCGCAATGGGGTCGCATCCTGCTTGGGGGAATTGGCTGTTTCCTGCTGGCCTGGATCAACCTGGGATTGGCCAAGGTCGATGGATCGACCTTCTGGCTCGCCGACGCACTGTTGATCTCCCTGGTGCTGGACCGATCGGATCGCACCTTGGCGATCAGCCTGATCGCCGGCGCGTTCGGCATCCTCATCGCCTATCTGTTGACCGCTCAGGCGTTTGTTGCGCCGGGCATGCTGGTGGCTGTGGCCAGTATCCTGCATGCCGCCCTCGCCCGCTTCCTGCTGCTTCGCTTCGCGCCGGAGGCGGTGCGGCTCGAAACCGCAGGCGCGCTGGTCCATCTGCTGCTGTGGTGCGCCCTGCTCTCTCCGATCGCGGGCGCCGTCGTGATGGCGGGTGTCGCGCTGTCCGGCGACGGATCATTGTCGGCCGTGCAGGCATTCGCCTCCTGGTGGATTGCGAGCGCGGCCGGTACTGCCATTCTGCTGCCGTTGATATTGTCGGTGACTTATGCGGCCCGCACCGACCTTCGACTGTTGCTGGGACGCTGGCGCGAAGCGCTCCTCGTCCTCGCCCTGGTAGCGCTGCTCGCCACGATCGCGCGCGAGACGACTGGCGGGCTGCCCCTGCTCCTGGCACTGCCGCTGGTGTTGTGGGCCGCCCTGCGGCTGGATTTCCGCAGCACGTCGCTGTTGTGCATCGTGCTGGCTATGCTGCCGGTAGCCAGCGCCATTACGCGTTCGCAGCCGGTCTACGACGCGGTCCATGGCGCGGTCCATGGCGCGGTCACGCCGGCGCAGGAGCACCAGGCCTATCTGCTTGCCATCATCCTGCCTGCGCTGTTTGCCAGCCTCTTCACCCAGGAGCAGCGCGCCGGCGATCGCGCCCGCCAGGCCGCTTTGCAGGCGCTGCGCGCTGTCATGGATGCCGTGCCGGCGGCGATCGTGACCCTCACGCCTAGTGGCAAGGTCGGTCTGTGGAGCCGTGGCGCTGAGCGCATTTTCGGCTGGCGCCATACCGAGGTCGAGGGCCGCGATCCGCCATACCTGACCCCCGAAAATACGGCACAGGCCGCATCGTTGCGGCAACGCGTGCTGGCCGGCAATGAGATCCAGAACCAGCCTACACAGCGGCGCAACCAGGCCGGCGAAGCGCGCGAGCTTGTGGTCAATGCCGTGCCGCAGCGCGACGCCGATGGCACCATCACCGGAATCATCGCCGTGATGGACGATGTGACCGACCGCCTGCGGCTGCAGATCAGCCGGGAGGAGCATCGCGCCCGCCTGGCCGCGATCCTCGATGCGGTGGCGGATCCGATCATCACCAGCGACGAGGCGGGAACCATCACCAGCTTCAGCCGCGCGGCCGAGGCCAGCTTCGGCTACACGGCGTCGGAGGCAATCGGCCGCAATCTGTCGATGCTGATGCCGGAGCCGGACCACGGCCGGCACGATACCTATCTGCGCCGCTACCGCGAGACCGGGGTCGCGCGCATCATCGGCACGAGCCGGCAGGTCACCGCCCAGCGCAAGGACGGCAGTACCTTTCCGGCAGAGATCACCATCAGCGAGGCTTGGCTCGACGGGCGGCGGATATTCGCCAGCATCGTGCGCGATCTGTCCTCGAAGTCGTTCGTCGCGACGCAGCAGCCGGCCGATCCGGGGATGGCCCAGTTCCTGTCCAGGATCACTCACGACCTGCGCCAGCCGCTGCATGCGCTGAGCCTGATGACGGGGGCGTTGGAGCGCCGGGTCGAGGATCCCGAAGCCCGCGAGCTGGTCGATCATCTGGGGCAGATCGTGCGATCGACCCAGGCGACGTTCGAGAACCTCGTCGAATGGACGCGCCTCGAGGGCGGCCTGATCGGTGCCGCGCCGGCGACGATCCCGGCCGGCGACATCCTGGCTTCGCTGGCGCAGGAGTTCGAAGCGGAGGCGGCGCGCCGCAACCTCGCCTTCCGCCGGGTTGCATCGCGCGCGATGATTGCGTGCGATCCTGCCTTGCTGCGGCGCATCCTGCGCCAGTTGCTCGACAACGCGATGAAATTCACCCCCGCTGGCAAGGTCCTGCTCGGTGCACGGCGGCATGGATCGATGCTGCGCCTGATCGTCGCCGATACCGGAATCGGCATTCCCGCCGATCAGCAGGATTTCATTTTCGTGGAATACAATCAGCTCGATGCCGGGCGCGAGGCCGGCGGGCTTGGCCTCGGCCTTGCCATCGCGCAGCGCCTGGCAGCGCTCGCGGGCGCGGCGATCGGCGTCCGTTCGGTTTCCGGAAAGGGTTCGCAGTTCTGGATCGACGTGCCGCTGTCAGGCGGATGAATCGTCCTCGTTGAACCGGATGCGGTTGCCGAACGGAGCGAGCTCGCGATGCAGCGCCTCGATACCGTGCATGCGCACGAGGATGGGAGGCCAGGATGGGACCGTCTGGTCTAACCCGATCTCACCCTTAATGGGCGACCAGCTTGGCGGCCTTCAGCACCGCATCGGTGCGGTTGCGCGCGGCGAGCACGCGGAAGATCGCGGCGAGATGCACTTTCACCGTCCCCTCCGCCAGCCCGAGCTGACGCGCGATCTCCTTGTTGGAGAGGCCATTGGCGAGCTGGCTGATGACGTCGCGCTGGCGGTGGGTCAACGGCAGGTCGGCCACCTTCTCCGCTTTCAGCGAGACTTCGGGCGGCGTCCAGGTGGATTTGGCGTCGGGCGCATGCGGCAGGACGCTCGGCAGATAGGTCTCGCCCGCCATCACGCGGTTGACCGCACGCAGGATCTCGTCCTCAGGCGAGGATTTGAGGATATAGCCGTTGGCGCCGGCATCGATGACCTGCAGGGCCAGGGCGCGGTCCTCGAGCCCCGTCACGGCCGCGAAATGGAGCGCGGGATAGGCCTCGCGCACGGCGCGGATGCTGTCCGGTCCCGCCATGCCCGGCATCATCAGATCGAAGAAGGCGACGGTCATCTGCGAGCTGCCCGCCAGCAGGTCCAGGGCCGCGTCGAAGCCGGCAACCTCCTTGATGGCCGCGCCCGGCAGGGCATCGCGCAACAGCAGACCGAAACCTTTGCGGAACAGAGCGTGATCGTCGGCGATCAGGATTTCGGCGGATGATGTCATCGCTGCGCTCGATCGAAACCGGATTCAACTCGCAAGTATAATAGAATGAAATATGTCCTAGGCGGCAACGAATTTCGGATCGGGTGGCGGGGAACCGCCGAAAGTAGCGCGGAGATCTGGAGTTGGTACCCCAGTTGGTGCCCCTGGCCGGACTCGAACCAGCACGGATGTGAATCCACCTGATTTTGAGTCAGGCGCGTCTACCAATTCCGCCACAGGGGCCCAGGGTCATCAATGACACTGGTGGACATTCGAGGGGGCCGGACTCTCCGTTGGAGATCCGGCAGCCGCGAAGCGGGCGGCATCATAGATAAGATTGAGCCCCTGGCAAGACCGGGCGCATAGCCGACGGCAAGACTGCAAAAAACTCCAACGCAGCGCAAAAGACCTGCCTCCGCAATGGTTTGGAAGCCCCTCGCTAACAGTGCTGACCACCTCATGCTGCGCTGCAGCAATTTGCCGTTGATTTAAGTTGAATTTGGCGCGATTGGATGGTTAAGATTTCGTTTACTTCCTTCTGTTAGGGTAAACCTATCTTATTATTGTAATTGCATGATTTGGCGCCTATCGTATTCAAGAGAAGGTCGAATCGATAAGGATGGACGATAACTTGGCTCGGCTATCGCAGCGCGATGTAGAGCTCTTGGCGGCGGACCCCAATCCGGTCAACCGCCAGGATGCGATGCTGCGTGTCGCGGAGCTTTATAGCGTCGAGCCGCTGAGCCAAGCCGAGCGGCAGATTGCGCTCGCCATCGTGCAGACTGTTCTTCCTGAAGCCGAGCTCGAGATTCGCCGTCGCCTTTCAGAGACTCTCAAGTCTACTTCGCATCTCGATCGTTCCTTGGCGCGTCAGTTGGCCGAAGACGTGCTGGACGTTGCGACTCCGATCCTGGTCCATTCGCTGGCTTTGACCGACGAAGACCTCGTGGAAGTGATCCAGCATTGCTCCGTCGACCATTCGCGCGCCGTGGCGATGCGCCCGGCGCTCAATGTGGCGGTGACCGATGCCTTGATCCGCACCGATGACGAAGTCGTCGTGGTGCGTGTTGCCGCCAACAACAACGCACGCATCTCGGCCGGCGGCTTCCACCACATCCTCGATCGGTTCGGCGATCATGCGCGCATCGCCGAGGCGGTGAGCAACCGGCCAGCCTTGCCGTTGGCCATCGTCGAACGCATGGCGACGTTGGTGACCGGACGCACATTGGAGCGCCTGATCGGGCGCTATGCGGTGCCCGCGCATCGCGTGGCGATGATCCTGCATCATTCGCGCGAGCATTTCCTGCTGCAGAGCATCGCCGGAGAGCCGGCGGAAGAACTGCGCGCCTTCGCCCAGCGTCTGGAGGACAACCGCCTGCTTGGCCCGACTTTGGTCATGCGCGCGATCGCGATCGGGCAGTTCGGATTCCTGCTGCAGGCCCTGTCGATCAAGGCGAACGTGCCGATCAGCAACGTGCGCAAGCTGATGGCCGATGAAGGCGGCCGCGGCCAAGCGGAGCTGTTCGAGCATTGCACGCTCGACCCGGTCTATCGTCCCCTGTTCGTCGATCTCGCCTATGCCGCCCGCAACTTCCCCGCCACCCGCGACGGCAAGGCGCCTCCGGGCTGGCTTGAACTCGCCACGCCCATCCTGCGCAAACGGCTGCACAACTTCGATTCCGACTGGTCGCTGGAGCAAATCGTCACCGAGGCCCTGATCGAGATCGAAGAGGAGCGTGCCGCGGGCAACCCCGGGGGCCCTAGTTCGCTCCGCGCGAGTATCTGGGCCGACAAAACCGGCCGTTAACCACCTATTCCGCTGCGATATCAAGGCAACGTGATCCGGCGCAGCATCCGGGGCGCACGTCCGTGGCGCCTCAGCCAAATCCTGCCATAAAACGGCCATTTCCAGCGTCCACACCGTCACGGTCTGGTTGCTATGGACGATCCTGTCGATCTGCTAAACACGAGCCCATGGGTAAACCCGAATCGAGCAATTCCGAGCCGCGGCCGGGCCGCTCCCGGCGGCGCGCAGTTCTATGGTTCCTCGCCCGATGGAGCATGGTCGGCGCGATCTGGACCGGCTTCTTCGCGCTGCTGTTCCTGGCGTGGTGCGCCTACGACCTGCCGGGACCGGAGCGGCTCAACGAACTGAAGCGCCAGCCAAGCGTGGCGCTGCTGGCGGCGGATGGTTCATTGATCGCGAGCTATGGCGACCTCTATGGCGATTCGGTGCGCCTTGCCGACTTGCCGCCCTACCTGCCGGCGGCCGTGCTCGCGACCGAGGACCGGCGCTTCTACGATCATTTCGGCGTCGACCTGCGCGGCGTCGCGCGCGCGCTCTATGTCAATATCCGCGAAGGCGATGCGGTGCAGGGCGGCAGCACCATCACCCAGCAGGTCGCGAAGAACCTGTTCCTCACCCCTGAGCGCAGCCTGCACCGCAAGGGCCAGGAGATGCTGCTGGCCCTGTGGCTGGAGCGCACCTTCACCAAGGACCAGATCCTGGAGCTCTATCTCAACCGGGTCTATTTCGGCGCCGGCACCTATGGCGTCGATGCCGCGGCGAAGAAATATTTCGGCCGTTCGGCGCGTGACGTGACGATCTTCCAGGCGGCGATGCTGGCCGGCCTGCTGAAGGCGCCGTCGCGCTTCAATCCCTTCAACGACAAGGATCTTGCGAAGTCGCGCGCGGAGCTTGTGATCCGCAACATGGTGGCTGCCGGACAATTGACCGAAGAGGAGGCGGATGCCATTTCCGAATCATCCGCGCCTTCCATGTCTTCCCAGGCCAGCAACCAGATCGGCCAGCATTTCGCCGATTGGGTGATCGACCAAGTCTCATCCTACGTGGGCTATGCCGATCAGGATCTGGTGGTGCAGACGACGCTCGATCCCGCTCTCCAGCACCAGGCGGAAGCGACGTTGGAGCGCGTCATCGCCGAGCAAGGCGGCGCCGTGAAAGCCAGCCAGGGCGCACTGGTCTCGATGCGGCCCGATGGCGCGGTGCTGGCGATGGTCGGCGGCACCGACTATCGCGGCAGCCAGTTCAACCGCGCGACCCAGGCGCTGCGCCAGCCGGGATCCGCCTTCAAGACGTTCGTGTTCCTGACTGCGTTCGAGAACGGCTACGTGCCCGGCAACATCTTCACCGACGGCCCGATCCGCATCGGCAACTGGTCGCCGGGCAACTACAACGACCGCTACTACGGCAAGGTGACCTTGCGAGACGCGTTCGCGCGCTCGATGAACTCCGTGGCGGTGCAATTGTCCGAGCGGGTGGGCCGCACCAAGGTGATCGACACCGCCCATCGCCTCGGCATCACCGAGCCGCTGGACAGCACTCCCGCCATCGCCCTCGGTGTCAGCGAGACGACCTTGCTGGAAATGACCGGCGCCTATGCCGCCTTCGCCAATCAAGGCAATGGCGTCTGGCCGTTCGGCATCGAGCGCATCGCGGCGCGCGACGGCACGGTGCTGTACGAACGGCAAGGTTCCGGCCCCGGTCCGGTGGCCAGCGGCCCTGCCGTCCGCAAGATGCTGGACGTGATGGCGGCGACGGTGGAGGGCGGAACCGCGCGTAAGGCGAAGCTGGATCGCCCGGTCTATGGCAAGACCGGCACCAGCCAGAATTTCCGCGATGCCTGGTTCATCGGCCTGACGCGCGACATGGTGACGGGCGTGTGGGTCGGCAACGACAACAACGCGCCGATGGACAAGGTGACCGGCGGCACGCTGCCGGTGACGATCTGGCACGATTTCATGGCGCCGGTCCTCGCCAACACGCCGATCGCCGACGTGCAACGGCCGGGCGGCGATATCGTCGCCGCCGCTTCCACCGATCTCAACACGCAAGGCGGCCAATCGCAGGGCTCGTGGCTGTCCGAGTTGCTGGGCGGCGAGACCAAGGCCAAACCGGCGAAGACCGACAAATCCTCGCTCGACAAGCTGCGCGAAAAGTCCGGCCTGCCGCCGCTCAAGGGGAATAACAAGTAGGCGGTGGGGCGCTACTTAGTTCTGCGCCGGCGCCTTCACGACCTCAGCATCCGGCAATTTTATCTGATCGGCAGGTCCCACCACGATGAAAGTGAGCTGCGCTGCGTCGAACAAGCGCTTTGCCGCACGGCGGGCGTCGTCGATCGTCACGGCGGCGATCTCCTTTTGCCGGCGCGTCACGTAATCGATGCCGAGATGCTCGATCTGCAGTCCGCGCAGCAACTGGGCGGTATCCATCGTGTTGGTGAAGTTGCGCGGATAATAGCCGAGCAGATAGGTCTTGGCGTCGTCCAGCTCCGCTTGAGTCGGGCCTTCCGTCGCCATGCGGCGCCACTCCGTCCGCACGATGTCGATCGCCTGCGCGACCTTGCCTGGATCGGTCTGGAACTGGCCCGCGATCAGCCCGCCGGCATCGAAGGTCCAGAGGTCGGTGCCGATGCCATAGACCAGGCCGCGCTTCTCGCGCACTTCCTCCATCAGGCGCGCGGAGAAGCCGCCGCCGCCCAGCACATAGTTCACCAGATAGGCAGGGAAGAAATTGGGATCGGCGCGCGGAATGCCCGGCTCGGCGAACTGCACGATCGCTTGCGGCACGGGGAAATCCACCAGCCGGGTGCGGCCCGCCTTGCTCGGCGCGATCGGCGGAACCGATGCCAGCGCCGCGTCCTGCGGCAGCGCGCCGAAGGCCTGGTCCACGAACGCCTTCGCCTCCGCCGGCGAGACGTCGCCGACCACCGAGACGAAGAGGCGCGAACGCACGAAGCGCTGGCGGACGAACTGCTTCAAATCGTCGGCGGTGATCGACATCACGCTGGTCTTGGTGCCGTTGCTTGGCCGGGAGTACGGATGGCCGTTCAGCATCAGCTCTTCCATCTGGCGGCCGGCGATGGTGTCGGGATCGGTTTCGCCCTCCGCGATGTCGACGAGCTGAGAATTGCGGATGCGCTCCACCGGCTCCTCATCGAAGCGCGGTGCGCTCAAGGCAAGGCGCAGCAACTGCGCCGCCTCGTCCCGGTCATCGCGCAGAAAGCGTGTGCGGCCGGTGAAGTCGTCGAGATCGGCGGAGAAGCTGAGATCGATGCCGCGATCCGTCAGCCGCTTCTGGAAATTCTGCGAATCGACATCGCCGGCCCCTTCGTCCAGCAGGCCGGACGTCAGCTGGGCAATGCCTTCCTTGCCCACAGGGTCGTAGCCCGATCCGCCCTTGAAGCCGAACGCGACCGAGACGATCGGATTGACGTGATCTTCGACCAGCCAGATCTCGATGCCGCTGTCGCTCTTGACCGACTGGATCTCGAGCGCCAGCACCCAGCGCGGCATGACCAGCAGGCAAGCGAGAAGGACGAGGCGCGCGATCATGGCTGGGCCGCCTCCTGCGCGGGCTTGGGCAGCAAGGTGCCAGTTGCGGAATTCTCCGGCTTCAGGATCTGGGCGGCCGCCGCCAGCACATCCGCCGCGGTGACCGCGCCGATGCGCTCCGGCCAGGCCTGCACGTCGGCGAGGGTGCGGCCCTTGCCCAGGGCTTCCGCGACCATGAAGACCGGGCCGCTGACGCTGTCCCGCGACTTGACTGCCGAGATCTGCAGCCGGCGCTTGGCGTCGGCGACTTCCTGGTCCGTGACGCCGTCCTTGAGCAAGGCGGCGATCTGCAGGTCTATCGCCTGTTCCACGGCGGCGAGATCGCCGCCCTGGCGTGGCGTCGCGTAGAACGTGAAGCGTCCGGTATCGTACGGCCCACCGTCATAGCCGGTATCGATTCCGAGCGCCGATTTCTGCTCGATCACCATGCGGCGATAGAGCCGACCCGCGGTCCCGCCGGTCAGGATCTCCGAGAGTACGGTGAGCGCGTAGCCCTCGTTGCCCTTGGCGGTGCGGAAGCTCGGTGCCAGATAGGAGCGGATCAGATAGGGCTGGCGCACGCGCTCGTCGCTCAGCGCCACCCGGCGCGGCGCGCTCGGCGGCGGTTCCTGCAGGCGCTGGCGCGTGACTGTCGCACCCTTCGGGATCGGCGCGAAATACTTCTCGGCCAGCGTGCGCACTTCCTCCGTCGTCACGTCGCCGCCGATCACCAGCACGACGTTGTTGGGTTCGTAGAAGCGCTTGTAGAAGGCGAGCGCGTCTTCGGTCGTATAGGTTTCCATCTCGTGCCGCCAGCCGATCACCGGCAGCCGGTAAGGATGATTGCGATAGAGTATGGCATCCAGCGCCTCGCCAAGGCGCGAGCCGGGCTCGTTATCGATGCGTTCGCCGCGCTCCTGCAGGATCACGTCCCGCTCCGGCAGCACGATCGCGTCGGTGAGGCGCAGATTGACCATGCGATCCGCCTCCATCTTCATGATGAGGCCGAGATGCTCCTTGGCGATCTGCTGGTGGAAGACGGTGACGTCCTGGGACGTATAGGCGTTGTCGGTGCCGCCGCGCCGGTCGACCTCCTTGCTGAACTGCCCCTGCGCCAGGGTCTTGGTGCCCTTGAACATCAGGTGTTCCAGGAAATGCGCGATGCCGTTCTTCCCCGGTAGTCCGTCCGCCGCGCCGGCCTTGTAGACCACCGCCTGCACGACCACCGGCGACAGATGGTTCGGCACCACCACCACATCGAGGCCGTTGGGGAGGGTGAACTCGTGCGCCTCGAAAATATCCGCCTGGACGGAGCGCGGCACCGCCAAAGCCAGCGCCGCTCCAAGCAAAAGGCCGGCAGCCCTGGCCGCCGGCCTTGTCATGATCGACTTTGCCATGATCCTAGAAAAGGCCTTCCAACGCGCCCTTCTTCTTGCGCACGATAACCGGGGTCTCGCCTTCGGTCACCGGCTTGCCGAGCGCCGCGTTCTCCTGCAGGCGCTTCTGCTCGGCCGTCGGATCGACCACCTCGCCATAAGGCTCGGGCTCGCGCCAGAACAGCAGCGTGTCGGCGAGCGTCTTCGAATTGGCCTGGTCCTCGGCGGTTTCGGTATCCACCAGCTGACGGATATCGGGATCGACGCCGGAGGCGCCGGCGCTTTGCAGCAGCGCGGATTCGCCGGAGGATTGCGCGCTCTCCGACTCGCCCTCGCCGATCGGCGGAATGGCGTCGGGCGCGACCCCGCCGGTGTTCGCATATTGGAACACGGTCGCCGCCGCCTGGTCGCGCGGGGTCCCTTCCTGGGGCCTGGGCGCACCGGGGGTCGGGGGTTTCAGATTGTAGTCCGGCGGCATGGAAAGCGGCGCCCGCGAGACGACCTTGAATTCATCGGGCGACTGCTTGCTGAGGCCAAGCGTCTGCTTGATGTTAGAGCAGCCGCCGGCCACCAGCGGCAGGCCAACGGCCAAGGCCGCGATGAGAATCGGTGTGCGACGCATGGGACGAATCCTCCCCTGATCCAAGGGCAGCTTTTTACCGCGATCCGAGGGCGCCAGCAACCCGCCCTTCGTTGACTGACAAAGAATTGAAAAGCAACGACTTTTAGGCGCGCTTCCGGCCGCCGAACACACCGTCATAGATGAGCAGGGCGACCCCGATGGTGATGGCGCTGTCGGCGAGGTTGAAAGCCGGCCAAGCCAAGGTCTGGTAGTGGAACAGCAGGAAGTCCATGACCGCGCCTTCGCGCACCCGGTCGATCACGTTGCCGAGCGCCCCGCCGATCACCAGCGCCAGGCCGATCGCCGGAAGCCTTTCCGCCGTCTGCGACAGCCAGCTGAGAAGACCGAAGGCGATGATCGTCGCCAGCAGCGAGAGCAGCCAGGGCGCCATGGCATGATCGCTCGCGAGGATCGAGAAGCTGATGCCGGTGTTGTAGCGCTTTACCAGGCTGAAGACCGGCAGGACGGTCATCTCGGTCTGCGTGGCCATCAGCACCCGGAACACCAGGAACTTGCTGAGCTGGTCCAGGAGGATCACCACCGCACTCAGACCGCACATCCGGTAGAAGAGTCGCGGCGCGACCAGCCTCATGCACCACCCACCACGCCGGCGCAGCGGTTGCACAGGGTCGGGTGATGGGCGTGGCTGCCGACCTCGGGCAGGACCTGCCAGCAGCGATCGCATTTGCCGCCTTCGGCCGCGTTGACCAGGACGGCGACTCCCGGAATCTCGGCGAGCGTGAAGGCGCCGTTCGCCGCCGGTGCCTCGCTGAAGGTGATGCCGGAGGTGATGGAGATCTCGCTCAAGTTGACGCCATCGAGCATCGCGCGCCGCTCCGGCGTCAGATGCACCACGGGATGCGCCTGCAGGCTGGCGCCGATCTTCTTGTCGGCGCGCGCCAGCTCGAGCGCACCGGTGACCACGCGTCGGATCTCGCGCACCTTGTCCCACTTGGCCGCCAGCGCATCGTCGCGCCAGGCAGACGGCGTCTCCGGATAGGTGCGCAGGTGAACGCTGGCCTCGCCCTCTGCCCATGGCCGGGCGCGCCAGGCTTCTTCCGCCGTGAAGACCAGAACCGGCGCGAGCCAGGCGGTCAGGCGCGAGAGCACTTCACGCAGCACGGTGCGCACCGCGCGGCGGCGCGCGCCGGTCGGCGCATCGCAATAAAGCGAATCCTTGCGGATGTCGAAATAGAACGCGCTCAAATCGACCGCGCAGAAATTATGCAGCTCCATATAGAGATCGTGCAGATCGAAACTGTCCGCCGTCGCGCGCACCTTCTCGTCGATCTGGCTGAGGCGATGCAGTACCCAGCGCTCCAGCTCCGGCATCTCGGCCGTGCCGATGCGCTCCGTTTCGCTCCAACCTTCGAGCGCGCCGAGCAGATAGCGAAAGCTGTTGCGCAGGCGGCGATAATGGTCCGCCATGAATTTGAGCGCGGCATCGCCGATGCGCTGGTCTTCGGCATAGTCGCAGCCGACCACCACCCACAAGCGCAGGATATCCGCGCCGTACTGCTTCATGATGTCCTGCGGCGCAATCGAGTTGCCGATCGACTTGGACATCTTGCGGCCCTGCTCGTCGAGCGTGAAGCCGTGCGTCACGACGGCCTTGTAGGGCGCACGGCCGCGCGTGCCGCTGGATTCCAGCAGCGAGGAATGGAACCAGCCGCGATGCTGGTCCGAGCCCTCCAGATAAACGTCGGCGGGCCAGGCAAGGTCCTTGTCCTTGCGCGGCTCCAGGCAGAAAGCGTGGGTCGAGCCGGAATCGAACCAGACATCGACGATGTCCTTGATCTGCTCGAACTCGTCGGGATTGTAATCGTTGCCGAGGAAGCGCGCGGCCGGCGAATCGAACCAGGCATCGGCGCCTTCGCGCCTGAAGGCCTCGACGATGCGTTCCATCACTTTCGGATTGCGCAGCAACTCGCCGCTCTTCTTATTGACGAAGATCGCGATCGGTACGCCCCAGGCGCGCTGGCGCGAGACGCACCAGTCGGGCCGCTGCGCGATCATGGAATGCAGCCGCGTCTTGCCCTGTGGCGGCACGAAGCGCGTCTCGTCGATCGCCTTCAGCGCGATGTCCCTGAGGCCGTTGGTGGTCATCGAGATGAACCATTGCGGCGTGTTGCGGAAGATGAGCGGCGCCTTGGACCGCCAGGAATGCGGATAGGAGTGCGTGAGCTTGCCATGCTTCAGCAGCTTGCCGGCAGCGTCTAACGCCGCGATCACTGCCGGATTGGCGTCGCCCGCTTTGCCGCGCGTGTTCAGCACCGCCTTGCCGGCAAATAGCGGCACGTGATCGTAGTAGCGGCCATCCGGCCCCACCGTCTGCGGCATCTCCACGCCATGAGCGATGCCAAGCTCGTAATCGTCCACGCCGTGGCCGGGCGCGATATGCACAAAGCCGGTGCCGGCCTCGGTGGTGACGAAGTCGCCCGGCCAGACCTTGACCGCGAAATCATAGCCCTGCCCGTTCAGCGAGTGCTGCGTGGTCGTGCCGACCAGGGAAGCGCCCTTGCCGCGCCACACGACCTTGGAGGCGGAGATGCCGACCTCGTTCTGGAACTCGTTCATCAGCGGTTCGGCCACGATCAGCTTGTCGCCGACCTTGGTCTTCGCGCCGTCGCTGACGCCTTTGACCTCGAGCGCGACGTAATCGATCGCGGCGCCGGTCGCGAGCGCGCGGTTGCCGGGGATGGTCCACGGCGTCGTGGTCCAGATCACGATCGAAGCGCCGGCCAGTTCCGCCACCGGCGATGAGACGATCGGAAACTTGACCCAGATCGTGTCCGAGGTGTGATCGTGATATTCGATCTCCGCCTCGGCCAGTGCGGTCTTCTCCACCACCGACCACATGACCGGCTTGGAGCCGCGATAGAGCCCGCCATTCATCAGGAATTTGCCGATCTCGCCGACGATCACCGCCTCGGCCTCGTAGGCCATGGTGAGGTAGGGATTGTCCCAATCGCCCTCGACGCCGAGGCGCTTGAACTCCTCGCGCTGCACGTCGATCCATTTCTGGGCGAAGTCGCGGCACTGCTTGCGGAACTCGGCGATCGGCACCGCGTCCTTGTCCTTGCCGGCCTTGCGGTACTGCTCCTCGATCATCCATTCGATCGGCAAACCGTGGCAGTCCCAGCCGGGCACATAGTTCGCGTCCTTGCCCATCATCTGCTGCTGGCGGTTGATGACGTCCTTCAGGATCTTGTTGAGCGCATGGCCGATATGGATGTTGCCGTTGGCGTAGGGCGGGCCGTCATGCAGGATGAATTTCGGTCGGCCCTTCGATTGCCGCCGCAATTCCTGGAACAGCTTCATGTCCGCCCAGCTCTTCAGAATCGCCGGCTCCCGGTTCGGCAGGTCGCCGCGCATCGGGAAGTCGGTCTTGGGCAGGAAAACGGTATTCTTGTAGTCCACGTAACGATCCTTACGACTTACATCACGAATTGGCCGGATCCGAGCGGACCCGGGATGGGGCCCTGGTACTGGGCCAGAAACTGCCGCGCCCGGTCGCAATCCGCCACGATCTGCGCCTTCAGCTCGTCGAGGCCGGGGAATTTCAACTCGGGCCGCAGGAATTCCAGCAGCGCCACACGCAGGTGCCGACCATACAGGTCGCCCGAATAATCGAACAGGTAGACTTCGAACTGGACCTGGTCGCCGCCCACGGTCGGCCGATAGCCGAGGCTGGCCACCCCATCGATCCAGGTCGGATGGTCGCTTTCATCGACCGCCGCCCGCACGGCATAGATGCCGAGCTTGGGAAGCAGATAGTCGCCGAGGGTGATGTTGGCCGTCGGAAAGCCGAGCTTGCGCCCCAGCTTCTGGCCATGCTCGACCCGGCCGGCGATCTCCCATGCCCGGCCCAGGATGGCGGCCGCGTCCTGCGGCCGACCGGCCTGCAGATGCTCGCGCGCGAGGGTCGAGGAATGGACCGCGCCCTTGCCGTCGACCGCGGCGGAAACCGCATCGACGCCGAATTTCAGCGTCTGCCCCAGAGCCTTCAGCGTCTTCACGTCGCCGCTGCGCCCCTTGCCGAAGCAGAAATCCTCTCCCGTCACGATATGGGCGACGCCCAGCCCGTCATGCAGCACGGCCTGCGCGAATTCGGGCGCGGTCATGGAGGCCAGGTGCTGATCGAAGGCAAGGCAGCACACGAAATCGAGGCCCATGTCGCGATCTTGCCCCAGCGCCTGCAGCACCCGCATCTTGATTCGGAAGGGAGTGAGGCGGAACGGCGGCTGGTCAGGCCTGAAAAAGGCGCGCGGATGCGGCTCGAAGGTGAGGATCCCGATCGCGCTGTCATAGGCTTGGGCGAGTTCGAAGGCGCGCGCGATCACCGCCTGGTGGCCCAGATGCACGCCGTCGAAATTGCCGAGCGCGATGGCGGCGCCGCGGCATTCGGGGGTGACTTCGTTGGGATGGCGAAAAAGCCGCATCACTCGAAAACTATATCAGGCGTCCTTACGCTGCGGGACGCTTGGGTACCAGGATCTGCGCCTCGCCCTCGATCACCAGGGTATCGCCGACATGGGCGGTGGTGGCGAAGGTGCAGCGACCCTTGTCCCGGTCGAGGGTCGTGATGGTGACGCGGGCCCGCACGGTATCGCCGATGCGGACCGGCGCCTTGAATTTCAGGCTCTGGCTCAGATAGATGCTGCCCGGTCCCGGCAGCTTGGTGCCCAGCACGGCGGAGATGAAGCCGGCCGTCAGCATGCCATGGGCGATGCGGCCCTTGAATATGGTGGGCTTGGCGAATTCCTCGTCCAGGTGCACCGGGTTGGTGTCGCCCGTGATGCCGGCATAGAGCACGATATCCGCCTCGGTCACCGTCTTGGTGAAAATGGCGGTCATGCCCTCGGAGAGTTCGTCGACATATTTCCCGCGCAGTTCCTTGCTGCCCGCCATGGCCTGGACCTATTCTGTTGCAGTGCACAAACGGCGGGCACTATAGGGCGGCAGGGCGGACTGGGGCAAGGCGGCGAAAGGCCAAAATCGGCCAACGGAACGCAAGACGGGCCGTGCTGTGCATTTGCCGAGCCCTGCCACCAACTCATGACTTGGCTTTGGTCAAGCCATGCTTCAAGGGATGGAAGCCCCTCGGAAACCGTGTCGCATCATCGTACTCCGCGCCGCTGAAATCAGCTTCGTCGATGGCCGCGGCTGATAGATTCGCGCCCGTCAAATTCGTTCGCCCGAGCAGATTGTCTTTCATGAATCGCGTGCGACGCAGCCTGGCGCCGGAGAAGTCCGCCTGGGACAGATTGCAGCCGTGGAGCACACAGCCCTCGAGATCGGCCTCGGCGAAGCTGTTTCCCCCGGCGAATAGCCAATAGAGATCTGCGCGCTTGAGCGACGCGCCGATCAGCGTCGTGAAAACGATGACGCCTCCCTCGCAGATGACATCGTCCAGGATAGCCTCCCGCAAATCGGATTCATCCCAGCGTGGCCCGCCAAGCGCGAACGACCAGACAACGAGTCCGGACCGGTTGCGAATTTCAGTAACCGGCAGGCCTGATCGATATCTAAGTTGTCCCAATGCCATCGCTTCAACTTACTCTAACTTACTCTGATCGGGCAGATGTCCGGGCTGCAGCGGCGATCGTCGCAGACCCGGCAGGTGACGTCCGCCTCGCGGCCAGGTTCGACAGTCCGGTGCAGGATGGCGCTGACCGCGCCCTCCAGCGCCGCGCGCTGCGCCGCATCCAGCCCCGCCAGGAGGTCGTCGGTCACCTGGTTGCGGGCGGCGTGGAGCTGCTGGGCGGTGCGCTGGCCCGCCTTGCTCAGCGTCAGGCTCTGGGCGCGGGCGTCCTTGCGGGCGCGGTCCTTCTCGACCAGGCCGCGCTCCGCCAGCTTGTCGATGATCCGCACGGTCGCCGAATGGGTGAGGCCGATGCGCCCTGCCACCAGCTCGATCGAGGAACCGGGCTCGTTGTCGATCTGCACCAAGGCCGCCGCCGCCATGGGCGACAGGTCGAGGGCGGATTGCCACGCGCTTTCCACCCGGTCCTGGATCAGCAGCGCCAGCGCGCCCAGGATATTCGCGGTATGGCGACTTTCGCCGTGATCCGCCGCGCTATCGTGTTCCGCCATGTCCTGCTCTCCAGCCAAAAAATCACTTGACTTTATATGCAGACTGCATACATATAATAGTGCATAGATGATGGAAAGTAAATGGTTAATCCCTCGAAGGAGGCGACCATGCCCGACTTCACGATCATCGAAGCCCCCTCTCATCTCGGCCTCAAGCCCGGCGGCGTCGAGCATCTGCCCGACGCGCTGCTGGATGCCGGCCTTGCGCGGCGCCTCAACGCCCGTCGCCATGCGCGGCTGGCCGTGCCGCCCTATGACCCGCGGCGCGATCCCGAGACCGGGATCCTGAACCCTGCGCGCATCCGCGATTTCGCGGTGATGCTGGCGGACATCATCGGCCCGGTGGTGGCGCGCGGCTCGTTCCCGGTGGTGCTGGGCGGCGATTGCTCGATCCTGCTCGGCAATCTCCTGGCGCTGCGGCGCACCGGCCGGCGCCACGGTCTGCTGTTCCTCGATGGCCATGCGGACTTCTATCAGCCGGAGGCCTCGCCCACCGGCGAAGCAGCGGATATGGACCTGGCGCTCAGCACCGGGCGCGGTCCCGCCATCCTCACCGACATCGAAGGCATGCGGCCGCTGGTGCGCGACGAGGACGTGGCCGTGCTCGGTCAGCGCGATGCCGAGCAGGCGCACGAATATGGCAGCCAGCCGCTGCCGCCCACCATGTTCGTGCAGGATCTGCAGGAGTTGCGCCGGGTCGGGGCGGACGAAGCAGCACGCGCCGCGATCGAGCATCTGTGCCGGCCGGAGCTCGACGGCTTCTGGATCCACCTCGACGTCGACGTGCTGGACGATGCCATCATGCCGGCGGTCGGCTACCGGATGCCGGACGGCCTGTCATGGCAGGAGCTGGAGACCATCCTCAATGCCGCGATGCGTAGCGGCCGGGCGCGCGGCATCAACATCACGATTTTCGAGCCGACACGGGACAAGGACGGACATATCGCACGCGACCTGGTGAACACGCTGGCGCGCGGCCTGGTGCGCTCGCCGGATGCACGACTGGAATTGTGCGCGCAGAGGCAGAGGAGGATGGGATTGGGTTTCTCGGCGGCACGGTACGCCTGATTCCCGTTCGTCTCCACGTGCGCTACCTGACAAACACCCGCAGCTTGTCGCGGATCGCGGCTTCGAGTTTTCCATCCAGCTCGCGCATGGCGCTTTCCGTCATCTGGAACCACACCGCCTCGCGCTGATTCATCGTCATGTCTTCGGCGACGGTCTGGCTGCGGTTGGCGCTGGCGGTGACGACGCCGGTGGTCGCGAGCAGCGGATTGCCGACTTCCAGCTTCACCTCGATATGGAGGTCGTAGCGGTCGGACTGCTCGGTCTTGAACATCTGGGTCATGCCGGTCGAGCGCGGCAGGGCGGTCTCGGTCGCTGAGGCATCGAGGACGGTGTAGGTCGCCATGCCGCGTTCGCCCGCCGCCTGCAGCACATCGCGGCCCCAGGTGGCCGCCACATCCGCCGGCTTCTGCGGGAACAGATGATCGACATGGGGCGCGACGCCCGGCGCCTTGTAGCCCTGCACGATCTCGACCTGCGCCACGTCGAGGCGGATCGGCGGGCGGTCCTGGAAGGTCAGGGTCGCGAAGCTCTGCCGCATCGGCGGCGTGTCGCAGGCAGCGAGGACCGATGCGCCGGCCGCCAAAAGAAACGATCGTCGATGCATGCAACCACTCTCCCACCTGTCATCCCGGGCAGCCGCGACGCGGCGTGACCCGGGACCCATGCGATGCTTCAGCGACACGGAACGGGCGCATGGGTCCCGGCTCTCGCTGCGCTCGGCCGGGATGACAGTAAGAGAAGCGGAAAGAGCGCCGTCAAGCGCGCTCAGTTCCGGGCGGGGAGGAAATCTTCGACGGCGAAGTCGTAGCGGCTGTTGCAGAACTCGCAGGTGACGGTGAGCTTGCCGTCGACCTGCAGGTCCGCCAGCTCGTCCGGCGCCATTGCCTTCAGCACGGATTCCACCCGGCCGCGGGAGCAGCGGCATTTCGCCTCCACGCCCTGGGCCTTTTGCGCGCGCACGCCATCCTCGTGGAACAGGCGGTAGAGCACGTCGGTCGCCGGGATTTCGACATCCACCAGCTCGCGGTCGGTGCAGCTCGCCATCAGGATGAAGGCGCGGCGCCAGGCATCGTCGGCGATCTCCTCCGCCATCTCGGTCACGTTCTCCTGCGGCAGGCGCTGCAGCATGATGGCGCCGGCACGCCAGCCATCCTCGGCCTTGCTCGCGGCGATCTTGAAGCCGGCCTGCAACTGCTCCGACTGGCGGAAATAATGGTGTACGCAATCGCTCAGCGTCGCGCCGTCCATCTCGACGATGCCCTGGTAGCGGTCGGTGTGCTGGCCCTGATCGACGGTGAAGGCGAGATAGCCCTTGCCGTGCAGGCGCGGCAGCGAGGCCTGCTCGGCCGGGACCGCCGCGACCTTCTCGGCATCGAACTGGGCATAGCCGCGCATCGCGCCTTCGCTGGTCAGATCGACCACCATCAATTTGATCGGCCCGTCGCCCTTGGTCTGCAGGGTGAAGACGCCCTCGTATTTCAGCGCCGCGCCAAGCACGGCCGCCAGCACCATCATCTCCGCCAGCAGCCGCGCCACCGCATCGGGATAAGCGTGCTGCTGGATGATCCTGTCCACCACGTCGCTGAGGCGCACCAGGCGCCCGCGCACGCCGTGGCCTTCGATCGAGAATGGCTGAATGAAATCGCGTCTTTCGCCCGCCGGCAATCCTGTGCGCATGGTCTGAATGCTTAGTCCCGCAATCGAGTCTGTTGAAGCGCCCCCTCACCCTAGCCCTCTCCCTCGAGGGGAGAGGGGACTCTGAGTAAGCCCTTCTCCCCTGGAGGGAGAAGGGTTGGGATGAGGGGGGCACTCGGTCTTAGATAGTAACGCACCCGCCTCAAATCAAACCGAGGCACCACAGCAGAATGCCCTGCTGGGCGTGCAGGCGGTTTTCGGCTTCGTCCCACACTGCCGATTGCGGGCCGTCGATCACGCTGGCCGTCATCTCCTCGCCGCGATGGGCGGGCAGGCAGTGCATGAAAATGGCGCCGGGCTTGGCGGCGGACATCAGGCGGTCATCGACCTGGAAGGCGCGCAGGAGATTGTGGCGGTCGGTGGTATCCGCATCGCCCATGGAGACCCAGGTGTCGGTCACCACGCAATCCGCGCCTGCCACCGCCTCGGTCGGGTCGGTGACGATCCGCACCTTGGCGCCCTGCCCTTGCGCCCAATCCACCACGTCCTTGGGCGGCAGCAGCATCTCCGGGCAGGCGACGTTCAATTCGAACCCGAACATCGCGGCGGCATGGATCCACGAGGTCGCCATGTTGTTGCCGTCGCCCGACCAGGTGATGCGCTTGCCGCCGATCGGCCCGCGATGCTCCTCGAACGTCATGACGTCGGCCATCAGCTGGCAGGGATGGGTGCGGTCGGTGAGGCCGTTGATCACCGGCACGCCGGCGAACTCCGCCAGCTCCAGCAGCTTCTGCTCCCTGGTGGTGCGCACCATGATGCAATCGACATAGCGCGACAGCACGCGCGCGGTGTCCGCCACCGTCTCGCCGCGGCCGAGCTGCGAGGATTCGCGCTCCAGCACCACGGCGTCGCCACCGAGCCGCTTCATGCCCAGCTCGAACGACACACGGGTGCGGGTGGAGGGCTTCTCGAAGATCATCGCCAGCGCCTGGCCCTCGAGCGGCTTGGAGGTGGCGAAGGGATGCTTGCCGGACTTCAGAGCGCGCGACACGTCGATGATGGTGCGCAGGTCCTGCTTGCTGAGCTTGTCGAGGTCGAGGAAGTGCCTGTGGTTCGGTTTCAGCGATCTGGTGGCGTTTGGCATGTGTCCTTAAGGCGCTTTCGCCTCTTTTGCGGCCCGATCGAGCATGTCGAGGGCCTGGTCGATTTCCGAATCGGAGACGATCAAGGGTGGGAGAAGCCGCACGACATTGTCGCCGGCGCCCACCGTCAGCAGACCGCATCGTCGGAGGCGTTCGACCATCTCGGTATTCGAGCCAACGCATTTGAGGCCGAGCATGAAGCCCTTGCCCCGGAAATCCACGAACACGTCCTGGTGCTTGTCGACCAGCTGCGCGACCCTGCGCGCCAGCCGCTCGCCCTTCTTCACGACGCCAGGCAGGAAGCCCGGCTCGAGAATGACGTCCAGCACGGCATTGCCGACCGCCATGGCGAGCGGGTTGCCGCCGAAGGTGGTGCCATGGCTGCCATGGCCGAAGGCGGCCGCGACCTTGCCTGTCGCGAGGCACGCGCCCAGAGGGAAGCCGCCGCCGATGCCCTTGGCGGTCGCCACGATGTCGGGCGTGACGCCGGCCCATTCATGCGCGAACAGCTTGCCGGTGCGGCCCATGCCGGACTGCACCTCGTCGAAGAACAGGAGCAGGCCGAACTCGTCGCACACCGCGCGCAGGCCTTTCAGATACTCGATCGAGCCCGCGCGCATGCCGCCTTCGCCCTGCACCGGCTCCACCAGGATGGCGGCGGTCTCCGGCCCGATCTTGGTGCGCAGCTCGTTCAGATTGCCGAACGGCACGTGGTCGAAGCCTTCGACATAGGGCGCGTAGCCCTTGAGATACTTCTCGTTGCCCGCCGCGGCGAGGCCGGCCAGCGTGCGGCCGTGGAACGAGCCGTCGCAGGCGATCACGCGATAGCGCGCCGGATCGCCGAAATCGTCGTGATACTTGCGCACCAGCTTGAGGCCGCATTCGATCGCCTCGACGCCGGAATTGCCGAAGAACACCTGGCCGCCGGTGCTGCCGGCGAAGGACGCCGCGACGAGCCGTTCCGCCAGCTTCTCCTGCCCCGGGATGCGATAGAGGTTCGAGGTGTGCCAGATCTTGTGCGCCTGCTCCTCCAGCGCCTTGACCAGGTGCGGATGGCAATGGCCGAGCGCCGTGACCGCGATCCCGCTCGCGAAATCGAGGAACCGCCGCCCGTCCACCGCGATCAGCCACGCCCCTTCGCCGCGCTCGAACGCCAGCTCGGAGCGCGCATAGGTGTTCATGAGCGCTGAAGAGCCAGCGCCACCCAGCGGCGCGGCATCCGGCTTGGCGGCGGAATCGGCAGGAGCATTCATCGAAGGCACTCCTCAAAAGCAATTCAGCGGGCCAATGGCCCGCCGGGAACGAACTCGGAACGCAGGAAAGAGGGGGAGACTATTGGGGGAGCGTAACATGGCTGTCAAGGCACTGGGGCCGGTCCATAAGGGCCACAACCCAGGACCATGTGTCGATTGCGATGGAAGATTGATAGGTGCTATATATGCTCTCTCATTGCTTGTGATGCTTTGGGTTGTTGAACTTGGGGATTCTACAAGAATACGGCGTTGATGCTGTCTCGCATTACTCGCCGCTCCACTACCTGCCATTTATCGGGCGGTCTCAAGCCTTAAAATCGAAGCCCGCACTGGCTTCAGAAGGCTTTGGACACACGCATTTTCGATCAAAGTCTCGGGATCACGACGTAAAGCGCGGATTTCGCAATTTCGCCTTTCTAACGCTTGATGCCAGTCCTCGGATCGTGAAGGCAAAGCTTGCCGGTGGCTTTCCACATATCGCGTTATTGGTTCCCCCTGCCGCGATTGAGAACCAAGGGTTTGAGCTTTGTCGGTTTAACGTAGCAATGACGCGCAAGTTGTGTCGTAACGGAAAGACCGGTTGGCCAGAGTCGGATACTAACGGCCGTTATTTTGGAAGCCGCGAGATTCCCACGGCTCGTAGCCGCGCTGACGTTTCAGCGATGCTTCAACATCACCTGAACAACACAATGATTGAGGTGCTCGTTCGAAATGAGCTGCCATTGCCGCACGATACAAAGGTCGTCGCCTACCATCCGGCTGACTATGAGTTAGCGAGGCACGTTATTCAAGCCATCCAGAGTCCTTGGACAGCGGTGCTCGCTAAGCCACCAGGACCATACCCGCGAAAAAAAGTACACGCCGGCCGAGTTGAAGAGTTCATTCAGGCCTCCCTCGCCAATCCGAAATGGCGCGGGGACGGCCTTGAGTTTGACAAGGTGTAGCGGTGGCAAAAGTCGTCCTGCTCAGTGGCCACATAGGAAGCGGGAAGACTGAACTTGCACGAGAACTGCATCGTCGCTTTTCGTTCCAAGTGATCAAAACCAGCGAGCTGGTGCGAGAAGCTGCACGGCGCCGAAGACTCAGCAAGGACAGAAAGACGCTTCAAGATCTGGGCACTCGTCTCGACAACTCGACAGGCGGCGCTTGGGTCCTTGAAGGTTATCGCGCTCTGGCCAAGAAAAGCGCCAAAAATGATCGTATCGTAATCGACTGCGTGCGAGTACCTGAACAAATCAATCATTTCAGAGCTACACTCGGACACGATGTACTACACGTGCATTTGGACGCAAATATCGCGACGTTGCGGAAACGCTTTCGACACCGCCGCTCAGCTCATGACAAACACATCTCTTTTAGGGAAGCGATTTCTCATCCAACTGAATCGCGGATGCACGAGCTAAAGAAGGACGCTGACCTAGTTATAGACACCGTCAAAACGGACGGTCCTGATTGCTCAATCCTTATCGGGTCCAAGCTCGGTCTCTTCGCACCTCCCGACCGGCGGTGTGTGGACGTGATTGTGGGTGGTCAATATGGAAGCGAAGGGAAAGGACATGTCGCTGCATACTTAGCAAGGAGCTACGACGTTCTCGTGCGCGTCGGCGGTCCGAACGCCGGGCATTCCGTGAAAAGCCGCAGCGGGGTGCATGTCTATCATCATCTGCCTTCAGGTTGTAAAGATCATGTTCGCGCAGAAGTTCTGATTGGGCCGGGCGCCGTCATTCACGTCAGAAAATTACTTAGGGAAATTCGCGAATGCCGACTGAAGCCTGGACAGGTCTTCATCGATCCTCAGGCAATGACTATTGCCCCAAAGGACATTCGAGCAGAACGTGAACTGCAGCAGGAAATTGGATCGACTAAGCAGGGCGTGGGTTCCGCATCCTCTCGGAAGATTTTGCACCGAGGCAAACGCACCGTTCGCTTGGCGCGTCATTGCAGGTCTCTCAGAAAGTACCTGGGTCCCACACATGAAAGACTCGAGCGCGCGTATTCCGAAAGAAAGAGCATTCTTCTAGAAGGCACACAAGGAAGCGGTTTAAGCCTGCACCACGGCTCTTATCCGCATGTAACCTCAAGAGATACAAGTGTTGCCGGTTGTCTGGCTGAGGCTGGAATATCACCTAGCCGAGTACGACGGATTCTTGTGGTTGTCCGAACTTATCCCATACGGGTTGCGAGCCCTAAACATAAGGGGAAGACGTCTGGCGCGCTGAAGCGCGAAATTTCGTTCGATGAGGTTGCTCGACGATCTGGCTTAGATGCAACAAAACTCAAGCGCGCCGAAAAAACTTCAACGACGCGGCGCGACCGTCGCGTAGGTGATGACGAGGGCGCACAGGATCACCAGAAAGGTCCGTCCGCGATTGTCTTCCGTGAGCTCGGCGCTGCGCGCCAGGCTGCGGCGGGCCGGCAGGTTCTCGAGTACCA
>Ga0207428_10000051_pt1 | contig 176522 bp, 125 predicted proteins | sample RhiMethybrSRZTD1_FD_187600 | JGI IMG/M metagenome (GOLD analysis project Ga0207428, IMG submission 187600) | Populus rhizosphere microbial communities from Tennessee, USA - Rhizosphere MetaG P. TD hybrid SRZTD1 (SPAdes) (version 3) | ecosystem: Host-associated > Plants > Roots > Rhizosphere >...
GCGTTGAAGGGTGTGTCCGTGCGGGTCGCTACGGAACCGGCGATGTTCTGCCGCCCATAGGCACCCTCCCACACGATGCCGTTGAAGTCGACGATGGCGGCGGCCAGGCCGGGGATGCCGGCCTGGTCGCGCAAAGAATCAAGATAGGCGCCGAAGACCTCGTAAACGATCACCTGCGCCTGCACAGGCACGCAAGCGAAGAGCACCGCGGCGATCAGAGCAGCGAGGCAACGAACGCGCATTTACTCGTCGCGATTGTACCGGAACTTCCTCGGTTGTGAGAGCGCAATTTCGGCGGCAAGTTGAACCGCTGCATCGACATCAGGCCGCCCCACCTGAACGCGATTCTCCTGCGACAGCGCCACCGACAGGAGCGCCCACGCTGGCACTGTTTGCGTCTGCCGGGCACGCGAGGCCATGGCCCAGCGCCCCCGGCCGACCGGACGCTTCATGCTAGTTGCCCGCATACGTCGCTGCCTTGGTCTTGCGCTGGCGGCGTGTCTTCACCCAATAACCACCGACAAGCGCCATGGCGAGAATCACAACCCAAATAAACATGCCTGCCTCCTGGGGGGAGTAAGCCCCACTGATGAGCAAGGCTGAGGCCGAACCGCGTCTGGCGTATGGCTGCCTGTAAGTGGTTGATTTAACAGTGATTAGTCTGCATCACAACGGTTCGCCACGGGCCAATCGCCGCGAAGGACGGCAAATTCGGCCATCCACTTACGAATCCGTCGCATCCCGTGGTGTTAACTTACATACCCAGCGTCGTGCCTTCAGACCCGCTCCCTTCACCGACAGTCCTCGTCCTCGACGATGAGCCATTCGTCCGGCATGCGGCGCGGCGGTTTTTGAAAGGGTCGGGATATGAATGCGTCGAAGCGGAAACAGTCGAGATCGCGATGGAGGTCCTCCGCAAAACGCCGGTGATCGCGGCGATGCTCGACATGCGCCTGTCTGATGGCCGCACCGGCCTCGATGCGTTGACGAGCCTTCGCGCGCTTCCCGAATTCCGTGAGATTCCCGTGCTGATCGTCACCGGCAGCATCCTGTCTGACGCAGAGAAAGCAGCCATCGCGAAGCTGCGCGGGTTTGTGTTTTTCAAACCCGAGGGGTTTTCGACGATTGTGAATTTCCTCGATCACATGACCGGTCGTGATCAGAGCGGGTGATCGACGTGCAGCAAATCTCCGTTGAGGTCGCCCCTGGTCAACCCACGACTGCCCTGATCTATCAGGCGCACACGAAAACGCGGCCCATGGCAACGCTCATCCTCGCGCACGGTGCGGGCGCGCCGCAACTGCACCCCTTCATGGTGAGCTTCGCGCGCGCGCTCAGCGAACGCGGCCTCGACGTCGTGACGTTCAACTTTCTCTATGCCGAGCAGCGGCGCAAGGTTCCCGATCGCATGCCCCAGCTGATGTCCTGCTATCGTGCCGTCATCGACGCGGCCCGCGCGGAGCTTCCGAGCGCGCGGGAGCGTCTGTTCATCGGGGGCAAGTCAATGGGAGGACGCGCGGCGACGCACGTGGCGGCGGCGGACGCGGCGCTCGTGCTCGCCGGCCTCGTGCTGCTCGGCTATCCGCTGCATCCGCCAGGCCGCCCCGACCAGCTTCGCGATGCGCATCTGCCGGACGTCCGGCGGCCCATGCTGTTCGTCCAGGGCAGCCGCGACACGTTCGGTACGCCGTCGGAGTTGAAGCCGATCCTCGCGAGCCTCTCGCCGTTGCCGACGCTGCATCATGTTGAAGGCGGCGATCATTCGTTCAAGATTGCCGGACGCGATGCAAAGGCCAGGCAGCCGGCGGTCTATGCCGAGATTCAGGACATCGTCACCGATTGGATCCAGCACGCGGTCTAAGCCGTCTTAAGAGGCGATTGTGAGGTTCTTATGTCCCTTCGACCGGTAAAAGACGTACGGCAGTCGGTTCCCACGATGGAAGGCGCCGGGGTGGCGCTGCGGCGGGCGTTCGGATTCGGAAACACGAGCGAGTTCGACCCGTTCCTGCTTCTCGACGACTTCCGCAACGACAATCCGGACGCGTATCTCGCGGGGTTCCCGTGGCATCCGCACCGCGGCATCGAGACGATCACATACGTCCTGGCTGGCACCGTCGAGCATGGCGACAGCCTCGGCAACCGTGGACAGATGGGCGCGGGCGACGTGCAGTGGATGACGGCGGGCAGCGGCATCCTCCATCAGGAGATGCCGAAAGGCGACCCGCAGGGGCGCATGCACGGGTTTCAGCTCTGGTCGAATCTTCCGTCCTCGTTGAAGATGACGAAGCCGCGCTACCAGGACATCTCATCGGCGGACATCCCTGAGGTGACCGACGATGACGGGACGCGCGTGCGGGTCATCATCGGCGACTTCTGGGGCAAGGCCGGCCCGGTGGAAGGCGTCGCCGCCGATCCGCGATACCTGGACGTGTCTGTCCCGCCAGGAAAAACGAAACGGCTCGCCGTCGATCGCGCCAACAACGCATTCGCGTACGTCTTCGCGGGATCGGGTACGTTTCGCGACGCATCGGATCCGCAGGCAGTTGCGACGGAGACGGTCGGAGGTGCCGACGACGGGACATTCGATCTCGTGAGCAATCGATCGCTCGTGCTTTTCGATCGCGGCGACGAAGTCGTTGTTCACGCCGGCGACGAAGGCATCCGGTTCCTGCTCGTGTCCGGCAAGCCGCTCGAGGAGCCGGTGGCCTGGCGCGGGCCGATCGTGATGAACTCGAACTGGGAGTTGCAGCAGGCGTACGCAGAGCTGCGCGCGGGAACGTTCATCAAGTAGAACGTCGAAAGTAAAAAGTGGAAAGTGGAAAGTAGAAAGTAATACGGAGATCAGGAAGCTGAACGGCGCTTCCTGATCTCCGTATCGTTCTAAGGCACGAACGTAAAGCCGACGGCATTGACGAGACCCGAGCCGCCGCCCACCGCAGAGAACACACCGCTCGCCACGTTGTTGAACCCACCCGATACGGCGGACAGATCGCCCGTCGCCTGATTCAACTGGCCGGCGGAGACAACGCTGGCGTTCGCGCCCGCGACGTTGTCCGCTCCGCCGCTCACCGAAGCGAAGTCGCCGCTCGCTTCGTTGCGGAGCCCGGCTCCAGCCGCCGCGAACAGACCGCTGGCGGTGTTCATGAATCCGCCACTCACGCTCGCGCCGTCGTTGCCGAGCCGGCTCGAGCCGCCAACAATCAAGCCGACGCCGAAGTTATAACGATGATTAGGACCGACCACGACGTTGTGCGAACCGCCTCGCTCGGCCGGAAAGCTCGAATCGGACGGTTCGTTGTAGCCGATGACCAGGTTGCCGAGGCCGTTCTCCGTATACGAATTGCCCGAGGGGTGGCCGCTGCGGACATGCAGGTTCACCCCTGTGAAGATGACATGCGGCCCTGCCAGGTCGTTGAGAGTGCCAGTGTCCACCGTCACGTACGGCGCCAGGGCTGAGACCGGGGCCAGGGTGGCGTCAAACGCCGCCCGCTGTGCTGCCTCGGTGTCGATGTTCCCCTGCAGCAGAGTGTCAGCGGCAGCTCGGGCCGCGGCTTCGGCGCCGTCGGCGGCAGCTCGGGCTGCGGCTTCGGCGTTGTCAGCGGCAGCTCGGGCTGCAGCTTCGGCGCCGACAGCGGCGTCCAGGGCCGCCTGGCTGACCCCTCCACCTGACATCCCGTCGATGTTCCCCTGCAGGGTTGCATCGGCGGCCTTCCGCGCATCGGCCTCGGCCTTCAGCGCGGATTGCAGCTGCGTGATGGTCGCAAGCGCTTTATCCAGTTGTGCTTGCAGCGCATCGATTCGCGCTGGGATCCCCTGCGCCTGCGCTTGGGACGAAACGCCACTGAGCAAAACAAGGCAGACCACCACCAGTCCGATCGCGCTTTCGCGTATCCGATACATACACTACTCCTAGCTTCTGGCTAGGTGCCTTAGGGGGGTAACCCCAATGTAGCAGAAGTTTGCAAAAGCGCAAAAAACCCTGCAAATAACGGAAATGTAATCTAGGGTCGCCAGGTTACGGCGCGCGTCTGGTCGCAGGTGGCGGGTAGATGGGCGTCCTTCGGTGGGATGTTACCCATATAGCACCCTGGGATCAGGTAGAAGATGGTCGGCGGCATGGCGGCCGGCGGCGGGAAGGCCTTCAGAGCGGCTCGATACGTGACCGGGTGGTTGGCGGAGATCATGAGCTCGACTGTCACAGGTTCGTGACGGTCTGCGTTGATGTCGATGTGATGGGGTCCAGCCTCGAGCAGCCCGCCGTCCCGCCCGGAGCTGAAATCTTCAGGGACGCCGACGTAGTAGCCGTCCACGAAAATCCGGGCCGTGGCGGGTGCAATATCGAGAATCAGCCGGCCCATCGCCGGTCGCTCCACGGGCCTCGGCGGAGGCTCCGGTTGTGGCGGGAGAGCCACAACGGGCTCGGGCACATAGAACATCATCATCGGCCAGCCGTAGTAAGGGGCGGCACTCCGGTACTGCGCGCGCTCCGGCCGTCTGGGCCAGGGGCGAAGCCCGTGTTCGGGCAGCTGGAGTCCCTGCTGCGGCAGCCGCAGCCCTTGTTGCGGCAGCGGAAACCCTTGCTGCGGGAGCACCGGTCGCGGGAGCAGCGAGCCCCGCGGCGCGATCGTGAAATACGGCGGCGGGTCTGGCCGAACGGGAATGCGCGGAACGGCATGACCGGCAGGCGACTGGCCGTACACCGCAAGCGGCAACGCGTTGAGGATTACGAGCGCGAGGACACTTGGCCGCATCATTCGACCTTCATCCCCCGCTCTTCCATCAATCGCCGCAGCAGCGCAGCGGTTTGCGGCTGAGCGAGCACCGCATCCTCGAACACGGCGCCTTCAGCGATCCGCCAGGGCGTCAAGCCTCTCTTGTTCTTCACGTCGAGTTTCGCGCCCGCGGCGACGAGCATCTCCACCGCGGCATTCGACCCCCACACGGCCACGCCGTGCAGCGCGGTGTTGCCGTCCTCGTCTATCGTGGTCGCATCGGCACCGCGCTCGAGACAGAATTTGATCGCCGCGGCTGCCTCATCTGGCGTGCCGGGACTCTCGCCTGGTTTTTCGATGACGAGTCCCGATGCGGCCAGCAACGGTGTATCACCCGTCCTGTTGGCGCGCAGTGGATCGGCGCCGTGCTCCACGAGCAAGCGCATGTACGGAAGATCGAGCGTTTGCGCCGCCACCCAGAACGGCGTGGCGCCTTCCTCGGTCAGCCGCTTGCGTCCCACGCTGGTGACGTCTGGGTTTTTCGTCGCCGCGACGTTTGGATCGGCGCCGCGCGCGATCAATTTCCTGGCGAGCGTCAGGCCGTCGAGCGCCTCACGGGGAACGAGACCGGGGTTGTTGACGCCGGTGTTCGGCCTGCGCGTGTAGGCGATCTGGTGCAGGGGCGTCCAACCCTGCTCTTTCGCATTCGGATCGGCTCCCTGCTCGAGCAGGAATTCCGCGAGCTCGAAATGGGTGCTCGCGATGGCGATGACAAGGACGCCGGTCCCGTCGCCTGTGGTGTCGCGAACGGTGGCGCCCGATCTCAACAACGCCTTGACGGCCTCGAGCCCTCCCGCGCGCACGGCGAAGTGCAGCGCCTGGAATCCCGACTGCTTCGTCACATCAGAGTTGCGCTCGGCACGGCGGCCGAAGCCGCCGGTCTGAAAGAGCGGCACGGTGTGGTACTTCGTGCGTGCCTGCACGTCGGCTCCCGCTTCGACGAGCGCCTCGATCGCCTCCGCGTTGTTGCCGGCGGCCGCCCACATCAGCGCGGTCTGCCCCTTCCAGGACTCGCTCGCGTCTACGCGTGCGCCGCGCGTCAGCAACGCGCGAACCACTGCTGCGTTTCCGGTTCGGGCGGCCGTCATCAACACGGTATCGCCTTCAGGCATCGCAGTGTTGGGATCGGCGCCGGCATTCAACAGGCGCTCCACCATTGCCGCGCTGCCGTTGACGCACGCCAGGTACAAGGGGGTCGCGCCGTAGCGGTTCGCCGCCCGCACGTTCGCGCCTGATTGAATCAGCAGGTTGGCGGCCGCGAGATTATCGCGGTGAGCGGCCCAGTGAAGTGCCGTCGTGCCGTCGCTTTCAGCCGCGTTCGGATCTGCGCGCTTCGCGAGCAGCGCGCGAACGGTCTGGACGTTTCCGTCCTTCACCGCTTCGACTACCGGCGGCGCGGTCGCGCCCATGCAAAGCACCGACACGGCCAGAACGACGAGCAAGCTCGACACTGGACTTTGGACTTTAGACTTTCGGCTTTGCACTTTCTACTTTCTACTTTCCACTTTCCACTTTCTACGACCTACATCCCCGTCAGCGTGTCGAGGTTCACCTTGCCGGTGCTGTCGCCGAGCTTCTCCACCGTCACGCCTGCCTTGTCGAGCAGGCTCACCAGCAGATTGGTCATCGGCACCTGGTCAGACGAGGGGAACGCCAGATGACGCCCGCCCTGCAGACGGCCCGAACCTCCACCCGCCACGACGAGCGGCAAATTGACGTGGAGATGGACGTTCGGATTACTCATCGCGCCGCCGTAGAGCAGAATCGTGTGGTCGAGCAGATTGCCATCCCCGTCGGGCGTGGAGCGCAGCTTCTCCAGGAAGTAGGCGAACAGCTCGACCTGGTAGGTGTTGAGCTTCGAGAACTTCTCGATCTGCTCTGGCCGGTCGCCGTGGTGCGACAAGCCGTGGTGCGGCTCGGAGATGCCGATTTCCGGGTACGCGCGGCTGTTCAATTCGCGCCCGTACATCAGCGAGAAGACGCGCGTCAGGTCTCCTTGATACGCGAGCCACTGGAGATCGTAGAGCAGCTTGAGATGGTCGTCGAAGCGCGCCGGGATGCCAATCGGCCGATCGGGCACAGACAGCGTCGAATTGTTGTTTTGATCTTCCGCCGTCTGAATCCGCCGCTCGACTTCCCGCACGGCATCGAAGTACTCGGTCACGCGCGCCCGATCGCCTGCGCCCAGCGAGTTCTGCAGGCGCGTGAGGTCGGCGTTGACGCGATCGAGGAGGCTGCGCCGCTTCTTCATGCGGTCGACACGTTCCTCTTTCGTGCCGCCCTCGCCGAACAAGCGATCGAACACTACGCTCGGGTTGTTCTCGACGGGCAGCGGGGTCGTCGGCGACTGCCACGACACGGTGTTCATGTAGGCGCAGCTGTACCCCGCTTCGCACTGGCCGCCGAGGACGAGATCGATTTCAGACGCGATCAATTCCATCGACGGGAGCACCGTGTTCTTGCCGAGATGCGCCGCGGCGATCTGGTCCGCAGTCGTCGTCAGCCTGATGTCTGCGCCTTCGGTTTTCTTCGGGTGCACGCCGGCGAGCCACGTCGCACACGCGCGCGTATGCTCGCCATTGCCGTCGCCGAGCGATTCCCCTTGTTTCTGCGCGAGGCCGCTGACGATCGTCAGGTGATCGCGATACGGCGCCAGCGGCGCCAGAATCGGCGAGAACTCGAATTGCCTGCCCGAGCCTTTGGGCGTCCAGAAATTGAGGGCGTCGTTCATGGCGACGCCGTTCGGCACGTAGACGAATCCCATGCGTGTCACGGGCGCAGCGGCGCTCTTCAGCGTCGCCGAAAATGCCGGCACCATCGCATCGAGCAGCGGAAGCGCGAAGGTCGCGCCCATGCCCCTCAGGAACGTCCGCCGTGGTAAGGCCATCTTGGTGACGATCATGACTGCCGCCTCCGCATCAGGAAAGGACGACTGTTGACAATTCCCAGAATCAACGCAGACGCGCGGTAGTTGTTCCTCGCGGTGTCGCGCGCGATTTTCCGCACGGCCGCCATGTCGTAGTACTCGAGGCCGCGGCCGAGCGCATAGGTCAGCATCTTGTCCGACAGCATCCTGACGAAGCGATCGGGATCGCTCAAGAGTACCTTTCGAAGGCCCTCTGGCCCCTCAAATGTGGAGCCGTCCGGCAGCACGGCCGACGCGTCAATCGGGATGAGCGCTTCGTCGACGTCACGCCAGCGCCCCACCATATCGAAATTCTCGAGCGACAGCCCCAGCGGATCCATCGTCGCGTGACAGCTCGCGCAGACGGGATTGGCCCGGTGCTGCGCGATGCGGGAGCGCATCGACTTCGCTTCTTCTCCCGGGTTGGGCTTCTCCTCGAGCGCGGGCACATTCGGTGGCTGAGGAGGCAGAGGCGCGCCGAGCAGGTTCTCGAGCACCCATTTCCCCCGAACGACGGGCGACGTGCGATGCGGGTACGACGTGACAGCCAGGACGCTGCCCTGGCCGAGCAACCCGCGGCGCCTGGTGTCGGTTTGCTCGACACGACGGAAATGGGTGCCGCGGATATGCGGAATCCCGTAGTGCTTCGCGAGCCGCTCATTGACGAACGTGTGCGTGGCGGTCAACAACTCGAGCACGCTGCGATCCTCGAGCAGGATGCTGCCCGCAAATAACTCGGTTTCGCGGCGGAACCCCTGCCGCAGATCCTCGTCGAAGTCGCTCTCGCGCTGGGGATCTGGGAGCACGGTCGGCAGATTCCTGAGAAACAGCCACTGCCCGACGAAGTTCGTCACCAGAGCGTGTGCCCGCGGGTCCGCCAGCATGCGGCGCACCTGCTGCTCGAGCACCGCTGGCGTTTTCAGCTTCCCGGCGATCGCCGCATCGAGAAGCGGCACATCGGGAATGCTGCTCCACAGAAAGAACGACAACCGCGACGCGAGCTCGAGATCGCTGATCCGATAAGGCGCATCCGTTGCACCCGCTGCACCCGGCTCGCGCTCGACACGGTAGAGAAACTCCGGGCTGACCAGCAACCCTTCGACGGCGCGCTCGATCCCAAGCTCGAAGTCGCGTTCGTCGCGCCCTTCCTTATAGGACGCGAGCAGGGTTTCGAGATCCGCGTCAGTCACGGGACGCCGGAACGCGCGACGCGCGAGCCCTGAGAGGATCTTTCGGGCGCACGCGCTCTCGTCGGCCGCCTTCAATGGACGACAGGCGAAGATGCGCTGACGGCTCGGCGTGGTGCCCGCGCCGATGGATTCGTGCGGTCCGCTGATCTCGACGCTGCGAAGATATGCGCCCTTCTGCGTCGTGTAGTAGCCGTTGGGTCCGCCTGGAACGGGCTTCTCGAACGGCTCGAGCAGATTCTCGAGGAGAGCCGGTGTCCGGTTCAGAAATGTGAGGGCGACGTCGCGCGGTCCAGCCTTCGCCGGAAATCGTACCTGCCATTCGGCATCGAGACCTCGCCGGTTCGCGCCGCTGTATCCTCGGCCCTCGGTGTGCGCCGCGGGCGGGAGCTCGAACACGTGCATCGGCGTGCCGTCGACGCTCAGCTCGAGGCGCTGCGCCTGGTCGAACACCGGAACCTCGTCGAAACTCGCGCCGGCGTAGCGCGTCAGCTGGACGCGAATGCTGTACTCGCCATCGCGCGGAAACGTGTATCGCACGACCGTGCCGCCGCGCGTGCCAAATGGCATCCCCTCGAGCCTGTCGTTCTGCTGCAGCTCGGGCGGCACCATGAACGTGTCGGTGGTGGCGGCGCGCGGCGATGCGCCGACGGCCACCGAGCCAATCTTCTGCGCCGCGGCCAGATAGCGCTCCATCAGCGTTGGAGACATCCTCTGCACGCCCGCGATGTTGTCGAACCCGTAGCTCACATCATCGGCCGGCAGCATCGCACTGACATCGATGTCCAGGGAGAGGAGATCGCGGACCGCGTTTCGGTACTCGGCGCGGTTCAAACGATGCAGGGCTTCGGTGCGTCCCGGATCGGGCTTCTCCTCAGCCGCGCGATCGAGCGAGGCCTCGAGGTACGTGACGAGATCCCTCGCGGCTGTGCGATCGGGCCGTGGGCGGCCCGGAGGCGGCATCAGGTCGCCGCGAAGTTTTTGGACGACGCTCTCCCACACCCGAGGATGCTCGGCAACAGCAGCGACGCTCATCGCGTCGAGGGAGAGTCCACCGGTCTTTGTGCGATCGTTGTGGCAGGTCACGCAGTACCGCGTGACGAGCGCCTGCCGAGACCCCGCGGTGGCAGGATCCGGTCCCTGTTGCGAGCGGACAGACCCAGGAAACGTCGCCAACGCAACCCCGACCAGCACCGGGAAAAGGCGCATTCGGATCATTTATACCGGTGTACCGATCGTACAGAGCAGCGGCAGGCCAGTCAACGCAAACCCGGCGATTCACAGTACAATCGGCGCGCACATGCGCCCCATTCTGCTGATCGAGGACGACCAGAGCGACGCGATACTGGTCCGCGACACGCTCGAGCAGGTGAATCTGGTTAACGACATCGACGTCGCCACCAACGTCGAGGCCGCGCGGACGTACGTGAAGCGTAAGATGCCGGCGCTGATCATTTCCGACATCCATCTGCCCGGCGAGTCCGGCCTCGACTTCCTGCATTGGCTGCGCGACCAGCCGGCTCCACTCGGCAGCGTTCCCGTCATCATGATGAGCGTGTCGACCGACGAGGTGCACCACATGCGCGCCTCGGCGCTCCGCGCGCTCATCTTCATGACCAAACCGATCAAGCGCGAAGTACTGCTCGATCAACTCCGCGGGCTCGGCCTGCTCGTGACGCACATCCCCCAGGGGGAGCAAGCGGGGTTCATGATCGAGTACCGCACCCACTGACAACCCATCGTGACCCCCGCAAATTATTTGTTCATAATCGTACATTTCCGACTATACTTAATTAATTAGTTGATGAACACACGCATCCATCTGATCAATCCGTCCCACGTGTCTTTTGGCGTGGCCGTCATAACGCCCCGCTGGCTCTATGTTTTAGCGGCAGCGACTCCGTCCGAATACGGCGATCCGCACATCACCGACGAGACCTTGGAGCAACTCGACCCGTCGGGCATCGCGCCCGGCGATGTGGTCGGCATCGGAATACACACGGGCAACGCCCTGCGCGGCTACGAGGTGGGCAAGATCGCCCGCGACCGCGGTGCGTTCGTCGTCTACGGCGGCATTCACGCCACGCTCTACCCGGACGAAGCGCTCCGCCTCGGACACGGCCACGCCGTCGTCAAGGGTGACGGCGACATCGCATGGGGCAAGGCGATCAAAGGCTGCCTCGACGGCGAGATCGACGTTGTCCATGAAGGAGGAAAAATCGACGCCAGTCACTTCCTCCGCGCTCGATGGGATCTGTTGCCGCCCGATCGGTACATGTGGGCGTCCGTGCAGACCGTGCGAGGCTGCCCGAAACATTGCTCGTTCTGTTCGGTGTGGAAGACCGATGGCCAGGAACCGCGCCAACGCGGCGTCGATGCCGTGATGCAGGAAGTGGTCGACTTGCGGCGCCTGGGGTTCAGGTTCATCGCGCTGGCCGACGACAACTTCTACCCGGTCACGCTGGAAGATCTCCAGCTGGCGGCGCGGCGCGCGGATCAGGGACGTCTGAACGAACTGAAAGCGCTGCGCGCCGAACGGTTCGAGCTGATGGAGAGGCTCGCGAAGCTCCCCAGCGACATGAACTTCTTCACGCAGATCACCATGGAAGCCGCGGAGGATCCAGAGTTCCTGGGCGCGATGCGCAAAGCCCGCATCAAGGGCGCACTCGTCGGCGTCGAGTCAGTGACCGCCGAAGGGTTGAAGGATGTGTACAAGGGCTTCAACCTCTACGGCGAAGAGCTCGTCCAGCGGCTGCGGCAGTTCAAGAACCACGGCATCCACGTTCTGGGATCATTTATTTTCGGCCTTCCGAGCGATCGGGCTGAAACGTTCAACGCGACCGCGGCTCTCGCGCTGAAGGCGGACGTGACGTTCGCACAGTTCGTCATGCTGACGCCTTTCCCCGGCACCGTCGATTTTGCAAAGTGGGAGTTGGGCGAAGCGAAGAAGAAGGACGCGGAAGCAGTCGACGGCATACCCATCACCCGCCACTGGCTGATTCCGCAGGCGCGCCGGCCGAAGGTCTACACACCGCATCCCACTCTTTCTGCCGACGAAATCCGGGAACGGACCCAGGGCGTATGGGACCAGTTCTATAGTCTCCCGCACGTCTGGCGCCGCTCGCGCGCGGTGAAATCGCTCAAGAACCGGATCGGCTTCGTGCTGTGCTCGAAACTCTACCGTCAGATGTACGCCAATACAGGCATCGCCACCGACAGCGCCCGCCACGCCAAGTCAGAGCGGATGGCCAGGCTGCTGGCCAAACCCTGCCGCAGATTGTTCATCGGGAAACCGATGCCGGACTTGCAAGTTCCCGCATAGAATCTTCCGCGTTCGGGACACCTGATTTCGTCGTTTTCTGCAGGACGGCGCAAAAAAAATCGGAGAAAGTCTCAAGCGCTGATGCACGGTTCAGTACCGTACACCACCTTCTTCCGTTGACCATGTTCCGCGAGGGCAGTACTCTGACGCGTCTGTTTTCTGCAGAAGGAGTCATCCATGCCTACCCGGACACTTTCATTCGTGTCGCTTGTGTTGGCGGTGTTCCTTTCCGCTTCGGCAGGTCCGTTCGCCGGAACCGCGCCGGTTGCGCCCACGCTGACGACATTGCAGCCTGGCGGTTTCCGGACGATCAACCAGACGCTCGACGTCAACGTCGTCTTCATCGGATACGAGCTCGGCGCCGGACCACGTAACATCAACACCGCGCAGTTCAGCGACGTGCTGCCGGACACATATCGGCCGGTACACCGCGCTCAGTCGTTCTATAAGGGCGCGCCCGAGTACATGGGCCTGTCGTTCCAGTTCGACTACAACATGGTGCTGACGGACTCCACCTATGAGGACGCGTTTTTCGGATATCTGACGAGCATCGCCGAGGCGCGCCCGATTACGATCTATCAGGATCTCTATAACCACGAGGGGCCGAGGGCGCTGGACATCACGAATAACCACTGGATTGACGCACCCAGCGTCGAGCAGTGGCTCGCGGCAAACCCGCCGCCTGGCGTCGATACGTCGAAGTACACAATCTTCTTCATCAACTGGTTCGACCGCGCGGACTTCATCTATCACGTGTACGCCAAGACAGACGAGCCCGATCCCGACACCGACGTGAATTTTGGACTGCGCCACTCGCGCAAGATGATCGCGTGGGGCGGCACCGCGAGCAACGACGCAGAGGGCGGGCCCGCCACGACCTCGCGCGTGTGGTTCTATGACCTTTCGGCGGGCCCGGAAGTCTGGACCGACAACTGGGACATCACTTCCACGAATATCGACGGCGGCGCACCGGACTATCGCATCCCGCCGGTCTGGGAGTACGGGAACAGCAACGCGGGCCTGTACCGCGCGTTCGACAACCTGTCGCGCGATCTCGGCCTCGTCACCCGTTATGTCGCCATCAACCTGCTCTTCACGACGTCGCCGCTTTACAAGCCGATGATTTCGCCGCCGTCAGTCCCGGGCGCGCTCAACGTCGACTTCAACGTGTATCAGGCCAATCCCGCGCTCGATGGATTGACGCTGCTCGACACCGCGTATTTCAAGGCCAAGCTGAATCCGCTGCAGCCGTCGAATCAGTTCACGACCGACCTGACCAGCCAGCCCTTCGCGAGCCGCCCCGCGGCCGTCTACCAGTGCTTCATCGCCGATGTCTCCTGTTTCGGCAGGAAGCTGTTCGGGATCGCGTTCGCCGATTTGTTCCTGTATCACAACGATCACTTGACGCAGTTCATCGAGGGCGACGACGACTACGAGGTGCCGGTGTTTCTGTTCAACGGCACGGACACACTGAACGCCGGCGGCCTGCTCGGTTTTGCCGACGACAACTGGCGCGACGGGACGCAGAGCTACGTGTTCGGGTTCGTGGCGCCATTTCTCCGGGTGGCGGGATACGGCTTTACGACGACGAGCATTCACGAAGTGGGACATCATCTCGCCATGTCGCACCCGCACGACGGATTCGATTCGGAGACCGGGGTCGACTACGGTGGAAGCGGCGCGTTCTACTTCGCGAACTCTGGCGATGAATCAAACTCGATTATGAGCTACATCGACTTGAACGCCGACTTCGGCCAGTTCGATCGCGACAACATGGCGAGGTATCTCACGGCCGGCTACATCAACCAGGCCAACACGATTCTCGCGAGGATCTATGCGAGCCCGCGCGCCGGCAACGCCGCAGCCGCGCTGACCGCGGCCGATGCGCACGCGGCGGCGGCGCTGGCCGCGTACGGCACGATGAGCTATGGAACTGCCGCCGCAAGGTCGAAGCAGGCGTTCGGCATGGTGATGTTGGCGGCGGCTCAGGCGGGCGTTCAGGTCGAGCCGCAGAGCTACACGGCCGACTACAAGGCAAAGGGCCGCAGCCCGAAGTTCGTCGATACGGTGAATTACAAGCGGCTCGCGCAGTAAGGGCCTGTCGGGCCGAAGCTGAACGGCGAAGGCGGACGAATCAGTTCCCGCCCAGGCGCGGCCCCGAGATCAAGTACGGCGAGTCCCGCAGCTCGTGGCTGAGGCGCGCGTGCCTTCTCCGCCACGGCTCGAAATGTCTCCCGATGGTGTCGAGCAGTTTCGCTTTCGAAGCGGACTGCTCGGCGGCAGCGGCGCGGCGGAAGAACGCAGCGCCGAGCTCGGCGTACCAATGAATGTTGTGCCGCCGGCGCATCTGATCCTCGAAAAACCCCGCGAGCAGCAGGCACTGCGCGCCTGCGGTTTCCATCACCGCCGGATCCGTCAGGATGTTCATATCTGCCACGAAGTGGTCGAACACCGCCGTGAGATCTGGCGGAGCGGCTATGGGCGAATCGCGGTCGATTGATATCTGCGCGTAGTGCGCGAGCACACTGGCGTTGTAGAGGAGCTCCTGTTGATCGACAGTGGGCTCCGACACGTCTTTCAGATTCATGACGAAGAACTCCAGCGTGCGCCGATGATCGCTTGCGAGGAGCTCGCCCAGTGGATCCATGCAATCCCCCTTGTACCGGTATCGGCTGAATTCCGAGCCTGCTTCAGCCGACCGTCCTCATTTCAGCTCACTGCAGAGCCGTTTTGCAAAAAACACGCCTAACTGTACTGGCATATCCCGTGCACAATGGCCGGAACGTGCGCCCAAACCTGTGGATCGCTGTCCTCCTTGTGGGCCTCGCCCTGCCTGCGGCCGCACAGCAAACCGGCAGCATCACCGGCACCATCGTCGACGCGCGCGACGGCACGCCGCTCGAGAAAGTGTCGGTGCGCGTGCAGGACACCAAACTCGCGGTTCTCACCACGAGCGATGGGCGGTTCCGGCTGGATGACGTTCCCGCCGGACGCCGCGAGCTGTTCGTCTCGTCGGTCGACTTCATCCTCGTGCGCCGCGTCATCGACGTCATCGCGGGCGCCACGCTCGACATGACGATCCCGATCGCCGCCGGAACCGGGACCTATTCCGAAACCGTCACCGTGAGCGGCGCGGCAGACGAAAGCCCGGCGGCCGCGCAGCAGGTTCTTCGCAGCAACGAGCTTCAACAGCTGCGCGGGGTCATCACCAACGACCCGATGCGCGCGATTCACGTGCTCCCCGGTGTAGCCACTGGGGACGACCTGCGCAGCGAGTTCAGCGTGCGGGGACTTCCCGTCAGGAACATGAACTTCACCTTCGAAGGCGTGGCGACTCCCCTGCTGGTTCACACCGTCCAGGGCGTGCAGGACGGCGGCTCTATCGCGATGGTCAATGGCGACGTGCTGAACGAGATTGCGCTGTCGGCGGGCTCTTATGCCCAACGCTACGGCAACCACACTGGCGCCGAGCTGAATTTCCTGATGCGCGAGGGATCCCGCGATCGCGTGCGCGGGCAATTCAGGCCGAGCGTCACAGATACCTCGATTGTGCTGGAAGGCCCGATGGGCTCGGCGAAACGCGGGTCGTGGCTGATTTCAGCGAGAAAGAGCTACCTGGGCGCCGTCATCAGACGGATCGACCCGGAGAACACGTTTGCGTTTGGGTTCCACGATGCGCAGGTCAAGATCGTCCGGGATGTGACGCCGGCGCACCAGGTGCAGCTCGCGTTCACCATCGGCCGATCCCGCCTGGATCAGGATCCCGCATTCGTCGAGATCGACGAAGTGAAGGACGGCGTCAACGACGTCGCCGTGGCCGTCATCACCTGGCGCTACCTCGTCACGCCGAAGTTCATCCTCACGCAGCGGATCTCGGCGGCCGGCAATGCGTCGCGGAACGTCAACCGGGACGGCGTCGAGCTGCACCACGGGCGACGCAGCGACCTGATGTATCGTGCGGACTGGGCCTACTCGAAATCGCCGCAACTGACATTTGAGGGCGGAGGCGACGTTCGCCGGGCGAAGGAATCCCGCTTCGATCAGGGATTCCTGCTCAGCCCCGAGTTTACGCTGCGCGAAAACTTCAACGCGTCGGCGTTCGCCGCATCGTCTTACGCACTCGCGCGCATCGCCAAAGGCCGGGCCACCTTCGCGCCAGGAGTACGCGTCGACCATTCGACGCTGAGTGGGCATACATCAGCGTCGCCCTGGATCGAGACGCGGTGGCCGTTGGGCGCTTCGCTGGTGGCTCGCGCGGGCGGCGGCATTTATCGGCAGGAGCCCGAATTCGTCGAGGTGAAAGGGCTTCGCGGCTCACATCTCGACGCGATGCGTTCGTACCACATCGACATCGGCATCGAGGGCCCGCTTGGGCGCTCGATGACGTGGCAGTTGTCTGGCTACAACCGTGAGGACCGCGCCTATCCCTGGCTGCCGGATGCGGACTTTCGCGTCGAGAACGGCCGCCTGGTGCTGCCGTCGTTCACTACGCGATATGAGAACGCGCTCGACGGGCATTCTCGCGGTGTAGAGCTCGCCCTGAAGCGGCGGAGCCCAAACGGGCTCTCGGGCTGGGTCGCGTACAACCTGGCTTTCACCGAATACCACGACAGAAGCAGCGGCGAGGCCTTTGACGCCGATTACGACCAGCGGCACACGCTGAACATGTACGGGGTCTACCGCCTCAGCGATCGCACGAGCTTCAGCGCGCGCTTTCGTGCCGGCAGCAATTTTCCCGTGCCTGGCTACTACGAAGCGCGGACCGCGCCCGGCGGCTTTGAGCTGTACTACCTCAGCAGCACGCGCAACGACTTGCGCGTGCCTGTTTACAGCCGGCTCGATATCCGCGCGAACCGCACGTTCTCATGGGGCGCCACACGGCTGACAATCTTCGCCGAAGGATTGAATCTGTACGCGCGCACGAATGTGCGCGCCAGCAGTCCTGGCATCAACGGCATCACACACCAGGTGTTCGGGCTGTTCGATTCGATGTTCCCGTTTATTCCGTCCGCAGGGTTGTCTTTCGAGTTCTAGGGCGCGCCTCGGTAAGCCGCGTCCGAAACCGGTTCGCCCCACTTTGTCGCCCCGCCGAAGCCTATGCTCACTTGCGTCAACGCCGCGTCCGGCGCCGCACCATGCCAATGAACGACTCCGGGGCCGACGTACACACTGTCTCCAGCCGCGAGCCGCTGAATGGGCTTCCCCTGGATTTGGTGTAGACCCGCACCTTTCTCGTTGAGAATCAGCTGCCCGTTCGGATGCGCGTGCCAATTGGAGCGCGCGCCCGCTTCGAACAAGCGGCGTCCACTGGAGATGTTGGTCGCATCAAGCGCGTCCGTCTTGCCGACAAAATTCGACGTCTGTTGCGCATATGTGATCCACGAAGCCGCGACGCTCAGAACCAGCACACACCATGCAACCACTCGCATCATCCCCTCCTATCCCTCACCCCTATCCGATTCCTTCGCGAGCGCCATCTTGCCGGCCGCTAGCGTGCGCAGGATCGCTTCGGGATCGTAAACCGACCCGCCCCACGTCCCTCCGCTGACATCCTGCAACGCCGCCCAAATACGCGTGTCGTCCGGCAGCGACGGATCGGCCGCGAGATCGGGCCGCGGCTGTCGTGTGCTCAGGATGCGCGAGCCTTCTTCGATGGTGGCGGCGACGGCGTTTTCGCCGATGACGTTGACCGTGCCTTCGAGGGTCGTGCGGTCGACGACGATCTCGATCACGTCGCCGTCACGCAGTCTCCCTACAGGTCCGCCGGCAAGCGCTTCGGGGGAAATATGCCCCACGCACGCACCGGTCGACACGCCGCTGAACCGCGCGTCGGTGATGACCGCGACATGCTTGCCGAACGGCAGGTGCCGCAGCGCGCTTGTAATCTGATACGTCTCCTCCATACCGGCGCCCATCGGGCCCCGGCCGATCAGCACGAGCACATCGCCAGGCGAAATCTGGTGGGCCTTGATAGCCGCCATGGCGGCCCGCTCCGACAGAAACACTTTCGCGGGGCCGGTCAATCGATACACTCCATCGGCGCCCACGACAGAAGGGTCGATAGCTGTGCTCTTGATGACGGACCCTTCGGGCGCGATGTTGCCGTGGGGAAAACACACCGTCGACGTCAGCCCGCGCGTCCTCGCCAGTTCCGGCGCCACAATCACGTCGTCCGGGTTGACACCTTCCTTCTGTAGCTGCGCACGCAGCCGCGTCCGGCGCTCGGACGACTCCCACGCGTCGAGCTGCGCATCGAGCGACCCGCCCGACACGGTCATCACGCTGGTGTCGAGCAGGCCGAGGCGGCGCAGATGCAGCATGACTTCGGGCACGCCTCCAGCCATGAATACCTGGACGGTCGGATGATTGCGCGGTCCGTTTGGAAGCGCGTCGACCAGGCGCGGCACCAGCCGGTTGACCTCGGCCCAGTCAGCGGCCGTTGGCCGTCTCAACCCGGCCGCGTGAGCGATCGCCGGGACATGAAGGATGAGATTCGTCGACCCGCCGAACGCGGCGAACACGACCATCGCGTTGCGGAGGGCGGCGCTCGTGACCACATCGCGCATCGTGGACTGCCGTTGCTCGAGCGCCATCAGCGCCGTTGCCGAGCGGCGCGCCATATCGATCCAGATTGGATGGCCGGAAGGCGCGAGCGCCGAATGCCCGAGCGACATGCCGAGCGCCTCGCCTACAACCTGCGATGTCGCGGCCGTGCCGAGGAACTGGCATCCGCCACCAGGCGACCCGCAGGCGCGGCAGCCGAGATCGGCCGCTTCTTCGAGCGTCACGGCGCCGTGCACGAACCGGACGCCGAGTGTCTGCACCTTTCCAGCGTCTTCTCCCTGCTCCGGCATCAGCGTGACGCCGCCGGGAACCAACACCGCGGGAAGATCGTGGCTCGCGGCGAGCGCCATCATCATCGCCGGCAGTCCTTTGTCGCACGTGGCGACGCCGAGCACACCGCGCCGCGTCGGCAGCGATCGAATCAACCTGCGGAACACGGTGGCCGCATCGTTGCGGAACGGCAAGCTGTCGAACATCGCCGTGGTGCCCTGCGATCGGCCGTCGCACGGATCCGTGCACGCCGCCGCAAACGGAATCGCGCCGGCGGCTTTGAACACGCCAGCCGCCGCCTCGAGCAGCAGCCCCACTTCCCAGTGACCGGTGTGATACCCGAGTGCGATGGGCGTCCCATCCGCCGCGCGGATGCCGCCGTGCGTCGAGAGCATCAGAAATTCTTTTCCGCCGAGCGCGGCTGGATCCCATCCCATGCCGGCGTTCTGCGTCCAGCCGAACAGATCGCCGGACGGCCGCTCGCGCAGCATCTGGGGCGTCAACGGCAGCGCACCCGTCGGGCCCGGCGCGCGTGTGGAGACATCGAAGAGTCGAGGATCGGCGGAATCGAATGGGTTCGTGGCCATGGGTGTACTCAAGTGTGCCTGGGATGGTACTATTAGTTCACTGCCAGCGCCCCACTCGGACCTCTGTGTCAGAGGAGCTTTCAATGATCAGGCCGCACTCGCTTCGTCTTACTGCGCTCATCGTACTCATGCTTGCCGGATCGGCCCGATTCGCATCCGCACAGGGGGTCGGCATCAAGGTGGGGCCGACGTTCGATGAGTTCAGCGGCGATGTCCTCGACTTCGACAATCGGACCGGCATTCACGCAGGCATCTTCGTCGGCGGCAGCCGGGACAAGGTGTTCGGCCTGCAGACCGAATTCAACTGGCTGCGGAAAAACACCGCAACCGAGGCTGGACAGGACATCCGCATCGACTACCTGCAGATTCCGGTGCTGCTTCGCCTGAATGCCGGCTCGAGCTCTGCAAACGGGCCAGCGCTGTACGGCATCGTCGGACCGGCTTTCGAGTTCAAGGTTGCGGACGAAGTCGAGGGCTTTACCCTTGACGACGGGATAGAGGGCACCGATGTGAGCCTCGTTTTCGGAGGCGGCTTCGAAGTGGCTCGGATCATCATCGAGGGCCGTTACGAAAAAGGCCTGCGCCGCATCAACCAGACGTTCAGCAGCCTCGATGAGATCAAGAAGCAGTCGTTTACGATCCTCTTCGGCGTGCGATTCAAATAGCTGCGGGCGGCGACTGTCGTAGTGCCGACCTTTAGGTCGGCAACGTACGCCACGAGCGCTGGCGGCATGGGCGACCGTGAGCGCCGGCGAGGCAGGCTTGCTTCCGTGAACCAAGCTCGACGACGCGGGAAACGCATCTCTCGGCGACGTGTCGCCGACGGTCGAGGAGTGGAGGCTTCGCTCCGGGCCCGCGGATCGCACGCCTTTCGATGCGTTTCCGTGAACGGAGTACGTCGCGTCGCTCGCGATGGTTCACTTCAGCAAACCTGCCTCGCCGGCGGGCGTGAGTCCCGGACGCGCTAAGTGCGCATGAAACGTCACGCCGTGACGTTTCCCCCGGAGGGCATCTCTCGGCGACGTGTCGCCGACGGTCGAAGAGTCCGTGCTGCGCTCCGGGCCCGCGGAGTCGATGCGTTTCCGGGTACGGAGTACGTCGCGTTGCTCGCGATGGTCCGCTTCAGCAAGCCTCCCCAGCCCGACTGAAGTGCCCCGCCTGAGACTCATTTTTAGTGCCGACTTTTAGGTCGGCCACGTGCGCACAAAACGGGCGTGGGTGACCGGGAGCGCCGGTGAAGCAAACAATCGAAGTCGGCGCGAGAGCGACAGTGGACAAAACGCGGAGCCGACCACCTCCGCGAGGACCAGGCTTGGTCCGAGCGCCATGGCACTGAACAACAACCGTTGGCGACGCGTTTTGCCGCGCCGAGCTTCTTGTTTGCGGAACCGGCGCTCACGGTCGCCCACGTCGGTGTGCGTACATGCGCGACATAGCCGACCTAACCGCTTTCGCCAAGGCTACGGCGGGTCAAGAAGGTCGGCACTACGGCTGCGACTGACGCGCAAAACGAGTATGTTCATTTCGCCCGTTCGGAGCGTTATGAGAAGTGATGATTCGAGCCTTCGGCTTCATAGTCGTGCTGTTGCTCGTGACGAGTGGCGCCGCGGCGGCAAATCCGCCGAATCCCGCGCAGGCGGACGATCCAACGCAGGTTCACGTCGCCGCGCTCATCGACGAAAGCGCTGCCTTGTCGCTGCCGCCTCGCGTTGCACGGGCATTTCTGGTGACGCTGCTCGCGGTGAACGAGGCGCTTCGTCAGGGCGAGCCGTCGCGGGCGCGTGTCCTGCTCAACACGTTTGCGGTTGAAGTCCGTGGAGTCAAGCGCGCGAAGCGTCTGCCACCGGCTGCCGCCGACGCCTTGATCGCGCGAGCCGAAGCCGCGATCGCAACCTGCTCCAGGCGTTGAGGTAGGAAACTCGGACGACCTACGCCCGTCCGAGCGACGCAATCATCTCTGGCAGCGCGTCGATATCCGCGTCAGAAGTACGGAAGTTCACGATGCACGCGCGCATCGCGAACTTTCCAGCAATGACCGCGTTCGACAGGAACGCGCGGCCGCTCTTTTCCAGACGCGCGAGAAGCTCCTCATTCAACCGGTTCAGCGACGTCTCAGTTTCGGGATCGCCGAGTTTGGCGCGGAGCTCGCGCGGCACGTAGCGGAACGTCGCGATGCTCAAACCCTGCGTCAGCGCCTCGAACTCTGGATGGACGCGCACCAGATCGAAGAGCTTCCGCGACAAGCGGATGTCCTCGGCCATCGAGGCCACGTACCCCGACCGTCCCAGCTGCTGCAGCGCGAGCCAGACTTTCAACGCGCGGAAACCGCGGGAGTTCTGCATTCCGTAATCGACGAAATTCAGCGCCTCTTCACCGAAGAGGTAGTAGGGCGGGTGATACGAAAACGCGTTTCGCAGATCCGCGGGCCGCTTGACGAGCGCGCAGCCCGCCTCGAGCGGAGCGTAGAGCCACTTATGCGGATCAACGGCGACCGAATCGGCCTGCGACAAGGCGCGAAGATCGTCCGGCACATCCGGAAGCGCGGCCGCGAACGCCCCGTACGCGCCATCGACGTGAAACCAGAGGTCGTGCTCCCGGCAGATCGCAGCCATCTCTGCCAGCGGATCGATCGCGCCCGTGCTCACCGATCCCGCGGTCCCGACGACGAGAAACGGCTGATCGCCGCGCATGCGGTCCAATTCGATCTGCCGGCGCAGATCGCCGGTCTTCAACCTCTGATGCTCATCCACGGGAATCCATCGGATGGCATCGGTCCCGAACCCGAAGAGATCGGCGGCTTTCTGCACCCACGTATGTGTCTCGGACGAGGTGTACAACATCAGCCGGGGATGGCTGCCGCTGATGCCGGTCTTGCGCACGTCCCATCCCGCTTTCGCGGTCCTCGCGGCAAGCACGCACACGAAGTTCGCCATGTTGCCGCCGCTGACCAGCACTCCCGGCGATCCCGTGTCCGCGGACGGGAATCCGACCAATTCGCTAATCCACCGCACCGTCTGCGCTTCAATCTCGGTCGCCATCGGCGCGAGCATCCACCCGCCGCAGTTCTGATTGACGGCGCTCGCCATAAAATCGCCGAGCACGCCGATCGGCGCTGGACTTGATGTGATGTAGCCAAAAAAACGGGGATGGCCGTTGAACACCGAATGATCGAACAGCAGATTGGCGGCAGTGTCGAGCAGCTCTCCGGCATCGGCGCCGGTCTCAGGGAGCCGGCGCCCTGCGTTCAACGCCCCTCGCACGACCGCGCCTGTTTCGTCTGGCCTTACAGGACCGCTCGGCATGCGCGCCATCTGGCCGGCGAGGCGATCGACGAGCGCATGACCCAGCCTGCGAAACTCCTCCGGCGCCAGATCGGGGCCGGTTCTGCGCGATGTCCCTGTTTTCGTCGTTCGTTCTTCGCTTTTCGTTTCCATGGCTACCTCAGGCCGTCAAACAGATCCTGCTCCGTTTCGCGGCCTCCGTTCACGAGGCTGAAGACCCGATAGAACTCCCCCGTCCCCCAAATCACCTTCTGATCGTCCTCTGTCAGGCTCGCGACGTTCTTGTAAATGCTCATTTGTGTTGTGTGGCACTGGACAGCGCGCCACACGTGCTGCCACACCCCGCGCGCATCGACCTTCGTCGTAATCGACCAGTCCGGCCATGCAAACGCCGCGCGTGTCTGGCCGTCGACCTTGGACGTCAGCGTCTTGAACGCCGCCTGATACGCCGCCCATTTCCGTTCGCCGTTGACGAAGTAGTAGAACTTCGACACGCGGTGCTGGTCTGCCGCCCGCACAATCGCCGACGCAGTCAACTGCGAAATCGCGATGTGATCCGGGTGGCCGTAGGCGCCGAATGGATCGAAGGTGACGACCACCTGCGGCCGGACGCGTCGAATGTGACCGGCGATTTTTTCGCTCGCCTCTGCCCCATCGACGCGATCCAGCTCGCCGTCGAGATAGTCGAGCAGGCTGACCTCGCACACGCCAAGCTGACGCGCCGCGGCCCGCAGCTCGGCCTCGCGCGCCTGCCCGACAACGGCCGGACCCGGCGACGTGCCCTTGTCGTCGAACCGCCCGCGCTCACCGCGAGTCGCCGTCACCACGAAGGTCTCCACGCCTTCTCTCGAGTACTTCGCGAGAACCCCGCCCGTCCCGAGCGACTCATCGTCTGGATGAGCGAGCACGCACATCAACCGAAGCACCATGGCCCCCAATTCTAGTTGGTCGTGCGCGGGTCGTCCGCCGGATTCACGTACTTGAAGTCCACCGGGCCCGTTCCGAACAGCACGATCGTGGTCTCGGACCTTGTGAACGCGAAGTGGTTCATCCCCGCGGGCATCAGCGCGTAACTGCCCGGAGCGAGCGACGTGGCCGACTGCCGGTTGAGCTTCGCGCCCATGCCGATGAACAGCTCTCCCGATGTGACCGTGACATTTTCGTCTCCCGGATGCGAGTGCGCAGGAATCGCGTAGTTGGCGGGAAATTTCAGGCGGACGGCGTACGGTGCCGCCTTGGACGGGTCTCCCGAGAGCACCGCGATCTGGGCGCCTGCCGGCAACATTGGAGGCGCAGGGCCCCACTTCGCGTCGTTCAGGGTCGTCATCACATGGGGCGACTGCGCCATAGCCGCGCCGCCGATGAAGACGAGAGAAGCCACCGTTCCGATCATCGCCATTTTGAAGTGTGTAGACATGTCTATCTCCTTGCCCACGACTGTAGCGGCGCATGCCACACCCTGACTTCGCCGGAACGGGTCATTTTGAAGGGATACACACAAATGGCCCGAATGGGCCATGCACGGAGATCGTAGGGATCCTGGGGAGCGCGGGGACGCGTGGCGTCCGCCGGGTTACAAGATGCCGAGGCGCGCGACCTGGGCGACCGCGGCCGAGCGAGACGAGACGTTCAGCTTCGTCAACGCGTTCGCGACGTGGCGATGGACGGTGTGCTCGCTGATGAAGAGGCGCTCGGCGATGGCGTTATTGCTGAGGCCGATCGAGACGAGTTTCAGCACCTCGAGCTCCCGCACCGTCAATCCGCCGCGCTCCTCACGACGCGCGACCTGATCCTGGGCCGGCGGCGCCGGGGCCGGGCTACTGAGGTTAGCCAGCACGTCCCTGGCTCGGGCCAGTTCCAGCTCCGCGTGCAACTGCGCGAACTCGTCGATCGCGCGCCGGGCCTCTTCGGCCGCCGCGTCAGTTCTGCCGAGCGCGCCAAGCACGCGCGCCAGCTCGACACGCGACCTCGCGGTCTCGAACGGCGCACCGCCCTTCTGAAAGAGATCGACGGCATCCTCGAAGTGGCGCCGCGCCGCTTCGGCATCCCCCGACCGCGCGGCAACGACCCCGGCCGAGAGGCTCGCTGATGCGCGAAGGGGATCGGTCTGCGCCCGTGCCGCGATGTCGCGCAGCTCTTCGAGCGCCTTCGCGGCATCCACACGATTGCCCAGTTCGGTCTGCGCGCGGATCAGCAGCTCGAGGCCGGCGGCGCGCTCTGTCCTGTTCTGCAGCGGCAGCTTTCTGAGATAGCGATCCGCCAGCTCTGAAGCCGCCTTGAGATCGTCCCGATCGAAGGCGAGCATCGCGCGCCCCAGCGATGCCATCGGATGCGCCCCCGCCCGATCGAAGAACGTCGTCGCTTCGTCGAGTTTTCCCTGGCGGCGGCGAAGCTCGCCGAGCCGGGCCAGTCCCTCACCCGTCATCGCGGGACGGCACGCCGCAAGCTCGTCGGTGGCGGCAGATAACTCGCGCTCGGCCTCATCCCAGGCGCCCCGCCACATGCAAACAGACGCGTATTGCGTGCGGCACACCGCAAACAACGGGCGCAGGCCCCACTTCTTGCACGATTCCGTCAGTCGATCGCACCACTGCGTCGCGCGATCGTAGTCGCGGATGCGATCGCAGGCCGCAATCAGGTAGCAGCACGCGAGCCCCATCAGCACGTAATCTTTCACTTCGCCCGCAAGCACGGAGGCGCTCACTTCGTCGAGGGTGCGCAGGCCGTCGGTGACGCGCCCCGCGGTGATCTCCGCGTATCCGTGAAGCGCGCGCCCGGCGACCGTGTAATCGGACGATCCAATCGCTTCGCCGATGCTGATGGCCTTGGCCGCGAGAGCCGCCGCGTGCTCGGGGCTGCCGTCGTGAAGGAGCGCAGCCACACCAGACCGCAGCGCAAGCCATGCATGCTCGGGCGCGGGAGGCTGATCGTCGAGCAGCCGGCGCGCCCGCTGCAGCCAACCCGTGGCGATCGCGTGCTCGCCGCGAAACGCCGCCGTGTCCCACGCGAGCCACACCGCTACACGCGCTGCAGACGGCCGATTGTTCTGTTCGTGATAAATGCGGTAGGCACGCTCGCGCGCATCGAACACGACGTCGGCGAGATCCAGCCACCAGGCCGCCAGCCCCAGGCCTTCGAGCGCTTCGGCGGTCTCCTCGGCTGCGAGTGCGGCGTCGAACGCACGCTTCGCCTCGTCCCACTCGCCTCGCGCAAGAGCTGCGCGGCCCGCGTCGACGTGTCTCAGAAGTGTTTCGGACACAAGCGCATTATAGGCTTTGGTACAAAGAAAAAGGACGTTGTGGCCCCTTCCGGAACCACAACGTCCTTGGTATTTCCTGCGACCCGGTTACAGCGTCAGGAAATCGATCTCCGACGTGCTGTCGCCGAACTTCTCCGCCTGGACGCCGTACCTGTCCATCACGCCGAGCATCAGGTTCGCCAGCGGAGTGCCCTTTGGATACTTCGCGTGCCGGTTGCCCTTGATGTTCAGTGCCTGACCGCCCACGGTGATGACCGGAACGTTGTAGTTGTTGTGCACGTTGCCGTCGCTCATGCCGCTGCCGAAGAGCACGACCGTGTTGTCGAGCAGGTTGCTGTCGCCGTCGGGTATCGACTGCAGCTTGTTCAGGTAGTACGTCAACGTTTCGACGTGATACGTGTTGAGCTTCGTGTACGCCTTCATCTTCTCCGGGTTGTTCCCGTGGTGCGAGATGGAGTGATGCGCCTCGGGCAAGCCGATTTCCGGATACGAGCGGTTGACGTTTTCACGCGCCATCATCAACGAGCTGACGCGGGTGATGTCGGCCTGGAACGCCAACGCCTGCAAGTCGAACATCAGCTCGATGTACTCCTTGAAGGTCTCGGGCACGCCGACCGGCTGCTCTGGTACCGAGAAGTCGCTGTTGGTCGACTCGGCCTTCACGATGCGCTGCTCGACGTCGCGCACGGCGTCGAAGTACTGACCGAGCTTCGCGCGGTCGCCCGAGCCAAGCCGTCTGCGGAGCGACGCGATCTCCTCTGTGAGCGCGTCGAGGATGCTGCGATCTTCCTTGGCGCGCGCCAGACGCTCTTCGGCGGTCGCGCCGATGCCGAACATCCGCTCGAACACGAAGCGCGGGTTCGTCTCCGACGGCAGCGGGGTCGTCGGGGTTTTCCACGACATCGAGTTCATGTAGGCGCAGGCATACCCGTGGTCGCACGCGCCCACGACGTCGTTGCGATCGACGGAGACTTCGAGCGACGGGAGCTTCGTGTCGCGGCAGATGCGGTCGGCGATCATCTGATCGATCGTCGTCCCCGCCTGCACGTCGGCGCCTTCCGTCTGCTTCGGGTGCGCGCAGCTCATGAAGGCCGGTGCGGCACGCGGATGCTGCCCGCCTACGTCGCCCTGGTCCGTGGCCTGGAAGTTATCAAGCCCGGTCAGGACCACAAGGCGATTCCGAAACGGCTCGAGCGGCGTCAAGCTCGGGGACATCGCGAAACCGACGCCCTCGGTCGAAGGCGTCCAGTCGAACATGTTGGCGCCGTTCCCGCAGTAGATCGCGGTGAATCGAGGAGCCGCCTTGGCCTGGGCCCTCATGGCCGGCACCATGGCATCCAGGAACGGCAGCGCCACTGTGGCACCGATCCCCCGGATGAACGTCCGGCGTGGCAGCGCTAGTTTTGTAATCACCATCTCAGGCAGCCTCCATCATTAGTTCGCAAAGTCCTGCGCCATTCTCATTGTAAACGGTGTACTGGTCACAATCCCCTGAATAAGTGCCTCGAACCGGTACTTGTCGCGCGTCGCGTCCCGCTTGATCTTGCGCACCGCCGGGGCGTCGGTCGCCTCCAGCCCCCGGCCAAGCGCATAGACCATCAGCTTTTCGGTCATGGTCGTCAGGAATTCGTCCGAGTGCGACATCAGGATTTTCCGGAGCTCCGCCGGTCCGTTGAACTTCGACCCGTCGGGCAACTGGGCCGAGGCATCGACCTTGGCGCCTGATGCGTAGATGTCGCGCCACTCGCCAATCGCATCGAAGTTCTCCAGCGCGAAACCGAGCTGGTCCATCTGTGCGTGGCAGCCGGCGCATGCAGGGTTGGCGCGGTGTGCCGCCATCCGTTCGCGCATCGGGAGCACTTTCCGCGGATCGCGGTCGTCTTTCAGTTCCGGCACGTTCGGCGGAGGGGGCGGCGGCGGCGCGCCGAAGATGTTCTCGAGAATCCACTTGCCGCGAATCACGACCGACGTCCGGTTGGGATAGGAGGTCGCCATCAGAATCGACCCCTGCCCGAGCAGTCCACCCCGGGGGCTGTCCGCCGGCAGCGCCACGCGCCGGAACCGCTCACCCTGCACGCCCTCGATGCCGTAGTGCCTGGCGAGGCGCTCGTTCAGGAACGTGTAGTCGGCGTCGATCAGATCGAGGACGCTGCGATTCTCGCGCATGATGCTCTCGAAGAAGAGTTTCGTCTCCTGCTCGAAGGCCTTGCGCAAGTTGTCGTCGAAATGGAACAAGGTTTCCGGACTCGGCTGGTGCACCGCGACGTTGCGGATGTGCAGCCACTGACCGGCAAAGTTCTCGACCATCGCCTGCGAGCGCGGGTCGGCGAGCATCCTCTTGACCTGCTGCTGCAGAACTTCCGGCTTGCTCAACATCTTCTTCTCAGCCTGCGCGATCAGCTCGTCGTCCGGGATGCTGCTCCAGAGGAAGAACGACAGGCGCGAGGCGAGGTCGAGATCGCTGACGCGGTACGCGGCGTTGGGCGCGGTCTTCGGCGGCTGGCTCTCGAACCTGAACAGGAACTTCGGGCTCATCAGGATGCTGCGGATGGCCATCTCGATGCCGGGCTCGAAGCCGTTGGTGGCCGCAGCGCCGCGGTAGGCCGTGAGCGGCGCCTGCAAATCGTCCTCGGTGATCGGACGACGATACGCGCGGCGCGCCAGCGTCGACACGATTTTTCTGGCGCACGTCTCATCCTTCGCCGATGACGGCGCGCACGTCAGAATGCGCCGGCGGCTCGCGGTGTCGCCCACCGACGCAGTCGTCGGCTGCGGGCCCGTGATGGTCAGGCTCGAAATCCGTGGCTCGCCGCTGCCGTCGCGATAGGGTTCTCGACGAAGCGACGGGTCGATGAGATCCTCGACGAGCGCCGTCGTCTTCGAGGCGAAGTACGCCTGCACCAGGTGCGATCCGGCCTTGACCGGCACACGGAACGTCATCAGCTCGAGTATTTTCTTGGTCCGGTCCTCGCGCGGGTAGTCGCCCGCCCCGGCGGCGCCGGCGCCACGCCGAGGAGCGAAATCCGGCCCGCCCAATGTGGTCGTTCCGACCTTGACGTTATCGATCGCGACGTCGAGCTGGTGAGGCTCGCCCGTGATGCCCTCGAACCCGCCGCCTGCGCCGCTCTCTTTCGGCCGCATCTCGAACAGGTACTCGCCATCCGCGGGGAAGTAATACCGCAGCGCGACGCCGCCTCGCGATCCCAACGGCAGATCGTCGCTGATACGCACGTTCTGATTGCGGTCGGTGGGCACAAAGAACGTTTCCGGCATCGGGACGCCGCGCGGCCGTGCGAGCGCCAACTGGCTGATCTTCGCCGCCGCGCCGAGATACCGCTCCGTGAGCATGGGCGACAGCGTCAGCGCGTCCGCGTTGTTGTCGAATCCGTGGCCGGCGATGTCGTTCGGCAGTATCGACGCGGCGTCGATCTCGAGCGCGAGCAAGTCGCGGATGGCGTTGCGATATTCAGCGCGGTTGAGACGCGCCAGCGCGGGACGGCCAGGGTTCGGTTGTGCCAAGGCTGCGCGGTCGAGCTCGGTCTCGAGGTACGTCACCAGCTCGGTGGCAACGGTTTTGTCGGGCCGCGGACGTCCGGCCGGGGGCATCGCGCCCGTGCGAACCTTACGAATCGCGTGCTCCCAGGGCTCTGGGTTGTCGGCAACGCGCGCCAAATCGAGGGTACTGAGCGCAAGGCCGCCCGATTTCACCTTCTCGTTATGGCAGCTCACGCAGTACTTCTGCAGCGTCGCCTTGTGCGTAGTGACGGCATCGCTCCCCTGCGGCGCCGCAGCGGTCTGCGACGGCTGCGCGGACGCGGGTGCGGCCTGCGCATAGGCCGGCATGCGGGTTTGAACGTCGAGTGCGACGGCGACGACGAAGGACGTCGCAGCGGCAAACAGCAGTGCGCGCTTCATCGTACGGGCTCCTCTGGTGGCAAGGCTTCATCCGGAATCACATTCGGGCACAGACCGGGGCACGGTATTTCCTTTGCCCCGAGCTTACGCAACAGCACCGCAGTATGCGGGTTCGCAGCGAAGGAATTGCCGTACTCGACGCCGTCGGCGACCTGCAGCGGCGTCCGGCCGCTCTTGTCGGCCACGTCGAGTTTGGCGCCTTTATCGAACAGGTACTGCACCACGCTGTTCGCACCGCGATACGCGGCCGCGTGCATCGCCGTTTCGCCCGTGTCGGCGACGAAGTTCACGTCGGCGCCGAGCTCTTCGACCAGCATCTTGACCGCGTCGAGCACTTGCTCTTCGCTGGCGCGATCCTGATTCGACGCCCACGCGATGCCCGCCACCAACATCAGCGGTGTGATGTTGAGCGGCGTGTTCATCTTCGGATCGGCGCCGTTCGCGAGCAGCAGCCGCATCACCTCGATATCGGCCTGTCGTGCCGCCGCCAGAAACGGCGTCAAGCCGACCTGACGCCGGCGATAACGCGCGCCCGACCACCGCGGCTCCATCTCCGAGTTGCGGCTGTTCACGTCGGCACCGTGCGCGATCAGCGACTTGACGATGCGCATGCGATCGACGTTGACCGCGACGAATTCGTCGCTGATATGCCAGTTGGCGACGTGAATCGCGGCCTGCAGCGGACGGCCCCAGCTGTTGTTGGCGCCGTTTCCACCTTCGGTGCCGACGTCCTTCAACTGGTCGCGATACGACGGCGTCTTGAGAGTGATCCTGATGGGACGGGCTTTCGAGCCCTGCACCGACAGGTCGGTCGATCCGCCTTCGGCGTTCGGATCGGCGCCCTTGTCGAGCAGCAGGTCGACGAGATCTTCGTGGCCGTTGATGATCGCAACCAGCAACGGGGTCGCCAGATCCACGCGCTTCTCGTTGACGTTCGCACCTGCAGCGAGGAAGGCCTGCACCGTCGCCATGTCGCCTTTTCGCACGGCAAACATGAACGGCGTCGACCCCGCGTTCGATCGTTGACGGATATCGGCGCCGCCCGCGATAAGCGCTTGAACGACCGCGCTGTGCCCTTCGGCCGCCGCCCAGTGGAGTGCGGTCTGGCCGTTCCAGCTCTCGCGCGCGTTGACCCTCGCACCCGCGAGCAGCATCACGTTCACCGCCTCGGCGCTGCCCGCGCGAGCGGCATGCATCAGCGGCGTCTCATCGGCGTTGATGAAATTGAGGGGGTCGTTCGGATCGGCGCCGGCCTTCATGAGCTGGCCGACGATGTTCACGTTGCCTTGCTTCGCTGCGAGCGCGAACGGCGAGACCCCGTAGTTGTTTCTGACGTTGACCTTCGCGCCCGCGCGGATCAACTGCGCGGTGACGTCCGCATCCTCGGCGTACACAGCCCAGTGCAGCGCAGTAGCGCCGTCTGCCTGAACAGCGTTCACGTCGGCTTTCTTCGCCAGCAGCGCCTGGATCGCCTGCTTGTTCTGCTGCTGCGCGGCATCGGCAACCGGTGAAGGGGCCTTCGTCGTCGGCGCGGCGGGTACCACCCGCGCGCCAGTCGCGGCCGAATTGGTGTTGCTGTTCTGCGCAGCCACACCGACAGTGGTAGCCACGAGAACGGCCGCGAGGGACAGTCCGGTGTAGGGTCTCAGCCGCATAAGTGGAACCTCTTTGTAGCCTTGATTTTACTACGGGGAATGCGACTTTCTTGTCGCGTTTTGTCGCGGCACAGGCCGCCAAACCAGCTAATATCAGCCCCGCCAATCCGCATCCACACCCCTAGGCGTTCATCCGTACGAAAGGAGCTTTCTATGCGCCGGTTTCTCCTGCTCGGTCTGGCACTCGCCGCGCTCGGAGCGGGGGCCGCCTGCGGGCGGTCCGTCAACGTCGAAGAGGAACGCACCGCCTTGATGGCCGCCGACCGCCAATGGTCTGAGGCTACGAAGGACCACGACAAGTTCATGTCGTATTTCGCCAGTGATGCGTCCCAGTACGCCCCAGGGATGCCCGTCGTTACCGGCCGCGACGCGATTGCGAAGGGGATGGCGGAGGCCCGCAAAGACCCGGGGTTCGCCCTTTCGTGGACGGCAAACAAGGCCGAGGTCAGTGCGAGCAGCGACCTGGGTTACACCACCGGCAGCTACCAGATGACCATGGGGGGCGCGACCGAGAAAGGCAAGTTCGTCACGTCTTGGAAGAAGCAGCCTGACGGCACGTGGAAAGTGGTCGAAGACATCTTCAACGCCGACGAAGCGCCGAAAGCGCCCGCGGTCCCACACGTCATGCAGCCGGCGAACACACTGAAGTGGGGCGATGCGCCGCCCGGTATGCCGTCCGGTATGCGCGCCGCGGTCGTGTCGGGCGATCCCTCCAAGGCGCAGCCCTACGTGCTGCGCGCGCAGTTGCCGGCGAACTACCGCATCCCGCCGCACTGGCATCCGACCACCGAAAACATCACGGTGCTCTCGGGTACGGTTGCGCTGGGCATGGGAGAAACGTTCGACGAGAAGGCGATGCAGGATTTGCCCGCGGGTGGCTTCACGGCGGTACCCGCCGAAATGAAGCACTTTTTCATGTCGAAAACGGCCTCGACGATTCAAGTGCACGGCATCGGACCGTTCGGCATCACGTATCTGAATCCGGCGGACGATCCGCGAACGAAGAAATCGAACTAGGACTCTTCCGGAGAGAGCGCGGGCGCCGCAGCCGTGCGGCGCACGCGCTCGTCCGCTTTTGCCGCGCTGGGCGGAAGCGGGTCGCACGCCACCAGATACAGCACGGCGGTCGTCAGCAGAATCAGTGGATAGCTCAACAGCAGCACCTGCTGGTGCAACTCGGTGTAGGCGAGCATCGCTGGATACCAGAACACGAGCGTAAGAGTGAGAAAGGCGACGCGGAGCAGCGCGTCCCGGACGCGACGCGGATTCTTCATCCCCTTCAACACGCGTTTGTACGTGTTGTTCTCGTACGCTTCTATCGATTCTTTGAACAACGTCTGGATCAGCACGTAGAGCAAGCCCGCGCAGAACAACGCCACGAAGACTTTTACCCACGTCTCGGTGCCGGAAAACGCCACGCCTGCCCAGGCGAAGTAAATGACGATGCTGAGGTTGGTCAGTTGAAGGGCGAGCCACACGTTCGTCCGCCCGGTGAGCCGCTGGAATCGACGGCACGCCCGCTCGATCATGTTGAGAATGACCGAATCGATGTACAGCATCGCGTCTAAAAGGAATTGTCCCCTGAAAAGAAGAGACACCGCGCGAGGAAAAAAGTTCTCGCGCGGTGCGGTGGTGCAATCGTCAGCGGGATGCGGACTGCGCCATCTGCTTGAAGAAGCCGGCGGCGCGATCCTCCAGCTCGTCGTGCGTCAGATCTTCCTTGCGCGTCGCGATCCACCACGTGTAGCCCGCAGGATCGGTGACGGCGCCGCCACGATCGCCCCAGAACTGATCGCCGAGAGGCACCTGCACTTTGGCGCCTGCGCCGACCGCCTGATCGAACAGCGCGTCGGAGTTGTCCGCGTAGAGCCATAGCGACGCGGGGGATCCGCCATAGGCCTGTGGCCCCTTCTGTCCCTGCATCACGTCGTTCATGATGACCAGCGAGTCGCCGATTTTGATGACCGCGTGCATGATCTTGCCGTCCGGGCCGAGATGGCGGGCGATCTCCTGTGCGCCGAATCCCCTTTTGTACCATTCGATCGCCTGCGCGGCGTTATCGAGCATCAGATGAGCTGTCACGGTGTGATAGCCCGCGGGTACTGGTGTCGCTGCTTTCGCCATTGAGACCTCCTTCTTCAAAACGATCACTATGAGACGAATCGATATCGGATGCAAGATGATGAGCAGACGCCTGTGAGATTTTTTTTTGTACGTCGTTTGAGTGTCGCGATTGCATGCATCGCCGCATCCACCTGCGCGAGGGATGAGGCTCGGCCGGCGGCGTCAACAGATCGCGTGACGCAGGGAAGATCGGTTTCGGCTACCCGTCTCGCCATGGGGTCTACGCTCGTGCTGACCGCATGGACAGCGGGTGAGAAAGACGAGGCCGCCGCAAAAGCCGCATTCGACGCTGTGTTCGACGAGTTCGCGCGGCTCGACACACTCATGAGCACGTGGATTCCCGAAAGCGATGTCTCTCGCATCAACCGCGCGGCCGGTGTCGAGGCTGTGCCTGCCAGCGCGGAGGTGCGCGAAGTGCTCGCGACCGCCCGGCAAATGAGCGAGTGGACCGGCGGAAAGTTCGACGTCACGTTCGGCGCGCTTTCCGGATTGTGGAGGTTCGATCACGACCAGGACAACGTCATCCCCGACATGGACGTCGTGCGCGGCCGGCTTCCGCTGATCGACTATCGCGCGATCCAGGTGAACGACGCCGCGGGCACGGTGTTCCTCGCGCGCAAGGGCATGTCGATGCATCTGGGCGGCATCGGCAAGGGCTACGCGCTCGATCGCGCGGCCGACATACTGCGGCGTCGAGGCGTTCGCAACTTCATGGTGCAGAGCGGCGGCGACATCTACGTGTCCGGCGCAAAGGATGGGCGTCCATGGCGGCTCGGCATACAGGACCCCCGAGGCCCGGCGAACCACAGCTTTGCCGAGCTCGATCTGTCGGACGGGACGTTCAGCACATCAGGCGACTACGAGCGCTCGTTTCTGAAGGACGGCAGGCGCTATCACCACATTCTCGATCCCTCCACGGGCGAGCCCGCGCGCGGCACGCGCAGCGTCACCATCGTCGCCAACCGAGCCGTGCTTGCGGACGGGCTCTCGACCGGCGTGTTCCTCCTCGGCCCGGACGCCGGCATGGCGCTCATCGAGCGCCTGCCGGATGTCGACGGCGTGATCGTGTCGGACAAGAACGAAGTGCTGATCTCTTCGGGTCTCCGCGGCAAGATCACGATTGTGGCGCCGCCGACCGACGCGCCGTAATCCGCCTCGTTACGTGAGCCGGGTCAGGAGCACGCCTACTGCATGCTTGATGATCGCGAGGTCTGCTTTAATGGGCTTGATCTTGGCGTCGATTCGGACATCGACGCGTGATTCGAGCGACTCTCCAAGCGCTGCGAGCTTGGCATCGAGCCTGTTCTCGAGGCTGGAGAGCCTGGCGTCGAGTCTCGTGTCCAGCTTCTTGTCGAGGCCCTCGAATCGATACACGAACAGTCGATCGATCAGTTCGGCCTGTTCGCGGAAACTCTCGGCGAATCGCCGATCGATCAACTCGGCCTGTTCCCGAAAGTGCTGTCCGATCGTCTTGTTCTCCAATTGAGCCTCGAGCGCAGACAGACGTTCTTCGATCGTCTTCTCAGCCATGCGCGGCTGCAGTGCGAAACGCGCGCCGACGACGGTAGCATCGTCTCCGAATGAAAACAACGACTCGCACATGCGGTACGCAGTTTCCGATCTTCCTCCGCGCGTTTGACGTGGCAGTCTTCGTAAAGGGGTTGGACCGCCCGCAATCCGCGGGCGATGCAGTCGTAGTGCCGACCTTTAGGTCGGCTATTTCGTGAAATACGGACGTGGGCGCCCGTGAGCACCGGTTCCGCAAACAAAGAAGCTCGGCGCGGCAAAACGCGTCGCCAACAGCTGTTGTTCACTGCCATGGCGCTCGGACCAAGCCTGGTCCTCGCGGAGGTGGTTGGCTCCGCGTTTTGTCTACTGTCGCTCTCGCGCCGCCTTCGATTGTTTGCTTCACCGGCGCTCCCGGCCACCCACGCCCGCACTTCGCGTTCAGACGCGCGTCAGCACAGCACGGCGAAGCAGGGTTGCTGAAGCGAACCATCGCGAGCGATGCGACGTACTCCGTGGCCGGAAACCGCATCGCTAGCCTGGGGACGGCTGCGAGCCAGCGAAAGGGGCTCGCATTGCGTATGCGGTCGCGGGGCATAGATGCGGTTTCCCGCATCGTCGAGCTGGTTCGCGGAAGCAACCCTGCTTCGCCGTGCCGACAGTTATCGCGGCGGCTGCGGCACCGCGGCCTGACGCGCCAGCACTTCGCTTTTGCGCCGGATGATGATCCAGTGCGGGCACTTCTGCTGGTCCATGTAGAGACGCTCGCAGTCGTCGCACCGCACGCATTCGCTCATGATGATCTTCGGGCCCTCGATCGCGCCCCACTGGCAGGTCTTCTCGCACAGCTTGCACGAGTTGCACTCCGACCAGCGCTTGATGCCGAAGATCGTGAATTTCGAGAGCAGTCCCAGCGCAGCGCCGAGCGGGCAGAGAAACCGACAATAGAGATTCCGAACGAAGATCGTCGCAACCAGCAGCACACCCAGCGCGACCCACATCGCCGCCGTTTCGTGGCCCGTGAACATCCAGAACGGCTCCACATAGCGATAGATCGACATGTCGCGCGTGGCGAGAAAATACAGCACGACCGCGGCCAGGATGCCGTACTTGATCTTCGACGCGTGCCGCTCGATACGCAGCGGCACGTCGTACCGGTATCGCGCCGGCACGATCGGATCGAGCAGCTGCGTCAACGCGCCATAGGCGCAGATGCGCCCGCAGTACAGCCTCCCGAACAGCACCGTCGTCACAACGGAAAACACCGCGAAGAGATACCAGCCGAGGTTGTATTTGAAGATGGGCAGGTTTCCGCCCATCACGCCGAAGATGTTCACGACCGACAACAACTGGCTCTTGTAGACGCCGAGATACGCCACAGCTGCCACGAGCGTGACGTATTTCAAGTTGACGCTCTTCCGAAAGAAGCTCGTCAGCGCGAGCGCCGCGAACGCAACGAACAAGCCGATATCGACCGCCTGGCCCTTGACGATCTGCTGCCACGTCTCAACCGGCGCTTCTTCCTCTTCGAAGTTCCAGGGATCGTCAGCGCGTTCCGGCTGCGGTGCGCCCTGAGCCAACAGAATGCTGCTGAAGCGAACCACTGGGCCGTCCGCTTGCCGAAGCTGCCAAGGAATCAACAACACCAGCGCGACGATCAGTCCGAGCCGATTCATTTCGTGGGCGCTGGCGGCGCGAGCAGCTGCGTCGCCATCCGGCGGGCGCTGATTCTAATGGCGCGTGCAGCGCTGGTGATGGTGATGGTCGCCCTCGACACCGCATCGACGTCGGCGCCCACGCGGAAAGGATCGCGAATGCTCTTGCCCTTGAACTGGGCCGCGAACTCGGGACGGTCGACCGAGAAATCTCCGTACGGCTCGTTGTGGGCGGCCACGACGACGCCGGTCAGAATCCCTTTTGTGTCCATCCCGACGAGCATCTTGATCGGGCCATCGTAGCCTCGCTCGAGCGGCTCGATCTCCGTCGTCCAGAACACGAGCCCGGCAACTGTCTGCGGATTGGGGGCGAAGGCTTTGTAGTGGGGCGGATCGGGAACTTTCGGCGAAAACGTCGCCGCCGGGAAGAGCTGCTTGAGCTGCCCCTGCAGCTTGGGATCGATCGCCGCTCCGGACTGGCGTGCCGCCAGGGTAACGAACGTTCCCGCGACCAGGGTGAGAAGGAAAATAAAACTGCGCACGGCCCGGGCGATTATCACCCAAAGTGCCCCGGCCGTGCGCTCGAAGCTAACGCCTACCGTCCCGTCACGTTGACGTTGACGTTAAACTCGCCCCTATTGTCGGCCAGATGATCGTCGTTGACGCCGAAGTACAGGCGTCCGCTGACGGGCGCCGTAAATGTCCGGCGGCCGCCGAGGTAGATCGGGCCGTAGTTATTGATCTGCACGATCAACCCACCCGCGAGCTGATTCAGAACAGGAGCATCCGGCGCGCGGCGCCCTTTGGTCGACCCGGCGGGGTTCGCCGTGTCGCTGCCGTCGTCGCTCATCTGAATGGTCCCGCTCGCGTCCAGCGTCACCATATCTCCGGCACGCACGACAATGCCAGAGTCGGTCCAACGCTCTTGAGAGTTGACGCGCACGGTGCGCTGCTGGAGTCCACCTGACGTGCCGACTGCGCCGGGCGCGCCGCCGCTCACCGCGAACTCCTGTCGCGAGAGCCTGCCGTCGCGGTTCGTATCGCGCCGGTCGAAAGACGCGGCGGACCAATGCCACTCGTCGCGGCTGATCGCGCCGTTGCCGTTGTAGTCCAGCGAGGCGAATTCGTCATACGTGTCATTCGGCGTGTTGACGCCGCCGACCACCTCGAAACGGCTCAGCACGCCGTCACGGTTGCGATCGAGGCTCGTGAACACCGCGTCGCTGCCATTCCATTCAGAGCGCTCGACGCGCCCGTTGTTGTTCCAGTCGAGATCGTCGAAGCTCGCGTCGCGGGCATCGTCGATGTCCCCGCCGAGGAACTCGGACTGACTCAGGAAGCCGTCGCGATTGCGGTCGACGCGCCGGAACGTCTCGACATCGAAGTGCCATTCGTTCGCGGCGATGCGGCGATCGCGGTTGTGATCGAGATTATTGAAGCCGGCCGTCGTCCAGCTGACGTAGCGCTCGTATCGATTCGGCTCGTGGTCGGCCTCCTCGTAGTTCGCGTCGCGCCGGGCGCCGATGCGGACCTCGTTGCCAGAAAGTTGCCCGTCGCCGTTCCAGTCCTGATTTTGGAACGCTCGGTCAGAGCCGCGCCACTCGTCGCGGCTGATGGCGCCGTCGCGATTCGTGTCCATCGATTCGAATCGCATCCGCGCCGTCTGCGCCTGAACGCTGGTGGGGAGCGCCGCGATAATCAGCCACGTGGCTGCAATGATGGTGAGCGTAGTAAATTTAGACAGCATAACGTCCTCCATGCGGTGGATTGCACAGACCGTACCGCATGAGGGACGAGCGCCCGTTAGCGAGGAGAATGTCCGTATGATGCGATGGAGCCTGCGCTTTGCTCTTGTGTTGATGGCCCTGATCGGTGCGCCGCTTCACGCGCAGACGCCTGCCGCGCTGACGAGCGTCCAGCGCCTCAAGTGCACGTTCACGCAGAAAGCGATCGGCACGTGGGACAAGGAGGCGGTCCCCAGTGTCGAGCTGACGCCCGCGAAGCTCTCGATGGTCTTCGACGCCATCGATACGCAGGACGGTACCGCCAACGTGATCGACGTGACGGCGCCCGACGCCGGAGCGCCGCACATCACGGTGCGCCTGCTCGCAAACAACCTCCACCTGATGGCCATGAACATCTCAGGGTCGGTCTACCTGACGTCGGTGTTCGCCGACAGGGACAGCAACGTCGGCGGCACGTTCAAGGCGGTCCATACCCGCCACGAATTCACCCCGACGAGGCTGACCGGCTGGACGTCGCGCCCCGAGCAGTATTACGGGCAGTGCCAGGTCGAGAAGTAGCGCGGGACGTTATACTTATGCGATGCCCATGGACGTTGAAATCGAGCTGCGTATCCCCACGCTGACGGTCAAGATTGACGAGGACAAGAGTCAGCGCATCGATAACTCACTGGTCAGGTTTCGAAAGGTCATCCAGGTGCCCGCGTTCCCGCGGCCAGGTTCGCAGATTGCGGTCAGCATCGGCTCTGACATGGCGTTCGAGTGCACGATCGCCCGAGCCGACTGGCACGAAGAGAAACAGCGCTTCGTGCTCGCCTGCAAATATCCCAAGCAGCGGATCTTTCCGCACGAGTACGAAGCCCTGGTGAACGACCCTCAGTGGGAGCGGACAGAATATCCCGCGTAGCGGCTCTTCCTGCGAGCTGCCGCCTGCTACTGACCGGCTCGGTTTAGTAGAAAACTTTCACCAGCAGATAACTGAGCGCCTCTGGCATTTCCGGAAACCAGTGCGGCATGCCCTTCGGCACCCACATGACGTCCCCCTTGCCCAGCTGATAGGTCTGGCCGCCGTTAATCTTTGATCCGCGGATTTGCCCGGGGCCGGTCTCCTTGCCGCCGACGACATCGCCGCCGAGCACCTGCGTCGAACGTCCCTCGATCACGTAAAACAAATCGGCCTCGTTGGCATGAATCTCGACGGTGGGCCGGTTATCCGCCGGTACATATGGACCGTTGCGAAAACCGCCGGATACGCGGAGATTCGGTGCGTCCGCAAGCGGGCCCGCCTTCTTCATCGTCGCCGCCACCTTGTCGTGGTCGGCATAGACAACTTCGGCTTTCGCGTCCGCGGCGATCACGGGAACGACGATGGACAGATAGCTGATCGACGGCGACACGCTCGTGAACGACTGCGGCGTCCCGGCAGGGACGACGAGCACATCGCCTTTGGTCAGACGCTGCGTGCGCGCGCCGGCGGCAAACATACCTTCGCCGTCGGTCACGTAGATGATGGTCGTGCCCTTCTGCGTGTCCAGCGCGCCCGGCTTGTCGCGATGGAAACCCGACGCGCGCGCCTGCGGAGCGTCGAACACCGCTCCGCCTTTCGCGAGCGCGGCGTCCACCTTGTCGCGCTTGACGTAGACGGCACCGGGCTGCGCGGCCGCGGTGGCGGCAGCGCCAATCAGAAGGAGCGATGCGGTAACGGCGTGAAGGAATGTCATGGCCGCATCAGTCTAGCCGATGCGCCCGGGTTTGCTCTCAGTTCACCGGCACGGGTGCGACGGCCGGCTTATCGTCGAGCTCGTCACGGCGCGGCGGGATGTGCTCTGGCCATTTCAACGGCGTCGCAGCGGCGTAGTACGGATCGACGTCGGTCGGCGGTGCCGCCGGCACGGCGCACTTCGGTCCCAGCGGAGCGCGTTTGGCAATGACCTCCTCCGCGGCCTTCGCCGAGAGTGGGCGCGAGAACAGGAAGCCCTGCGCGTGCGTGCAGCCGAGGCGCTCGAGCTCGCGCGCCTGCAGCTCGGTCTCGATCCCTTCGGCCACCACGCTGGTATTCATCGTCCGGGCCAGCGCCAGGATGCTTTCGACGATGGCCGGCCGATCTCCGGGCGCGATGCTCTTGACGAAGGAGCGATCGATCTTGAGCGCGTCGACCGGCAGCTTGTGCAGGTGGCTCAGCGATGAATAGCCGGTGCCGAAGTCATCGAGATAGATCTTCGCGCCGAACGCGCGAAGCTGCGTCAAGAGCTCGGCAGCCGCGCCTGGACTGTCCATCAACGCGGTCTCGGTGATTTCGAGCCGCAGGTCTGCGGGCTTCAGACGAGACTTCTCCACCGCCTGTTCGACGATCCTGAGGAAATTCTGCTGCATCAGCTGGCGGCTCGACACGTTCACCGTGATGTAGTCGAGGCCGCTGTCCGGATATCGCCGCTGCCACGCGGCGAACGTCTCGCAGGCCTGCTGCAGGATCCACGTGCCGAGCGGCTCGATCAGCCCCAGCTCTTCGGCCATCGGAACGAACGTCACCGGCGACACGGGTTTGCCGTTGCGGTTCCAGCGGATCAGCGATTCGAAGCCCACGCACATGCCCGACCCGAGCAGCACGATCGGTTGATACACCACCTCGAAGTCGTGATTCGTGACCGCGTGGCGCAAGTCGTTTTCCAGGTCGAGCCGGTCGCGCGTCCGGGCGTGCATGTCGGCGTCGAAGAGCTCGTGCCGCGCCTTTCCGTGCGCCTTCGCGTGATACATCGCCGTGTCGGCATCGCGCATGATCTCGTCGGGGTTGGCATGCTCCGTGGTGCCGAAGCAGATGCCGATGCTCGCCGACGTAAAGACCTCGCGTCCCGCCACGATGATCGGCGCGCTCAACGATTCCTGAATCTGAAACGCGATGACGTTCGCCTGCTGCTCGTCCCTGATCGTCTGGAGCAGAATGGCGAACTCGTCGCCGCCCAGGCGCGCAAGCGTATCGTCCGGACGCAGGCACGACTCGAGCCGGCGCGAGACGGCAATCAGCAGCTCGTCGCCCACCAGGTGGCCGAGACTGTCGTTGATCACCTTGAAGCGATCGAGATCGAGATAGAGAATCGCGAATCGCCCGCCCGAACGGTTCGGCTGCTTGTACTCCTCGAGGCGGCGGCCCAGCCCTTCGACAAAGTCGGCGCGGCTGCGGAGGCTCGTCAACGGATCGCGGAAGCCCGCCGTGCGGAACCCGTCCTGCGCCAGCGCGCGTTCGTTCGTGTCGGTCAGCGATCCGGCGATGCGCGAGGGCTTGCGGTTGGCCGAGCCACCCGCGATGCCGCGGCACACGAACCATCGATAGGTGCCGTCTTCGTGTTGAAGGCGATGCTCGTGTTGAAAACGCGGCGTCTGACCCGACAGGTGCGCTTTCAATGCCTCTTTCAGCGCGGCGGTGTCGTCAGGATGGACGCGGTCGAGCCATGCATCTGGACGCACGACCACCGCAGGCCCATCGAGGCCGAGGATCTCGAGCCACCGCGCCGAGCAGTAAAACTCCTGTGTGCGCAGGTCCCATTCCCACCACCCATCGTTTGCGCCGTCGGCAGCGAGCGAGAATCGCTCTTCTGTGCGCTTGAGTGCCTGTTCCGTGCGTGTGCGCTCGGTGACGTCCTGCCACAGCAGCGCCATGCCGTTCGACACCGGCAGCATCTTGACCTGAAGAATCGCCGACGTTGACGACAGCCGCAGATGCGGAAACGTCCGCGGATTTCTGTCCTTCAACGCATCAGCCAGAACCCGCGGCAGTTCCATGTTGCCGAGCGCGGGCATCGCGCCGACAAGGGTGTCGCCCAGCGCGCGATCGCGGCTGACGCCTGCGATGCGCTCGAGCGCGTCATTCCACAGGGTGACCCGGCCGCCGCCGTCGACGACGCACATCCCCTGATCCAGCGATTCGATGACTTCGCGGCGCCGCTCCTCGGCATCAAGCCGGTCCACGTAGTCGCTGTAGATGCGAAGCGCGCAGTACATCGGCACAGCCGCCACTGGCAGCAGTTCCCACACGCGGTGGTCGACAATCTCAACCACGCCCACCGAAATGCCCGCTCCCGTGAAGTAGATGGGCACGTCGACGATGATGCGCGCCGGCCACGAACGATCCACCGGTTGTTTCGTCAGAAGCGGCCGTGCCACCTCTGCCGACAGCACCTTGACGATGATGTAGGCGAAAAGCGCGGCGGCGAGAGGAATGATTTGCATCGGCCACGCGAAATGGCTCAGCGTCCCGCCAAGCGCATGATGCGCGGCGCCGGCTGCCTGCGTCGCGGCCGCCACGGTCACAAGGTTCATCAGCGTGCGGCGGAATTGATGCGCGCGCTCGGCATGCGCGACGCCGCGCGTGATAGCGCCGGCGATCGCGACGACCAGCGCCGCGTGGGCGCCGAAGATCAGCAGCGCCGCGAACTCGATGACGAACGACGGCGGCATCGTCGCGCGGTCCTCGGTGGCAGACGGCTGCGCCGCGAGCGCAGAGATCAGGATCCCTGTGAGGATCAGACCGCAGAACTCGATGGGGCGATCCGGCTGCAGCCAGCCCAGATAATCGAGCAGCCACGCTATGGCAATGGATGCCGCCGCGATCGCGGCGATGTAGGACAGACGAGACTTCACCGACGGGGGCAAAGCAATGCGGGGACCGTTTTGTAACAGGTCTGCAACGCCTGTAATTAGAACAACTTAGCTTCTCGCGCTGGCCGCCGCGAGCCGTGTCCCGTGTTCCATCCCGGCACATCAGTGACCGGATTGGACACGGAGCCATCTCCTTCTCAGTGAATCACTTCGCCGTCAACTGCCTCGTCGAACCAGTCAAAATGCGGAATCTCGAGCGCCCGAACCGTCTCTATCGCGACCGCAATGATCTGCTCTGCGTCGCCCGGCGTCTTGGCAGCGCGCATCTGGGTACGCATCGCGCGCAGCGCGCGCAGTACCTGCGCGCGATCGAATCGCTGTCCTTCACAATGGTCGCAAAAGGCCATGGTCTCCTCAACGTGTAGCTTAGCGTGATTCTGGGGGCCGTCGTTATCGCGCGAGATACCCCGAGTCGACCGGAAGGACGATGCCGGTGACACAGCGCGCGGCACCGCTGCACAGGAACAAAATCGCAGCCGCAACATCCTCCACCTCCGGGAGCCGCCCGAGCGGTGTGTGCTGCATCACGGTCGCGAGCTTCTCCGGGCTGGAAAAAATCGCCGCTGTCAACTCGGTATCGACGAACGTGGGCGCGACCGCGTTGACGCGGATGCCGTCGGACGCCCATTCGAGCGCGAGGGCGCGGGTCAGATTCACCACGCCGCCTTTCGCGGCCTGGTAGGACGCGTTGGGAAAGAGGCCACCTGACAGGCCCATGATTGACGCGACGTTGACGATCGCTCCGCCGCCGCGCGCTTTCATATATCGATGCGCGGTGCGCGAGCAAAGGAACGTGCCGGTCAGGTTCACATCGACCACTGCCTGCCACTCGGCAAGCGGCAACTCGACGGCAGGCTTGCGCGCCACGCGCCCGGCGTTGTTGACGAGCATGTCGATGCCGCCAAGCGCATCGGCCGCGCGCGCGAACGCGTCCTTCACCGCGGCTTCGTCGGTGACGTCGACCGGAAAGCCGTCATGAGGCTTTAGGTCGAAGACCGCCACGCGCGCCCCGGCGCCCTCGAGCATGCGCGCGGTCGCCGCCCCGATGCCTTGGGCGCCGCCTGTGACAACAGCGGTTTTTCCGTCGAGGCTCAATACATTCATTTCGCGCCGGGTGTAAATTACACGAAATCGTCGTAGCCGGGAGGTGAATCGATGCGTGTCCTCTCACGTGCGCTGACACTCGGTGTGGCATTCGGGCTGGCGGCGCTGCTGCACGCACAGAGCTTCGATCTCGTGATCGCGGGCGGCCGCGTGATCGACCCGGAGTCTGGCCTGGACGGGATACGCAACATCGGCATCAGCGGCCGAAGTATCGCCGCGATCTCCGCGGAACCACTTACGGGCCGCGCAACGATTAACGCGGCCGGTCTCGTCGTCTCGCCTGGGTTCATCGATCTTCACGCGCACGGGCAGACACCAGAGACCTATCGATTCCAGGCGCGCGATGGCGTCACGACGGCGCTCGAGCTCGAGGTCGGCACCGGGGACATCGAACGGTGGTATGCAGAGCGGAAGCCGGGGCGCCTCATCAACTACGGCGTCAGCATCGGACACATCCCCGTGAGAATGGCCGTCATGCACGATCCGGGAGCCTTTCTGCCGACGGGCGCCGGTGCGCACAAGGCTGCATCGCCTGACGAGATCAAGGAGATCGCGCGGCGGATTGAGGATGGACTCGCCAAGGGCGCCGTCAGCATCGGCGCGGGGTTTCCGTATACACCGGCCGCCACTCGAGACGAACTGCTCGAGGTGTTTCGCGTCGCCGGGCGCACTCGCGCGCCCGTTCATGTTCACATTCGTCGCGGCGTGAGTGGACTGCAGGAAGCGCTGAACCTCGCCGGAGAAACGAAAGCGCCTCTGCACGTCGTGCACATCAACAGCGCCGGGACGACCGCGACGCCAGAGATGCTCGGCATGATCGCCAAGGCGCGGGCGCAAGGCCTGGACGTCACAACCGAGGCCTATCCCTATACGGCGGGCATGACCGAAATCCAGTCCGCGAATCTCGACGAATACGAGAACGCGTCTGAGGATCGCGTCGCGCAGCTGGAATGGCCAAGGACCGGCGAGCGTCTCACCCCTGCGACGTTCCAGAAATATCGCAAGATGGGAGGGCCAGTCGTCATCCACACCAACACGGAAGAGATGGTGAACGTCGCCGTCAAGAGCCCGCTCACGATGATCGCCAGCGATGCGTATTGGGAAAACGGCACCGGCCACCCGCGTACGGCCGGCACGTATTCCAAGGTGCTGGGCCGCTACGTTCGCGAGCGTGGATCGCTGACGCTGATGGACGCGATCAGAAAGATGACGCTGATGCCCGCGACACGCCTGCAGGATCGGGTGGCCGCGATGAGGACGAAAGGGAGGCTGCGCGTGGGCGCGGACGCGGACATCGCGATTTTCGATGCCCCGAAGATCATCGATCGCTCAACCTATCGCGAGCCCGGTCTTCCCCCCGCCGGCATGCAGCACGTCATCGTCAATGGCGTGCCAGTCGTCGCAAACGGACAAGCGATCGAAGGCATCGCTCCGGGCCAGGCCGTTCGGGCACGGTAGCCGCGACTCGCAAGCTAGTTCAACATGTCGACCAGCCGGCTGAACTTGATGGTCAGGCTGCGATCCGGCCGCATCAACGTCGAGTCGTAGAGCCCCTGGGTGTCGTTGTAGACGACGAACAGGCCGGTGTTCGCCTGGTTGAGCCAGCCAAAACGGACGTTGCTCGACCAGAGATTCGCTCTGTCGTTATATTGCAGCAGCGCCTGAATGTAGATGCGCGGATTGAACGAGTACGAAACGCGCGAGCTCATCAGGTTGGTCACGAACGCGCCGCCTGTAAGCTCGACGTCGTTGCGGGTCCACATCACTTCTGTGTTGAACACGTCGCTGATCCTGAGAAGAACCTGCGGAGCCGTCACCACCCGCGAGCCGTCAAAGAACCCGCCGACCGTCAACCTCATGCGCACAGACAGGGGCGCGCCCTGGTTGGTAAAGGCCACCAGCTGCGCCTCGCTGTTCTCATAGTTTCCTATCGGCACGAAGATATCGGGGTAGATCTCGAACGGGGTCGTCACGCCCTCGCGCGTGATGTTCATGCCCGTGTGAAACTCGTGGCCCGCCCTGAGCTGCCAGTGTTGATCGAGGTGTATTCGAGACGATTCGAGAAGACCGTCGAAGTTCCAGTACGTGTCGTACCCCGCGTGCGGGCGCAGTTCGTGGAACTTCCAGAAGGTGCCCGGCTGCAGCCGGATGTTGCGATTGACCGACGCTTCCACCTTGCGAAAGCCGTTCTCGCGCGCGAGAAACCCGACCTCCGGATTGAAGCTGTCTCCAACCTCCGCGTATCCCGCGCCCAACCGCCACTTTTCCGTGTTATGTGACGCGCCCATGTTGAACGCATACTGGCGGCCCGTCAGGCCTGGCGTCTGCGTACGCGCGACGAACCCGTTGACGAGCCCGTTCTGTCCGAATCCCACACGGCCATCGAAGGCGAAACTGCGGTTGTAGTCGAGATCGTCGGAGAGGTCGCCCGTTCCCTGCCGGTTCACGAACATCGCGCCGATCGCAGACCGGTTGGGCAGCTCGTGCTGCACGCGCATCACGCTGAAATTGTTTGCCGGGATGCCGCGAAGCTCCTCTTCGGCCGTCTGCATGTTGATGATGCCGATGCTGGTCCGCGGCGACACGCGCCCAGACAAGCGCGCGCCTCCGATGATGGGGATCGCGAGTCCGTCGGGGCCGATGCCGATCGCGCGGCTGAAAAACACCTCGGCCTCGCCGCCGATGCCGACCGAAAAGAGTCCTGCGTTCTCGAGAAAAAACGGACGCTTCTCCGGGAAGAACAGGTTGAAGCGATCGAGGTTGATCTGTTGCGTGTCCACCTCGACCTGCGCGAAGTCTGTGTTGTAGGTCCCGTCGAGCGTGAGGCTGGGCGTGAGGCTGTACTTCACGTCCATCCCGAACTCACCCTGGTGTTTCGCGCTCCCCTCCGAGAAGTTGCCGTCCTGCTTGCTGGTTCCGAGGACATACGGCGTCAGCTGCAGGTTCCGCTGTGCGGGAATCGCAAGGCCCGACAACGTTCCCGCCAGCGAGACGCGGTTCAAATCGTACTGCCTCGGCAGCGGCGCCCAGTACGCCGTCTCGTTACGGCGCCGGATGTTGCGCTGAAAGTTAATCCCCCACTCCTGCACGTCGGCCGCGGGATAACGGAGCGTCCGGAATGGAATCGCGAACTCCGCGCTCCAGCCGCCCTCGAACACCTTCGATTCGACCTGCCAGGACCCGTCCCAGTTGATGTTGAATCCACCGCCCGAACCGCCGGCTTGTCCGCCGCCACCTCCACCGCCGCCGCCCCCGCCACCACCACCGCCGCCGCCGCCACCACCGCCGCCGCCGCCGCCACCTCCTCCACCGCCGCCTCCTCCGCCTTGCCCTTCGCCGATCACCTGACCGTCGTACTCGATGCCCGCAGGGCTGGTCCCGAAGACAAACCCGTTCTGGCGATCGCGGAAGGTGTCGAGGATGACGAGGAAGCTATCGGTGTTGGTGAGCGACGCGTCACGACGGCTTTCGGAGCTGATGATGAGGTCCGGCGAGCGGTCGTAGTTGACGACGCCGATGTAGAGCGCGGTCTCGGTGAACAGCACGCGGACTTCGGTGTTTTCCGATGCAGGCTGTCCTTCGTCTGGAGTCGTCTGCCAGAAACCGGTGATGACTTTCGCTGTCTCCCACGCCTTGTCGTCGAGCACGATCCCGTCGACGACGGGCACGACCTGAGCAGGCGCCGCGTGTGCGCTGACAGAGCCGGCGGGCGGAGCCTCCGCCGGAGGAGCCGCTATGACGGAATCGCCGAGGACGACACAGACGGCACACAGAAGCAGGACGACAAAACGCATGGCGGCCAAGATAACCTCACCCCGATGTTTACGTCCAGAGTCCCATCCGACGTAACTTGTTTCGCGTTACGTAATCCAGCCAAATGGAACCCTGGAGATTCGGCGTCATTATCGCCGATGTTGTGTGGCACCGCCATTGCCACGCAGTCCACTGCACAACATGACATCCAATACTTATCGGGGATTCGCCTGGATTGCCGCGCTCGGATTGACATTTTCGGCCTGCGGCGAGCACGGGGGCATGTCTCCCACATCTCCGTCAATCGCAGCGTCGCCTGGCACTCAGAGGGCGCAACGCTCAACCTCAGCGTTGACACGGAGGGGGATCGACTCGGACGGCGACGGGTACGATGACCCGGACCCGAGCATGCCGTCGGACCCGGGAATGTATCCGATGCCGAATCCGGAAGGTGCTCCCCCGCCGGCAGGGTTTCCTCCTCCCGAAGGGATGCCCGTGCCCGTTCAGCTGACGATCGGCATCGTCGGACTCTTCGGGCCATTGTCATTCGTGCCGAACCCACTGCAGGCGGCGATCGGCAACACGATCATCTGGACGAACAACGATGTGTTCCAGCACGACCTCGTACTCGACGATGGGACGCCGATCGGAAATCTCGCTCCAGGCCAATCCAGCGCGCCACTAGCGCTGACGACCGCAACGGCAAGTTTTCACTGCACGCTTCATCTGTCAATGACCGGCCAGATCACGCCGATCCCGGTAGTGGTTGATGGCGTTCCGCCCGATGCGTCGCAGCAGCCTCCAATGTACGGCCCATCCACTCCGCCCTCGTCCGATCCGTACGACTACGACGATGGGTACGAGGACGACTATTACTGACCGATGTGGGCCGACCTAAAGGTCGGCACTACGACGGCCTGGGCCGACCTGAAGGTCGGCACTACGACAGCCTGAGCCGACCTGAAGGTCGGCACTACGACAGCCTGAGCCGACCTGAAGGTCGGCACTACCACTGCGTCTCAGCCTCGGCCATTTCACTCCCGCCCGGCGACCCAGGGTTGCTGAAGCGAACCATCGCCGGGCGGTAGGACGACGACGATGCGCTAAGTGCGAAGCGGCCTATTTTTTCTCGATGACGTGCACTTCGAACATCTGGCGCGTGCCGTCCTTCGCCAGCGCCGGAAATGCGAAGCGATCGCCCGCGCGGTTCCATGTCGGAGCCGGATCGATGCGCAGGTCGCCGCCTTCGTAGCCAGTGCGGTTGAAATTCTCGGTCTTGATGAACGTGCGATCGGCCCGCCGCAGAATCGTGTAGTGCATCGTCGCGCCCGTGGTCGCGCCGTTGACGATCCATTTGCCATCGCGCGAGAGAGCCGTGTCACCTTCGGGATCGCGGAACATCTCTGGACCGCCGATCGTCTCGACGATTTCCTGCTTCAGCGTGTCGTATAGGACGAGCTTGTCCTCGACGCGGCCGAGCATCCGCGAGCGGAAATCCCACTCGGGATGCCCGCCGATGAAGATCCGCTGCTCGACCAGTTCGGTTCCATCCGGCTTCACCGTCATTGGAACATTCACGCGTCGCTTCGGGTCGTTGAAGTCCGCCCGCACAAAGAAAAAAATGCGATCGCCTTCCCTATTCCAGAGCGTGTGGTTGAGGAACAACGCGCGGTCGTCGATGTACGGATACTTCTTGATCAACGCATCACGCATCTGGCGAAACGACACAATCAGCTTGCGCGTGCCGGTCTTCACGTCCACGACGAACAGCCCGTCGTCCTGGGGATGGTTCACCCCTTCGGTCCAGTCCCACGTGCCGGGATAACCCGTCACCGGCCTTAGTCGCGCCATGCGGGCGTAGTTGATGGCCGAAAACATGCCGCCGTCCTGCTTCACGCCACCGTTGGCGGCCGGCGTGGCGTCGAATCGAAATTCCTTCACCCGTTTCTTGTCGACGATGTCGTAAAGGGCGGTGAAGACCTTCCCCGTTTTCTGGTCGCGATCGTTGAAGAAGAACTGCCTCGATGGCTGCTCGGGATTCCAGTAGATCATCGCGCCCTGCTGCGGATTCCAGCCGCGCGTTTCCTCGATCTTCGTCTCGGCGTACTTGTTCTGCGCGTCGAGCAGGACGATGTCCGCCGCATCCTGCGGTCCAGGCATACGATCCTGAAAGGTCGAGCGGAGCGCGACGAGATACTTTCCGTCGGCGCTGTACGGAGAATTGCCCACGTGGCCGATGTAGCCGTAGAAGTGATGCGACGGACCAGACGTCAACTGGCGGACTTCGTAACCAAGCGCGGGCGCTTGCGACAACCCGGTCGTCGAGCCGAGCACACATAACAGCGCGGCAGCCGCGCAGAGGATTCGCGTTTTCATAGTAGTGAAGATCCTACACCGTCGGCGTAAGATACGGGTCCAATCATGGCCAGCAAATCAAGGTTGCGACTCGCGCTGATTGGCATTGGAGCCTGCGTGTGTCTTGCCGGTCCAATCGCTCAACACCCTGGGCCATGGACGCGGCACACGATCGATGCGTCGTCTTTAGGTGCTGACGGCGTTCGTGCAGCCGACGCCAACGGCGACGGCGCCCTGGACCTGGTCACCAGTTGGGAGCAGGGAGGCGTCACGCGCGTGTACCTCGCCGATCGGCGCAGTTCCGCTGCTCCGGCGTGGAAATCCATTACGGTCGGCAAATCCCCAGACGGCGAAGACGCCGTCTTCTTCGATGCCGATGGCGACGGCGATCTCGACATCATCAGCTCCGCCGAAGGTACCGCGCGCAGAATTCAGGTGCATTGGGCGCCGCCGGCCGGCGCATACGCGCGCGAAAGCGAGTGGCGCACCGAAACGCTCTACTCAGACGGATCTCAATGGATGTTCGCCGTTCCCATGGATGTCGATCGCCGGCGTGGCCCCGACCTCATCGTGGGCGGAAAGAACGAGCGCGCTTCGGTCGGCTGGCTCGAATCGCCGGCGGACCCGCGGCGCACGGGCGACTGGAAATATCACCGGCTGTCCGACGCGGGCTGGATCATGTCGCTCATCGTCAAGGACATGAACGGCGACGGCCACCCGGACGTGCTGTTGAGCGACCGCTTCGGTGCGATGGCCGGCGTGCGGTGGCTCGAGAATCCAGGAGCGGGTTCGGCGGCGCTGAACGGTCCGTGGACGAATCACTGGATAGGTCTGCGAGAGCGTGCGCCGATGCTCATCGATATCGGCGACCTCGACGGAGATGGCGTCGAAGAGATTGTCGTCCCTCACTACATGAAAAATGACTTCGGGCTCAGCATTCTCAAGCGATCGCGGTCTGATTCTGCGGATGTGTGGGTCGAGCATCCGATCCGGTATCCGGCGATTGCCGGACGTCCGAAGGCGGCGGCAATTGGCGACATCGACCTCGATGGCAGGCGCGATCTCGTTCTCTCGTCTGAGCAGGCGTCCGGAACCAAGAGAGGAATCGTCTGGCTCCGCTTCCGCGATTCACCCTTTCAGCCCGAATGGGACGCGGTCGATGTGAGCGGCCCAGACGGTATCAAGTTCGACCTGAATCTTCTCCTCGATGTCGATGCCGACGGCGATCTCGACGTCATCAACAGCGAGGAGAACGACAACGCGCGCGACGGCAAGGCCGGGCTTGGCGTCGTCTGGTACGAGAACCCAACGCGCGCGGCGACCTCACGGAAGTAAGGCCGCCGCGAGCAGATCTGTCAGACGGTTACCGACCCAGATTCAGCCGCATGCTGATCATCGCCCTGCGAGGATCGATGAACACTGTGGACTGGCCGAAATTCGGGCTGTACAGGTTGTCTGTTGCGATCCCCTCCTCCGCCGTGTCGTTGAGCACGTTGAGGACGTCCACGAGCAGCTCGATGCGTCCAGCGTCGCCGACGGCAATCGTTCGCGACAGGCGCAGATCGAGCAGCGACTGCGACGACAGCCGGCGCGAGCCGCGCGGCTCCAGCAGGATGCGCTGGTCGCCCTGCGGCAGCGCAATCTGCGCACTGGCTGCCCATGGCTTTCCGCTGAAGTGCTGGAGATTCGCAGCCAGCACGAAGCCCGTCCTTCCGACGTCAACGCTGCCCATCACGCGAAACATGTGCGGACGATCGTTTGGCAGGATGCCTCGCGCATTCGTCAGCGTGTTCGGATCCTGCCCGAATGTGCCGAAAGGCGTGCCGGCGATGGTGCTGATCTGCGATCCAGCGGCAATGGCTCCGCTCGAGGCCTGCAGTCCAGAGGCCTTCGACCGCGTGTACGAACCGAAGGCCTGCCAGCCGTGAGAGCGACGCTTCTCGGCGGCCAGCACCAGGCCGTTGTACTTCATCTCGTATCCATCCGGGTTCGTCAGAAGAAAACGGCGAGCAGCAGTCTCGTTGGCGAGTACCAGGACAGGCACGGTCTGGCCGTCGGGCAGCGTCCGCGTTTCTTGCCGGTACTGCCCACCCACATCGGTCCACCCGATGAAGTTGCTGCCCTCTTTGTGAACGTACGCGATCGCCACGGCAAGGCGGCGGCCCAACTCGCGATCGACGCCAATCGAGTATTCATCCGTGTGTGGAGCGCGCATGTCTCCATCGAGCTGCAGGTTTCTTCTGGGATCGACAACCGAGACGATATTTGTGTAGCCCCCAGTCGCCGGAACGTACGCGGCCGTCGTCGTGGGCTTCGCACCGGGATGAAACGGACTCAGCTCTCCGCTCAGCACGCCCTGGCTGAATCTCCCATAGCTCCCTCGCAACATCGTGCGGCCGTCGGTGCTCAGCTTCATCGTCATACCCAGGCGCGGTGACCACAGATTCCACGTGTACAACGTGCCCAGGCCGCTGATGATGTCGTCCGTTTCCTGTCCTTCCTTGTCGAGCGCGTGCAGATCCTGGCTGATCGCGCGGCTGTGATCGAACCGCAGGCCCGCATTGATCGTCAACACGTTCCCCACCGTGACGGCGTCGCTGACAAACCCTGCGGCGGTGATGAAAACACCGCCGACGTTGGATGGCTCGCTCGAGATGGATTGGAAGGGCTGACCGCCGTTATCGACATACCTGACGCCGGTCGGAATGATGGAAGGCTGGTTGTGTTCTCCTTTCTCGATCTGCGCGCCCATCCTCCACTGGTGATCGGCGCCCAGCAGCGCGGGCTGGTAGCGATTGATGGTGCCCTTCGCGGTGGTGCGAATCAGCGTCAATGCGCCGAATGCCGGCGGCGCGCCGGTCGTGATACCCGACACTCGATCGAACCGGCTCGGGATGGTCACGTCGCCCGTGCTCGGAAGATTCTCCTGATTCCATTTGAAGCGGCCGACGCGCACGTCCCATACGGTGTTCGACGACAACGTGTGCGTCAGGTGCCCGAAGGTCATCGCCGGAACTGTTGCCGTACGTCGCAAGGTCGCCTCGAATGGGGCCGCGACAGTTGGGCGATCGGGATTGACCCAGGACTCGTTGTGAAAGCTGTTGACCAGCTGCATGCCCGGCGCGAGCCGCCAGGTGAGCTTCGCGAACACCTTGTCCTGCTCGTAGGCCCTTGGATAACTCGGGTCGGTGCCGGGCTGGCTGTCGTAATCGCGCAGGTACTGGTATCCCCCAAAGAACCACAACCGTTCGCGAACCACCGGACCGCCGAGGTTCGTCGTCACGTCGCGGTACAGGACGCGTTCGTAGCCGCTCGGTTCTGCCGAACCCGCAAGCGGACGCACGATCGGCTGGCTCGTGAGGCCGGCCGCCTGCCCGTAGTACGACGTGTCGAATGCGAATCGATCGCTTCCCTGCCTGGTGATGACGTTGACGACCGCGCCTTGCATGTTGCCGAACTCTGCCGAGGCGCCGACAGACTGGACTTGCACTTCCTGAATGAAGTCGACACCAGGCTCGGCGCGCGCCTCGCCGCTGCACGGACACGTGAAGTTCGTGCCGTCGATGAGAAACGTGTTCTCGTTCGTGCCCGACCCGAACGCCGACACGCTGTTGGTCGTGCCGTTTCCCGGCGACGTCGGAGACACTCCGGGTGCGGCCCTGATGAAGTCGAACATGCTGAATCGCCGCACCGGGATGGTCCTGAGATCGTCCGGTCCGAAGCGGGTCTCGAATCCGCTGCCTCGCGCTTCGATGCGTGACCCCGCTCCCTCGACCACCAGCGATTCTTCGATGCCGCCGACTTTGAGTACAGCTGTTCTCTCGATCGTCGCGCCGGTCCCGATACGGATGTCCGGTTCGTGATACGACTTGAATCCGTGGAGCTCGATGTCGAGCGCGTACAGGCCCGGTGTGAGAACTGGAAAGCGGACCCTCCCTCGTTCGTCTGTGTCCGCCGTCAACGGACCACCAATCAGCGCTGGAGAGCTGAGGCGGACCGTTGCGCCCGCGAGGACGCCACCCTGTTCGTCTTTTACGCTTCCGATGAGTGTTCCCGTCAGTCCCTGCGCGCTGGTCATGACAGGCAGCAAGACCGATCCGGCGACGAGTAGCAGCATGGCCAGTCTACGCATGATGTCCTCCTGTCAAAACGGGCAAGCGGGGTTGGCTTCGGCGTTGATTCGCCTCGTCGCGCCCGCTGGGATGAGTTGGACCGCAATGGTTCGCGCTTCGATGAACCCCTCGTTTCGGACTAAGTGAGAATGCTCGCCCCCGTGATCCACGAAGGTCATGCCCACGGTATACACCTTCGGACTACATGAGGGATCGTCTCCGTCGTAGTTGGTGACGGTGCCGGCTGTAACGGTGACGAGACTATGCCCCGGATGGGTATGCCAGCCTGTCGTGCCGCCGGGCTCCCATACGTTGCTCTGGACATACAGGTCTGACAGCCCTTTGGTCTTCTGCATCGACAACCACACGTACTTCTGCGAATTGGTCGGGTCAGGATCGTCAAAAACCGCATGGTGCATGACGTCGAATTCCGGAAGCCGTCCAACAGCAAGAGTGCTGGCCGTGAATCCTGACGCCGGCGTTGCCTGAATGCTCCCTACGTGCCCGACCGCGCCCACAATCACGGGGCCCAGAACCAACAGCCACTTGAGCGTTCGCTGCATAACCGTGCCTCCTTCGGCCTCGACTCCAGAAATTGGAGCCGCTCGGGCACGATAGGCAGCCGAATCGGGACGGACAAGCTGCAAGGCACGGTAACGCCCGTGAATGGCCGGGTTGCCGTGATATGCCGTCGATTGCCGCTCCCTACAGAGCGGGCTACAATCCGCGCTTCTCCCATGAACGAGGTTCCTCCGTCAGGCTCGCTACCTCCATCCGAGCGCCCTCCGGCCGATCGGCTGGACTCGTGGAAAGAAATCGCCGCCTACATGAGGCGCGACGTGACGACGGTGCAGCGCTGGGAGAAGCGTGAGGGCATGCCCGTCCACCGTCATGTGCACGACAAGATGGGGTCGGTCTACGCGTTCCGCTCCGACTTGGATACGTGGGCGCAGAGTCGCAACCTCGGTGTCAGCCCCGAACCGGTCCGGGAACTTGAGGAGCGAGACGACCTCGCCCCGCCTGACCCGGTCGCCTCAACCGGGCCCCCTGCCATCCGCACAGAACCCCACGCCCGGCGGCGCTGGCTGCTGGCCGCGGCGGCGGCGGTGCTTGTAACAGGCCTGACGGTGTGGCTGGTTCAACAACGCACCGGCACGTCGGAGAATCCCCTCGCCGACGCGCGCTTCCTGCAGTTGACGGACTTCCCCGGAACGGAACAGGCGGCTGCGCTTTCGCGCGACGGGAAATTTGCGGCGTTCCTCTCAGATCGCGACGGCCGAGTGGACGTGTGGGTCACTCAGGTTGGCACCGGCCAGTTCTACAACCTCACTCGGGATGCTGCGCGCGAGCTCGCCAACCCGTCGCTTCGCACGCTCGGCTTCTCGCCCGACGGCACGCTCGTCACCTTCTGGACGCGCACCCCATCGGGACCCAATCAGTCGAGCATCAGCGTCTGGGGAGTGCCAGTCCTCGGCGGACAGCCGCGACCTTATCTGGAAGGGATCGCCGAATACGACTGGTCGAGCGACGGCGAGCGGCTTGTCTACCACACGCCAGGACCGGGCGATCCAATGTTCGTGCGCGACGGCGCCAAAGCGTCAGAGGCGCTCGCGATTCTGACGGCGCCGCCGGGCCTTCACAGTCACTTTCCCGTCTGGTCGTCCGATCGCGCCTTCATCTATTTCGTTCAGGGTTCGGTGCCCGATCGCCTGGACATCTGGCGCATCAGCGCGTCAGGCGGAAAGCCCGAGCGGATTACGAATCACAACTCGGTCGTTACCCATCCTGTTTTCCTGAACGAACAGACGTTGCTGTATCTCGCCACCGACTCGGACGGCTTCGGCCCCTGGATCTATAGCGTCGACGTGTACCGGCTCGCGTCTCGCCGCGTGAGCGTCGGCATCGACAAGTACACGTCATTGGCAGCGAGCGCTGACGGCAGCCGTATCGTTGCGACGCTGGCGCGCCCGGAGAGCACGCTCTGGCGCGTGCCGATCACCAACGAACGCGCAGATTCGTCAGAGGCCCGCCGAATCCCGCTGACGACCGGCAGCGGAGTCTCTCCGCGGTTGGGCGCCGACTACCTGCTGTACGTCTCGTCCAAGGGCGCGAGCGACACAATCTGGAAGCTGCAAGGCAACGCCGCCACCGAGGTATGGAGCGCTCCCGAGTCACGCATCATCGGCGGACCGGCCATCGCGCGCGATGGCCGGCGTATCGCGTTCGCAATCAGGCAGAACGGTCAGACCTTGTTGTACAGCGCAAATGTGGACGGAACCGATGCGCGCATCGTCAACCGGTCGCTCGAGCTGCACGGCACTCCGGCGTGGGCGCCCGATGGACAATCGATCACGGTAGGCGCCGTCAACGACGGCGTCCCGCGGCTTTTCAGCGTGCCGATCGACGGCCGCTCACCCGTACGCCTGGTGGCGGAACACTCTGTTGATCCGGTGTGGGCGCCTGACGGCGATATCGTCGTGTTCTCGGGTCCGGATATCGGGACGACGTTTCCAATCAAGGCCGTCAAAGGCGACGCCAGCACGCACGCGCTCCCGAAGCTGACGCTGACTCGTGGCGCCAGGCACGTCTCATTCATGCCGGGAAAACGGGCGCTCGTCGTGGCGCGTGGAGACCTGCAGCACAAGAATCTGTGGGTAGTCGATCTGGACACCGGCGCCGAGCACCAGCTCACCAATCTTGCTCCAAACTTCGAGATGCGCGACTTCGACATCTCTCCAGACGGTCGCGAGCTCGTTTTGGAGCAAGTGCAGGAGCATTCCGATATCGTCCTGCTCGAACTATCCGGGCGATAGCTGCTGGCCCGCGGACGGACAGGGCCAACTATTTTTTTATCGACGGATGCACGTACCCCGCCGTCAATACACCTACTGATGGCCGGAAACTCAGATAGTCGACGTGATCCGGAATCTTTACCCAGCCATGTACCGTGTTCGGCGGAATGATGATGATGTCGCCGACTTTCACGTCGCGGATGACCACATCGGACCCGACCACAGGTCCGCTGCATGACGGACCGTTGAGCTCTCGCGTCACCGCCGAATCGGACGCCGAACGCCGGCCATTCACGATGTGCCCGCCCGTCACCATCGTCCCGCCGCCGGACACGATGTAGTAGCCCTCGGTCTGACTGTCGTGCGTGAGGCCGTTCGGCGCACCGGCAGGAGGCGGCGTCGCGCTCTTCTCGCCGCACGGTTCCGGCGCCGGTGTATTTGCGCGCGCAGCCGCACCGCCGCCGCCGCCCGCTGCGGGCGCTCCCGTTGCGCCGCGATGGACGATGCCGACCGCGAAGTTCTCGTGTCCGATGTCGACCACTTTGATCTGGCGATCGCCGCCCGGCTGCTTGTTGACGATATCGACTTCTTCCTTGGTGATATAGGTGGCCGGCTTCGAGGATCCGGACTGCCCCACGACCGAGCGAACTGCAATCAGAACGAAACACGCTGCGACAGCGAGGATGGTGATGCGCACGGTCTGCCTCCTTGACGCGATCGATTACTGTTCGATATTCACCGCGTAGTACCCAACCGATCCCGTCTTCGACGTGTCCTTCCACCAGTGCGGCGTGTTGGCGGGGATCGCAATCACGTCGCCTTTGCTGAGGTGATGCTCCTGCCCACCCTGGATGCCGTCGGCGCGCGTCTGCCCGGGCGAGATTTCTTTCGCGTTGGTCAGCTTTCCGCCGGTGACAAACGTCGCCTCACCCTCGACGATGATGAAGAGGTGGTTGGTTTTGTCGTGCATCTCGGCGCCGCGCTGCACCGCTCGGTTGGCCAGCACGATCAGCCCGTTGTCGCCGATAATCTGCCCGCCTTTCACCATCGTCGATGCCACCTGTTCGTGGCCGACGTAATGCACCTTCATGGGAACACCGGCAGCGGTGACGAGCACGCCGAGGGTAAACGACGCCACAATCGCGAGCAGATATCTCATATACACTCCTGCCTGAGGGTTATGGGAGGCATCTTAGACGAATCGAGCGGCGAGCGGCACCTTCTCATCAGGGACGGCCGCAGGCGTAGTGCCGACCTTTAGGTCGGCTATTTCATGCCACGCACGTGCACTCGGATGTGGGCGACCGGGAGCACCGGTGCCGCAAACAAAGAATAGCCACCCCAACGCGGCTGCCGCGTTGGGGGCCCCGGCGCTCGGCGCGGCAAAACGCGTCGCCAACATCTGTTGTTCACTGCCATGGCGCTCGGACCAAGCCTGGTCCTCGCGGAGGTGGTCGGCTCCGCGTTTTGTTCACTGTCGCCCTCGCGCCGACTTCGATTGTTTGCTTCACCGGCGCTCCCGGTCACCCACGTCTGCTGTGTGCGCACGTGGCACGCAAAAGCCGACCTAAAGGTCGGCACTACGACTACTTCGGGTCGGCACTGCACGGCGAGGCAGGTTTGCTGAAGTGAACCATCGCGAGCGACGCGACGTACTCCGTACGCGGAAACGCATCGAAAGGCGTGCGATCCGCGGGCCCGGTGCGAAGCCCCCACTCCTCGACCGTCGGCGACACCTCGCCGAGAGATGCCCTCCGCGGCCAATGCGCCACTGGCGCGTTGGCATCGCGTTTAGCCTTCGCTGACAAACGCTCGACTAAACGCAAAGCGGAGCCTCTCCCGCGTCGTCGAGCTTGGTTCACGGAAGCAAGCCTGCTTCGTCGTGCGCTGAGTCTTCGGCCGCCATCATTCCCGGGAGGCGGCACGCGGATCACGTCAACGGAATCTCATACACACCGCGGCCGTGCGTGGCCGCTCGCAGCAGCCGCTGCGTCGGGTGGATCTGCAGATCGAACACCGGCGCATCTGGCAATCCATTCTGCAGTGGCGCCCAGGTTACGCCGCGATCGGACGAATGCCACACGCCGATGTCCGCGCCGACATACACGTTCCCTGGCGCCGCCGCGTCGACGGCGAGCGCGTTGTGCTCCACGTCGAGCAGCACGTCCGGTCCCGCTCCGCTGCGGGCGTCCCAGCGCGTGCCGTCGAAACGCCAGACACGGCGGCTGTCGCCGAGACCACCGAAACAGACATACACAGACCTTAACGTCGCGTCTGCCCAATCGACGGCGATGTCGGTGATGAGGCCCACGAGACCGAGGGGCCCTGCGGCGACATCGTCTATGCGCGTCACCGTCCATGCATTCGAAGCGAAGTTGGCTCGATAGACGCGCCCGCGCGTCGTGCCGATGAACAGCCGCGTCGCCGATGCGAACGCGAGCGCGAACACGCTGCCGGCGGCGGCGCCGCCGGGCAATTGAATCTGGCCGCCCGTCGGCCACGAGGCGGTGAAATCGCGCGAAACGAACACCATGTCGCCGGCGCCGACCGCCACAATCTTCGCTTCGGCGGGTTTCGCCGGGTTGAATGGCGTGCCTACGATCGGCTGCGTCATCGTCGCCCAGCCGAACTCCCACACCGGCGTCCACGACTCGTGAGTGGTGCCCGCGGTGTTCGACAGGTACACCGTCCCGTTGACGAACGAAAGCACCAGATCGGGATCGGCCCAATTGATCAGGCAGTAGCCGCCGTCGCCATAATTCACGTGCGTCCACATCGGGCCGCCCGATGTGCGCGCGGTGCCGTTGTCCTGCAGTCCGGTGAACAGGATGTTCGGATCGGTCGGATGCTGTGCGATGAAGTTGCTGCACAAGCACGACAGGCCGGTGTTCTGCCCCGCAAACTGTCCGGTGCCGCCAGGATCCCGGTTGAGGAACACGCCGCCATCGCAGCCGCACCACAGCTCAGCGGATTCTCCGGGCGTGTGCGTCAGCCAGTGCACATCTGCGTGCGCGTGGGTGCCGATGGCCGTGACGCCGTTGAATCGCCAGTTCTGGCCGGTGGCTCGCACATCGCCACGCCACACTGATCCTGGAAACGGCGAGATGTTGGTGTAGCTCCCGCCAAGGTAGAGCCGGTTCACGTCGTTCGGATCGATCGCGATCGCGACGTCATACGCGCCCTGGCTCCTGCCGCCGTTGAGCGGCAGTACGTCCGGCGGATTTGAGATCGGCTTCCACACACCATTCAGCGTGTCGCGTCGATAGACGGCAAGCAGCCCGCCGGTTGATTCGCGGACCACCATCGCGTACAGAACAGCTGCGCTCGTGCGTTGGACGGCAAGCGCGATGCGTCCGACGTCACTCGCGGGAAACCCGGTGCCGACCAACGTCCACGTCTGCCCGTTGGTGGACTCGTGCACGGCTCCCGACCACTCCGCGGCGAAAAATCTGGTGACGTTCCCTTGTCGCGAGACGACGACGCTCGAGTGAACGCCGGGACGGCGTCTGATCCATTCCGGCGTGCCATCCGGGCGAAGCACGCGCTGGTACAACCCTGCCGTGGTCGCAGCGACGACGTTCTCGGTGTTGCCGGGATCGACCGCAAGCCCGAAGAACGCCTCGCCCGCCAGCGTCGGCCCGCTCGCGGCGGTCACTTCGCTCACCCACGTCAGCCCGCCATCGTCTGTGCGAATCGGGCCGATGCCGCGATACGCAGGCAGCGCGTTGATGATGCGATGCATGAAGATCTGATGTGTATCGCCTTCGCCGGTGCCGACGAACACGCGATTCGGATCGGATGGATCGATCGCGAGAGCGCCGCACGCGAGGCTCGTGCTCGCGAAGTTCGTCGGATCCACGTCGAAGCCGTCCATCAGCGAGCGCCACGATGCGCCTCCGTCGTCGGATCGAAACACTCCGCCGGCCGACGCCGCGGCGTACACGATCTGGCCGCCAGGCGCGACGCCGACGCTGCAGATTCGTCCTGCGATCGGCTCATCGCCGACTGTCTGACCATTGAGCACCACAGTCGGCCCGAGCGGCAGCCAGTTTCGAGCACCAGGGACGAACGGCGCAGTTGGCGCAGGAAGGCCGCGAGTTGTGCGGATGGCCGCAGCTTTTCGGCGTTTATATTCCGCGAGGCGATCGACCCACAACGTGGGAGACGGCGTTTCTACTGCAGCGTTCGCACCTGGCTGCAGCGCGCTTCTGAACCCACCTCGTGTCGGCGCGTCGCGGCGCGATTCCGCTGCGCCCCGCGTCTGCAGCACGGTATAGGTCGATTCGATTTGAGGCAGGAACCAGCCCAGCGGCCCGTCTTCTTTTTCGGCGCCTTCGTCTTTTTCTTTGCCTCTGACTCGACGTGTCGTCGTCAATCGTGTGGGGACCCGACGTTCGACTCGAGGTTTCGATCGCTTCGTCGAGCGGCGCGCTTTCTTGCTCATTGTGGTGCTCCTTGTTTTCCGAGCAGACGCCCGGCACGCTGCGCCGAGAAGATGACAGTAGCATTCACCAGCGCCGTGCCGAGTGCGATAGCAGCGAGCCATCGCGGAAGCTCGCCAGTGCCGACAAAGATGAGGATCAGCGGCGCGACGACGCTGGCGGTGAGGAAGGCGAACGCCAGCCAGGCACGCTTGTAGATGGCTTTGCCGACCGCCGCCAATCCAAGAGCGGCGAACAGCTCGAACATGCCGAAGTCGACAAAGATTTCCATGTGCCCTTTTTGGTCCAAGGCCCAGCGCACGTCAATAGAAGTTTTGTCCTACGTTGATTCGGCGTGCATGCGCTCCGGGCCCGCGGATCGCACGCCTCTCGATGCGTTTCCGGCTGCGCGGTGCAGTCGCGTCGCTCGCGATGGTTCACTTCAGCAAACCTGCCTCGCCGTGCGGTGCCGACCCGAGAAGCAGTAGTGCCGACCTTTAGGTCGGCCGCGTGCACACACAGCAGACACGGGTGACCGGGAGCGCCGGTGAAGCAAACAATCGAAGTCGGCGCGAAGGCGACAGTGAACAAAACGCGGAGCCGACCACCTCCGCGAGGACCAGGCTTGGTCCGAGCGCCATGGCAGTGAACAACAGATGTTGGCGACGCGTTTTGCCGCGCCGAGCGCCGGGGCCCCCAACGCGGCAGCCGCGTTGGGGTGGCTATTCTTTGTTTGCGGAACTGGCGCTCCCGGTCACCCACGTCCGTAGGGCGCAACTCCCGCGAAGTTGCCGACCTGAAGGTCGGCACTACGACATGAGGAATGCCGAAAAGTAAGGCGCAAAGGAACCTTCGAACGGTTCCTTTGCGCCTCAGCGTCTCTGCGGTGAAGACTAAGAGAACTCCTCTAGAACACGAACTTCAACCCGAACTGGATCTGCCGCATCGGCACCGTGCCGCGGATCGAAGTGATCGTCCCGAACGCGCCGCTGCCGGCCGTCGGGATTCCGTTGTTCCCGGCGGCGCCCCAATCGCTCATGGCAAAGTTGGTATTGGGATCGGCGAAATTCGGCGTGTTCAGCAGGTTGAACGCTTCAATCCGAAACTGTATGTACTTGCTGCCGCCAAACTGGAAGTTCTTCAGCGCCGAGAAATCGATCGTAAACACTCCCGGCCCGGTGAGCGTGGCGCGGCCCAGGTTCCCAAACGTGCCGGGCGCAGGCATTTGAAACGCGGAGACGTTGAACCAGGCGGCAGTGCTGGGCTTGTCAACGTCCGTGCTGACCCCGGCGACTGCGCTCGGACGATCGTAGCCGTGCGCCGTCATCGATCGATCGACGCTGTTCGTCACTGTGAGCGGGAATCCCGAAGATGCTCTCAACATGCCGGCGAGCTGCCACCCACCCGCCAGGACGTCGAGCACACCACCCTGCGACAAGTACTTGCGCCCGGCACCAAAGGGCAGCTCATAGAGGAACGACGTGGTGAACCGATGCCGAACGTCGAAGACAGAGCGGCCGTACTCGCACTCCCAGCAATCACCGTCCTGCGGCTTCAGCGGTTCGCCCGGGCTGCGAAGCCCGCTGCCGTTATCCATGGACTTCGACAACGTATAGGACAGGAGGCCTGAGAACCCATTTGACATCCGACGGGTGAGCTTCGCGGACAGGCCGTTGTACGTCGAGTGGCCCACGCCGGCGATCAACTGCCAGTTTCCCAGCTCCGGGGCGGGAGCACGAGCAAGAATTGGCAGGCTCGTGCCGGGCTCCGGCTGATTCAGCGTGATGAACCGCTGCAGGTTGTGGCCGCGGCTGCCGAAGTACCCGATCTCCACGGCCGTGCGGGCACCGATTTCTCGCTGGAAGTTGAGGAGGTACTGTTCGGCGTAGGGCGTGTGACGGTCGTATTCGTTTCCCAGCACCTGCGGTGCCGTGACACACACCTGTGGTGGCATCTTGACGCCGCACGGGTTCGTAGCGCCGCCGTCATACGGCTGCGCAAGCGTCAGCGTCGAGCTCTGTGCGGTGATGCGGCCCTGGATGTTGCGGCTCATATCGAAGACCGGATTGGTCGAATCCTGCGCGTAGAAGATGCCGTAACCGGTCCGCACCGTCGTCTTCGGCGACGGGCTCCATACCACGCCGATGCGCGGCGCAACGTCGTTCTTGTCGGGTTTGATCAGACGATCTCCCAGCCGGCCGTCACGGGCCACACATATCGCCGGGTCGAACCGCGTCGCCACTCCTTCATACGGATCGCCGCTGCCGACACGGATGAAGCAGGGTTTGCCCTGCTGGGAAGGCGTTCCGAAACCGGGCGGAACCCAGATATTCATCATCTCGCCCTTCTCGTCGGTCCAGGGCGGTGTGTATTCGTAACGCAGTCCAAGATCGAGCGTGAGGCTCGGCCGAATCCTCCAGGTATCCTGAACGAAATACGCCTGGCTGGTAGTCCGGTACCAGCCTTCACCGAGCGCGCCGGCGCTCCGCGTTCCGGAGATCAGGCCGAGCATATAGTCGGCGAAGCCGTAACCCGTGAGAGGCCGGTCTTCGTTCAGCGAGCCCCGGATTTCCTGCGTGCCGATCATGTTGTATTTGTCGCGGCGGACTTCGGCGCCCATTCTCATGGAATGGTTGCCTTTGATCCACGAGATGTTGTCGATGAACTGAAACACGTAATTGTTGCCGGTGAATGGCAGCGAGGGATTGTCACCGAAGCCGCTGAACACGCCGCCGACGGACATATTCGGAAGGCCCCAGCTAATCGGCGGAGGAATGAACAATCCGAGCCCGACTTCCTCGTGGACGTTACGCTTGTACTGCAGCTCCTGCGCCAGATTGTTATAGAACTTGGTCGCGCCGAAGCGGAACTCGTTGACAAAGGTGGGCGACAGCGTTCGCGTATTGGAGACCATCGCCTGCTTGACGTTCGTCTCGACGACCTGGCCGTTGTCTTTGAGGTTCGGCGCGAGCACGTACTCATCGGTCCAGCTGTAGCGGCCGAACCAGGATGATCTCGAACTTTCCACGAAATCGACGCGCTGCGTGAACTGATCCTTGTCGGTCACGTGGTGCTGCAGCGCGAGGTAGTTTCGAGACAATCCCGCACCGGGAATATTGGGCTCGGGATACCACTCCAGCAGCTTGATGGCGATCGGGTCCAACCGGTTCCGCGGAATCTGATTGCCGGCAAACGGCTGGCGCGTCTGGGGATCGACGATCGTCACGCCTGCCTGAGAGAAATCTCCATTGCGCATCGCCACGCTCGGAGTGCTGAACACGACCTCCTGCTGGTTGCGGAGCCGGAACCCTTCGTAGTTGGACATGAAGAACAACTTGTTCGCGCCGTTGAAAAGCTTCGGAATCGTAATCGGTCCTCCCAGCGTAAAACCGTACTGATTCCACTTGAACGGCGATGTCTGCGGCTTGACGGAGGTGAACTGATACGGCGCCGCGTCGAACGCGTCGTTGCGGATGAACTCGAAGATCGTCCCGTGATACGCGTTCGTGCCGCTTTTGGTGGAAACGTTGACCTGTGCGACCTCGCGCCCGAATTCCGCCGAATACACGCCGGTCTGCACCTTGAATTCCTCGACGCTGTCGATCGAGGGCAGAAACGCGTACGTGTTGAAGTTGACGTCCTGATTGACGATGCCGTCGAGCGTGTACTGGTTGTATTCGCGGCGCTGGCCGGCCACGGCGAAATTCTGCGTGGAACGATCGCCGCCCTGTCGTCCGGAAGCGCCGCCACCGCCCCCGCCCGCCCAGTCCGAGCTCACGTTCGGGCTGAGCGACACGAGATTGATGAAGTTGCGGCCGTTGAGCGGCAGCTCGAGGATCTGCTTGTTGTCGATGACCGTTCCCACCGTGGCATCCGTGGCGTTGATCATCGGCGCGCTGCCGGTCACCTCGACCGCCACCTCCACCGAGCCAAGCTCGAGGGAGAAATCCAGACGGGCGGTTTGCTGCACTTGCAGCTCGACACCGCTTCGGATTTTGCTCTGAAAGCCGTGTAAATCCACTTTGACGTTGTAGAAGCCGGGGAGCAGGTTTGGAAACACGTAGCTGCCCGAGCTGTTGGTCTGTGCCTCGCGCACCGCATTGGTCTGGGTATTGGTGACCGTGACCGACGCCCCGACGAGGATGGCGCCGCTCGCGTCGGTGACCGCCCCTGTGATTTGTCCGAAGGTCTGAGCGGATGCCGAAGCTGCGAATGCGAGCACCAGGCTGAGAACGAATATCCCGTCGAAGACTCTGCGCATGGGGTCCCTCCTCCCCAACGGTAAAGACCAAGGCCTGTTCCGATGTCGGGACGCGCTACTCCGAGCGATTCGAGCGATGTTGTGAGTGTGCCGGGAAGTTACCGCGTGACCGAGAGGTTGTCAACCGCCGTTCAACGGCGCAGGCGGACGTGGGCCGACCGTCGGATCTCGTGGCGCCACGGGAATCCCATCGCAGATGAACGCCCACTGCAGTCGTAGTGCCGACCTTCAGGTCGGCTTTTGCGTGCCACGTGCGCACACCGGCGGGCGACCGTGAGCGCCGGTTTCGAATGGCGACGGAGACGCCCGCTTCCGCTGGCGTAGTGCCGACCTTCAGGTCGGCAACTTCGCGGGAGTTGCGCAATACGGACGTGGGTGACCGTTAGATCTCGTCGCGGACCATGGCGACGGGAAACGCCGCTTCCGCGAACCAGCTCGACGATGCGGGAAACCGCATCTATCGCCCCGCGACCGCGTACGCAATGCGAGCCGCTTCGCCCAGCTCGCAGCCGTCCCCCAGCTAGCGATGCGGTTTCCGGCCACGGAGTACCTCGCATCGCTCGCGATGGTTCGCTTCAGCGGACGTCTCCCGCCGCCATCGACCGGCCGATCCCATCGCGGATGATCGTCCAACGCAGTCGCAGTGCCGACCTTCAGGTCGGCGATCTTGGGCCCGGGCCACCTGCACACACCGAGGCGGCCAACCGTCGGATCTCATCGCGGACGAAAGGCGACGGAACCGGCCGTCTCCCGCCGCCAATCGACAGCCAGATCTCTAGGTTCGGAGTCGCCGGACGGGAGCACCGGTGAAGCAAACAATCGAAGGCGGCGCGATAGCGACAGCGGACAAAACGCGGAGCCGACCTCCTCCGCGAGGACCAGGCTTGGTCCGAGCGCCATGGCATTGAACAACGGATGTCGGCGACGAGTTTTGCCGCGCCGAGCGCCGGGGCCCCCAACGCGGCAGCCGCGTTGGGGTGGCTATTCTTTGTTTGCGGAACCGGTGCTCCCGGCCGGCGACGCACCGGCGCGGACGACAGGCAGGTGTGGACTTAGGGCGCGACCGACGGGGCGCCGAGCCCGGTGTAGGTGAACTTCTGCAGGCGCTTGCCTTCGTAGGTTTCGCCGATGAAGAGATCCCCCTTGGCGTTCACCGCAAGCACGTGCGCTCCGTAGAACTGGCCCGCCTGGTGGCCGCCGCCGCCGAAGGTGTTGACAACCTGCAGTGTCTGCCGATCGAGGACGTAGATCAGCTGGTTGGTCCCGTCATTGATAAAGATGAAGGTTTGCGCCGGATCCGTGGAGAAGCCGACGTCCCACACCGAGCCGCTGCCGAGCGTCTCCTTATTGATGACGACCTCGCGCAGAAAGCCGCCGGCCTTGGTGAACACCTGCAGGCGATCGTTCGTCCTGTCGCACACGTAGACGAGGCCGTCTTTCGAGATGCGCACCGCATGGACGATGCGGAATTGCGGAGCCGGCGGGCCGTTCGGATCGTATTGGCTCGGACGATTTTCGTTCTGCACGACGCCGCGGAACGGCCCAGGCAGTGTCTCCCCCGCGCGCGTAAACCAACCATCATCGGGCGCCTTGCCATACGCGCCCCAGTGGCGCTTATATGCGCCGGTCGTCGCATCGAACACGATGACGCGGTGATTCACATACCCGTCCGCCACGTAAAGCTCGTTCGCTGCGCTGTCGACGACGATGTTCGCCGGCGCGCCCAGATTCGCGGTGTCGTTGCTGCCTTTGCTTTGCCCCGGCTTCCCGATCTGCATCAGGAACTTCCCGTCGCGCGTGAACTTCAGGATGTGCGCATCCTTTTCTCCGCCCGCGCCGAGCCACACGTTGTCGTGGTCGTCGATGTAGATGCCGTGCTCGAGCTGCGGCCAGTCGTATCCATTGCCAGGACCGCCCCACGACGAGACGAGCGTCCCGTTCGCGTCGAACTCGAGCACCGGCGGCGCCGCTTTCCAGATCGAGCGCGTCTCGTTCGGCTGCAGCGTCGACGGACGATGCGTCATCCACACGTGATCGCGCGAGTCGACCGCCACGCCGGCGACGGCTCCGAGGATCCACCTGTTGGGTAATGTCTTCGGCCAGAACGGATCGACGCGGAACGTGGGGACCTGACGTGACATGTTGGCTCGGTTCTGCGCCGATGGACCTGTGGCCGACGTCAATATCAGGGCAACAACAAGGATGGCGGACGGAAGGAGGTGGCGCATCAGGCGCTGAGTCTACCGCGGACGCCTCTTCAGAAGAATGCTGATCCCTTCGCGGACGATGACCATGTCCTTCCTCAGAGCGCCGTCCCGTGGCCAAAACAATGATTGCGTTCTGAGCGATGCAAATTCTGATCGCCGCTCACTTCTCAGTTGTCGCAGTTGCTTCACTTCATCGTTTCCGAACGAGATGGCGCACAAGGTGCGTTGGCGGACGTCGCCGGCCGGGAGCGCCGGTGGAGCAAACAATCGAAGGCGGCGCGATAGCGACAGCGGACAAAACGCGGAGCCGACCTCCTCCGCGAGGACCAGGCTTGGTCCGAGCGCCATGGCATTGAACAACAGATGTCGGCGACGAGTTTTGCCGCGCCGAGCTTCTTTGTTTGCTCAACCGGGCGCTCCCGGCCGGCGACGCTGCTGTGTGCGCACGTGGCCGACCTAAAGGTCGGCACTACGACTGCAGGCAGTTCATTCGACTGGCAAGCCTGCCTCACCGGCGCGAGGTCCCAAGGCCGTCGCCGCAAAAGGCGAGACCCCAACGCGGCGGCCGCGTTGGGGGGTGGTGTGGAAGAGTGTGGCGGGTCTGTCGTGCGCCGGAGGTTCGTTAGTCCACCGGCGGTTTGTACTCGGGCACGTGATTCACGATTGGCTTGATGGTGCGTAAGAATGCGTAGACCGATTTCAAATCTTCATCGGTCGCGTTGCGATAAGCCGGCCAGGGCATCGGCGGGTTGATCGGGCGCGACACGCCCATGTGCCTGCCGGTGCGAATCGCCTGCACGAACATCTCTTCGGTCCAGATGCCGAGACCCGTGTTCTGGTCCGGCGTCAGGTTGAACGTGTAGCTCACCCCCCAGGGTCCGCTGAACGCCGTGTTCGTCGGGAAACCAGACCAAAGGAACGGTTCGGGCGTTTTCGTCTCGGGCAACGGGCCAATCTGCTCTGGGTGACCCGACAGGAACCGCGTCATATCGGGCTCCGGACCTTGCGGGCCCATCTTCCAGGGCGTGTGGCAGTCGTTGCAGCCCATGATCTTCACCAGGTATTCGCCACGCTGCACCCGCTCGCTTTGAAGCGGATTCGCGGTGCCTTGCGCTTCGCCTTTGCTCAAGGTCGCGAGGCCAACGGCGGCTGTGAAAATGACGGCGGTCGAGGCGATCAGAACAGTTCGTGTCACGGCTCTCTCCTTTGATGTCCTGTCTCTGGCTATTAACGCGACAAAGACCGGCAAACCCCGCAACGGGAGGACCGTAATTCCGGAAACACCGGTGGTAGAATTTCCCAACCATATGAATCTCAAGGACTTCGCAACTCTGGCCGTACTGGGCGCATACGCTGTGTGGGGCGTGGGCGCCGCTGCGCAATCAACTCCCGAGACGTTTCCGGGGCTGACGATCCAGCTCGAGGATTCGATCACGATGCCGGTGCTGGGCAAGCTCGAAGGGGCGGCGACCCCGAACGAGTCGGCCATCGCCCGGGTCAACGGGATCAAAGAAGAGACCGGCGGGTCGCATCGCCTGTTTCTGCCGGTGGTCTCCGGGCCCATCCTCATCTACGACAAGAAGACGAAGGCCTTCACGACCTACCTCGACTTCAACGGCTTCGGCGAGAGCCGCGGGCTCTTCAAGAAGTTCTTCACCATCAGCGGCTATGGAAACGGCGTCAACGGCTTCACGCTCGATCCCGATTACGCGAAGAACGGCAAGTTCTACACGACACACATGGAAGATCCCAGCATCGAGGCTCCAGGCGGGCCGCAGAACACGATGTTCCCGGGGTTGCAGACGTCCGGCTACACGACGACGGCGCCGATTGCCACGCCCGGACCGGTGATGCATCAGGGTGTGCTCGTCGAGTGGACCGACACGAACCCGTCGAACAACACGTTCGAAGGCACGGCGCGGGAAATTTTCCGCGTGTGGCTCAACACGCGGAGCCATCAGCTCGGCGAGGTCATCTTCAATCAGACCGCGCGCCCGGGCGACAACGACTGGCGCGTGCTGTATGTCGACGTCGGCGACGGCGCCTCGGGCGAATCGAAAAATCCGGCGGTGCGCCCGAACCCGCAGCGGCTCGACACGATGGTCGGCAAGATCGTCCGTATCGTTCCCGATCTCAACGAGCACACGAAGACGAGCGCGGTGAGCGAGAACGGCCGCTACCGCATTCCGAACGACAACCCGTTCGTCAAAACGCCGGGCGCGCGCAAGGAGATCTGGGCCTACGGCCTGCGCAACCCGCACAGGCTCACGTTCGCGGTCGATCCCTCGAACGCCGCGAACAACCGGCTGGTCGCGAGCATCTGCGGCCTGAACACGTGGGAGATGATCACGATCATCCACAAGGGCGCGAACTATGGTTTCCCGCTGCGCGAAGGCAATCAGGCGGTGCGCCTCGACAACACGACGATGCCGCTGCCGGCCGACGACAAAATTCCCGTGCTGGTCAGCGACACCGTGACAGCCGGAACGACGACCCCGATCTACCCCGTCGTCATCTGGGCGCACGACGACCGCGGCGGCGACTGCGCCGGCAGTGGCTATCTCTACAACGGCAAGACCGTTCCCGCGCTTCGCGGCAAGTTCGTCTACAACGACATCACGACCGGGCGCATCTGGTACTCGGATTACAAGGAGATGCTGGCGACCGACGATGGGAATCCGCAGACGATGGCGAAGATGCACGAAGTGAAGATTGCGTGGGACGACCCAGCCGACAGCGAGGGTCAGCGGGTGTACGACACGATGATGCCGATCGTGCGATCGACCTTCGTGCGGCGCGGGAGCAAATCAGAGAACATGAACGGCCGATCGAAGGTATCCGGCACTCAGCGCGCCGACGTGCGGCTCACCGTCGATCAGGCGGGCGAGATGTATGTCTATAGCAAGAGCGATGGAATGATACGCCGCATAGTAGCTGCGACAATGACGAAATAAGCTATGCAGCATTGGTAGATAGAAGATTGGAAGATTCGAAGATTGTTGGCAGATTCACAGAGTTTGAATTGGCAGATTAAGAAGTTCTTAATCTGCCAATCGCCACTCCGCCAATCTGCCAACAATCTATCAATCTTCTAATCTACCAATCTTCCAATGTATCCACCCACCCTACTCGCTGTCGACAATCAGTTGGTTCTCGACGCCGAACACACCGGTCACTTCACGCGCGCGAACCTCGGCCATGCGTTTGTCCATCTCGCTGCCGACATACCCCATCAGCGTGGTCCGGCCGTTCTTGACGATGATGTGAACCGGGTAGTTGCCGAACGGCTGCATGCCCGGGAAACGGCGCGCCTGGCGAAGCTCGTAGCGCGCACCCATCTCGCCTCCGGGCGCGTATCTCGACAGGAAGCTGTCGTTGTAGATGTTGTAGAACGTCGCCCAGCGGATGCGGTCGTCGTTCGTCGAGGCCGGCAGCAGCTCGATCTTGTTGTCGACATCATCCACGCCAGGAACTCGCTTCACCGCGTTCTCGGCATGCGATTTCAGGCCCTGATACGAGTAGCCGCTCAGGGTTACCTTGCCGCGGTCGTAATCGAAGCTGAGAAAGTCGAACACACCGTAGGTCGGCAGCCGCTCGAGCTCGTTCTCGATGTCAAGCTGTCGCTGCTGTTGCGACACCGACTGCCCACTGGGAACCGCCGCCGCAAACACCAGAAGAATAGGAATTAATAGGGCGCGACGCATAAATCCTCCTTCGCCTCGGCATCTGCGATATCGCGTGCGGCCAGGCGAACCTATACCTTTAGACGGCGGCCAGGACGGGAAGGTTCTGGCACGCCGCAACCTGCCGAAGGCAGTCGCATTAGGGCGATTCGCATAAGATTGTTCCCGCGATTCGTGGGATTCCCCTTTCACCTTTTCCTCCCCCTCTTCAGCGCCATCGTCTACGTCGTTGCGGCGCTGCTGCTGAAACGCGCGTCCGACCTCGGCGCCGACGTGTGGCGCTCGACGCGCATCATCAATTACACGCAAGCCTTGATGGCCGTGCCGTTCTGGCTGCTCGGCGGGACGATTCCGGCGTCTTCGTTGTGGTGGCAGCCCGTCGTAGCCGGTCTGCTGTTTTTTGCGGGGCAGGTCTTCACACTGCTCGCGTTGACCACGGGAGACGTCTCTGTCGCCACACCTGTTTTGGGATTAAAGATTGTGCTCGTCGCGCTGCTGAGCGTCGTGCTCATCGGCGATCCCATCGGCGCGCGCCTCTGGACGGCGGCAGCCTTGAGCAGCATCGCCATTGCATTGCTGAATCTCAGTCCTGGACATTCACACAGGCGCGTTGCGAGAACCATCGTCCTCGCCGCGCTTGGCGCAGCGGCGTACGCGTCGTTCGATGTGCTGGTGCAGAAATTCTCTCCTGTGTGGGGCACCGGACGATTCCTGCCATTGGCGATGCTCTGCGGCGCTGCGTATTCGCCCGCGCTGCCCAAAGGTCGTCGCGCTACACCTGACTCGCGCCCCTACGCTCGCTGGCTGACGGCCGGCGCCATGTGTTTCGCGATACAGGGCCTGATGTTCATGTCCGCTGTCTCGATCTACCGGCAGGTCACGAGCGCGAATGTGCTCTACAGCTCGCGCGGTCTCTGGAGCGTCGTCGGCGTGTGGGCTGTCGGGCACTGGTTCACCAATCGCGAGCAGCACCTCGGAGCGCGCGTCCTTGTGTGGCGATTGATCGGGGCGATTCTGCTGCTGGCGGCGATTGTGATGGTAATGCTGAACCGCGGCGCGTGATGCCGAATCGTTTAGCGCATCGTCCTCACCAACACGGCCCGGCGACGCAGGCTTGCTTCCGCGAACCAGCTCGACGACGCGGGAGCGGCTCCGCTTCGCACTTCGCGCCAGGTCTTTGGGGACCCTCGCGCCGGTGAGGCCGGCTTGCTTCCGTGAACCAAGCTCGACGACGCGGGAAACGCATCTCTCGGCGAGGTGTCGCCGACGGTCGAGGAGTGGGGGCTTCGCTCCGGGCCCGCGGATCTCACGCCTTCCGATGCGTTTCCAGGTAGGGAGTACGTCGCGTCGCTCGCGATGGTTCGCTCCAGCAACCCTGCCTCGCCGGGCGGCTCAATTCGCTATTCGTTTTACGCTTGTCGTTGGCAGCTCTGCCTCGCGTCGCGTTCGAATCGATTGTCGAAATATGGGTGGCCGCCGGTTGCTAGCGCATATGCGCCGGCGAGAAAGTAGGCGGGGAGGAAGAACGGGCCCCACGATTCGTACTGCCGCACGTGCACACGTTCGTGCTCGCGCGTGATCTCCAGCGCTCGCGCGTTCTGCCCGAGCACCACGTGTCCCAGTGTCATCGCGTCGGCGCCGCATGCCAGAGGCGTCAATGAAGAGAGCGCTCGCTCGAGCAGTGGGCTGTGTGCCTCGATGACGCCGTCAACGCACGCGATACGACCACGGCGTATCAGCGCGAATGCCACGATCAGGCCGATTACCGTCGCTGGGCCGGCCCAGAAATAGCGAAGAATGCGGCTCACGGATCCATTATGTGCGTACTCGATTCATCTGCCGACGATCGGAAAGACCCGACAGTCGGGAGGTCGGCTTACCATGCGCCGAGACGATCCGTCGGCCAGCCGGACGTGTTCGTGCAGCGCCTGCCACGCCGAAGCGCGATAGCGCGAAGGCGGGTCATTTCCTGCGTGGTATTTAATCTTCCCTCTGCCAATCTTCAATCTGGCAACAATCTACCAATCTTCCAATCTGCCAATCTTCCAATTCAGCACGTCTAGTTATCAATCCGCACGATCGTCACCGCGTGCGTCGTCGCGCCTTCCTTATAGTCAATAGCACCAAGATACTTCTGACCTGTGGCCAATCCGCTCCATGACAGATTGACAGTGCCCGAGCCGCCGGTCGTCGCCGCGGCCGGTCCCGTCGCCGTCATGTTGCCCGCATCGGACGTGCCCAATGCCCAGGCGTGCACGCTGTAGTTCGCGTCAGGTCCATCGGTTTGCCACCCGTGAACGAACAACCGATAGGTGGCCGCTGCCGGATTCGCGAGCTGGATTTGTTCGGCAGACGTGCCGCTGCCGCTCACTCCGACGAACGTGAGCGAGCTGTCGGGGTTCACGCGGTACAGATAGAGATCGATGTCGTCGGCGCCATCGGTCTCCTCGTCGAACATCGACACACGCAGCACGCTGGTGCCGGCCGGCACCGCGATGTCGTGCGTCGTGATGCCTTGGTTGTCGGCCGGGTGGTCCGTGTCGAAGTTGTCGGTCGGATCATCGGCCACCGTGTCCGAAAACGCCGTTGACGGGATGAGACCGCGCGACGCGTAAGTCAGGCCGCCGGTGTAACCCATCTTGATCGAGTACGAGACCGCACCACTGGAACCGACGCCATTCACCTCGGCCGGAACAGTCAGCGCTACAGGTCGCACGACGATCGGGCTGCGGGCGGTATGGACGCCATCAGACCAAGTCAGCGCGCCGAAACGATACGTATTGAGCGGGCCGTCGGTGCGGGTAATCGTCACATCGAACGACGCGGTCCCACCCGCGGGGATCACCAGAGAAGCGGGAATGACCGTCACCGAGTAACCAGCGGGCGCCGCGACGCTCGCCGTGTACGTGGCTGGGCCGCTGGTGACGTTCGTCACCGTTCGGTGCAGTGTCTGGACGCCGGGCAGATCGCCGACGGCAAGCGACGGTTGATTCAGATCGCTCGCATCGATCGTGGGGATGCTGGCGGTGGCTCCGCAGCACAATCCCTGCCCCTTCAGGAACGCGAGATAGCCGGCGTAGTCGACGTCGTAGACAATCCCCGGGTTCTCCGCAAGATTGGGCCGCACATGACCCGATCCCGTGTTGAACGGCAGGTTCAGTCCTGCGCGCGACAACGCATCCGCAGTGGTTGCAATCGCCGAGCGTCTCGCCGCCGGCGACCAGTCGGGGTGGGCCTGCGTCAGCAGCGCGCCGATGCCGGCGATGTGCGGGCTCGACATGGATGTGCCGCTGTAGATGTCGAAGTTCTTCCCGCCGTTACCCGGAGGCGCGACGGCCGCGAGGATGTCCTGGCCCGGCGCCATGAAGTCGGGCTTCAAGATGTCGCCGACGCCGGCCAGGCTGGGACCGCGAGAGGAGAACGCCGCGACGTCCGGCGCAGGAGCCGTCTGTGTGACGACGGCTTGAGTCAGCGTTGCAGTCGCGGCAGCGCCAAGTGAATTGACATACGAGACGATCGCCGGGCCCGCGACATTGTCCACATGCACCGTCGGCAGCGCATGGAGATCGGCGTTGATCGAGTTCGCCGCGACGTTGTAGAGGACCATCCCGACGCCACCTGCGTTCTTCACCGCCAGGCTCTTGTCGACGCGCGCATTCGCCGGCGCGGCGCCGCCGCGCTCGCACACGACGATCTTCCCCGTCACTTTCGCGGGATCGAGGACCGGATGGCCAGTTCCGTCGTCCGAAAAGCACTGACGCAGAAGATTTGCGTCGGCTCCAACGACTCCGCTCGCCGTCGCCAGCACGATGGGCGCGGGTCCGACGCCGGGCGTCAGCGACGCGCCGAGGTACTCGGCGCCGTTGCCGAGCTTCACCTTTGCCTCGCCCGATCGGCTGTGCGTCCCTGCGGCAACCGACGCGAGCCACGGACTGATGTGCGACACGGTGCCAAGCGTAGGACCGCTGTTCCCCGCCGACGTCGCGACGAAGACACCTGCGCGCGCGGCGAAGAGGAATGCCACTTCGACCGCATCGAGATAGTTCGTCGACGTGCCGCCGATCGAATAGTTGAGGACGTCGACGCCGTCGATCACCGCCTGATCGATCGCGGCAACCGAGTCACCGCTGTTCGCAAAACAGCGGCCGTCAGCGTTATCCCAGCAGACTTTGTACACGGCGATCCGCGCACGCGGAGCGATACCGTTGACGGTGCCGAACAGCGCCGCCGCGCCTGTCGGAATCACACCTTCATTGCCTCCCGCGGTGGAAGCCGTGTGGGTGCCGTGCCCGTTGAAATCGCGCGGCGAGAGAAACTCGTGCGGAAGCACGGTGTCGCAGCCTCTCCCCTCGCAGAAAAACTGCGCGCCGATCAGCTTCTGATTGCACATGCTCGCGTTGAACGATCCGTCCGAGTCTTCGCCTGACGCGCACTTGCCGTTCCAGCCGGGAATCTGGAAATAGGAGAGTTTTCCGCCCTGCCCGTTTGGCCCAGTGCCCGTCCGGTCGCTGAAGCTCGCGCTTTCCGGCCAGATACCGGAATCGAGCATGCCGATGATGACGTTCTCGCCTTTGATACCTCGCGTCCACAGACCGGTTCCCGCCTGGGTCAACCCGAGAAACGCCGGGGTCGTCGCGGTGTCCATCGGGATGTCGCGCGTCTGCTCAACGGCGACCACGCCTGGAATCGCCTTTACGGCGGCCACCTGCTCGCGCGTCAGCGCGGCCATGAATCCGTTGAAGGCGTAGCGATAGCTGTAGAGCTTCCTCGCGCCGACTCTGGCCGCGACCTCATCGTGGCGCGAATCGAGATAACCCGCGTAACGCACGACGTCGGGATCTGTCGGGCTGATTTTCTGTCCTCGTCGGGGCGCGGTCGCGTTGTACCCAGGGCGTCCGCCTGTGTACCCGGCGACTGGAGGATCGATCAGCTGGACGATGTACACGGCTGGGCCGTTTCGGACCTTTGGCGCTGCGGCGCTCCGCGGAACATCCTGGGCGCTCGTCAGTGGTGCGGCGACGAGGGTGATCAACGCAACGGCGCACAGAGTAGGGAACATTACGAGGCAGCGATTAGGCATGAGAGGACTCCTGTGGAACGAGGTGTTAGGGGATGAAGTCGGGCGGATCGTAGGTGAGGGATTTTTGGAGGTCAAGCGATCGTGCACACAATTCGAAGCAAACAGTGTTCAATCACTGCGCCTTGCGCATTTGGACATCGTCCTGCTCGAGCTGGCGCCGAGGTAGTCGGCGCTGATGTGATCGACACTTGCGTTGACGCAGCGCGGCGCATGCGGTCGGCACCGCTAACGCGCCGAAACGATCCGTCGTCCTGCCGGCCGGAACTGACGGTGCACGAACACGTCCGGCTGGCCGACGGATCGTCTCGACGCATGGTGAGCCGACCGTGCCCGCAGGTAAGCGACCCGCCACGCGTATTGCTTTCGTCGTTTTTCGCTTGTCGTTTTTCGTTTTTCGCTTTTCGTTTGGGCCCCCTGCCCAATCGGGTGATCCGCAGCTCGAGTCGCTCTGACATGCTCAGTGCATGACAACTGAACAACTCACTCAGCTCTCAGAATCTTTCGCAGACTCCGTCTCGACGGCGGCAGCGTCTGTCGTCCAGGTCCACGGTGCCGGCAGCCCAGCGAGCGGGTTCGTCTACGCACCCGACATCGTCATCACGACGATGCGCGCACTCGGCCGTGAGGACGGGCTGCACGTGCGCGGGCCTGAAGGTCCGGAGATGGAGGCCCACCTCGCCGGCTGGGATCCGACGACGAGCCTTGCGCTCCTGCGTGTGGCCGGACTTGCTGGCGCGCCCATCACGCCCGCAACTACGCAACCGCGCGTCGGCCATTTCGCGCTGGCCGTCGGACGATCGTGGAGCAACGCGCTGAGCGCCAGTGCGGGCATCGTCTCGGTCATCGGCGGTCCGCTGCGCACAGGCCGGCGGCGCGCGATCGATCAGGTGCTCCGCACTACGGCGCCGGTGCACGACGGATTCGCCGGCGGTGCGCTCGTCAACACAAGCGGCGCGCTGCTGGGCGTCATCACGTCCACGCGCATTCGCGGGACGACGGTCGTGATTCCCGCGTCGATCGCGTGGAAAACAGCGGCATCTGTATTTGAGCACGGTGGTTTGAAGCGTGGCTACCTCGGCATCGCCGGCCAGCCGGTTCGCATTGATGGCCGTAGTGCCGACCTTCAGGTCGGCCGTGACTCCGGCCTGCTCGTCGCCGCCGTCACGCCGGACAGTCCGGCCGCCGCGGCTGGTCTCCTCGTAGGCGACATCATTCTGGCGCTGGATGCGAACCAGATCGAGTCGCCGGAGGATCTCTTCGACCTGCTGTGGGGAAATCGCGTTGGATCTGAGGTGCGGCTCGACGTGCTTCGGGGCGGCGTCGCGAAGCAGGTACCCATTACCGTCGGAGAGCGTCCAAAGGACTGATGAAAGTCGTCCTGGTCGGACCGCCGGCCATGCGCGCACGGTTGCGGACGCAGATGAACGGATCCGCAACCATCGTCGGCGAGTTTCCGTCGCTTGGCTCGGCACGGGCGGCGAGGCTCGATGCGGATGCGTTCGTCATGGCGTCACCGAGCGCGGACGATCCTGAGACTGTCGAAACGCTCACGTCCCGCGAGATTCAGGTGTTAGAGCTACTGGCCGAAGGGCGATCGAACAAAGCGATCGCCCAGCGGCTTGGCATCAGCGACCAGACCGTGAAGTTTCACGTCGCGGCGATCTCGGGAAAGCTCGGCGCCGTAAATCGCACCGACGCGGTCCGTCGGGCGATTCGCCGCGGCCTCGTGTCGGTTTAAGGTACTCCCTCCCCTGCCCACAAACACTCAGCCTTGCGTTGACGCAGCACGGCGGGTCCTGTCACCGTCAACGCAAGTCCTGAAGGCGGTTTCAGTCGGACCTCCGAATCGTTCGAGCTGAGGTCGGCTCACCATGCGCCGAGACGATCCGTCGGCCAGCCGGACGTGTTCGTGCACCGCCTGCCACGCCGAAGCGCGATAGCGCGAAGGCGGGTTAGTTCCGGCCGGCAGGACGACGGATCGTTTCGGCGCGTTAGCGGTGCCGACCTCGTGATTGGTTATCGATACGCACGATCGTCGTCGCGTGCGTCGCAGGCTGCGTCAACTCAAAGTGCGCCCACGATCCCACCTTCATTTGTTCAAGCGGATCTCTCCCTCGAACGATCCATAGCCAGTCGCCTTGCCTGTCGCAAGGTCGATGATGTCGAACCGCACCATCGTAAACGTGCCGGCCGCCCCTGCGAACCGACCGGTTCCGGCCTCGATAGTCGCAACTTCAGTAATCCTGGCAGTATTTGGCGGGATGAAGACACCTTCAACACCAACGAATGTGCCAGACAGCTGGTCGCCATTCGCCGCAGTGAAGTCGAACGTCCCTGTCGACGTATTGTTGGAAGTGACTTCAGCTGTGAGCGTCCCGGTGAACCGACCCAGGTGAGTGGCAGTACCTTCAGCAGTCGCATGGGCAGAAGGCGGCGGAACATCGGTGACTGTGGTGAACGATCCGCGGAACGGCACCTGCTCGCCGCTTAGCGCCTTCGGCTGAGCCGGCGCGACGGCTGCGCTCGTGGACGGCGCCGCGAACGCTGAAGGAGCGATCGGCGATGGGCTGTTTGATGAATCCAAGGGTTGGCCGCTGCAGGCGGCAGTGAACACACACACGGTGAGAATCATGAGACGCATAGGGACTCCCTTTCGCTAAAGACACGGCATGGATAAGGTCGGCGGCTGTGCCGGAGCCTCGAGTGCACGGGTCGACCTGCCGAACGTATGTCGCCGCAGGTCGTGGCGTCTTTAGGAAAGGATTTGAAAGCGCTTTGATATCTATTTGAGGGTGTCAGCAGCCATCAGATTGGGCCGCGTGATAACCTCGGCCAACATTGGAGGACCATTCCCAGAGACAATTCGGGCCGTTCTTGATTGACGTACGAGAACGGGTGTTGCTGCGGGACGGTCAGCCTGTGCCCCTCACACCCAAAGCCTTCGATCTGCTGGCGGCGTTGGTCGAGCAGCCTGGGAAACTGATCTCCAAGGACGACCTCCTGCAGAAGGTGTGGCCGGATACGTTCGTTGAGGAATCGAACCTGGCCTACAACGTGTTCGCACTCCGCAAGGCGCTTGGCGACACCGCTGAAAACAGGCAGTACATCGAAACCGTCCCTAAGCGAGGGTACCGGTTCACAGCCGGGGCGATCCTCGCGAACCCCGGTAATGGCGGATCGCCATCCTTGCCTCTTGCCGCAGAACCCGGAGGCACGGCCTCCCGCATCGATTTGAGTCGCATTCCACAAACATATGTTCCAGCAAGCTCATGGTTGTTCTCTCAACGTCTGATTATGGCTGGGGTTTTGACAGGGTTGGTTCTCGTTGTGCTGTCCTGGCGCTTGCCGCCGAACACGGAGCCCACTGGTGCGCTCCCGCTGACATCGCTGTCAGGTGTCGTACGTGCTCCATCACTGTCTCCCGATGGCAACCATGTGGTCTTCAGCTGGACCGGTGCCAAACAAGACAACCCCGATCTCTACGTTCAACAGATAGGCGCAGGCTCTCCTCTACGGCTGACGACCGACGCGGGCAACGATTACAGCCCCAGTTGGTCGCCTGACGGTCGCACGATTGCTTTTCTCCGTCGCGAGCAGTCGGAAGGTAAGAGCGAAGTGCGGCTGATCGCGCCGTTAGGAGGGCCCGAACGGAAGCTCGCAGACATCCAGCCACGACTGGCGTTATTCAGGCCAAATTCGGTCGCGTGGTGTCCAGATTCGACGTGCGTGCTCGTCACCGATTCCCCGGCTGATGAAGAGTCGGACGCGGTCTTTGCGATTTTTCTGGACACCGGCGAAAAGCGGCAGTTGTCGCACCCGAAAGGTCTGGTGCTCGATGCCGACCCGGCGATCTCGCCCGACGGGCGTTCGTTGATTTTCCGCCGGGATGGGACGCCGTTCACGGGTCGGTTTTACCGCCAGCCATTGAGCGCGCACATCATGCCCGAAGGGGAACCGGTACCCCTGACCTCTACGCTCAGTGCAGGCAAGGCGGTCTGGACGCCTGACAGCCGCGAGATTCTGTTCGCCGCGCGCGGCGCATTATGGAGGCTCGATGCATTTAGTGGAGGTATGCCAACGCGTCTGCCGTTCGTAGGTCAGGACGGCCTGACCCCCGTGGTCTCCCGAACCGCTGACGGGCGTCAACGGTTGGTCTATCTGCGCAGTTTCGCCGATGGGAATGTGTGGCGGATTGACACGTCGGAGGCAGCCAATACTGCCCACTCAACGCCAGTGGCTGTCATCGCGTCCACACGGTCAGATAACCTTCCCAACCTCTCGGCGGACGGACATCGAGTGGCCTTCCTGTCGAACCGATCGGGTGAAGTGGAAATCTGGGTGGCCGCTCCCGACGGATTGAATGCGGTCCAGCTCACATCGATGGCGATTACCCCCGGTTTTCCGCGCTGGTCCCCCGACGGCAAGCTGATCGCGTTCCACGGCGATCCTGCGGGACACCCCGACGTGCTCGTGGTGCCTGCGGCTGGCGGCAAGCCTCGGATTCTGACGGCGAATATGCACGATGGCGCCTTTCCCAGCTTTTCTCGCGACGGCCAGTGGATCTACTTCAGTGTGTATCAAACCGGGGATGGCCGCATTTGGAAGATGCCGGCGGCGGGCGGTGCCGCCGTCCAAGTCACGAACAATACCGGAGCGCTCGGCATCGAGTCGCCCGACGGCCGCGACCTGTATTACGTCGAGAGAATGGAGAGGACGAGTTCCGTGTGGCGGCTGCCACTTACCGGTGGAGCGCCTGCCAAGGTGCTGGACGGCGTTGTGTTGGGCAATTTCGATGTGGTCGAAGGCGGCATCTACTTTATCGATCGCGCGTCGGGTGAAACCAGCGTGCACCCCACCGATCGGCCGTCAGGCGAGACACGGCTGCAGTACTTCGACTTTCGGACCGGCCAGACAACGACGGTTGCGCGCAACCTCGGGACTGTCAGCTTTGGCCTGAGCGCTTCTCGAGACGGCCGCACGGTCTTCTTCTCGCGTGTTGACTCGTCAGTGGACGAGCTCATGCTGGTAGAAAACTTTCGATAGCTTTGTTCGAGAGGGTCGGGCACCCCCGGCTTGATTTCCCCGTACGCGCATGACGGTGGCACAATGAGCCGCAGTCGTGCCCCTTCCCTCGACAGTCACTTTTCATCGATCGGACCGCACCGCTACCGAGGTGGTCCTAGTTGCTCCAGGGCTCAATAACCAACCCGTTGCCCTGCAACCGCTGATCGAGGCGCTCAACGCCCATGGATACGACTGCGTATCCGTGCGGCTCCTGTTCGGACGCCGTCTGTCGTCCGATGAGATCGCGCGCGAATGGGTGTCGGCGATAGCAGACGCCTATGCTGCCGCTCGCGCTCGCTACCCCGATGGCTCCATTCACTCGGTTGCGTATTCACTCGGAGCGCTCACCACGCTCATGTTCCTCCAGGAAACGCCGGCAGCATCGTTGGAACGGCTGTTTCTGATCGCGCCGCCGCTGGCGCTGAGGCGATCTGCCAGGCTCGTTCGCTACCTGACGCCGTTACGAGGTCTCGGACTAGCCCTCCCAAGCCTCGCGCCTCGGTCGATTCGTGAACGCGCCTTCACAACGCTCGCCGACTATCACGCCATGTTGACGCTGGCGCGCAAGCTCAACGAAGTCTCTCTCGCAGACAATGTTCGTCGCGCGCGGGTGGGCTGCATCGTTGGCCTGAAGGATGAGTTTGTCGACGCTGCTGGTGTAGGTGAGTGGATTCAGCGTCACGACCTCGACTGGACCCTGCGCATCCTCGACAAGAAGCTGACTGGTTCGGGGCCACGCCATCTGCTGCTGTCGGAACGAAGCATGGGCCGCGAAGGTTGGCAGATCCTTACAGGCGAGATGATCGCGCACCTGTCGCGGGATCGCCGCTGATAGATGATCGATGCTCAGTACGGGCTGCGCGTCTTTTTGTCGATGCCGTATGTTCCTGGCCGGAGTATTGCGGTGACGACGCGGAATTCGAAACCGATGCCGGCGCCATTTGTGTAAGAGAGTCCGGTCTGGGCGCCAATATTGAGGTACCGGATGGGCGCATACTCGAAAATAGTTCCAACATCGAGCCACGGGCGGTAGCGTCCACCAAACCACGAATCGGTATCGCCTTCGCGCGGCGGGTACCTCATGACCGACACACCGAAGTAGAACCCGGCGAGATTGGTGCTCAATCGCTCGTACCGGGCCTGGACGCCTTCGAATCTGTTGAAATCAAGCGGCAACACCAGATCGAGCGACAGCCGGCCAGGAGCGCGCATCGGTTCGGGAATGAATTTCATCCAACTGATTTCCCCGACGCCTCCAATGCTATGCAGGTACTGGCGGCGGCCCTGCGTCCCGTCAGCCTGAATCTGGGGACGGCGGCCGACGCTATAGCGCAGTGTGTGAAGCGGTGCAAACGCGCGCTTCAGGGCTTGCTCTGGCCTCTTGTAATCGCCGTCGTTGTTCAGAATCGCAGCGGCGCATGGAGCTGAAGGTCCATATTGCCCCTTCAACACTTTCCACTGCCTGTCCGTACACGGCTGGACGGTTGGAAACGCCATCAGCGTGCATGCACGCCCGGCCGCTGTGGATTTGCGCGTCGTCGGCAAACGGCCATCGGGGAAGCGCGCATCGAACAAACTTGGATACCAGACGTCTTCCGGCCGCCGGTCCACCACCATCGTCCCGTCGTAGCCTCGTAAATGAGCATCGGTGACGGCGGTGGTGTCGCGTATCCCCCAGATTTTCTCGCGGTCTCTGAAGGTGTTGACGTCGACGCCAATGGTGAACTTGAGGTCGCGGTTGATATCGGGCGCGCTGGCGTGCTTGCCAAACTCTGCGATGGAGAAGAGTGGCAAGGTCACCGGCGCGACGTTTGCCGTATTCGCCCTGTAAATGTTGTTGGCCGCCCATATTCCATGGGCCGCGCCGATAATCTGGTGCACCGTTCCGCCCAGCTTGTCTACTTCTACGAACACGTGTTCCGTGTCATGGAAATGCGATCCCTGGCCGACGTCAAATGGGTAGTACGTCCAGTATTCGTGCAGCCAGGAACCCGCGTACGATCGCGTCGCAGTGTAAATGGAGCATTTTTTCAAGTGAGGGTCCAACCGGCGATAGGCATCGATCTCTATCGTCGTTCGCTGGTGCCAGCTGAGTGACGGTAGGTTGCTGAAGGCTGGTTCTGGATTGATGAGATCCCACACATCAACCGAGGCTGGAAGTATCGGCTCGTTTTCGGCAAATTCCAATGCCGGTACGTACAGTTCAGGGTTAGCTAGTAGTGTCCAGGCAGCCCAAGTACCCACCGTTCGATCGGCAAAATAACGTTCGCGCAAATAGGCTACGGCTTGCGCATCGAGCTCCCGGGCGAACCGTGCCGCAGCGTTCCGATCGATTGCCCTGGATTCTCCCGGGACGCCGCCGATGGCGAGCAACAGCGCCTCGGTAGAAGACTTGACATCGGGCAATGGGGTCATCGCGCGTGTCGCGAGATCGACGACAACGAATTGGCCGGCATCTAGCCCAACCGCAAGCGCGTCGCTTCGACGATTCACAATGCGGAACCCGGCTCCGGCAAGGGGCTGCTGTGGTGACAGTTCCAACCCGCCGTTCGCGTTAAGCCTCCCACGGCATACCGTGCCGTCTTCACTCATCCCCCACACATCACCGCTTTGAACATGTGCGACAGACGTGAGTCCATTCAAGCAGTCGGACACTTCAGCCGTCGCACGGCGTTGCAGCTTGTCGGCGTCATCCTTGATCACGATCAACGGCCCATCGGGAGGCGGGTGAATCAGCCACTCCCCCAAATAGCGTGGCGGCGCGTCAGCGCGACGCTGCGGAATCTCGAGCACGAGCTGAGCGAGATCGACGATTTCAGGTTGACCATCCTCCAGATCCCGCAGACTCACAACTGCCTTGGTGCCGTCAGCGCTGAGCGAAAAACTTTTTGCGCGCGTGTCCGAACGAACGCGCAGAAGCCGGAATCGCCATGGAGGAGCCGGCTCCAGTCTGAAAAACTTACGCGAGACCGATGGCCGTGCGACTGTGGCCATAAGGATGGCAGTCCCACCGTCCACGAATGCCGTCATCACGACATCGTGCAAGCCCTTTTGGAAATCGAAGTCTGTCTGCGCGCATAAAGACGGCGCGAAGAGTAAGACGAGGAGCGATGCCACGAATGGGCGCATGTATCCTCCGACTTTGTCCTACAAGTTGAGAAGGCGCGAAGGCGTCACATTACCACTTGTCACAACGCCGATCGCTCAGTATGGTGTCGCAGCCCTTCTGAAGGATTTTTCCGATGCTGACACGTCGCGACTTTCTGTGCGGTGCGGCGGCAATGGGATCGTGGCAGGCCCATCATGCCGAGCCGCGGCGGGATCGGTACGAGCGGTGGGTGTTCCCTTCTCCAGGCGCGGAGTCCATCGGGGGCGTGCGGCATGAAATCTGGACCGCGCGCCCGGCGAAAGATGCGCCGTCCGTCATCGTTCTGCACGAAATCACCGGCGCGAGCGACCTGTTTTTCGCCTATACCGACACGCTCGTTGACGCGGGCTTCTCTGTTCACTGTCCGGTGCTGTTCGGATCGCCATTCGTTCGGAGTGTCCCTCTGCGCAACGCGCTGTACGCAGTGCGCGCGTGCAACTTGTTCAGTGAGTTCGAGTGCTGGACCCTTTCGGCCAACGCCGGGATCAACAGGTGGCTGACCGCACTGGCGACTGAGATATCAGGAAAAGCCGGCAATCCCGTCGGAGCGATCGGCATGTGCCTTACCGGCATTCAGCCGCTCGCCATGCTGCGCTGCCGCGCCGTTGTGGCGCCCGTCATCTGTCAGCCGACGCTGCCGCTCGGCGGCAGCACCAAAGCGAAGACCGATTTCGGTCTGCCGCCTGCGGATGCGGACTTCGCCATCGCCCGCGTCACGTACGAACGGCTCCAGGTGCTGCACATCCGCTACGCAAACGACAAAATCTCGTCGAAGCCTCGCGCCGAGCGGCTGAACCGTGTGCTCGCGCCGCACGTGCAGTTCGTCGAGGTTCCTGGCGGCGAGCACTCGTCGCTCGTTCACGATCCCACGTCGCAGGCGCGAACCGCGGTCGTGGAATTTCTCAAGCGCCGGCTCGTGTAAAGAGGTGACGTCATGAGGACCGCTGCTGCAGTTGCATGTTCGTGCATGTATGCGTTGCTCGGGACTGCGTGTATTGCACACTCGCCGATACGGACGACCGACGGCCTGAACCCGAAGGCAGTCACGCCGCGACACTGCACGTCCGATTTCGTCGATACCTCGTCTGCCGAGCTGCAGGCGCCCGGGGCCGATGGCAAGGCGCATCGTGCTGATGTCGAATGCGTCACGTACGAGCGGCATAAGCCGGTCACCAACGCATCATCTTCATTGCCCCACGAAGGCTTCGACCTGCACATCCTGGAATTCGATGATGAGGGCCGCCCCTGGAACGACGCAGCGCTCGATCTGTCGCTCAGCCGGCTGCGCAAGCAGCTCGATGAGGAGCCGGCGCTCGTCGTCACGTTCATCCATGGCTGGAAGAACAACGCCGAAGTCTGCAATGGCAACCTGTGCTGCTTCCGTGAGGTGCTCGAAGTCCTGGCCAAGTCGGAGCGCGAGTTTGCAGGCGATACGCAGAAGCCGCGGCGGGTGATCGGCATCTACATAGGATGGCGGGGCGGCGCGATCAGTTTGAAGGGCTTGAAGGAGCTGACGTTCTGGGGGCGAAAGCACACGGCACACGTCGTCGGGGACAACGGCGCCGTAACCCGCGTCATCGAACAGCTTCGCGAGATGGTGGTGATTACGCGGGACCGCCAGTCCCGCGCGGGCTCTGCCTCCGGCGCATTCGCCATGACATCCATGGTGACGATCGGCCACAGCTTTGGCGGCGCGCTCTTGTACTCCGCCATCGCGACATCCTTGAACGCTCAGGTCGGCAAAGCGATGGAAGACGTGGCAAAGGCCTCGAGCGCACAGGCGCCACGCACCCAGGCCACGCAGCAGCCGCTGATTGCCGACGAACGCTTCGTCAGAATTCTGACCACGGGCGATTTGTTTATTTTGCTCAACCCGGCGATGGAGGCATCGCGTTTCTCGAATCTGAACCAGGTCAGGAACCTTCGCTTCGACGGAAAGCAAGTGCCCATCTTCATGACGCTGGCGTCCGAGTTCGACGGCGCCGTTGGTGGCTTCTTTCCAGTTGGACAGGCATTCAGCACGCTGGCGCGCGCGGCGAGATCGCGCGACATCTGGTTCAGCATGGAGAAGGGATTCGGCTTGTACGAGCCGTTCCATACGCACAGGCTGGTGCTGCGGGAGTTTGGGGAGGTGCCGGCGCCGCAATCTGTCTCCGGAGAATGCCGGTGCACCAGCAACCTTGCCGCGTTCGGCGACGCCCTGATCATGCGGCTGAAGCCGCTTTACGACCTCGTGCGAACGCCCGGGTCGTCGCTGCCTGCGAAAGCGGAACAGCTGGAGCTGGCGGCATACCGCGAAACGCTGTATACGCGCCTCGAACCGTATCGGGATGTGGATCCACACAACCCATTCATCATGGCGCGCGTGGATCCCCGCGTCATCGGTGGCCACAACGACATCTTCAACCCACGGTTCACCGATTTCCTGATCGAGTACCTCATTCAGACGGAGATCAAGCGCAGTCTGAGTGATGACTTCGGCACGGTGAACCCGAAATGATCGCCCGGGCTTGCGTCGTGATCGTCTTCGTGGTCAGTTGTGCGCCCGTTGCTCGCGCGCAACCGCCATCCAATTGTTTCGAGGTGCGCGATTCGCCCGATGAACCGCGGGTGACCGTACCCGAGGCGGACGTGCGGCAGGAGATATGGCTGACGGACCATGGCAAGCAGCAGCTGCAGGGTGCGCGGTTCGGCTACCTCCGCATCGTCCGGCCCTCAGAAGGAAGCGCGTTGCCAGTTGCGTTCGTGAGAATGCTCGACGTCACCGAGCAGCCGATCTCGTTCACATTCAGCCGCGAGGGCAGGCACCAGCTGCAGTTGTACGCGGTGAAAGACGCATGGCCGTCCGAGGTCGTGCTCGGCGATCCGCTCTGCGTTCAATCCCAGGACGTGCGGCCATTCAAGCGGCGTGCGGATTTCCAGGGCACACGCGGGCAATGGTGGGTCGGATATCGGCCCTGGAGGTCGGGCGAGCTCGGCGGCTCATGGTTCTACCAGCGGCTCGGATTTGCCGCTACGGTCATCGGTACGGCTCCCGATCCGCTGCGCGAGGAAGACGAGCCGAAAGAAGAGAATCTTGTGACCGGGACGGCGGAACTGCGGTGGCGCGGCGCGCGCGGCTATCTGGGCGGCGGTATCAAGTACTTTCCAGACGCCGAGCCCGATCGCCAACATGTGAGGGCGATTTTCGTTGCCGGCGAGGAGCTGCCGGCCTTCAAGCGGCGATCGTTCTGGCTCTTGTTCGAGCTGCGAGTGGATCAGCCGCAGAAGAATGTTTTTAAAGGGCTGGCGTTCTCGATCTGCATCCGCCACGATCTGCCGGGGACACGGCCGTAAGCGATCGTGCACACAATCCCCGATCCTTTTCCGTCCGTCCTCGGCGCCAAAAGCGCCTGTCACGTCGACGCGCGTGGCGCCTGCGGGCGGACGAAAAACGATCGGGGCCACCCGCTCGCGGCTGGCTGGCGCCGTCAACGCAAGTGCTGTCATCTCGCTGCGGTCGGCTCACCATGCGTCGAGACGATCCGTCGGCCAGCCGGACGTGTTCGTGCACCGCCTGCCGCGGCTTTCCTTCGAGGCCGCAGGTCGAAAACTTCATTTCTTGGCGTCGTGGCGTCGTTGCGGTAAAGAGACAAAGCACACTCGAGCCTCGTAGCGACGTCGGATTTCGCGGAGACGCCGTCGCGAGTCACAATTTGCGTGCCGCGAGGAGCGTGCCGCCTTAGATGACGTTTACCCCCAAGTCCTTCAAATACTGATACGTGCCGTCGTAGAACTGCGGGATCCGAGTCGGGTCCGTTGAGTCACCGGGTGGAACGAAAATGACCATCCCCTGCCGTGCTCGCGTGAGCAACACCCGATAGGCATTACGTAGGTAGTTTCGACGGTCGGCTTTCCTCATCGCGTTCCACCGGCTCGAAACAAACGAGTGGCAGCTCCAATCCGTCGTGGCGAATCTGAAGTCCGCGTCCCACGCGACGCACACCCAATCCAGTTCAAGACCCTGCACCTGAAATTCGGTCGCCGCATCCTCCAAGTAGAAACTCGAGCGCGTGTCGTCGCGCTCGTTCAAGAACCAGTGAACGGGGTCTACTTCGACCCGTACATCCATTGCGTGAACCTTGAGTCGCTGGCCCCCCGACGAAGCGACAAGACCAAAGCGTTCAGAGCCTCTGGCCTGCTCTCGGATCCACGACTTGGCTCGATTCATGTCCCGCGTGAGCGCAATCGGATAACGAGGGCTAACCTTCATCAGAAGGTCGCGTGCCTCGGATGTCTCCCGATCGAGCACCGCCTTGACGAATCGGGACACATGCTCCGCTCGGAAAGACCGCATGGAAACCGACAAGTGCAAGCTTTCGTCGGTAACGACTGCGGCTTTAGTGCCGAGGCTTTGGAGCGCATGCCCCGCGTCATATTCGGTGTCAGTCAGACTGGGCGAGATATACGCGGACCAACCAGTAAAATGCTCTGAGACTGCGTCGAGCCAGGCAGAGATGCCGGCTTCGCCACGGTTGATTTCTTGCCCACCTCCCACGAGGCAGATTACGACCGCCCAATCAGTGTGGCGGTTCAAATACGACAACAAGAACTCTGGTTCCGATTGTGTAAATCCAGGCCGGCCTTTCTTGCGGCGCATGAAGTCGCTGGTCATTTCGCGATTCCACGCACGTTGTGCCTCGTCGAAAATGACAACGTGATCAGTCGGTGGTCCTTCTTGATTCAGTCCTTCGTCTCGAAAATGATGCACATTCTGAATGAACGATTTGATCTTCTGTCGCACAACCCCTTTCCGGGTTCGGTCGTTCTGGGCACGCAGACGCGTCATCTCATCCCGCGCCAGGGCCTCTCGCAGCACATTTACCAGCGGGCCGTTACCAGACAAAAACACTGCGTGAGTCGGTGTTTCCCCGCGCTTCTTCGTCGCCACGTTTAGGCCGACTAGCGTCTTGCCGGCGCCAGGCACGCCCGTGACGAACACGACGGCTTTTCGGCCATCCCTACGAGTGAGTTCGATAATCTCTTCCACGCGGTCGGACGTGATTCCGAGATTACGCGCACCAGCGTCGTGTCGCGCGATGCTGTCGACCGAATGATGGGCGTAGAGGGCCTGCGCTGCCTCGATGATCGTCGGGGTCGGTTGATACGGCGCACGACCCCACGCAAGCGGATCAATCGTTGCTCCAGTCACCAGCGACATCCCCAATCGGAGTGCCTTGCCCAAGGTCCCTGCGTTGCAGATCATCGGCCGAAATACCAGATCGGCGGCTGGCTCCAGTAGCTTGCGTTCGCAGTCGTCAGACTTCGTGGCGACAAGGATCGGCAAAATGGGAGCGGTGTAACTCGCAAGGTGAAAGTTCTTCAAGTCGAGCGCGTAGTCCCACGCCTGATTGAAGTCGTGGGTATTGACGTGGCGCGCGCCAACCTTGAACTCGATCACGAACACCGCCGGGCCGGCGACAAGCACGGCATCGATGCGGCTGCCGATTCGGGGAACATCGAACTCGAGAAAAACGCTTCCATCGATGTCGGCCAGCGCCATCTTGAGGATTCCGATCTCACCCACCCACGCGTCGCGCTGCGAAAGATCGACAGCAAATGCGCTTTTCGCAGTCAGCGTTCCGAGAATCGACTCAGTCGTCTCACCAATAAAGTCGGCGACGCGAGCGGCGTAGTAGGCGGCGGGAACCGAGAAATTTGTCATCGGTGTAAAGCGGAGGATATCAGACGCCTGTACGCAGACGTCCCATCCTGAAAACGCCTAACGTTCAGCGAGTGGGAAGTCTACATAGAGTTGGTAGATGCAGGTATGACCGCTTGAGCTGCCAAAGGTTGCGAGACCTAAGGTACGCCACGGAGGGTGGCAAATCACCTAATCGCCAGCGGTAAGAGGAAATCCATTAGGAGGCAGCGAGCCTACCTCGACAAATCTATTCGAGCGAGGACCCTAGATCCTCACCAGGAAGGCAGATACAGGTGTGGACACCGCTTTCTCCACCGCCAGGGCATATAGCCCGACCTGCCTCTGGTAAGGCGCAGTGGAGCGAAATTCCTCGTCAGTCTTGAAATCAACAACGATCCATCGTTTTCCTTCCTCGAACGCGAGGTCGATGACCCCCTCGATCAACGTCTCGCCGTAACGCCAAGCGATCGGGGCTTCACGCCTCCAACGATGTGTTCTCGCAGCTTCGCGTGCACGTTCGAGAATCGGCATCGCCAGCACGGTCTGCACGACCTTCGCGGCAGACTCGACTTCCTCGTCCGTCGACCCAAGCGTCCGCGCCAGGAGCTGGGTTACACGCCGGATCACGTCGGCATCTCCATCGAGCGGCACGGTTCCGAGAACCGCGTGCACGAGCGCGCCGAATCGAATCCCGGTTGGTCGGTCGGGTTCACGCGGCGCCTCGATGATCTTCACCGGCGGCAGCTTCATGCTGTTGTCATCCACTGCCCTTGACCACTGCGTCACCGTCTGCGCGGCAATCGACCGACGGCTTCCGTCGGCAACCGCAACGTCGGTGCGCGTCCGCCATGCGGTGTAGTCAGCGAGTCCGGCCTGTACGGTCTTCGCCGCCACATCCTTGACGATGAGTTCGGAACGGCGAATGCCGAGCGGCGGCTCGGCGTTAAGTTCCAGGTTGCGGGGATCCCACCAGACGATGGAGTGACTCGCGTCGAACGCGTGCAGGCCAGGAGAAACGGTATTCGTCGAAGCGGGATCGCCGTTCGGACGCATCAAAACCGAGTCCTTTGACTTAAACACAGGACATCCCGCCGCAGCGACCTGATCACGCCTTGTGGTATGTGGCGGATAAATCGCGCGGTTGAGCGGGTCGATCCAGCCTTCGCGCGCCTCGTCGCCGACGGCGGGTACGACCAGCAGATCGCGCGCGCGAGTCGCGGCGACGTACGCGAGGCGCACGCCTTCGGCCTCGTCGCGGGCGAGCTCTTCGGCCTCGTGCTGAATCAGATCGAACGGCGAACAGCCGGCGATGCGAATGGCGCAGGCGCCGCGCTCGGAATCGATATACCGGCTGGCGGATGCGCTGCGGATCTTCGCAGTCATGTCCGCGAGGATCACCACGGGGAATTCGAGCCCCTTCGCCTTGTGCACGGTCATCAGCCGCACGCCGTCACTGCCCTCTTCGAGAATCGGCGCCTCGCCGGCCTGGCCGTCTTCGGCCTGCTCGCGCAGCTCCTCGATGAACCCGCGGAAGGAAATCCCTCCATCCGCTTCATAACGGCGCGCGAGCTCGGCGACGTGAAGCACATTCGCCAGCACCTGCTCGCCGCCATGCTCGAGCGCAAAGCGGACGTGCGCGCGAGTGGCGTCGAGGAGCGTTGAGATCGTCGAAGCGACAGGCACGTGATTGCGCGAGCGATGCAAGCGTTGCAGAAGCGAAAGCGCCTCGACGATCGGGGTAAGAGCCGGGCTAAAGCCCGGCACTACGACAGTTGAAATCCGAAACGGATGGAAATGGCCGAACTGATGGCGATACTCGAGCAGCTCCTCGTCCCCGATCGCGAACAACGCTCCCCTCAACGTCGCAAACACCGACAACTCATCGTCTGGCCACTCGATCGCTGCGAGCGCGGCGCGCAGCGTTTCGATTTCGCCGCGATTATGAAACGACCGGCCGCCGACGAGCAGATGCGGAACGCCGCGCGCTTCGAGCGCACGCACGTACGGCCGCGTCATGTCGTCTCCGATGCTGACGAACCGGCGGAACAGCAGGCAGATGTGCCTGGCCTGGATCGGGACGAGGCGTTCGGATTCGCGCGGTTGGAAGCCCTGCGCGGCTGATGTGGGCAGATCGGCTGAGCTAAAGCTCAGCACTACGCCTTCCTGAGTGACTGCGTCTTTCTGAGCGACGGTTTCGTTGGAACCTGCGCGTTCGGCGACCTTCCAGCCGCTCTCGTTGATCAGCCAACGCACGTACGCGCCGACGGCGTCCGGAAGCGACTCCTCCACCGACGTGTTCGCAATCCGCTGTTTGCCGTACGGCTCGGGGACAGGAAGCACAATCACCGACGGCTGCTCCGGCGAATCGGATCGGAACGGCTCGAGCGGGACGTAGCCGGCCTGCGCGGCCTGCACATCTCCGGTCATCGCGGGCGCAAACGCGGCGTTGATGGTGCGCTGAATGTTCGGCCTGGCGCGGAAGCTGGTGCGCAGCGTCACAGCTTTCGCTCCCGCTGCCTGCAACATCTCGTAGACGTTGCGGTAGATGCCGACGTCGGCACGCCTGAATCGATAGATCGACTGCTTCGGGTCGCCGACGATGAAGAGCTTGCCGGGGACGGGCCGAACCTTGCGCCAATCGGTGACGGTGGGGTCGTCTGCGGCGAGGAGCAGCAGGATCTCGGCCTGCAGCGGATCGGTGTCTTGAAACTCGTCGACGAACAGCCGCTTGAAGCGCTGCTGGAAGCTGCGGCGCACCTCGGCATCATCGCGAACGAGGTTGCGCGCCTTGAGAAGCAGATCGAGAAAGTCGAGCGCTCCGGCCTTCGCCTTCGCCTGCTCGTACGTGTCGGCGCACGCGCGCAGTTCTTCGCGCAGGAGAGCGGCGAGATCGGCGTTCGCGTCGGACTCGAAACGGTTGAGCTCGGCCTGCAGCTCGTCGCGCACGCGCGTGACCTCTTCCCTGAGCACGCCGGGCCGATACTGCTTGCCGCTGCCTTTGCGCGCCTGACGAAACTGGCGATTCCTGCTGAGATCGACGAGCGCCCCTTCGAGACGGCTGTAATCGCGCGACGCAACATGTTCGGTCCGCGCGATCTCTTCGCTGAGCTGCCGCGCCGGACGGGTGTCGAGACAGAAAGCGTCGTACTGGTATGACGGACTGTCCGACGCCTCGGCGAAATTTCGGAGCTGGTGAACGAGCGCATCGATGCGGCGCTCGCGATCGAACGGCGGCCGCTGCCAGTCACCTTCGAAATCGCGCCACTGGATGAGCTCCCATCCGGCGTTTCGCAGCCGCTCGACGGGACCATCGTCATTACTCGCGCCAGACCCAAATCCCGCGAAGGTCGGACGCCGAAGCGAGCGCTGAATCCCCTCGGGAGGATTCGAGAGCTGTTCCTGAAACCACGTCTGAAACGCGGCGTCGTAGAGGCGGGCCGCCTGCGGCTCTGTGAGCACCGCAAATAAAGGATCCACGCGCGCCTCGATGGGACGTTCGCGGAGCAGATCAGCGCAGAAGCCGTGGATCGTGCTGATTTGCGCTTCTTCGAGCCGGCGAACGGCTTCGTCGAGGCGGTGACGCTCTCTCGACCCCGCAGCCGCGGCGCTGCGCGATTCTTCGAGCGCTTCGCGAAGCCGTAGCTTCAGCTCGCCGGCGGCCTTCTCGGTGAAGGTGACGGACACGATCTCCGTCACCTCGGCGCGGCCGGTCTCGAGGACCCTCACGATCCGATGCACCAGCTCCGTCGTTTTGCCGGTCCCGGCAGCTGCTTCCACGATGAGCGTGGCATCGAGGTCGTTGGCAATCAGGTCGCGATCGGCTTGGTCAGCCAGGGCCGGTTTCGAGCCCTGCGCAGCGGCGTCAGACTTTTTTCCTTTTTCGTTTTTCGTTTTTCCTTTCTCTGTCATGGGCGACCTCGCAGTTCGATGAGATCGGCGATCTCCGCTTTCGATTTGCGACTGCCGCGGCGCTCCTGGTCGGGGCCGCAGACGGTGAGAAAGTCGCACATGCTGCAGGCTCTCTCGGCCGGGGCCGGCGGCAGCATGCCGAGCTCGACAGCGCGATCGATGATCTCGAGCACTTCGATGCCCATCCGCCGCGTCCGCTCGTTGATGGGGACGGCGTGATCGGTGAAGCCTCCCGTTGTCGTGCAGTACGAGAAGCGGCCGCTCTCAACGGTGCAACCGGTCGCTTGCTCCACAGCGAGGCTGTAGATGATCGGCTGCAGCTGCGCTCCCCCGCCGATGAAGGATCCTTTTGAAGACCGGTTCTTTCCCGTCTTGTGATCGGTGACGCGCAGGATCTTCGTCCCTGGTTTGCGTTCAACCAAATCGATCGACCCGCGAAGGACATACTTCCCTTCGACGATGACCGGATCTTTGAGGCTCGCTGGATCGTGGCCGGGCTGCCCGGGCAAGCCGAACGCAAATTCGAAGAGCCACGGCTCCCATTCGGCATTCGTCGCGAGCTGGTCGACCCACACGCGCAGGTCGGTGCGCATGCTCGCGATTTCGTCCTGCCAGACGCGATCGATCGCCGGCGCGAGGCGTTCGTAATATTCCGCGGCGATGCGCGCAAGCGTGCGGTCGAGCGTCTCGAGAACGCGATCTCTCGGGCCGGCGGCGATCGACAGCTCCGCCTTCTGCAAGGCGCGGAAGAACTCGGCCTGAACCTGGTGAAACAAGCTGCCCTTGGTGAGCGGGTCCATCCGCTGCAGCGGCTCGGGCTCTTCGAGCGGCGAGAGACGATACGCCGCCGACAGAAAGAACCGATAGGGACACGCGGCGAATTGCTGCAGCGCAGAGACCGAGTACGGGCGTGCGTTCAACCGCTGCTTCTGAAGAAACGCGCGCGTCGTGTCCGTGACCCGGACGAGGCCGTCGAATTGCGACCACTCCTTTCGCGCACGCGCCCACCGTTCGGTGACCGATCGCTTCAGGGACGCGTTCAGCGTGAGCATGTAATGCGCACGCCCCTTCACATCTTCGCCGGTAAGCATCAGCCGCCGGAGCACGGCAAGGTCGTGCTCGAAGTCGTCTATCGCATCAGCGGCATCCGCCGGCGCCGGCCACGCGAGGTTAGCCTTCGCCTCCTGCGCAGCCGTGAGCTCGAGCTTCTGGTAGTCCGGAACCCGCCCGGTGACTGCACGCATGATCTCGAGCGCGTAAAACGACGGCACGCGCGCCCGGGCTTCAGACGATTCGATGCGAGGGAACGACGCGTAGAGCCGGTCCGTCGAGGCGCCGACGGTGAGACGCAGGAGAAGGCGCTCGAGCTCGGCTCGATCGCCCTTCAGCGAGAGGTCGTTTTTGAGATCCTGCCGCAGATCGTCGAGCAGCAGCGGATCTTCACGTAGCTTCTGCGGAAACATCCGCTCCGCCAGGCCTGGCGCGAAGACGACCTTGAACGCGCGGCCCCTCGCTTGATGCGGGCTGCCGACGAAGACGCGTCCGTATCGATTCGCCGGCGGCTCAACTTCGAGCGACAGGAGTCGAGCCGCGAGGACATCACGGACTTCGAGCAAAGAGACCGGCCCGACTGCACCCATGGGACGCAGATCGGCGAGCACCCGCAGCACGTGTTCGGGCTTGCGGAGGATGCGCGGGGCGAACCCCTCGAGGCGCTGCAGCCAGTCGCCCCAGGTCGCTTCGTCCGGCCACTCGGAGATCGTCTCGACCAGCGGGAGCGCAAAGGCGCGGAGGTGCTCGAGATTCTGCAACTCGCGCTCGAAATGCAGGATGCGCGACGAGTCCGGCTCGTCTTCGGTCAGCTCGCGGATCTGAAGGCGGTACTGCTCGGCCAGACCATTCAGCCGCCGAGCCCAGCGTTCGCTGCCGCCGATCACTGCGGACTCGACGAGCAGGCTCTCCCACTTCCATGGGGCCCTAAGCGTGCCGGAGACGACTGCTGACGCTGAATCTATTAACTCCAGGGACCGGGGATTAGGGATTGGGGATTGGTCCTGATCCTCAGCCTGCGCTGTCTTCTCGGAAAGCACGCCGAACACCTCGTCGGTCGACGCAACCCACGCGTCCGCGGGTTTGCCCTCGCGCGTCAGCGGCGGAACTTGAGCGAGCGACAGGTACTCGGCAAAGCGCTTCGCCGAGAAATCCTCCGCGGCGCAGCTGAGCATCGCCAGGAATGCGCGGCCGGCCGGATGCGGTCGCCTGATGCCGCGATCGAAGTACGCCGGGATCTTCGCGCGGGCCAGCGCGTGCTCGAGCACGCCGACGTAATGCTGAGGCGAGCGGATAAGGATGGCTATCTCGTCGAAGCGAACGCCGTTGCCGGCTTCTTTGATAATCCGTCGCGCGATTTCGACGCACTCGCGTCCTTCACCTGGCGCTGAGAACCAGACGAGCTCGCCGCTGCGCTCACGTTCGGGAGGCGGCTCGGCCGAAAACAGGTGACGCGCAAGCCGCGTCAGATCGGTATCGCCTTCAGGCTCGCGTCGTTGGACTTCGACACTGCGTTTCTCGAGCTGCGCGATGGTGCGCATGTCGCCGTCTGGAACGGTGACAAGGAAATCCGGCGAGCCCTTGATCAGTCTCCACAGAAATTCTGCTTCGGCCTCTGACTCGAACGGGACGTCGAGGAGCAGCACCGGCATCGACGGCCACGCCGTGTCTGCAGACTTCAGCGCCTTCGCGGCAGTCGCGAACAGCGAGGCGCGGTCGCTCGCACCGGCCTCGGCCATCAGCGTCTCGACACGATCGAGCAGATCGGCGAGGTCTGGTCCGCTTCGGAGCAATCCGCTCAGTGGCCCTGTCGTGACCCCAGCCAACCGCAATTCCTGCAGCGTGCGCGCGAGCGCTTTTGGAAAACCTGGTGTGCTGGAAACGGGAGAGAAGTAATCGAGCGCTTCGTCTTTGGCAGCTTCGAACGCCGCGCGCGCGGCAACGGCCTCGTAACCCAACGCCGAAGACGGCGCGTGTCCGTTCGCCGCCAGCTCGGCTGCTGCAAGGCGCGCCGCTAGTTGAGTGAACGACAGCCGATGAAGGCCGAAGGTGGCGCCCTTCTCCATCGCGATCGTGCGGGCAAGGTCGTCGACTGCCCCGCGCGACGCGCCGAGCAGCAAGACTTCAGTTCCAGGGCTGAACGCGTCGAGGAATTTTCGGGCTTCGTGGAGGCGGATGGAAGCGGATGCCGAGCGGATGGCGATCGCCATGTGACGTGCTCCTTTCCGGACTCCATGCCGGAAACATCAGGTACGGCGGCGCATCGCCACCGGGAAAGCGCGAGGATACCATGTCTCACCGCGGAGACGCTACGACGCAAAGTGTTTTCTATATCTCACCGCAGAGGCGCTGGGACGCTGCGCCACTGCGTCTTTGCGGTGAAGACAAAGCTCTAGCCCTAGGTCGAGCGCAATTTCGCGAGAATCAGACCGACATCGCGCCTGATAACGCCGAGCTCGTGATCGACGCGGTCGAATCGCTCGCCGATTGAATGGGAGCCGGCATCGGGAGAGGCCACAGCACGTGCCTCGGTCTCGACGTCCCCAGACTCGGCCACAATGAAACGAACCCGTGAATCCGAGCGGTGCACCTCTTCGAGCGCTGCGGCGATCACGCCGGAATAGTGCTTAACGATCCAATCGCGGAAAAGAGGGTTAGGAACGCGAACAGTGACTGAATCACCGCTGTCGGCGACGAACGCCGTGGGTATGAACCACGTTTCGTAACTCAGGCGGTTCACTTTTCTTTGAACTCTCGAAAGGATTTCATCCCAGATGTTGGCGGGCACCATGAAGGACGACGGTAGCATCGTCGTCGAGCAAAAAACAACAATTTCAAAAACGCGATGAAGTTTGGGATCGGAGGTGGGCTCGGTGTAGTCCGGTAGCGCCGCGTCGGGTGACCGTTGCTGCAGCGCGAAGCCGTGCGGAGGCGGCCGATGCGCTTCGCCTGACCGCGCGAGAAGCCTCTGGGCATCGAGCGAGGCCGAATTGCGAAGTCAGTGTCCGAGCGTCACGCGGTCCATCACGGCATCGCAGCGCGTGTCCGGCCCCGGAGCCCGGATTCGCGATGCAGTAACGGTCGCCCGACGCGACCCTATTTCTTTTCCCTTTCCCCCGCGCGTGCTCCAGAGAGGATGCCAGAGAGGCCGTAGTTGCCTTCATGGCACGCATACTCATATATCACCTGGTTGCTCTTCCGCATGGTCAGCGACACAGTCCAGGGCCGCGTCCAGATCGTCGGGTCGTCAATCGTGTACTCGTAGAGGAGTGTGTCGTTGTCGAGGCGCCGGAATCGCTCGGTCAGGTGCAGGTTTTCGTCTCCGCTCCATCCAAGACCGCGCAGGCTCACCGTACCGGTACCCTCGCTCCGGAAGTTCTTTGTCTCGACGACGAGCGTGTCGCCTTCCCAGCGGCCTCGCGAGTCGCCTCTCCACTGGCGGATGTGCGACGAAAGCGACGGTCGGCCGTCGAGAGGAATGATGCGAGCGTCGTGGACCATCTCGTTCAACATCACGAAGTAATCTGGGGTCTGGAAGAGCTGCACGTACGCGTTGTAGCCGCCGCCTATCATCGGTGGCCCGGCGTTGAAGCCAACGATGCAACGGTCCCAAATCGTCGCATCTTCCGGACCGGCGGCAGTGTCCGCCTTCGCTGCGAGGGCTGCCTCTCGCGCCTTGCCGTGCGGCGTCAGCGGCGGCACGCGTCCGTCGGGCGGATCCACGATCAACGAGGTGCGATTGGTCGCCACCACCGTCGTTCCTCCATCATTCCAGATCTTGTTGTATGAGCCGGTGCTTCCTGGCGAAGGCGGCCGATCGACAAACTGATCGCGGACCGCTCTCTCCTCGAGGTTCGCTTTCTCCTCGGCTGTCAGCGTTTCTTTGTCTACAAACTCCTTTGGCCGCTGAAGGGGCGTCAATGTCGCAAAACCCCAGATTCCTTGGAGGTCGGGCCGACCGTTAGGTAAACGAGTAACTGGTGCCTTCGTGGCAACCTTAGACTCACCCGACTGCGCAAACATGGGAGCCTGAACCAGCAAAGAGACTGCGATCGAAATCGCGAGTGCATATCGCATATCGACCTCCATGGGCCAGGCTGTGATTATCGGCCTTCGCAATCGCCATCGCAACGGGGGCTCATCCTGGAGTGCTTTCCATGTCTCACCGCAGAGACGGGAAGACGCAACGGATTTCTAACAGGAGAGTAGGGAGGGTAGGAGAATCCTTTTAAAAGAGTTTCTCCTACTCTCCTAGCCTCCTGTTTCGTCACTCCGTCTTGCGGTGAAGACACCCACTTTCCTACCCACCCGGTAGAAATTTTTACCTGCCAGTACGCTCAGCCGACACGTTTTTCGCATAGACCCAGCCGAAAACCGCGATGGAGTACAGCGCGGCATGCTGGCAAGGATCCCGCAATGCCCCACGCGAATGAACACAAGCAGCGAGCTGAAGTTGGCACGCGGACGCGCGGGTCTTTCGACCGAGCAAGAAGACGTGCTGAATTCATTCGCTGCAGAGAACGATTTCATCGTCCCACCACAACACACCACGTACGACCCCCTCGCACGCGATATGCCCTTCGTATTTGTCCCGCCGCAACCCGTGCCGTTCGCCCCTAAGCGGGCGGCACGGGGGCGCGCGCGGCGCGCGCTGACAGTACTCACACTGCTTGTGACAGCCGGCTGGGGCGTGTACGTGTACCAGTCGAGCCGCTCACGAGATCTCGATATCATCGCAGCGTGGGCGTCCCGTCTGGCGAGCCCGCCCACCACAGTGACAAGGCCCGCAGCGACTGCGCCGATAGAGGCGCGGCCGAACGATCCGACGGATCTTGATCCGCGGTTCTTCTCGAACGAGAGCACTGCACCGCCCGCCACGGACGCAAAAGCTGATATGGACAGCAAGGCTCCAATAGCGAAGATGAGTGACATCACCCGCCCAGCGGCCGCGGCGCCTCAGGCCACCGGCACATCAGGCTTGCTGGCCGCCCCGGCTCAGAGCGTGTCGGGCGAGTGGCGTCTGGACACACAGACAGAGACGGGCGAGTCTTCGTTCGAAGGCCTGAAACTGCATTACGAAATGAAACTGACGCAGGACCGCGACCGCGTGTCGGGCGTCGGCACAAAAGTCAGTGCGAACGAAAAAGAAACTGGCCCTGGAGCACAGACGCCTGTAACGATGACCGGCACCATCGCCGGCGACCGGCTGACGCTGAACGTCGTCGAGCTCGGTACACAGCCCGAGACGAGAGGCAAGCTCGTGCTGCTGGTTGACCAGGCTGGAACGCTGCGCGGCCGCTTTTCCAGCAGTGCGGCGCCGTCATCGGGCCACGTCGAAGCGCACCGGCGGTAAACCTTCGGTGTCTCACCGCGGAGACGCGGCGACGCGGGGGTTTTACGATCAAAAACTTTTCATGTCTCACCGCGGAGACGCTACGACGCAAAGTTGTTTTGGAATGCCTTACATGTCTCACCGCGGGGACGCGGCGACGCAGGGGTTTTTAAACAAAAAACTCTGCGCCCCTGCGTCTCTGCGGTGAAGACACAGGATTTGTCTACTTCCCACCCATCATGCGCGCTCTGATGGCCGCCCGATCGACGGCGGCGCCGCGCAGATAGACCGCGGAGATCTTTCGCGTGTTCGTGATGTTGTCGAGCGGATTGGCATCGAGCACGATGAAGTCGGCGCTCTTGCCTGGGGCGACGGTGCCGAGATCGTCGATCCGCAGCAACTGGGCGGCGTTCCGCGTTGACGTGGTGATGACCTGGGCCGGCGTCAGCCCGGCCGCCACCATGTCGGCCATCTCGAGGTGATGCGCCCACGGCACTCCGCCGTCGGTGCCCATCGCGATGAAGAAGCCTTCCTTGTTCATCCGCGCGAGATTCCGCGCTTGAATGCCGAACAGCTTCTGAAGCTCGGGCCGATCGGTTGACGCGCCGTCCTGAAGCTTCTTGACCTCCGCCGCGCTGAGTGAGTCGCTCAGCCAGCTGAGGTCGGTCTTGACGCCAGAATCAGGCAGATTCGGCACGTAGAACAGGCCTTTCTGCTTCTTTGCCAGCCCGACGAACTCGGCATCTATATCTTTATCGCGCACGGTATGCGCGAAGCCGTCGAGACCAGCCCGCAACAGGCCCTTCGCGTCGTCCAGCGTATAGATGTGGGCCGTGACGCGAAGCTTGTTCTTGTGCGCCTCGTCGATGATCGCGCCGTAGAGCTCGGGCGAGAGCTTCTTGTACTTCCCGTCGCGATCGTCGACCCAGATCTTCACCATGTCGACTTTCTTCGCAGCGAGCTCCTGGACAGCCTTCCGCGCTTCTGCTTCCGTCGTCACCCAGTACGGCGCTTCGGTTCGGCCAGGCTCTGGAGCTGTCAGGCCGCGGCCCACTGTTCGTAAGCGTGCTGCGCCCGGAACAGGATCCTGCCGCACCTGAAATGCGACGTCGTTGTTGTCCTGCCCCATGCTGATGACGGCAGCGACGCCGAAGTACGCCTTGCGCTGCAGCAGATCCACGAGCGCCTGCCGCTCGGTGGGCATGTGCGTATGGGCATCGACGATGGCCGGCATCACCGTCTTGTTGGCCAGGTCAACGCGCGACGCGCCCGCTGGAACCTTTATCTGACCTCGAGCCCCCACTTGAGTGATGCGGCCGTTCTCGACGACGAATGCGGAGCTCTCGATGGTCTTGCCGTCGCCGACGATGAGGCGCGCGCCTTCGTAGACGACGGGGGGACTTGGCTGTTGGGCGTGAACACCGACGAGTGTGAGAAATGCAGACACAGCGAACGCCGCGCAAGCGAGCCAGCGCCGGAAAGTCATAGTGGGCATGGGAGCCTCCCGTTTGGCGAAGGATATCAGAAGCGGTTTGTTTGCAATCGCAAACTGACGGCGTTTTTTAACAGGAGAACAGGAGATTAGGAGAAGTCTTTTCAAAAAGATTCTCCTATCCTCCTACTCTCCTGTTTCGTCGGTTTCATCGACGAACCTGAAACATCGTTGAGGACAAGATGGCCGACCTAAAGGTCGGCACTACGAGCGAAGCTCGCTCAACCTCCTCTCCAGGAATCTCCTCTCCGGCTCCTGCCCAACCAGCTCCAGCGCGCGCTGATACGCCGCCCGCGCGTCGTCCGCTCGCCCCAGCCGCCGGCACAAATCCGCCCGGGCCGAGTGCGCGAGGTGATACCCGACGAGGTCGCCGCGCGCCAGGATGGCATCGACAATCGCAAGGCCGGCTGCGGGGCCGTCGTGCATCGCGATGGCGGCGGCGCGGTTCAGCTCGATGACGGGAGAGGGATCGGCGCGCGCGAGGACGTCGTACAAGCCGACAATCTGCGCCCAGTCGGTGGCGTCCGCGGTGGCCGCTTCGGCGTGCACCGCGGCAATTGCGGCCTGCAGCGTGTAGGGTCCGAAGCGCCGCGACACGAGGGCGCGCTCGACCAGCGAGATGCCTTCTGTAATCAGCGCGCGATCCCACAGCATCCGATCCTGATCGGCAAGAAGCACCAGCTCTCCATCCGGCGTCGACCGGGCAGCGCGACGCGACTCGTGCAGCAGCATCAGCGCGAGCAGGCCGACGGCTTCGGGCTCGGGCAAGAGCTCCACGAGCAGTCGCCCCAGGCGAATGGCTTCGGCCGAGACGTCGCAACGCGTGAGCGACATCCCTGAAGACGCGGAGTACCCCTCATTGAAAACGAGATAGACGACGTGGAGAACAGCGTCGAGCCGGGTTGGGAGCTCGTCGCGCGAGGGCACCTGATAGGGGATGCGGGCGTCGCGAATCTTCGCCTTCGCCCGGACGATGCGCTGCGCGACGGTGGGAGGGTTCACCAGAAAGGCCCGCCCAATCTCTTCCGTCTTCAGCCCACAAACTTCGCGCAATGTCAGCGCGACCTGCACGTCGAGCGTGAGCGCGGGATGACAGCACGTGAAGATCAGCCGCAGCCGATCGTCTTCGAGGCTGTCGTCAATGGATTCCGACGCATCGGCGGCGCCTGCCGCGATCCGCTCGGCGAGCTCCGTCAGCGATGCGTCGAAGCGGGCGCGCCGGCGCATCGCGTCGATCGCTTTGAAGCGGCCCGCAGAGACCAGCCACGCGCGAGGATTGTCGGGCAGCCCCTCGCGCGGCCATTGCTCGACGGCCGCGGCAAACGCGTCGTGCATCGCCTCTTCGGCGCGATCGAAGTCGCCAAGCAGGCGGATCAGCGTCGCCAGCACGCGCCGCGAGTCGGCGCGGTAGACGGCGTCCACCATCTCGCGTGCGCGGTCGTTCGAAATGTCGGTCACAGGGTGATCTCACCGCTACGACGCAACGGCGCAACCAATCGAGCAGGGCTTCTTCACCGCCACGACGCGACGGCGCAATGATCTTTTTAAGAAGTATCGTGGCGTCGTAGCGCCGTAGCGGTGAGACACGCTGCTACCCGAATACCTCGATCGGCCGAACTTCCACGCTGCCGGTCCGGGCCGACGGAATCTTCGCCGCGACCTGAAGGGCTTCGTTCAGATCCTTGGCTTCGATCATGTAATACCCGCCAAGCTGCTCCTTCGTCTCGGCGAACGGGCCGTCGGTTGTCGACATCTTACCGTTCCGCACGCGAACGGTCGTGGCCGTGTGCACCGGCTTGAGCGCCTCGCCGCCCAGGTAGTGGCCCGACTTCTTGATGCCGTCAGTAAAGGCGAAATACTCGCCCATGAACGCATCCCCCTCGGCCTTCGACATGCCAGCCATCGACTTCTCATCGTCGTAAATCAGGCACAGATACTTCATAACCGCCTCCTCCAAAAAGGTGTCAATAAACCTGTCTCGCCGAAGCGCGTTGCCGCGAAGGCAGACGCGTCGAACACCAGATAGTCGTCGGCCCGGCGCTGGATCGACATCCCTCTGGAAATATTTTTTGCCGGCGCAAATTATGGCATTTGAAGATGAACGGCGTGAGACGGCCGGGGTGGGCCGACCTGACTGCCTTCGCCAAGGCTACGGCGGGGCAAGAAGGTCGGCACTACCCGGGCTGCAGGCACTGCCGACTCTCTCAGGCTTGAGAGGCAGGCTTACTTCCGCGGACCAAGCTCGACAACGCGGGAGAGGCTCCGCTTCGCACTTAGCGGCAGGTGTGGGGACCACTCGCAGCGGTGAGGCAGGGTTGCTTCCGTGAACCAAGCTCGACGACGCGGGAAACGCATCTCTCGGCGACATGTCGCCGACGGTCGAAGAGTCCGTGCTTCGCTCCGGGCCCGCGGATCGCACGCCTTCCGATGCGTTTCCGGATACGGAGTACGTCGCGTCGCTCGCGATGGTTCACTGCAGCAACCCTGCCTCGCCGGCCGGAGTGGGTCAACGACGCGCTAAATGCGCATGGAAACGTCACGGCGTGACGTTTCCCGCGGAGGGCATCTCTCGGCGAGGTGTCGCCGACGGTCGAAGAGTCCGTGCTTCGCTCCGGGCCCGCGGATCGCACGCCTTCCGATGCGTTTCCGAGTACGGAGTACGTCGCGTTGCTCGCGATGGTCCGCTTCAGCAAGCCGCCTCTCCAGCCTGAGTGACGTCGGTGCCTAGCTCATACATTCTCGAGGCGACCCGACCGCCTTCGCCAGGGTACGGCGGGGCCGACCTAAAGGTCGGCACTACGTACGAATTGCGGCCGGACGGCAACAGCAAGCCGAGGCAAGGCTGATTCGGCGAACCATGCGAGCGGCGCGACGTACTCCGTGGCCGGCAACCGCATCGCTAGCCTGGGGACGGCGGCGAGCTGAGGCGCAGCGGATCTCGCATCGCGTACGCGGTCGCAGGGCGATAGATGCGGTTGCCCGCGCCGTCGAGTTGGTTCGCTGAAGCAGCCTTGCCTCGGCTTGCAGAGTGGCCGACCGCCTTCGCCAAGGCTAGGGCGGGGCAAGAAGGTCGGCACTACGATGGGCGGCAGGCGGGCACTGCCGGGAGTGCCGGTGCAGCAAACAATCGAAGGCGGCGCGAAAGCGACAGTGGACAAAACGCGGAGCCGACCACCTCCGCGAGGACCAGACTTGGTCCGAGCGCGATGGCATTAAACAACAGGCGTCGGCGACGAGTTTTGCCGCGCCGAGCGCCGGGGCCCCCAACGCGGCAGCCGCGTTGGGGTGGCTATTCTTTGTTTGCGCAACCGGCGCTCCCGGCGGTGCCTGGCTCATACAGACATCGTCTAGGCCGACCTGAAGGTCGGCACTACGTACGAATTCGGCGGGGCTGACCTGAAGGTCGGCACCACGTACTTCTAGGCCGACCTGACCGCCTTCGCCAAGGCTGCGGCGGGGCCGACCTGAAGGTCGGCACTACGTATTGCCTAGCCGTCGAGCGGGTTCGTCTCCTTCGAACAACGTTCAACTGTCTCCTCGTAACAGACGACCATCAGGACACTTAGGAAATTCGGGCGCTCGCCGTTGGCGTTTCTTTTGCCTCCTCCGCCTTCGCCTGCCGCATCAATCAAGGTGACCCGTGATTCGCAACATCGCGTTTACGGTACCGGTCTGTCTCTTCGTCCTTGCCCCCAGTGCCATCGCGGAAGATGCCGTCGAGCTTGCCGCGCAGTTGATTGGACGGCCGTACGTGTGGGGCGCGGAAGGCCCGAAGGCCTTCGATTGTTCGGGACTCACGCAGTACGTCTACCAGGAGGTCGGCATCACCCTTCCGCGGCGGGCCATCAATCAGTCGACGTTCGGCGACCGGGCGCGGGGAGCGCTGCGCCGGGGCGACCTGCTCTTCTTCTCGAGCGACACGAGCCAGTCGCTCGTCACGCACGTCGGCTTGTACGAAGGTGACGGCGTGATGATCGACGCGAGCAAACGTCACGGGCGGGTCCGGCGCGACGACCTCGACGACCCGTACTGGGTCGAGCGGTTCATGTTCGCCCGGCGCATTCTGACGGGCGCCGACGACCCGCCACTCATCCGGACCGAACGGACCGACGAGCCGCCGAGCGGATCGAGCGGCCGGCGGCAAGCCGCGATCCGCATCCTGGGGACGATCGCCGGCGAGCTGTTCAAGCGTCCGCGCGGCAACTAGCGCGCGATTCGGTGTAGTCTTCGGGTCGATGCTGGTGTTCAAGCAGTTCTACCTCGGCTGCCTCGCCCACGCGTCGTATCTCGTCGGCGACAGCGTGACGAGAACCGCTGCCATCGTCGATCCGCAGCGCGACATCAGGCAGTATCTCGAGGAAGCGAAGGCGCACGGCCTCGAGATCCGTCACGTCATCCTCACCCACCTGCACGCGGATTTTCTTGCGGGGCATCTCGAGCTTCGCAACCAGGCCGGCGCGGCGATCTACCTGGGCGCGCAGGCAAAGGCCGAATACGCGTTCACGCCGCTGAAAACCGGCGACAGGATCGAGCTGGGCCGCGTAATTCTGGAAGCCCGCGAAACGCCGGGACACACGCCCGAGTCGATTTCGATTCTGGTGCACGACGACCGCGATGCGACGGCGCCGTGGGCCGTGCTCACGGGCGACGCGCTTTTTGTCGGCGACGTCGGGCGTCCGGATCTGCGCGCATCTCTCGGCTGGGCCGCGGAGGACCTGGGGAAGATGCTCTATCGCTCGCTGCGCGACGAGCTGCTGGCGCTGCCAGACGAAACACTCGTCTATCCAGCACACGGCGCGGGATCGTTGTGCGGGAAAAAGATCAGCAAAGAGACGATGACGACGATCGGAGAGCAGCGGGCGACGAACTACGCGCTGCAGCCGATGAGCGAAAGCGAGTTCATCGCACTGGTCACCGCCGATCAGCCCGATGCGCCCGCGTATTTCACCTACGATGCGGTGCTCAACTCGAAAGAGCACCAGACGCTGGAGAACGTGCTCGAGGCAGGGGTGAAGCCGCTCTCGCTCGACGCCGCCCTCTCGATGATGGCCAACGGCGCGCAGGCGCTCGACGTGCGCGAGCCGCGCGATTTTGCTCCTGGCCACTTGAGAGGCAGCATCAACATCGGCCTTGGCGGCCAATACGCCACGTGGGCAGGCACACTCCTCGACCACGCACGCCCTATTTTCATCATCGCCCCGCCAGGAAGAGAACTGGAGGCCGCCACACGGCTCGGGCGCATCGGCTTCGACAACGTCGCCGGCTACCTGGACGAAGGGATGCGAGCGCTGAAGGACCGCGACGATCTCGTCGCCTACACGCTGCAGACGTCCGGACCAGCGGTGACGCGCTGGATTGGCGAACCCGACGCGCCGTTCGTGCTGGACGTGCGCACGCCGGGCGAATGGCAGCAGCGCCACGTCGACGGCAGCACGAACATCCCGTTGAGCCGGCTTGCCGAACGACTCACCGAAGTGCCGCGGAACCGGCCGGTCGTCGCGATGTGCGCGGGAGGTTACCGGTCGTCGATCGCCGCCAGCCTGCTGCAGCGCGCGGGGTTCACGCGCGTGAGCGAGCTGACGGGCGGGATCGCGGCGGTACCGGTTCAAATCTGAACAGAAGATTAGGAGATCAGGAGAAATTCTCTTTAAACGAAAAAGAAAACTCCTGGTCTTCTGATCTTCTGTGTATAACTCTCGTGTGTGGAGAATCTCATGAACCGAAGAACCGTCGTGCTCGCCGCGATCCTCGTCTTTGGCACGCTCTCGATCGTCGTCTCGGCGCGCCAGGCGCCGCCGCAAGGGCCGACGAAAACATCGTTGGACGCCACCAACATCGAGAAGGTGAGAGAAAACCTGTATGTGATCACCGGCTCGAGCATTGCCAATATGGACGCCTTCAGCGGCGGCAACACCGCAGTGTTGGTCACCAACCAGGGCGTGGTCCTGGTCGACACGAAGCTTCCCGAATGGGGCCGGCCACTCCTCGGCCGGATCAGGACAGTGACCGACAAGCCGGTCACCACGATCATCAATACCCACACGCACAGCGACCACACGGGCAGCAACGACTTCTTCGGCGCCTCGGTCGAGACCGTCGTCCATGAGAACACGCTGACGAACATGACGAGGATGGACGCGTTCAAGGGCGAGAAAGCGAAGTTCCTGCCGAAGAGAACCTATAAAGACAAGCTGTCGCTCGGCGGCGGCAAGGATCAGATCGACCTCTACTACTTCGGTGTCGGCCATACCAACGGCGATACGTTCGTGGTGTTCCCGGCGCTTCGCGTCATGCACACCGGAGACATGTTCGCGTGGAAAGCGCTCCCCTACATCGACACCTCCAACGGTGGCAGCGTCGTCGCGCACGCCGACACGCTCCGCAAGGTGGTCTCGACGATTCAGAACGTCGACACCGTCATCACTGGCCACACACCGGTGCTGACGTGGAACGAGCTGAGGGAATACGCCGACTTCAACCGCGACTTCGTCTCGTGGGCGCAGGCGCAGATAAAAGCTGGGAAATCCGCCGGCGACGCCGCGGCTGCGTACCAGGTGCCCGCCCAGTACAAGGGCTACAGCATCTCGCCCAATGCTCAGGGCGATGCGAAGGCGAACGTGGAAATTGTCTACAAGGAGCTGAAGAAATAACGCGGGCGGACGAAAAACGATCGGGGCCACCCGCTCGCGGCTGGCTGGCGCCGTCAACGCAAGTGCTGTTAGGTGGCTTCAGTCCGGCCTCCGAATCGTCGAGCTGCGGTCGGCTCACCATGCGTCGAGACGATCCGTCGGCCAGCCGGACGTGTTCGTGCACCGTCAGTTCCGGCCGGCAGGACGACGGATCGTTTCGGCGCGTTCGTGGTGCCGACCGCACGCTACACCGAAATGGGTCCGATGTATCAGGGCACGTTCACCGCGCCGGCTTGATACAGCGCGTTGAACAACACCTTGAACGTCCCATATGCCTGCGCGCGGTTCTGCGCGCGGAAGCCGATCATCGCGATATGTCCCTTGCCGTAGCCGACGTCCATGAGCGCCGGCAGCCCGACCAGGTGCTTCTCGCCGTCGAGCCAGCCGCCGCGGAGCAAATCGCGATCGTGATAGCGGGCGACCACCGAGATGCGATCGTTCGCGTTCGAGTTGTTGATGTCGAACGCCGTGCTCTCGAAGAATACGACGGTCGCTTCCTTCGGCATCCCGTAGCCAAGCGGCTGCGTGGGATCCACGTGCACGCGCAGGCTCGAGCCGGGCGCGAAAAATTCCTTCTCCGATAGGCCGGCAAGCGGGTTTCGGACGGGCACCCCCAAGCGCTCTGTGGCAAGGGTCGTCGCGTTGTCGATCAGCACCAGCGAACCGCCGGCTCGGACGAACTCCTTCAACGCATCCACACCGGCACTGCCAAGCGCCTTCGTGAATTCAGCCGGAAGCGTGCCCCCAGCGAAAGGATTGGGAGGAGCCTCGGACCCGCTCCCGCCGACGATCGCCCGCAGTGTGTCGTCGGCGATCAGAACCGCGTCGTAATTCGCATTCAGGCCGCCCTTTTTGATCTCATCCGCATCGACGCGCGCATATGGGAACTCCCACTGGTCGAAGAGAAACCGCGTCCACCCCTCGTCCATGTTGCCGCCCGCATAGCGGCGAAAGAGCGCGACGCGCAGCGGCTTCAGGCGCGACATCGTCCCGGTGGGCGCAGTTGCCATTGCCGTGAACGGCAGCCCAAAGTCCGTCGCAAGCGCCTGAACGGCGGCGGTGTCGATCGAGCCGGCAGCCGGAATCCAGAACGTGCCGGGCGCCCAGGGCGCCTGCGGATTTGGAAGCCGGTAGACCGTGCCGCCATTCTTGAGCACGCGATTGACGGCGCGAAAGCTGTAGTTCCACGCCGGCGTCAACAGCCAGCCCGCAGATCCAGTGCCCGCGATCTTCCCTGCCGGCTTCGGCGCTGCCGTCAGCTTCTCGAGCTTCGCGGTGATCTTTTCAGACAGTTGGAACGACTCGACGCCCATGTGATCGGCCAGCGTGAACGACGCCATGTCGTAGGGCGGCAGCGGTGATCCATCGCGCGCCCGCGTCCATTCGTTATCCGGATACACCGCCGGCTCGATCATCGTCTTGATGAACGCGCGCGACGGCTGATCCAGCCTGATGATCACATCACCTGGCTCGATGACGCGCGAGCCGGACGTAAATCGTTCGGTCGCGCGATGCACCTCGACGCCGTTCAGCATCATTGTCGAGACGAATTTCAATGCGGTCCCCGGGTCGTGCTGATTCATCGGAATCACATGACCGAACTCGGCAGCGCCGCGCTCGATCTGGCGCGACGCCGCGAGCGCGCGGTTCTTGAGGAAATTCTGACGATACCGCCCCATCGTTTCGACCAGCGCGAGCGTCTCGATTTCCTGCTGGCGCGCGATGTCGGACATGCGCCACCAACCGCCCGGCCAGGGATGCGGGAACGTGATCTGCGCCTTGTTCTCGGGACGCCCGCGCGAGCCTGGCTGGATCTGCTGCGGATGGATGTATAGCGGCCAAATTAGTCGGGCGCTGGCGCTCTCGGTATGAAAGCTGGTGATGTTCGACAGATTCGCGACGCCATGGAACGACGCCATGAACCACGCGTCGAAATGCACCTGCGACTCGACGCCGGTCACGCCTTCGGCTTCGAGCGCGGTTCCCATCGCTCCGCCGAGCAACTGCGACGTGCGCCACATCAGCGGATCGACGTGCGGATTCACGGGATCGTACTTGGGCGGAATCATGATGCGCGAGCCGTAGCTCCCCATCTGATGCGTGTCTTTATAAACCTGCGGGAACCAGTCGTGGTACACGACCTTCGCCCAGTGCTGCGACTCGACCTGCGACAGCATGTAGCCGTCGCGATTGTTGTCGTGGCCGATGTACGCGCCGTAGAGCTCCGGCGGGCCGGCGCCTTCGTACGGCGTACCCGCCGACTTCTTGAGCCAGTCGCCCACGATGTCCAGGCCGTCGGGATTGAAGCCGGGGATGAGCAGGAAGATCGTGTTGTCGAGGATCGTGCGGACCTGATCGTCATTGCGTGTCGCCATGCGATACGCGAGCCGCGGGCCCATCTGCGCTGACGCCACTTCGGTCGAGTGCTGGCCGAGCGTCACGAGCACGACCGCGCGACCTTCGGCGGCCAGCGCGTCGATTTGCTGCGGCGTGAGGCCGCGCGGATCGGCCATCTGCCTGGCGATCTCTTTGTACCGATCTAATTTCGCCAGATTCTGCGGCGACGAGATCGTCAGCATGATGAACGGCCGGCCCAGCGTGCTTTTGCCGAGCACCTGCAAGTCGATGCGGTCCGACTCTTTGGCAAGCTTCTCGTAATACGCGACCTCCTGATCCCACATCGCGTACTTGCCGTCGGCTGCCAGTTCGAAGCCGAAGTGCGTAGCGGGCGCAGTGATTCCGCTCTGCGCCTGGACAAACGTTGTTGCCAGCGCCAGCGCGAGACAGACCGACAAATGAATGGTTCGCATGTGGCGGAGCCTACTGGAATTCCGCCGGCCTATGCAACGTGCCGCCGTTTTGCCAGGAGCAGGTCAAAGTCTGCCGGTTCGAGAACTTCCTGGGCACTCGCGATCCAAAACCGTGTTTGAGAGCCTGAAAACTCGCGTAAATGTTGAAGTTCCGCTGACGCTTTTGTGAGGCCGATAGGGCACCACTCTTGCCCCATCTGACGGCATCTGGAGGCGCAGATCACACCGCGCCTGCGGTTTTCGATTGCGACCCTGAACAACCCTTTGCCTTTTTTGTTCGCTTACCCGGCGTGCGTGGATTCGTGTGTCTGACCGAAGAGGTTGACGATATGAGACGTGCCTTCGCATCGAACGTTGCCCTGTTGCTGGCCATCGGCGCGTCCTCACTGTTCCTGAATGCATCGCCTGTCCTGGTGCCGAGCGGAACGTGGGCACCCACCGGCGAGCTGACGGAGATTAGAGCTGGCGCTGCGGCCGTACTGCTGTCCGACGGCGTCGTGCTGATCACCGGCGGCGTGGGGCCAGAAGGACGCAGCGCCTCTGCCGAGCGATACAGCGCGGCGAGCGGCACGTTCATCGCGACCGCCTCGATGAGCACGGCCAGAGCGAATCACTCGGCTACTGTGTTGAACGACGGACGCGTCCTCGTGGTCGGCGGACGTGATGCGGATGGCATGGCCATCGCCGGGGCCGAAATTTACGATCCCGCCGCGAATATGTGGGCGCCTGCCGGAACGCTGGTTCACGCGCGCGCTGGACACACAGCGACGATGCTGCCCGACGGCAGAGTGCTCGTGGCGGGCGGCGAAAACGGAGGCGGAGCGCTGGCGTCGATGGAGGTCTATTCGCCGGTGTACGAAGAGTTCTTGCTCGTCGCCGCGCCGATGACGGCCGCGCGCACGAAGCATGCAGCCGCTGTCGCGGGCGACAAGGTGCTGATCATTGGCGGGTGGGATGGAGCAGCCGCGCTGGCATCGGTCGACGTCTACGATCCGGCGACAGATTCAGTTGCAGCGGGACCGGAGATGCTCATCGCGCGCGCCGAGCATACTGCGACGACCTTACTGAGCGGCAATGTGCTCGTCGCCGGAGGCATGAATACGCAAACGCAGGGCGAATTGCAGACTGCGGAAGTGTTCGACGCCGCTGCGGGCGTATTCGTCGCGACCGCGAACGAGATGAGCACGCCGCGACGGAATCACACCGCCATGCTTCTTCCCCACAACAACAGCGTCCTCATCGCCGGCGGTTGGTCGGACGGAGCCAAGGTGGCGGCGGCAGAGCTGTACCGCGCATGGCAGGACGGCGGCATTTTTGTTTCGACGGGATCATCGACATCACCTCGCAACTGGAGCGCGGGCGGCGCGCTGAGCTTCGCGGCGAGCGCGACCAATCGCAGCGGGGCTGCGGACGGCCTGGTACTGGTTGCCGGCGGCGACGGCACCTCGAGCGCAGAGCTCTACGGGTTTGCCACGCTGAAGACGGACAAGGACGACTACTCCCCGGGAATGACGGTGCGAGTGTCGGGCAGCGGCTGGCAGCCGAATCAGCCGGTGACGTTCTACCTGCGCGAGCTTCCAGCCGAGCATTACGCCCGTTTGTTCACCATCGACGCGGACAACACCGGGAACATCGCGTGGACGGATCTGTTTCTCGTCGAAGAGCATCACCTCGGCGTGCACTTCCTGATGACTGCCGGCGACGGCGTGTCGCAGGCGCACATGGCGTTCACGGATTCGAACCCGCAGACAATCGCCGTGGCCGCCCCGACGAGCGTGACTGTTGTTCAGGGAGGGACGGGTGTGTATGGCAATGTCACGGTAACAGTGGGCGGCAATAACAACCCATGCACCGTCACGCTTGGTACTACTGCCTTGCCAACGGGCGCTGTGGCCGTGTTTGGCAATAGTCCATCGACAACCACCGGAGCAAATATCGTTTCCACACTCAGTGTTACCACTACAGCGTCCACGCCGGCCGGAACGTACACGTTTCAAGTGACTGGGACGAATAGTGCCGCCTGCCAGGGGCCTGGGGCCACACCCTCAAACACAATCACGCTCATCGTCTCGAGTGCCACAGTTAACACAACGACCACAGCGTCAAACGCCACCGCTACCTATGGCGACAGTTCAATCACGCTGAACGCGCAGGTTGACCCGCCGGCCAGTGGTGGAACCGTCGTATTCACGATCAAGAACGGCGGGACAACAATTGGCACTGCGTCCGGTACTGTTGCAGCCGGCGTCGCCAACGCGAGCTTCCCATTGTCGGGCGTCAACGCAAACACTTACACGATCGAAGCGGCGTACAGCGGCGGCACCGGCTTCAATGCGAGCGACAACGCGGGGCAGACTCCTTTCCCGACGTTAATCGTCGGCAAGGCGGCCACGACGACCGTCGTGACCTGCGGCGTGGGGCCGTTCACTTACAACGGCGCTGCACAGACACCATGTTCGGCGAACGTGACCGGTGCGGGCGGACTGAACCAGCCGCTGACGGTAAGTTATTCAGACAACACCAACGCGGGTACGGCGACGGCGAGCGCCACCTACGCCGAATCCGCCAACCATTTCGGGAGCAGCGATTCCAAACCTTTCGCGATCGGCAAGGCGGCCACGACGACGGTCGTGACCTGCGGCGCGGGGCCGTTCACGTATAACGGGGCGCCGCACATGCCCTGCACGGCGAGCGTAACCGGTGCGGGCGGGCTCAACGAGTCACTGACGGTAAGTTACTCAGACAACATCAACGCGGGTACTGCGACCGCGAGCGCGACCTATGCGGAGTCGGCCAACCATCTCGGGAGCACCGATTCTGTGACCTTTGCGATAGGCAAGGCCGCCACGACGGCCGTCGTGACCTGCCCCGCGGGGCCATTTACCTATGACGGGACGGCTCAGACACCGTGCTCGGCCAACGTGACCGGTGCGGGCGGGCTCAATCAGCCACTGACGACAAATTACTCCGACAACATCAACGCGGGGACTGCGACAGCGAGCGCGAGCTACGGCGAATCCGCCAACCATCTGGGGAGCACCGATTCCGAAATCTTCACCATCGGCAAGGCCGCCACGACGACGTTGGTCAGCTGCCCCGCGGGGCCGTTCACCTATAACGCGGCGCCGCACACACCGTGCTCGGCGACCGTAACCGGCGCGGGCGGGCTGAATCAGGGGCTGACGGTGAGTTACTCAGACAACATCAACGCGGGTGTTGCGAGCGCGAGCGCGAGCTACACGGAATCGGCCAACTATCAGGGGAGCGCCGATTCCGAAACCTTCACGATCGGCAAGGCCACTACGACGACAGTCGTGACCTGCGGAGCGGGACCATTCACATATAACGGGGCGGAGCACACACCGTGTTCGGCGGACGTGACCGGCGAGGGCGGGCTGAGCGAATCGCTGACAGTGAGTTACTCCAACAACATCAACGCGGGGCCGGCGACCGCGAGCGCCACCTACGCGGAATCTGCCAACTATCAGGGGAGCACGGATTCCGAAACCTTCAACATCGACAAGGCCGCCACGACGACGGTCGTCACCTGCCCCGCGGGACCGTTCACCTATAACGCGCTGGCGCACACACCGTGTTCGGCGAACGTGACCGGCCCGGTCGGCCTGAGCGAGCCGCTGACCGTAAGTTATCTGAACAACATCAGCGCGGGGACGGCGACGGCGAGCGCGACCTACGACGAGTCCGCCAACTATCAGGGGAGCACCGATTCCGAAATCTTCACGATCGACAAGGCCGCCACCACGACGCTGGTGACATGCCCCGCGGGGCCGTTCACTTATACGGGGGCGCCGCACACACCGTGTTCGGCGAACGTGACCGGCGCAGGCGCGCTGAACCAGTCGCTGACCGTGAGTTATCTGGACAACATCAACGCGGGAACGGCGACCGCGAATGCGGCCTATGTCGAATCTGCCAACTATCTCGGGAGCACCGATTCCGAAACCTTCACGATCGGCAAGGCCATCACGACGACCCTCGTGACGTGCGGTGCGGGGCCATTCACATATACCGGGGCGGAGCAGACACCGTGTTCGGCGAACGTGACCGGCGCCGGCGCTCTCAGCGAATCGCTGACGGTGAGTTACTCGACCAACACCAACGCCGGAACGGCGACCGCGAATGCGGCCTATGTCGAATCTGCCAACTATCTCGGGAGTACCGATTCCGAAACCTTCACGATCGGCAAGGCCCACGCGACGGTCACGGTGAACGGCTACTCGGGTACGTATGACGGGGCCGCGCATAGCGCAACCGGGTCGGTCGTCGGCGTTGACGCCGGCGGCGCAGCGTTGGGCACGACGCTGAATCTCGGCACGAGCTACACGAGCGTCCCCGGCGGCACAGCAGCCTGGACGTTCGTTGGCGGCATCAATTACACGGATCAGAACGGCACGGTACAAATCGCCATCAACAAGGCAACACCCATCGTGACGGTGAGCTTCGGCCCCAGCCCGATCACGTTTGACGGCAACCCCCATCCAGCGACGGTGACGGTCATGGGCGTGAGCGGGCCGCTCGCGATCCCTGGAAACGGCACGACCCCAATCACCTACACTCGAAATGCCGCACCGTTCGCTGGAATCCCCACCCTCATCGGGAATTACACTTCCGCTGCGTCGTTCACGTCGACGAACGGCAACTACACGAATGCGTCATCGACCACCAACGCGTTGCTGACGATTGTGACCGCGTGCAGCACATTCAACGGCTTCCTCTCGCCGATCGGCGGCGCCGTCGAAAAGAGCACCGGTGGCAACCTGCTCGATCCAGTGCGGTCATTCAAGCTGAACAGCACGATTCCGGTGAAATTCGCGGCGACCTGTTCCGGCGCACCACTCTTGACCGGTGCGCACACGCTGAAGGCGACGAAATACAGCAACGCGGGGACGCCCGATGCGCCGATCGACGCGACACCGACGGATGCGGCCACAACCGGCAATCAGTTCCGTTTGAGCGGCGTCGAGTGGCACTTCAACCTGAGCACGAAGGCGCTCGGCAGCGGCGCGCAGGGCATCTGGCTGCTGGAGGCCACGCTGTTCGACGGCAGCGCCTATACGGTTTGGGTGGAGATCAAGAAGTAACGCGTCACGACACCTGGATTGACGCAGCGCGGCGGGTCCTGTCCCCGATCGCAGACGTAGTATGCGGTCGGCACTGCGAACGCGCCGAAACGATCCGTCGGCCTGCCGGCCGGAACTAACGGTGCACGAACACGTCCGGCTGGCCGACGGATCGTCTCGACGCATGGTAAGCCGACCTTGCCCCGACGATTGGGAGTTTATGACGAATTCATTGCGTCCCTGCGTCTTTGCGGTGAGGACACAGTGGCCTACGTGTCCTTCTTCTCGAACACGGCGACGTTGTTCCCGGCCGGCAGGACGACGGATCGTTTCGGCGCGTTCGCGGTGCCGACCGCATGTTACAGCCGCGATCGGGGACAGGACCCGCCGCGCTGCGTCAACGCAAGTGTCGATTCATGAAGAATTCGTTGCGTCCCTGCGTCTTTGCGGTGAAGACACAGTGGCCTACGTGTCCTTCTTCTCGAACACGGCGACGTTGTTCACCTTCTGCCCGAGCCCATCGGTGCCGGTCGTCGTGACCGTCCGCGTCTTGCCGTCTGCCGATACGACGCTGCGCTGCGTGATGGTGACCCTACCGCCCTTCTTGCTGATGACCTCGTGCGTGCGGGCGTCGATGCGCTTCACGCCCACTGTATCCGCGTTGGGATTGTTGCCGGTGACCTTCGAGTCCTGCCCATCGAGGTACGTCGTGTAGCTGTACTGGACGGTGCCGGAGCCCGTGTCGTTCTTCACCGTCACCTTGTATCCCTTGCCGGCGGCTTCGTAGATCGATGTGATGCTTTTCGGCGTCGGGCCGGGAGTGTACCTGCTCTTCGCAGCATTCAACGTCCAGGTGCCGACAAGAGGATCCTTCGATTGCGCATGGGCCGGCAACACCGCCGCGATCATTGCCGCCAAAACCATCGTCGTGAGGCACGCACGCTTCATATGCCCTCCTTTTGCTGTCGACGAATAGGCTGACGAGAAGATACAGAATCGCTCGCGAACCGGGGGAATTACCTGGGCGTCGACGACCGGCGTTCGATGACGCGCTCGCCGTTGAGCATGTTCGGCAACGCATAGTTGCCTTCGTGGCAGGCGAATTCGTACATCGGTCCGGTTGACCGCGTCATCGTCAACTCGCCCTTCCATGGCTGCGCGAAGGCGGTGGGGTTGTCGACCTCGAATCGGTACAGCAGCGTGTCCTTGTCGAGAAGGCTGAACCGCTCGACCAGATGGAGATTCCGATCCCACCCGAAGTTGCCGCCCGCATCGCCATAAAAACCGCCGCCGTCGTTGAAGTTCGTCGTGTCCACCACAAGCGTGTCGGCTTCCCAGCGGCCGACGGAATCACCTTTCCATAGCCTGATGCTGGATGGCAGATGGGGACGTCCGTCGAGACGGATGATTCTGGTGTCGTGAATCATCTCCACCTGAATCACGACGGCATCCGCGGATTGGATGATCTGGTAGTTGCTGTTGTAGGAGTACGGAAGCATGGGTGGACCGGTCGTCACCATCGCCAGGCAGCGATCCTGAAGTCCGGTCTCCTGCGCGCTCGCGGGATTCTTGATGCCGGCGAGGCGCCGCCGCTTCACCTCCGCAGCCGCAGGCGTCAGAGCGGGAATGCGTCCATCGGGAGGGTCGGTGATGATGGACGTCCGAAGCGTCTTGACCGTACGCGTCCCGTACTCGCGGAAAACCGTGTTGTAGGTGCCGATTCCAGTTCCGGGCGCTTGGTTGCGGCCCGTGATCTGCCGCTCCCACGCCGCGGCTTCCTCAGGCGTGAAGAACGCCTTGTCCTTCAACTGCGCGGGCCGTTCGAGCGGAGTGGTCGTGGCCGAGTTCCAGATGCCGTCGAAGTTGGGACGCGCAGCGGGCTTGGTGCCCTGCCGAGCGAAGGCCGATCCAGCCGACCTGAAGGTCGGCACTACGAACGCCTCCCGTGCGACCGCTTCCCCCACGACCGCTTCCCCCACGACGGCTTCCCCCAGGACGGCTTCCCCAGCGGCAGTTTCCCCGGCGACAGTTTCCCCGGCGGCGAACGACTGAATCACGGCAAGTGAACCCAGAACCAGGAACGCGAATCTGAACTGGAACCCGGAACCCACCTATTTCTCTCCCCCCGCCTTTTCCTGCGCTCTCGCGCCCTTCAGCAAATTCACCATCCCGTAGTTTCCCTCGTGACACGCGTACTCGTAGATCTGCTCGTCTGTGCGTGCCATGGGAATCGCCGCGGTCCACTTCTTGGTGAACGTCGTCGGATCGTCGATCGTGAATTCGTATCTGACGGTGTCCTTGTCCACTCGTGTAAAACGCTCGATGAGATGCAGCCCGTCGGTCGATCCTCTGTAATTCGCCTTGCCGGTGAAGTTGGTCGTGTCGACCACGAGCGTGTTGCCTTCCCACCGGCCGCGCGAGTCGCCGAACCACTGCCGGATGTGCTGGCCGACGTGCGGACGCCCGTCGAGAGGCACAATGCGGGCATCGTGAATCATCTCGTGGAGGATCACGACGTTGTCGGGCGTCTGAAGAATCTGGTAGTTGTTGTTGTACGGACCGGGGATCATCGGCAGCCCACGGGTAATGCAGCGCTCCCACAGGCTTCGGTCCTGCCACGAGTCGTAGCCGCGTGCCGCACGCGCGGTCGCGCGCGCCCGTCCTTCAGCGGTCAGCGCCGGCACACGCCCGTCGGGCGGATCGACGACGAGCGACGTCTGGCGCGTCGACACGACTTTCGTTCCGCGATCCCACCAGAAGTCGTTGTAAGCGAGCGCGACGTCGGCCTCGGTGCCGGCGCCATCGCGGCGATCCTGATTCTGCGTTTTCAGAAACGTCTTCTCCGCTTCAGCCGCTTCTTCCGGGGTCAACTGCGCCTTGTCCGCGAGCGCAGAGGGCCTTTCGAACGGCGTGATCGTCGCGATCGACCAGATGCCCTGCAGGTCGGGATCGCCCCACGGAGTACGCGGCTCCGCCTTGGCGCTTTGCGCTTGGGCGGGACTTGCGCCCGTCACGGTTGCCATGAACGCGATCGCGAAAGTCACCGCGAGGGCGTTACGGCTTTTTCCTGAGATTGCCATACATCAACTCTTCGACAAACTCTACGCACTTGTATTCGAGGAGCTGCGCGTTTTTCTCCGCGCGGCGATAGAGCGGCATGCTCATCTTCCAAGGGCGCGTAAAGACCTTTGGATCCTCGATGGTGACGTCGTACTGGAGCACGTCGCGGCTGACTGGCGTATACCGCTCGACGACATGGAGCGCTTCGCTGTGGAAGTTGCCGGCACGATCGAACCACGTCTGGTCGTTGAACGAGTTCACATCGACGACGAGCGTATCTCCCTCCCACCTGCCGCGCGACCAGCCCATCCAGGTGTCGGCTGGACTCTCGTCTTTACTGTTCATATATATCGTGCGGCTCGCGCTGGCGAACTCATATGCCACAAGGATGTGCGTGGGCGTCTGCACGATCTGAAATGGATACGGCATGTAGTTGGCGCGCGGCACTCCCGGCATGTAGCACTTGATTTCGGGATCGAGCGTGAGCCATTTCGCGGCGTTTTCTTTCTGTTTCGCCGCGGCCCACGGCTGATACGGAATCGCGTCCCCTTCGACGACGCCGAGGCCGGCAGGAATGCTGAACGCGGCGCCGAGCTCGAGAATCGGACCCTGGCGCGCCGATTGCCCCTGAATATTCCAGTTCGCGGTGTTGTTCGCCTGCCAGATGCCGCTCAGATCGGGCTTGCCATCTTTGTGTGGCGAGCGCGGTGCCTTGTAGGTTGATGGCGTCTGGCCCGCGGCCGGCAGGATGAACAAAGCGGCAAGCGCCAGACCGATCATCCAGTGTCGCATGAGGTCTCCAAGGCTCGGCTAAAGCCGAGCACTACGTCTTTTCGAGCTAACGCCACAGGTCCGGCTGAAGCCGGACATTACTTTTGCTGCGGCGGATCGCCCGGGGCGCCGGTGCCGGTCGAGCCGATGAACAGTTTGCGTCCGTCCGGAAACGTGATGTCCCTGCCGTTCGCCTTCATCGTCCCATCCTTGGCCTGATAACCGTCGACGAGGATCTCGGTACCAGGGGGCAGGGAGTTCTTGTTGACGCCCCGCCGGAACAGCGTGTTCGGCGTGCCGCCTTCGATCATCCACTGCTCGGCCGTGCCGTCCGCCTTCTTCACGTCGATATGGATCCAGGCGTGCGGGTTAATCCACTCGACCTTGGTGACGATTCCCCGCAGTTTCAGCGGCTTCGCCGCGTCGAACTCCGCCGCAAACGCATGATGGGCCGGCACCTGACGCACGGCACACACGAAGAACATCGCGGCAAGGATCAGTACTTTGCGCATGGAGGGAAAATAGACCTGTTGAATCGATGTGTCAATTCGTTCCGGAAGGTTTAGACTTTCGCTCTATGAAGCATGTGTTTCCCGCCGCGGTAGCCTTCGCCCTGGCGATCAGCGTCGGATTGGGGGCGCAAACGGGCGGCGCGGCACAGCCGCAGATGGCCGAAACCGTATTCAAGAACATCCAGGTGCTCAAAGGCATCCCGGTGGACGATTTTCTGGACACCATGGGCATCATGTCGGCCGCGCTCGGCTTCGATTGCGCCGAGTGTCATATGGGCGCGGGCACGGACGCCGTCAAATGGGAAGCCGACACGGACCGCAAGCGCATGGCGAGGCGGATGACGCTGATGGTTGCCGCCATCAACCGGACGAATTTTGGAAACCGCCAGGTCGTCACCTGCTGGACGTGCCATCGCGGCCGCGACATCCCGGTCACCATGCCGACGATCGACATGATGTACGGCGAGCCGATCCTGGAAGCCGACGAGATCATCAAACCCGATCCCGGCGGCCCGTCTGCGGATCAGATTCTCGACAAGTATCTCGTGGCGCTCGGCGGTGTCGACCGGCTGTCGAAGGTCACGAGCTATGTCGCGACCGGGACGAGCGAAGGCTTTCGCGGATTTGGCGGCGGCGGCGCCGTTCAGATTTTCGCGAAGTCGCCGGATCAGCGCGCGACCATTATCAAGTTTGACGCCAGCATCGGGCGGCAGGACGCCATCCGTAAATTCGACGGCACAAACGGCTGGGTGTCGGCGCCGCTGTCGGTCGTGCCGCAGTACGTGATCGGGGGCAGCGAGCTCGACGGCGCCAGGCTGGACGCGCAGTTGGCCTTCCCCGCCCAAATAAAGAAGGTGCTGACGCAGCTTCGCGTCGGCCATCCCGATAACCTCGACGGCCGCGACGTGGATGTCGTGCAGGGAAACGGCACGCGAGGCCTCGTGGCCACGCTCTACTTCGACAAACAGACGGGCCTGCTCGCGCGGATGGTGCGCTTCAGCGGCTCACCGATTGGCCGCGCGCCCACACAGGTGGACTTCTCCGATTACCGTGACGTGCCCGGCGCCGGCATCAAGATGCCCTACCGGTGGACGTTCGGATGGCTGGACGGCAGGGACAGCTTCGCGATAAAAGACATCCGGGTGAACGTTCCAATAGACGCGGCAGTGTTCGCTCCGCCGGGGCGGTGAATGGAAAATAGAAAGTAGAAAGTGAAAAGTAGAAAGTAGAGTGGAAAGTGGAAAGTGGAGGCTACATGACCAAGCGGCTATTCGCCCAGTTGTCGAAGGCTCCGGTTAAACTTTTTACTTTCACTTTCTACTTTTCACTTTTCACTTTCTACTTTCCACTTTCTTGCGCCCCCCTCCTGGCCCAGTCCCAGCCCTCGACGCCTCTGCTCACTCCGGACGGCAAACCCGATTTACAGGGCACGTGGTTGAACCAGAGCGCCACCCCGCTGGAACGCCCGAAGGAATTCGCCGGGCGGCCGCTTCTGACAGACGAGGAAGTCGCCGAGTTCAAACGGCGGGCGGCGCGGATCTTCAACGTCAACACCGATAGCGACTTCCCCGGCGGCGACAATTTCTTTCAAGCCCTGATAGCGAATCCAGATCGGTACGCGAGCTCGACAGCGACCGGGAGCGCCACGGTCATGATTGAACGCACGATCGAGCATCGAACATCGCTCATCATGGATCCGCCAGATGGAAAGATTCCGGCGATGACGCCGGATGGTCGCGAGCGATTCGAGAGAACGCCTCCGCCAACGGCGGCGGGAATGAAGCGCCCTCCAGCCGGACCCAAAGACCTGAGCAATGCGCTCCGCTGCATCACCTACGGCACGCCGCGAGTGGGGCTGCAGAACATCAACGCAGCGGGCCCGATGGGCTATTACCAGATTCTGCAGACGCCGGACTACGTGACGCTGACGCTCGAGTCGATCCACGAAACCCGCATCATCCCGCTCGACGGCCGTCCACATCTGCCGCAAAGCATGCGCCTGTGGAGCGGGGATTCGCGCGGCCATTGGGTCGGCAACACGCTGGTCGTCGACACCACCAACTTCTCACCGAAAAGCAATTTCATGGGCGCCGCTGAAAGCCTTCACATCATCGAGCGGTTCACGCGCGTGGACAAGGACACGCTGCAGTACGAGGTGACGGTGGACGACGCGACGACCTGGACCAAGCCGTGGACGGTCATGATTCGCATGAACCGGACGCAGGACAAGCTCTACGAATACGCCTGCCACGAGGGGAACTACTACACGATGGAAGGCATCCTCGGTGCGGCCCGCGCCGACGAGGCCAAAGCCGCGAAGTAGAAAAAATACAAACAGGAGATTAGGAGGATAGAAGGAATTTCTTTTTGAAAAAGAATTCTCCTAATCTCCTACTCTCCTGTTCCCGTCGTACGTAAATTCAAGAGTAGTCGTCGCGCCCCCTGTGACCTTCACGGTCTGCGTCACCACCCCGAACAGTTCATGCCACGCCTGGATGGTGTGCGTGCCGGGTGGGACGTTGGCAATCGTGAAGGTGCCCGCGCCGCTGCTCGTTGCAAAGTATGGATGGTTGACGACCCCGACAAAGGCCGTCATCCAGCGGTGCACGTCACACGTGACACGCACCATGATCTCCGGATCCTTCAAGTGAAGCTCCTGCGAGATTCCGGCCTTGGGTTGTCCGAAGTTGAAGGCGTTGCCGTGCGTCGACGTGCCGTGGACGTTGTGCAGCAGCTCGTCGCTGTTCCGCACCTGCACCGTCTGCCCGACCTGCGCGCCGACCACTCGAGGCACGTACATGCAGCCGCGCTGATCGATCGTCACGGGCTGCGCTGGAACCGGCGAGGCGGGAAACGATCCCTGCAGGCTGACGAAGACGTTCGCGAGACTGCCGTCTGCGCTTGCGGCTACGACCTCCTGAACCGGGCGCTTGCCGGCAGTGAGCTGCGCGCACATCGGATCCATCCCCATTCGGATGACCGCATTGCCAGGCACCTTCCCTTTCACGGCAATGTGACCTGTGATCGTGCCGCCCTTGGTCGAGGTAGCGACTGCGGCCGCGACGGGCGCGTTGTCGATGTGCCCGCCGGGCTCGTGCTTCCAGGCCGCCGCGTCTTTCGGCGGATACCAGTACTGCTGATGGCACGATTCGCAGGCGTGCTCCATGTGTTCGCCGGCGTCGAACAACCCCTTGGCGTTTTTCGCATCGGCCGCCGTCAAGGCCGGCACCGCAGCGTCATGGAGCGCATCGACGAGCCTGGTCCACTTCGCCGGGTCCTCGGCAATCATCCTTTGAATGGTTTCGGGCTGCAGCTCGATGCGGGGGTTCTCGGACTTCTCGCCGTGCTTCGCGACGAGACGGCCGGGAATCCGCAGCAGGTTCGTGGCCTCGACGAGCTGCACGGCGCTGCGCCGGACGGCCGCCCACTCTTCATCCGTCTTCGGCTCGCGCTCTTCGGTGCCGGTCAACGAGACGATGGTCGCAACGGCGTTCCAGAGGACGTCGGACTCGGGATCGACGATCGACGTCATGATGTCTTTGACCGTCGCGGTGGGCCGGAACTGGGGTTGCGGCGCCGGTTCCTCGCGCCTGTTGCAGCCGCCGGCGAAGAGGATGAGAGAAATGAGGACGACGGCCGTCGTTAATTGCGTCATCGCCGGGAAGGATACCAGAACCCTCTCCATTGCCGCCGCCGTTATCTCAGGCTGGGGAGCTACGTGCACACGTGGCCGACCGGGAGCGCCGGTGAAGCAAACAATCGAAGTCGGCGCGAGGGCGACAGTGGACAAAACGCGGAGCCGACCACCTCCGCGAGGACCAGGCTTGGTCCGAGCGCCATGGCAGTAAACAACAGATGTCGGCGACGCGTTTTGCCGCGCCGAGCTTCCTTGTTTGCGGAACCGGCGCTCACGGTCGCCCACGTTCGTATAACGCGCCTGCGGCACGTTGCCGACCTGAAGGTCGGCACTACGACTGCGTCTCAAGCTAGCGGCTGGACTGCCTATCGTCCGACGCCTCCAGTGGCGTATCCTTTTGCTCAACCGTAAGTCAGAACTTCTGGAGGCCACGATGCTATCGCGATTGCTCGCCGCGGTCCTGTTCGTATCGGTCACCTGGTCGCCGGCCGCGGCCGAGGTCGTCCGGATCGACGTCAAGTCCCGGGCCGATGTGGCGGGCGGGAAGGCGTTCGGCGCGACCGGGCCCTATGAGAAGATCGCGGGCCGCATCTACTTCGAGGTCGACCCGTCCCTGGCGCCGAACAAAATCATCACCGACATCGACAAGGCGCCAAAGAATGCCCGCGGGCGGGTGGAGTTCTCGTCCGACTTCTTCCTGCTCAAGCCGAAACAGGTCGAACGAGGCAACGGCACCGTGCTGTACGAGGTCTCCAACCGCGGCGGCAAATCGATGCTGACGTTCTACAACCAGGCCGCGGGCAGCCTCGATCCGACTACCGACGCGCAGATGGGCGACGGCTTCCTGATGACGCAGGGCTTCACGCTGCTCTGGGTGGGCTGGCAGTTCGATCCGCCCGCGCGCGAGGGTCTCGTCCGCGTCTTCGCGCCCATTGCCACAGACAACGGCAAACCGATCACGGGCATCGTCCGCAGCGAGGTGATTGTCGCGAAAGTGACCCCGGACTCGTCGCTCGCCGATCGCGATCACATCGCCTACACGGTTGCGAATCCGAACGATCCGGCCAACACCTTGACCGTGCGCGACACGATCGAAGGGGCGCGCCGCTTCATCCCCAAGAGCGAGTGGAGACTGGACGGCGGCCGCGTGTACTTAACCGGCGGCTTTCAGCCGGGGAAGATTTACGAAGTCGTCTATCGCGCGCAGGATCCCCCTGTCGCCGGCACGGGCCCGGCTGCGATCCGCGACGCAATCTCATACCTGAAATTTGCGCCGGTTCTTGACGGCGATCCGTTGTCGATCCCCGCGGGCTCGATTCAGCGCGCGATTGCGTTCGGCGTCTCGCAGAGCGGACGCTTTCTGCGGACCTACCTCTATTACGGATTCAACGAGGACGAGCGGCACCGCAAAGTGTTCGACGGCGTGATGGCGCACGTTGCCGGCGGCGGGCGCGGCAGCTTCAACCTGCGCTTCGCGCAGCCCTCGCGCGACGGCCATCCGTTTTTGAACAAGTTCTACCCGACCGACATCTTTCCGTTCACGGACGCGGCACAGACGGATCCGCAGACCGGAGAGAAGGACGGGCTGCTGTCACGCGTCAAGCCGGAACACACGCCGAGGATTTTCTACACGAACTCTTCGTACGAGTACTGGGGCCGTGCGGCGTCGCTGATCCATATGACCGTCGATGGCCGGACCGATGTCGCGCCCCCGGATCACACGCGCATTTACATGTTCACCGGCGGCCAGCACGGGCCGGCCGCGTTCCCGCCTCGAAAAAGCATCGGACAGCTGCCGAATAACCCGAACGACTACCGCTGGTCGATGCGAGCGCTTCTCGTCGCGATGAATCGCTGGATCAAAGATGGCACAGCGCCACCGGCCAACCGCTATCCACGGATCAACGACAACACGCTCGTCCAGATCGACGCGCTGAAGTTTCCATCGCTCGCAGGCGTCGGAAAGCCGACCGAGGCGCACAAGGCCTATCACGTGTTCTACGGGCTGGACTTCGCAACGAAGGGCATCATCAGCGTCGATCCGCCCGAAACGAACAGCGCGTTTCCGATTCTCGTTCCGCAGGTGGACAACGACGGCAACGAGCTCGCCGGGGTGAAGATGCCCGAGATCGCCGTGCCGCTCGCGACCTACACGGGGTGGAATCTCTTCAACGCCGAATCGGGGCCGACGTCTCTGCTCTCCAGCATGCAGGGGTCCTATATTCCCCTTCCCCGCACACGCGCCGATCGCGAGCGCAGTAACGATCCGCGGATGTCGGTTGAAGAGCGCTACCAGAGCCGCGACCGCTACCTCGCTCTCGTCACGGCGGCCGCGCAGGAACTGGTGAAACAGCGCTATCTGCTCGAAGACGATGTGGACAATGTGGTCAAACGGGCGGACGAGCACTGGAGTCTTCTGTTCGCGAATGGCGAGAAATAGAAACGAAAATCCCGTAGAGATGGGCAATGAAGTCGGCGGACCATGCGTCGAGACGATCCGTCGGCCAGCCGGACGTGTTCGTGCACCGTCAGTTCCGGCCGGCAGGACGACGGATCGTTTCGGCGCGTTCGCGGTGCCGACCGCATACTACAGTCGCGCTGGGGGACAGGACCCACGCTACGTCAACGCACGTGTCGTGACCGCGTTATGTCTTGAGCTCGTAATCCGTCCGTCCCCGGCGCCAAAGGTGCTGCGGCTAAGCGCCTCGCACCATACCAGTGATTGTGATCACTGGTGCCGTCGCGACGGCTTTCTGAGCTTCAGCCACGGCATCAAAGCGTTCGCTATCAATCACGCGCGCCGCGATGTCGATGTCGATCGTTCGGCCGTCCAATGGATCCGGATCGATGGTCAGCGTCGTCCCGTCGAATCGCATCGAATAGCCGCAGCCATCATCGGCGGTGTCCGCCCACTCGTTGCAAAAGGCCAGCGACGCGAGATCGCCGGCACGCACCAGGCGGTAGTCGCGCAAAAGCTCGTCCAGGGACTCGACGCGAGCGACGCGAAGGTACGAATCGCGAGTTGAGGTCATCTCAGCGAAGAACAACGCCCACTCGGGATGTTCGGCATAGCGCCGATACACGTGCAACCGATGCTGCGCTGCGAGCGCTGCCGCATATGGATCGGACGCGAGAGGCGGGATCCCTCGAGATGACGTGTCTTGCTTCACCACATCAGGAACTTCAGTAAAGTCCAGCAGGCGGCCCGTGGCCGTGTCGAGAACGAGCACCTCGTCGAATTCCGCCCATCCGCAGTCGTGTTGCTCGATCGCATTGAGAATGGACGCCTTCCGTCCCGTTTCAGGAAAATGCTCCGGTCCCCACTCCCGCATGATGCGGGCCGACAAGGCAGCGTGCGCAGGCTGCGTGATGAGCTGCAGCGTTGAAGCGGAGCGCCGGATAATCACTTCGGCGTCGTATCGGCCCCCGATTGCGCAAGAACGACCACCCCTCGCTTCCCAGCATTCATCGGGTCAACGCCCTTTCGAGACCGATAACCCACGCGGTTCCAGGCTGAAGTCCCGCACCATTCAATGGAAACAACACACTTCCCACGACGACCCATCGCTGGTGAATGGCGACCTTGGCACCAACCACGCCGACCGCTGTGTTGACGTTGCCGGCGCGCGACTCGATGCGCGTGCTGATCGTCTGCGAGGGCCCCGAATCACGGAACACGAGGCGCGCAGGCCCGTCATAGAACTGCCCCGCGTGGATGAGCTGACGTCCAATCACGTCTGCCGAAATCGTGCTGCGAAACGGGCGAAGCTGGTAATCGACGCCAGCCGTCGCATTCCACTCATTGGACAGATTCTGCCCTTTGGCGTCCTGATTGCCGTTGATAGGGTCGACTTCGAAGATCGTGCCCCTGCACTGGCCGTTCGATCCGAAGCGCCGCTCGCTGCATCGGTATGGCGGGACGCGCACGTAGCCGACGTTGACGTGCGGCGAGAGGCGTCCCACTTCGGACGACACGAAGGCCGACCACTTATGTGTCATTTGTCCGAGACCGATATCGGGCACTTCCTGCGTGTCTGGATCGTTTCCACACGCCGGCGGACGCGCGCAGTCGAGGACGAGCGTGGCGGTCTTCCCCATCGGGATGCGCAGGTCGTATCCCGCAGCCACCTGCAGCGTGTCGGTAAGAAAGCGCCGCGTGCCTGGAAGTCCCAGTGTCTCGATGCGCCCTTTCACTCGGATGATCGGATCGCCGATGCCCTGAGAGCTACCCGACACTTCCTGCTTCGCGCGGATAATTGCCGGTCCTCGAGGAATCGTACGCGTGCCCACCTTCGTGCCTTTCACTGTCGACTGTATATACGGCAACGATACCCCGACATCCAAGAATCGAAACACGCCGTAGTTGGCGGCCATAACCAGTACGTGCGTGCGAAAGTCGATGTCGGCTGCGAAGTCGTCAGTGGTCCCTTGCGGGAAGTCGTCGTTTTCTCTGAACACCGAGCGACCATCCAGATCGAAGCCGCGCAGTTTGATACCCGAGACGCTGCGCCACACTTTGTATTGATAGATGAGGCTGAGGCTGAAATTGCCCGGCCCGTTCGTAAGACCGCGCTCTGCGAACAGCGGCCCGAAGTTGCCGCTCGCCGACACCGGAATCGCCGGACCGAATCCTTCCAGAGGGACCGTGACGAACGCACCAGACGAGGAAGCCATCGGAAACGTGAGGCTCTGGCCGGCGAGCACGCCGGCGATCGTGGCGCCATCTCCCGTCAGCGGGCCAGCGGATGGCTGGATATTGCGGTCGAGCAGATACTGCAGCGCCTGCGGGGCGCTGTTGGCGACGATCGAGGCGGGAGTCGACTGCGCCCAGGCGACGCACGGGAACACAGCCAGTCCCAGCGCAAGGAAGGACCTCACGGGGATCCTTTCACGGATTCTGGCTTGGGACACATCCCTGTGGAATCCACGTCTACGTCTGTGATCTCCCACTCGAAGGGATCGTCTACTTGTCCCGAACTCTTCAACGAGAACACCATCCGTCCAGGGCTGCAGAGCTCGCCAGGCTTCGGACATGCCGCAGCCTCGCCTCCCGGCGGCACGTAGTCACAGGACGATGCCTGAAACAATGGACCCGTCTTCCGCGTGACGCGCAGATCGTACGCGCATCTGATCGCCAGCACGGGAGAGCTCGCAAGATTGATGTCGGAACACTTGGCGAGATCCAGCTTGATGTCGCTGGCGTCGCCAAACAAACTCAGTGGTTTCTTACCGATATTCGGGTAGGCCTTCATCAACAACGCCGCTTCCATGCTTTCGAACGCGCCGCGGTACCGCCTGATGGCGTTTCTCGCGTTCTCTACGCGAGCATTCCCTCCACGGGCACCTGCAAACCGCGGATTTTCAGGCTGCGTCGGGGCGCCTTGCAGATGAGTGGTGTTGACCCTCCAGCTTTCGAGCAATTGATTCAACTTCGGCGCGGGGATGACATTGACCAGCGTATCCCCGGCCCGGACGATCATGCCGACAAACGCATAATCCGTGTCGAACACGGCTCCGCCGGAAAATCCGGGGCCGATCCCGATACCACGAGCACCACGAACCTGGAGATTGTCCGGCGACTTCGATGCGACCGCACCTGACAGCGGCGTCCAGGTCGTTCCGCCCGCCAACCCGGCAAGGAAGACTTCGTACCCCGGTTCATCGGTTAGTCGCCGCTGCCGGGCAAAGGGTCGGATCTCATTGTTTAGCTTTGCAGGCCTGTCTACTTCGATAACGGCTGCGTCTATAGCGTCGCTGCAATAGGCAGTGGCAACATTCACCGGTTCGCTTTCGAATCTGAACATCACGCGAATGGGCAGGTTAGCAGTGGAACAAGTACGACGGGTGGAAAGATCCGGTTTCTGCAATGCGGTGCTTGGAATGACGACGTCTGCTTCCACGACATGGCGTGCGGTCAGAATCCGGACGCGATTCGGTTCGACGGCTATGATGAGACCTGAACCGGCAGTGCCTTTCGCAGGAACGATTCGGACGATGAGGCCCATTTGCACCTCTACTCCGGCCAGGGTTTGCGCCGAAGCGGCTCCCATCGCGACGACGTTGATCGCCATCGCCAGAACAGCAATGCGATTTATCATTTGTCGTCCCCCTTGTCGCGCACACGTTTCCACAGTCCCCGCACCTTATCGTAGGTGGCCAGCCAACCGAACAAGAGCACGAGCGCGGCATACGGAGCTGCGACCACCGGAGTGGCTGCCAGTACTTCGGAGAAGGATGGCTGAAACGTCGGCCCACTGGAGTAGCAGTTTGCCGGCAACTCTGCTCTGCGCGCGAGTCCATCAAACTGCAGCTTGAGCACGCTCTCCTTCCTCTTCTCACTCCCGACGTCTTCGACACCCAGATCCGTGACTACAAAATCGCTGTCCGGGATCAGGCGCAGAACGCCGCCGGGTCTATTCACGCTCGCTCGACCAGAAAGAGTGTGAACGCGCCCTGTTTGCTGAAACGTTACAGACCCGCTCACGATGCTCGATTCGGCTTCTGCTTGTTGGCCGCCGCAGAACCACGGTTGCGACATCCGAAACCGCTGAACACCGAACCCAGCAGGTCCGGGCACTGCGTCAAGAACCAGCGTGCGCTGACTCGATGCCCTCGGCGCGTGCTTCATTTCGGACAGTTTCATCTCTCGCGGGCGAGAAGGAGCCTGCTGATCGACGCCGGCAATCACGCACAGCTGGCACTGGAACTCAATCGACTCTCCGGCCTCGAAAAACAGGTTGATGTCCTTTCCTTCGAACGTCGCATGCAGGATCGGTTGCTGGTTTATGAATTCCAAGGTGACTGTGGGCAATTCGCCCAAGCGCCATCGCTGCACTGCGCCGCCAGAGAAGATGGCCTTCGTGGACGCGTCCTTGCTGCGAATCTCAATCGGAGCTGGGGTTTGGACCACCGTCCAAGGATCCCGGGCCGAATCCCTCACACTCAGAACACCGGAAAATGCAGTAAGGGTGTCAAACGATCGAACAGACAAGACACGGAGCGGCGCTCCCGAAAGGAGTGGCTTTTCGAGACCGGGTGGATCGTTTTCCGGCACCGGGTGATAGAGGAACCTCAGCGCCGTTACGGCCATCGTCACCTTCACCTCTGCAGGCGGGTGATGAAGGCTGCCGTACAGCGCTGCTGCAATGAGAGCAACCAGGGCTGCGGCTGACAACAACCGGGAACCAGGGCGCGATGCAGATCTACGTCGACCCATGCGAGTCAACGCGCCGCGGACGGATGCATGAAGCAGTACCTGGTCTTGCTGATTTCGTCCGGCTTGCCGTCAGGACCAGGGGTCGCCATTTCCAGAAGCACCTGCCCTGAATAGCCGGTTGGAATATTCACGTCCACATAAAATGAGCTGCCCGGAAACTGCCTGCCGACGGAGCCGCCTCCCGGAAACACCTTGGACGCGCCGTTCGCCTGGCACCCACCGCGAACGGAGTAGATGACGTCGTCAATCATCATGTCGGGCAGGAAGGTCGCTCGGTATGCCGTTATCGTCTGCAGCGGCTTTGCAGTGGATGCGCGCATGACTGCTGGAGCGACGTGATAGATACCATCGTCGCCTTTGGAAAACCAGACGAGCACGCCGAGACCGGCTACGGGCACGGCAGTAAGCACGTCCTTTCTCAATTCCCGCAGCCGATCCGTCTTCCAGATGCCTTCGAACGTGTTGGGTCCAAGTTTTGCGGTTCGTGCTTCCCTTGGCTCCATCCAGTAGTTCTTGGACCGATCGAGCTCACGGGCGACGAGCGTATACGGAGCGGCCACGCGCGAGTAAAAATCGACGACGATTTCGTCGTCGCGTGCGATATCAATGGCAGCGCGGGGATCCGGATCTGCGAGGGCCATCAAAGCAGTCAGATGGAAGCCGGCCGAAACGTTCGGATCAAACCCAATTCCCTCGTAGCGCTCGCCAATGGCGTGCTTCGCCTTCCACTCCGGGCTCGGCCCCTGGGCGCTTACGTGAAAGACACTCGCTCCGAGCACGGCAACTACCGCGAGACCGGGGACGAGTTTGGGCATGTGCAATTGTCAGGAAGAGATTAGGTGAGTAGTGTGCACGCCGCTGGTGTTGCGGTCAAGAACGGCGAGCAAGCGAAGTGCAGCGAAAAGGCAAAGCGGCTAGCGCATCGCTTCCCAGAACTGACGCTGATTCGGCACGTTCGGAAATACCAGCTGGCCCTGGTAGAACGTAAACGGCCGGCCCCACTGACGTCCGTCTTCCCACGCAACGCTGAGCATCTTCTCCTTCGTCGTCCAACGCCCGCGTGTCACAGGGGTTTTACTGGAAGCGGTGACGATCCACGTTTCGGCGGTGCCGTCTGCCCGCATCACGAAGTGCTCGTCGCGCGGGCTGTCGAACGAGACCGTCGTGCTGCGCCAATGTCCGACGAGCGTCGGCGTGCCGGTCGGCGGCGGCTTCGGACCTGGATCCGGATTCGGGCTCGCGTTCGCCGCAGCGGCCATCTTCGTCGCGGCTCCCAGCGCGCCGAGCGTGGGCCAGTCGCGCGCGAGCTGTTCCATCAACGGAAGCAGCGGCTTCGGCCACGTGTTGCCGGTTGTGTTGAGCGCCTGCCGCACAAGATCGACCGTCATGACACTGGCCAGCGGCGAAAACTTATCGAGCACAGCGGCGAACTGTTGCGGCGTGTCGGCCTGAATCGCGCTTCCCGCGATGACGCGGACGGAGAGCAGCCTTGCGGCGGCCGCGGCGCCGAGTGCGCGGCAGTCGATCGACAACTGGCGTTCGAGGAGCAGCACGCCGCGCTGCGCGTCGCTCAGCGCGGTATTCTGAAGAGCCGCGTCCACGAGCTGGACGACTCGCGGGCTGCTGATGATCGCGGCATATTTCTGGGTCGCCGCAAGAACATCGGCGTATCCATCGGCCTGCTCGATGACTGTGGCTGCTTGCTGGATTTCGAGATCCGTCGGGACGGCCTGTTGACCGGCCGGCGGGCGCGCCTGCCCCTGAATCGCTGCCCACGTCAGCGTCACAACTGCGGCAGTGATGACGGAGAAGGCCGTGCGTGGTGTCATAGGCAGCCGGACCGGATGATACACCCGGGCGCAGGTGGGTGGCGCAGGTCGCATGCGTCGCGTGGGGATGGTAGGATTGCGCTGGAGGTTTCGATGATTCGCTCACTCCTCTTCGCCACATCGCTGCTGATGGTCATGACGTCCGTTGCGACGCGGGGTGCTGACACATTCGGCGTCGCTCCGACCGTGAAGGACGCGACCCCGATCGCTCAGCTGCTCGCCAAGCCGGCGGATTTTCAGGGCAAGACTGTGCGCGTCGAAGGCATCGTGACCGACGTCTGCACGATGATGGGATGCTGGATGGGCATTGCGCCGACCGATGCGCCGAAAGGACCGGCGGTTCTCATCAAGGTCGATGACGGCGTCATCGTGTTTCCGACGAGCGCTCGCGGCAAGCGCGCCACGGCACAGGGCGTGATGGAACGTGTGGGCGCAGCGGACAAGGAAGGCCAGGAAGCGGCCCGCGAGCACGCGGAACATGCCGAACATGCCGAGCACGGCGCCGCCGCCAAGGCCGAAGAGTCGGCAAGCTGGCAGATCAAGGCGACCGGCGCGATCGTGTATTGATTGGCGAGCCGACCTAAAGGTCGGCACTACGACGATCGACGGCCGACCTAAAGGTCGGCACTACGTAACTGCTTTTCCGGCCGACCTCAAGGTCGGCACTACGTGCTCTGTCGTAGTGCCGACCTTCAGGTCGGCATCACTTCCGATCCGGTAACGTGAAGACGTACAGCGCCTGTCCCGCCTGCGGGATCTTGATTTCAGGCGCAACCGCTGCCGGCACGTTGCGCGGGCTGCCGCCGCCCAATCCCGCCGCGATGGCGATGTACTGCTTGCCGTCGACACTGTAGGTGACCGGGAAACCCTGCACCGACGTGCCGAGCCGCGTCTCCCACAGCACCTTTCCTGTTTTCACGTCGTGCGCGCGCACCGTGCGGTCGATATCGCCGACGATTGCGATTCCGCCCGCCGTCGACACCACACCCGTGAGATATCCCGCGCGCTGCGTATGGCTCCACACTTCCTGCATCGTCCGCACGTCGTACGCGGCGAGCTTGCCGAGGTGATTGTTCGTGTCGGGCATCGACAGGAACTTGCGCACGACGCCGTTGCCGCCCTGCTCGGTCTTGCGCACGGTGAAGTCCATGCACGACTGACTCAGCGGGACGACGAGGACGCCGGTCGGCTGGTGATAGCTCATCGCGCCCCAGTTCTTTCCGCCGGCGGTGCTGGGGCACACGTTCAGTGTCTGATCGAACTGCATCTCGAGAATGTCGGGTCGATAGCTCGGCACGCCGGTTTTCGGATCGATGCGCTCCCAGATGGTCTGCTTGACCATCTCCTTGTGGCCGAGGAACTGGCCGGTGCGGCGATCGAGCTTCCACAACACGCCCGCCTTACCGGCGCTGAACGACACCTTCTGCGTGCCGATGTCGACGAGCACGCGCTCGAACACCTCGTCGAGATCGAACGATTCTCCGGGGGCATGCTGGAAGTACCACGCCAGCTTTCCGGTGTCGGCATTCAGCGCGAGCGTCGAGGCCGAGTAGAGCGTCTTGTCCAAGGGCGTCGTCCCGCGATTGAGAAACGACCACGGCTTCGACTGCGCGGTTCCCCAATAGGTGAGGTTCAACTCGGGATCGTACGAGCCCGCGATCCAGGTTTCGACGCCAGAGCGCTGTTCTTTCGGAAGGTTGCCCCATGTGTCGAAGCCCGGCTCCCCTTCTCGCGGGATCGTATAAAACCTCCACACGCGCTTGCCGCTGTTGATGTCGATGGCGCTGATGTAGCACCCATCGGCGGAGGTGTTGCGTCCGCATCCGGTGATCCCCTGCAGCACCTTGTCGTTGATGACGATGGCGCCGCTGGTGGAGGGATGATTCACATCGGACAGCGGCGTGTCCCACAGGATGTCGCCCGTGCGCGCGCTGAGCGCGACCATGTGCGCATTGCTGGTCGGAAGAAAGACCTTGTCCTGCGCGATCGCGATGCTCCGAATGCCGCCATACCCCGGCGCCTGATCCGGTCCCACCCGCGTTTCCCAGATGAGGTTGCCGCTCTTCGCGTCGAGCGCCTGGACGATGTTGCTGGGGCTGGCGAGATACATCACCCCGTTGTGCACGATGGGCGTCGTTTGATTCGCCCCCGTGTCGTTCATCGCCCACACCCACGCAAGCTTGAGATCCTGAACGTTGTTGCTGGTGATTTGATCGAGCGGGCTGTAGCTCCACCCGAGATAGTTCCGGCGGAAGATGAGCCAGTCACCCGGGGGAGGATTCTTCAGCATCTCCGGCGTGACAGGGACGTAGTTCTTCACTTCGCCTCTCACAGTGACGCCGCGCACTCCTGCGGCGCCGCCGCGACCTTGTCCGCTTCCGGTGCCGGCGCCAAGCGCCATCGACGGCGGAGCATTCCCTCGCGCGGCCGCCGCCGCGTTCACCGTCATCGTCGTTTTGATCGTGAGATCCTGCGATCCCGCCCCACCTCCCGCCCGCTGGATCACGTACGCAATGACGTTCAGCGTCTGCTCTTCGCCAAGCGATCCAGGCGCCTGCGGCGGCATCGTTTCCATGACGTGGCGGAACAGCACGTTGAGCGGACGTCCGCCCCACGCGCCAGTGAAGTTCGGACCAGTGAGCGCCGGTGCGTCGCTGCCTCCCGTCAGATCGGGCCCATGGCAGCCGGCGCAACTGACGTCGTACGCGGTACGGCCGGCATCGGCCTGGCTCTGGGTGTAGGCACCAGCGGGTTGTTGTTGTGCTGTCGGGATGGCGACGACGATCGCCACGAGAACGGCAGCGGCAGACGCAGGAACGATCAGCCTCATTCCTTCTCCTCCGCGTGACTTGGGTTGTGGGCGGAAATTACAGCCTCGTCGGTGCGAAGTCAACCAACACGGGTCCAGACCCCATTTGTTACGTTTTCGTAACGCGCATGGCGAAACATCTGGACTCGTCGTGCAAAACGAAAAATAGGTCTGCTCCCCTACCGTATACTGCGTGCATATCAGGAGGTCACATGTTCTGCCGTCATGTCTTCACAACCGCATTTGCCACTCTTGCCGCGTTCACGTTCACAGCCGGGATTGCGCTCGCTCAGTCCGCTACGACGGACACCTGCAGTTCGCTTCCAAATCACGGAACGCTGAAAGCGGCGCTCGACAAGGCGACCGCCGAGGAGAAGAGCGGGCTCAACAACCACATGTGGGCAACTATCGTCGATCGCGATGGCGTCGTGTGCGCGGTGGCGTTCTCCGGATCGGATCGCGCGGCCCAGTGGCCCGGCAGCCGGGTGATCTCCGCGCAGAAAGCCAGCACCGCCAACTCGTTCGGCCTCGATTCGACGTCGAATAGCGGCGGATCCGGGCAGGCGACGGGTCTGGCGCTCTCGACGGCGAATCTCTATTCCGCCGTGCAACCGGGTGGAAGCCTGTTTGGGCTGCAGTTCAGCAATCCGGTTGATCAGTCGGTCGGGTATCACGGCCCCTACGCGAGTTACGGCACGCCGAAAGATCCGATGATGGGTGGCCGCATCGGCGGCGTGAACGTGTTTGGCGGCGGGCTCGGCCTCTACGCAGCCGGCAAAAAAATGGTGGGCGGCGTCGGCGTCAGCGGCGACACGTCGTGCGCCGATCACAACATCGCGTGGCGCGTGCGCGCGATCCTCGGGCTCGACCACCTAATGAATGTCGGCGGAGTCTCAGGCGACCAGGCGCGGCCGGACAACATCATCTTCGACATCGCCAACGGCGTCAGCAAGGGCGGTTTCGGCCATCCGCAGTGTGTGAACACGGGCGATGTGGCGATGCTGCCAGCGGTGAAAGAGTAGAAAAAGGCATAGGTCACCGCAAAGACGCGACGGCGCAGAGTTCTTGTGATCGCATCGTCCTAACCCAAACGCGATGAAAACGCGCCAGTGGCGTTTTCCGGGGAGAGGCTCCGCTTCGTACTTAGCGCCGAGTCTTGGGACCACTCGCGCCGGTGAGGCAGGCTTGCTTCCGTGAACCAAGCTCGACGACGCGGGAAACGCATCTTCCGGCGAGGTGTCGCCGACGGTCGAGGAGTGGAGGCTTCGCTCCGGGCCCGCGAATCGCACGCCTTCCGATGCGTTTCCGGGTACGGAGTACGTCGCGTCGCTCGCGATGGTTCACTTCAGCAAACCTGCCTCCCCGGCGGGAGTGCGTCCACGACGCGCTAATTGCGCCCGGCGAGCCAGCCCGTGCAAGATTTTCGGCCTCCTCCGTTCTAAGGGTAGGAGGTTGCATGAATCACACGTTTGCCAGTCTGATCGTTGCCAGTCTCGCCTTGTCAGCCAGCCCGCACGGTGTCGTGTCCGCTCAGCCGGTGCGTCTCGAGGCGGCAGAGGTCGAGGTCCTTGTAAACGACACTCCTCAAAAACGTTACCTGCACGACGGGCGCTGGTATGTCGAGGCATTGAAGGGGCGGGAGTATGCGATTCGTATGCGGAACCCCTACCCGGTCCGTGTGGCGGTGGCGCTGTCGGTCGATGGCCTGAACACGATCGACGCGCGACATACGGCGGCGTCGGAAGGTCGCAAGTGGGTCATCGAGCCTTTCCAGACCATCACGATCAGCGGGTGGCAGGTGAACCGTGCGGAAGCGCGCCGGTTTGAATTCACCACCGAGGCGCGATCCTACGGTCAGGCCCTCGGCCAGACCGACAATCTCGGAGTGATTTCAGCTGTCTTCTTCAAGGAACGCGCACCGGTGATGATGACGCGCGAGCCGGACGACCGGAACGCGCAGAGCGAGCGCCTCGCCCGAACCGCACCGCCGGCTCCAGCCGCTGCTGCGGCTCAGGCCGCCGGTTCAAACACGACCGCGGACGCGACGACGACGAAACTGCCCGCCGTCGAGGAGTACGCCGCCACCAGGATGGGCCAGCGAACCGGCCATGCGGTGAGACAGGTATATCTGGACCTGGAAGGATCGCCCGCGCAGACCGTGAACATCCGCTACGAGTTCCGTCCGCAACTTGTGAGGCTTGGAATTCTTCCGTCTGCGCCGCTTGTCGATCCTCTGCAGCGCCGAGAGCGTTCGCGGGGATTCGAATCGGGCTTCAGCCCAGAAGTACCGCGTCGCTAGAGGTCACGTACCACCCCGCAAAGACGCGAAGGCGCAGACTTGTAGATCACAGGAAGGCTGCGTCTTTGCGGTAAGGCACGCAGATCACTTCTTGTGATTAAAACGTTGCGTCGTTGTGTCGTTGCGGTGAGGCATGCACCCGATCACTCCGGTCGCTGCACCAGCTCGATGCGCACGCCGTCGGGCGCTTCGACGAATGCGAGGCGCACCGTGACGCCATTAGGGAACGACAGCGGCCGCGGCTCGGTGGTGATTTTCACGTTCCGTGTCTTGAGCTCCGCTACCGCGGCGTCGACGTCGAGCGGGCGGAAGCCGATGTGATCGATCGAGTGGCCCGCCGACGGCACGGCGTCGCCGCGCTGGACCAGCAGCCACACGCCGCTCAAGTCGATGCCGTCGATACGATCCTTCAGCTTGGCCGCGCGGCCGCCGAACTGCGCCGAATACCACGCGAGCATCGCCGCCGGATCGGCGCCCCGCAGATGAAGATGGTGCACGCCGAGCTTCGCCGAATCCTGCACGACCTCGATGCGGGTGCCCCATGGATCTTCGATGAACGCGAGCGGGAACAGCCCGGGCACGTCTCGCGCCGGCGTCACGATTTTCACGCCATCCGCCTGAAATGCCTTCATCGTGTCGTCGAGGTTTGCGACCGAGAAGCCGATGTGATCGACGGCGCTGCCCTGGCTCGGCACCGCGCTCTCCCTCTTCGAAAAGATCACGCGCACGTCACCCAGCAGGAACCGATCGGTCCCCTCGGCCATCGTCTGCCCGCCAAAATACTTCTGGTACCACTTCACCGCAGCCGGCGGATCGGGGGCCGCAAGGTGGATGTGGTCCACGATCGGGCGATAACCCTGGGCGGACGCAACCGACCCGTAAGCCATTGCCAGCAATAGAAGCCCCGCGCACCGTCCAGGTCGATTCATAGGCATCATTAGACATCTCCGCGTGGAAGATTGCCACCCCCTCTCGTGGTGAGACGAAAGTCTCGACATAGTCAGACGTTTTCGGGGAATTCACCAAAAAAGGCCTGATTTGAGGCGTCCGACCTGGAGCAAAGATTGCTCAAACGCCAGGCAAGCGAGCCCTGTTGCGTGGGTGCGCATTAGAGGTATCACGTGAAACTCGACACTCCGATCATCCTTGGCCGGACCGCTGCAGCGTGCGTGCATCCCGTTGTCGCCTGGCGAGTGTTCTCGAAATCGTGGCGGCTCGCAGTCGTCACCGCCTTCGCCGGTGTCAGTTACGTGGTGGTGCTCAGCACACTGCTCGTCCTGAACCCGTAATCGCCAGCCGCCCATGGCTGTCTGGCAAGGATCCCGCAAGGGCCTTCCAGATGACTGTTGGGACGGTGCTGAAACAGGCCCGCGAGCAGGCCGGCCTGTCTACGGCGCAAATCAGCGAACGTACAAAAATCCAGCTGTACAAAATTGAGGCACTGGAACAGGACGATTTCAGCCGCCTCCCTGCGGGGATCTACCTCGACGGCATCATCCGCGCATACTCACGCGAAGTCGGGATTCATTCCGAAGCGATGGTGGCGAGGGCGCGCATCGAACGCGGCAAACGCCCCGGCGACGTCGAAGTGCCGTTCTCGGCGCCAATCGATCTCCGCCGCACGTCTCGTCCGGGCAATGCTCAGGACAGCGATGTTCCCGAACAAGACGATCTTCTAGGTTCGTTCACGACCGAGCGCCACGCGCCGCTCGTGCCGGCGCCGCAACACGTGCAAATCGTGGAGCAGGCGCCGTGGGCAGATCAGCCGATCGTCGCGCCTCCCGCAACGGATCGACCGAACCCGGTGATCGCGCGATTCCCGGCGCCACGTTCAACACGCCGGCGCGGGGGGTTCGTCGTCGCGCTGCTCGCTCTCTTCGCAGCAGCCTTTCTCGGCGCGTACTTCTACGAAGCGCATCGAGCGGTCGAGCGGAATGACACGGCGGCCTCCATTCCACGCGAGACAACCGAGGTCAAGATGGCAACGCCGGCGACTGAGCCGCGCCCGCCTGCCGGTTCGCCTGCCGAGGCAACCGATGCCCTTCCACGTGCAGCATCGCAACGAGCCGCGGTCCCTCCTGCTGGCGAGCCGCCCCGTTCGTCGCGCGATCGCTCCGCTGCGAGCGCCGCACCGGAGGCGCGCCCGGGAAACGTTGCCACGAGCGGGACTCTCCCGAACGTAGCCGGCGCGTGGACGTTGAAGACGCAGGTCGAGTCGAGCAGGTATTCACGCTATGCAGGTCTGCGGCTCGGCTACGAGATTCGTCTCGAACAGAAGGGCGACCGCGTGACCGGCTCAGGAAGGAAAATCACCGAAAACGAAAACGACATCGATTCGCGCGGGCAGACGCCGCTGTCGCTCAGCGGCACCATCGCCGGCGATCGATTGACGCTCAACTTCGTCGAGCGCGGTGTGCGCCGCTCAACCCGTGGAAAATTTGTGCTGGTGCTGGACGACGCTGGAAGGCTGCGGGGGCGATTCTCGAGCACCGCAGCGCAGTCGTCCGGTCTCGTCGAAGCCGATCGCGTGCCTACGCAGTAACGCGCCCACGCTTTCCGGGGTTCGCCGGCGGCAGATCGGCTGGCAGCTCGATTGTTTTCGTCTCCCCGTTGCGCCAGTACGTCACTCGGACCGGCGCGCGCGGTTTCGTCGCGCGAACGGCGGCGAAGAACTCCGCCGGCTCCTCAATCGCCTTGCCGTTGATGTTCGTGATGAGATCGCCGCGGCGGATGCCCTTGTCCCTCGCCGTGCCGTATGCGCTCGTCACGACAATGCCGGGACGATCGCCAAGGGTGAACTGTTTGCGCAGCGGCGGCGTGGCGAGGACAACGGTCATGCCCAACGCCTGGACAACCTGGTTCGGGCCGTCAGGTGCGATGAACTCGAATTCAGGAGCGATGGCGAGAATCCTTTTTACGACGCGAATCGGCGCGCCGGTTCGCACCGCCAGCGCGAGCGCGTCGCTCGGCCTGCTATCGACGTCGCGGATTTTTCGTTCACCCGCAACCTTGAGCCGGACCATTCCGAAATAGGTGTTGCTGCGCAGGTCTGTGACGACCACTTCGTCAACTTCGGCGCGCAGTTCCGCGATGAGGCTCGCCATCAAATCGTGAGTCATCGGCCGCGGCGTGACGACCCCGTGCAGCGCCAGCGCAATGGCTTGCGCCTCCATCACGCCGACCCAGATTGGCAGCACAGCGCCCGAGACCGGTTCGCGCAAGACGACGATCGGCGTTCCCGTCCGGCCGTCGAGGCCGACGGTGGACAACTCGACAGGGACAGTCTCACCGCCGGCGCCGCTCTGCGCGAAGACGCCGGCGATGGCCGTACAGACGATGACGAGTACGAGGAGCGTCCGGCTGCTGCCGCTCGAACACCGCGACACTGTGGACGACCTGAACGTCTGCACCACGTCCGATCTCTTGGCCGACCTAAAGGTCGGCACTACGACCACCTACTCAAGCCGCAGCAATCCCCTTGGCTTCCACACCTTGTTCGACTCCGGCCGCAACAGATGCCGGATGAGCGCCTTCGCATCGTCGGGATGCGTAGCTCTCGCGGAGACCGCCACCATCGTGTCGATCCACGCGCCCAGTTCCTTCGGGAGCGGTCCGACGAGCTCGATCTCTTTGTACGGCAGAATCTGGCTGATCGTCTGGATCGCCATATCGCCCTCGCCGCGCGCGAGCGCCTGGCCGCCTTCGCCGTTCGTGCTGGCCGGCGCGTTCACGCCCGCGAACTCCGGTCTCTTCAACACGTCGTCAATCAGCGTCGCCACCATCGTGCGCGACGCGGGATTCGATCGCATCACCGCTTTCGCGCCCTTGATCGCGGCGGCGAATTTTTCGACAGTCGAGATGTCCGGCTTCGGCGCGCCGGCTTTCACGGCGAGGCCCATCGGATGCCGGCCAAACGGCTGCATCGTGCCGGCCATCACGCCGCCGTCGAGCGCCAGCGTGTTCATCAACTGGAACGGCAGGAAGATGATGTCGGGCGGCGGGGTCCTCTTCCCAATCTCCTCGACGATGGTGCCCATGCCGACCGTCGTGATGCCGACCGACTTGCCGCTCGACTTCGTGAATTCGGCCGATAAGACGTCCAGCCCCGAGCTGAACACGACACCAGGCGTGATGATCCTGATATCGGCGGTTTTGTAATCTCCCGCGGTCGGAGAATTTACGGGGGCCGTCGGTTTGCCCTGGCCCCGAACGCCCGAAGAAATACCCAGGGCCGCGACCAGCGCGATAGCGAGGGCGGACACATGAATGCTGCGCACGTGCGTATCCTTTCGTTAATGGCGCAACGAAAAGTTGCACCCGACAGATGGCGTATCGGGTAAATTACACGATCTGAAGGGAATTACATATGAAGAGCGTGATCCGTTGCGTTACGGGTGGCTTGTTGTGTGCGTTCGCGGCCTGGCTTCTGACAAGCGGCGATGCGGCCGTTCGAGTTGACGCCGCAGGCTCCTGCGAGGGGCTGACAGCGCTGGCATTGCCGGCCACCACGATTACGGCCGCGAAAATCGAGGCCGAATCGTGCCGCGTCGCGGCCACCCTGAAGCCGTCGTCCGACTCCGACATCAAGATGGAGCTCTGGATGCCAGTATCGAACTGGAACGGCAGGTATCAAGCGGTCGGCAACGGCGCGTTCAACGGCAACATCAACACCGGCGCAATGGCGACGGCGCTCGCCCGGGGCTACGCGGTCAGCTCGACCGATACCGGGCACACAGGCGGCAGCGCGAGCTTCGGTCTGGGCCATCCCGAGAAGGTGACCGACTTCGGATGGCGCGCGGTGCACGAGACCGCCGGGGCGTCCAAGGCCATCATCGCGGCCTACTACGGCGGCGCGCCAAAGTTCTCGTACTTCAACGGCTGCTCCGCGGGCGGACGGCAGGCGATGCAAGAGGCGCAGCGCTTTCCTGCCGATTTCAACGGCATCATCGCGGGCGCGCCGGGGCTCGACTGGACGGGGCGCGCGGCATCAGCGGTACGTATCGCGCAACGGCTCGAACCGAACGAGGCGGCGCGGCTCGGTCAGGCACAGCGGCAAGTGCTCCACGCTGCCGTCGTCGAGTCGTGCGATCTGCAGGACGGCGTGAAGGACGGCGTCCTTGAAAATCCGAAAAAGTGCACGTTCGATCCGGGCGTGCTTCAATGCAAAGGATCGGAAGAGTCGTCGTGCCTCACCACCGCGCAGGTGGAGACGGCGCGAATGATCTATGCAGGCGCGGTGAACCCGAAGACCAAGCGCGGGATCAACGGCCTCGCGCGCGGCAGCGAGCTCGGATGGACCGATCTTGGATGGACGGCATCTGCTCGAGCAACGGGCCTGGATCAATTCCGGTTTCTCGTGTTCGGCGACCCGAGCTGGACCATACAGAAGTTCAACTGGGATTCCGACATCGTGCAGGCCGAAGATCGGGACAACAACACGCTGAACGCGCTCGATCCGAATCTCGCGCCGTTCATCGGCCGCGGCGGCAAGCTGATTCAGTATCACGGCTGGAGCGATCCGCAAATCTCGCCGTCCGGCACGACGCAGTACTACGAGCGCGTGACGCACACGCTCGGCGGACGCGACAAGGTGCACGGAAGCTATCGACTCTTCATGGCGCCTGGAATGGGACACTGCAGCGGCGGAGAGGGCCCGAACACATTCGACATGGTGACGGCGCTCGAGCGATGGGTCGAGGGCGGCGTGGCGCCGAATCAGGTGCCCGCATCGATATCACGGACATCCCCCGCGATCAATCGCTCGCGGCCGCTATGTCCATTCCCAGAAGTTGCCGTCTACAAAGGCACTGGAAGCACGGACGAAGCAGCAAATTTCGCGTGCCAGACCCCGAAGTAGTTTGGTGTCTCACCGCGACGACGCGAAGAAAATCACGAAGACGGGTCGTAGTGCCGACCTTCAGGTCGGCCGCGCGATAATGTCCTCCTTCGCGTCTTCGTGCTCTTCGAGTCTTCGTGTTGAAATCAATGTTGCGCCTTTGCGTCCCCGCGGTCGAGACAAAAGCCTAGTCGGCCGTTGCGTCGCTGCGTCCCAGTGGTGAGACGGGCACCTCAAGATCAGCTAACGACCTGCGCACGAGCGGGATGACCTTCGTGCCGTAGAGCTCGATGCTCTTCATCGCGAGCTCGTGCGGCAGCGTGCCGTTGCTGTATTTCAGATCGAAACGCGCAACGCCGAGATCCTTCACCGTCTGGAGGATCTTGGCCGCCACCGTTTCGGGCGAGCCTACGTACATCGCACCGTCGGGTCCCGCCTCGCGCTCGAAGTCGTCGCGTCCGCGTGGAGGCCAGCCGCGCTCGCGGCCGATGCGAGTCATCATGGCGAGATAGTGCGGCGCCACCTCCGCCTTGGCCTGCTCATCGGTTTCCGCGATGTGGCCTGGCGAGTGCACGCCGATGGGCTGGGGATCTTTTCCGAACTCCTTCAATGCTCGCTCGTACAAGTCGACGTACGGCAGAAAGCGCTTCGCGCTGCCGCCGATGATGGCAAGCGTCAGCGGAAGTCCATAGCGCGCCGCGCGCACCACCGACTCTGGGCTGCCGCCGACGCCGACCCACGTGCGCAGCCGGCCGTTTTCGATCTGCGGATAGACGACGGGTTGCTCGTCGAGTAGCTTGGCGAAGGCAGCCAGCTTCTCTTCGAACAACTCGTTGTATTTCGAAAGATCGTAGCCGAACAGCGGATACGACTCCGTGAAGGATCCCCTGCCGAGAATGACTTCGGCGCGGCCGCTTGAGACGGCGTTGAGAGTGGAAAACCGCTGGAACACGCGGATCGGCTCGTCGGTGCTGAGCACCGTCACCGCTGAACCGAGGCGAATCCGCTCGGTCCTGCCCGCAATGGCGGCCAGCACGACTTCAGGCGCCGACACGGCAAAATCGGGACGATGATGCTCGCCCACGCCGAACGCATCGACGCCAACCATCTCGGCGTGCACGCCTTCGGTCACGACATTCCGCAGCGCCTGCGCTTGCGAGACAAGGCGGCCGCCGGTGTCGAAAACCACGTCGCCAAACGTATCGAGGCCCAATTCGATCATCGTTTCAGTATGACGCACGGCAGCGTCGAGGGGGTTCGGGCGGGAGACGGCGCCGGGGGGCGTGTTGGAGTAGATTATGCGGACGGAACTAGCTCTGACCTCTTGTTCTCCTATGGTCTTCTGTACAGAAAGGCACAACGATGACTTCATTCCTCCGTTTTGCTGCAGCAGTCGTAACCGTGGCCCTCGCCTCTTCTTCGCTTGTCGCCCAGGACGGATGGATCTCGCTCTTCGACGGGAAGACGCTCAACGGCTGGACGACGATCGGCGGCATCAAATGGACCGTCGTCGACGGCGCCCTGTCGGCGGAGCCGAAGTCGCAGCCGATCGCGCCGACAGGTGATTCAAAGCAGACGTGGCCGCAGGGCTTTCTTCGCAGCGTGGCGACGTTCGCCGACTTCGAGATGACCGCGGAGTTCTGGAGCGAAGAGGACACCAACAGCGGCCTGTTCATCAGGTGCGGCGTCCCCGCCAATCCAGGCAGCCTTGGCGGCTGCTACGAGATCAACATCAGCGATCCGCACGCGACGACGCCCACCGGAGGGATTGTCGGCGTCCATTCCCCGCTGCCCTATCGCGTGAAGAGCGCCGGCAAGTGGAGCCGATTCGATGTGCTCGCCGACGGTCCACACCTGGTCGTCAAGGTCAACGGCGAGACGCTGACCGACGCGAGCGATGAAAAACTGCGCGACGGCGCCATCGGGTTGCAGGCAGGCGGCCCGACCGGGTCCGGCCCGATCAAGTTCCGCAACATCAGAATTCGGCCGCTGCGGCCGGCCAAATAGAAGGAGTCGATCATGAAGCGCATCGCACGACACCCGCTGCTTGTCGTCTGTCTCTCTCTCGCGTTCGCCGCAGGCGCGCTCGCGCAACAGGACTTCAGCAAAGTCGAAATCAAGACGACGAAGCTGGCCGGCAATCTCTATTCGCTCGAGGGACAAGGCGGCGCGATCGGCGTGCTCACCGGCCCCGATGGCATTCTGATGGTCGACAGCCAGTTCGCGCCGCTGACCGAGCGCATCGTCGCGGCGATCAAGGCCGTCGATCCCGGTCCGATCCGCTATCTCATCAACACGCACGTGCACGGCGATCACACCGGCGGCAATGCGAATCTCGGCGCGATGGGAGTCACCATCATCGCGCGTCCGCAGCTCCGGGCTCGGCTCGAGAAGCCGGCGCCCACGGCCACCGGCGCCCCTGGAACGCCGGCGCCGCCGGCAGCGCTGCCGCGCCTCACCTACGATGCGCCGATGACGTTCCACATGAATGGCGAGCAGGTGCAGCTGATTCCGATACCGAGCGCGCACACCGACGGCGACACGCTGGTGAAGTTCGTCAACGCCGACGTCATCATGACCGGCGACTTCTACCGCTCGACGGGCTACCCGAACATCGACCGCGCGAACGGCGGATCGCTGCCCGGCATGCTGGCGGGGCTCAACAAGATCATCGAGCTCGCGGGACCCTCGACCAAAATCCTCCCCGGACATGGCGCGATCGTCGATAAGGCCGCGGTTGCGGCCCACCGCGACTTGATTATCGGCACTCGCGACAAGATCGCGCCGATGGTGAAGAAAGGGATGACCGTCGAGCAGGTGACCGCGGCAAAGCCGACGTCGGACTACGACGCGAAGATGGGAGACGCGGGCGCGACGACGAGCGCGCGCTTCGTCGGGCAGGTGTACGCGGAAGTGGGCGGGAAATAAAGCCGGGACAGGCGAACAGAAGATCAAGAGACCAGAGTTAAGCCTTCTAATCTTCTGATCTTCTGATCTTCTGTTCCCGTGACCTGTACTAGACCGTCAGCAGATCGACCTCCGACGTGCTGTCGCCGAATTTCTCCACCTGTGCGCCGAATCTGTCCATGACGCCCAGCATGAGATTCGCCAGCGGCGTGCCCTTGGGGAACGTCACGTGGCGGTTTCCTTTGAGGCTGAGTCCCTTCCCGCCGACGGTTACGACGGGCACACTGTAGTTGTTGTGCGTGTTGCCGTCGCTCATCCCTCCGCCGTAGAGCACAATCGTGTGATCCAGCAGGTTCCCGTCGCCGTCCGGAATCGCTTCCAGCTTTTTCAGGAAGTACGTCATCGTCTCGACGTGATAGGTGTTCAGCTTCGCGAACGCCTTCATCTTCTCCGGGTTGTTGCCGTGGTGCGACATCGAGTGATGCGCCTCGGGCAGGCCAATCTCCGGATACGAGCGGTTGATGTTTTCGCGCGCCATCATGAACGAGCTGACGCGCGTGATGTCGGCCTGGAACGCCAGCACCTGCAGATCGAACATCAGCTCGACGTATTCCCGGAACGTCGGAGGCACGCCGACCGGCTGGTCGGGCACCGCGAAATCGCTGTTGTAGGATTCGGCCTTGGCGATGCGCTGCTCGAGGTCGCGCACGGCGTCGAAATACTCGCCCAGCTTGGTCCGGTCTCTCGATCCCAGCCGCCCGTTCAGCCTCGAGATCTGCTGCGTCAGGCCATCGAGAATGCTGCGATCTTCGTCGACGCGGGCCTGGCGCTCTTGCGCGGTGGCGCCGATGCCGAACAAGCGCTCGAACACGAAACGCGGGTTCGTTTCGGACGGCAGCGGTGTCGTCGGGTTCTTCCACGCCAGCGAGTTCATGTAGGCGCACGCATACCCGTGGTCGCAGGCGCCGACGACGTCGTTGCGGTCGACAGAGACTTCCAGCGACTGCAGTTTCGTGTCGCGGCAGATCCGTTCGGCGATGATCTGATCGATGGTCGTGCCGGCTTCCACATCAGCGCCTTCGGTCTGCTTGGGGTGCATGCAGCTCATGAAGGCCGGCGCGGCGCGCGGGTGCTGCCCTCCGACGTCTCCCTGATCCGTCGCCGGGAAGTTGTCCAGCCCGGTGAAGACCATCGTCCGGTCGCGGAACGCCTCGAGCGGGCTCAGCGTCGGCGAGAGCGCGAAGCCCACCCCGGTCGCGGCAGGGGTCCACTCGAGCATGTTCGCGCCGTTGCCGAAATAAATCGGGGCGAAACGGGGCGCCACCGGGGCCGCGGCCTTCATCGCCGGCACCATGGCATCGAGCAGGGGCAACGCCATCGTTGCGCCCACGCCCCGCAGGAACGTGCGGCGTGGCAGCGCGAGCTTCGTAATCACCATCGGACAGCCTCCATCCTCGTCTAGTTCGTCTCTTCCTAGTTCGTCTCGGCGTGCGCCATCTTCATCTGAAACGGGGTGCTCGTCACGACTCCGCGAACGAGCGACTCGAACCGGTACTTGTCGCCTGCGGCGTCGCGCTTGATTTTGCGGACGGCCGGCGCGTCGCTGGCCTCGAGACCGCGACCGAGCGCATAGGTCAGCAGCTTCTCAGTCATCGTCGTCATGAACTCGTCGGAGTGCTTCAGCAGCACCTGCCGCAGCTCTGCTGGACCGTTGAACTTGGTTCCATCCGGCAGCACCGCGGAGGCATCGACCCGCGCGCCTGACGCGTAGATGTCGCGCCATTCGCCGATTCCGTCGAAATTCTCGAGCGCGAAACCCAACTGGTCCATCTGCGCGTGACACCCCGCACACACCGGGTTCGCGCGATGGGCGGCCATCTGCTCGCGCATCGGCAGCACTTTTCGCGGATCGCGCTCGTCCTTGAGCTCGGGCACGTTTGGCGGCGGCGGGGGCGGCGGCGCACCGAAAATATTCTCGAGGATCCATTTGCCCCGGATGACCGGCGACGTCCGGTTTGGATACGACGTCGCCATCAGGATCGAGCCCTGCCCAAGAAGTCCGCGGCGCGGGCTGTCGGGTGGCAGCGGCACGCGCCTGAATCGCTCGCCGGCGATGCCTCCGATGCCGTAGTGCTTCGCAAGCCGCTCGTTGAGAAACGTGTAATCGGCGTCGAGCAGATCGATGACGCTGCGATTCTCTCTGATGATGCTCTCGAAGAGTAACTTCGTCTCCTGCTCGAGCGCCTTGCGCAGGTTGTCGTCGTAGTGGAAAAGGACTTCGGGACTTGGCTGGTGTCCGGCCACGTTGCGGATGTGAAGCCACTGGCCTGCGAAATTATTCACGAGCGCCGACGAGCGCGGATCGGCAAGCATTCGCCGGACCTGCTGCTGCAGGACCTCGGGTTTGTGCAGGCTGTTCTTCTCCGCGACTCTCACGAGCTCGTCGTCGGGGATGCTGCTCCAGATAAAAAAGGACAGCCGCGACGCCAGATCTAGATCGGTCAGGCGGTACGGCGTATTCGGCGCCGCGCCGGCTGGCTGACTCTCGAGGCGGAACAGGAAGTCGGGACTGACGAGGATGCTGCGAATCGCCATCTCGATGCCCGATTCGAATCCACCGCGTTTCGCGCCGTCGCGATACGAGGCGAGGGGCACCTGCAGGTCCTCATCGGTCAGCGGCCGGCGGTACGCACGCCGCGTCAACGTCGAGATGATGGTCTTCGCGCACGCTGCTTCTTCGTCATCCGCCTGCCGGGCCGAGGCGCCCGACGCGCGAAGGCGCGGCGTACAGGTCAGCACTTTGCGACGGCTTGGCGAGTCGCTCACAGCCGTCGTGCCAGGCTGAGGACCTGTAATCGTGACAGTGGAAAGGTTCGGCTGACCGTTGGCCTTTCTGTACGCCTCGCGATGAATCGATCGATCGAACAGATCTTCCTGGTACGCAAACGTCCTTGCGGCGAAGTAGACCTGGACGAGGCGCTGGCCCGCCTTGACCTGTATGCTGAATCGCAGTGAGTCCGCCACTTTCTTGTCGCGGTCGGCGGTGTCATACGCACCGCCGGCGCCACCACCTCGTGGGCGCGCGAATTCCGGTCCGCCAATGGTTCCAGTCCAGACCTGGACCTTGTCGAGGCTCACGTAAAGCTGATGCGGCTCCTCAGTGACTCCTTCAAATCCGCCGGATACGCCCGTCTCTCGCGGCCGCAGCTCGAACAGATACTCGCCATCTGCGGGAAAGTAATAGCGCAATGCGACGCCGCCGCGCGATCCGAATGGCAAGTCGTCGCTGATTCGCAGGCCTTGATTGCTGTCGCTCGGCACGAAAAACGTTTCAGGCGTCGGAAGCCCTCTCGGGCGGCCAAGCGCCATCTGACCGATTTTCGCCGCGGCGCCCAGATACCGTTCTGTCAGCGCCGGTGACAACGTCAACGCGTCGGCGTTGTTGTCGAACCCGTACCCCGCCACATCGGCCGGCAAAAGCGACGCGGCATCGAGCTCGACCGCAAGCAGGTCGCGCACAGCGTTCGTATACTCGCTGCGGTTGAGGCGCTGCAGCGTCGGGCGGCCCGGATTCGCGCGCTCGGCGGCAGCACGATCCAGCTCGCCCTCGAGCCACGCCACGAGGCTGTCTGCGGTCGCTTTGTCGGGCCGCGCGCGCCCGACGGGAGGCATGGCCCCCGTGCGCACTTTCCGGACGACTTTCTCCCACTCCTCGGCGTGACTGGGCAAGTTCGCGAGATCCAGCGTGTCGAGCGCGAGCCCACCGGTCTTCGCGCGCTGATTGTGGCAGGTGATGCAGTACTTGGCGAGAGCGGCCTGCTGGGATGGCGCCACGGCGGTTGCCGGGCTCTGGATCTCAGCCGGCGCCGATGGCCGCTGCGCAAGCGGCGCGTTGTACGCAGCGGCGACGATGAACGACGTCACGGCGGCGATGCGCATGAAGCGCCGTCCCATTGTGTCCATTGTACCGACTCGCCCCTGAAACATGAACCGGAAGCCGATGCGCGCGATACGCGCCGGCACGACGGTATCACGGGCAAATCGCCCAGGTTGTCGCAGTTTGTGGCGCCTCATCCCACCACAAAACGCGGCCGCTCACCATGTCCGCATCCAATCTCGCGTAGTGCCGACCTTCAGGTCGGCCTGTACCGACATTCACACAACGCACATCACCAGATGAGCTTCGCCGCCAACTGCACGACGCGGCCGGGTCCCGAGCCAACGATGCGCCCGAAAGTGCTGGACGAGATGTTCGTCACCGGCTGGTTGAAGTTCACCTCGTCGAATGCGTTGAAGACCTCACCGCGCAACTGCAGGCGCATGGCCGGCCCGAGACCCACATGACGAATGACGGCCAGATCCGTCGTTGAATCTCCGGGTCCGTAGATCAGCCCTCGCATGGCGTTGCCGTAGGCGCCGCGCGGCATGCTGTTTAGCGCCACGAACGCGGACGTGTCGAAGTACTGCGCGACCATGTCTTCGGTGTTGGAGAAATCCCTGTGCAGGTCGTCGGCGGTCGCTCCAGCCACCAACGCCGCGTACTGTCCTCCGGCATTCAGCACACCATTTTGCGCGACGTCGACGCCCGTCGTGAATACCAGCGGGCTGCCGGATTGGAGGCGATGGAACCCTGTCATCGTCCATCCGTTCAGCAACGCATTCGAGATGCCATTCGAGAAGTTGCGTTGCGGGCTCCACACCCAGGACGCCGCGAATACGTGCCTACGGTCGAGAATTGACGGTCCCCACATCGAGTCGATGTCGAACGGATTGGGAATGTTGCTGATCAGTCCGGTGGTATTTTCCGGCTGATCCGTCAGGTTCTTCGACAGCGAATAGGACGCCGACATGGAGAAGCTTCGAGCCATCCGGCGTTCGGCCCTCACCTGCAAGGCGTGATACTCGCTTCCGAAGAAGTTGCCCAGCACTCTCGACGCTGCGCTGATGATCCCTGGACTGAGCGGTACCCGCTCTTCGACGTTCTGCAGCGTTGGCGCCTGGCCGGTCACGGGAGAATTCACATACGGAGCGGCGTTGAAGAAATTATGGCCGACCAGATTTTTCCCGATCTTGCCGATATACGAGCCCTCGACGACGAGATTAGCCGTGAGCTGGCGCTGCAGCGACACGCTCACGTGATGCGTGTACGTGGTCCTCAGGTTTTGATCGGTGTAGACGATCCGAATCGGTGTCGGATACAGCGTGCACGCGAGACCTGGGTAGGCCGAGATGGGTGAGCAACCAAACCGGCCCGGCGACTCCGGCGGCGGCTCGGTTTGTCCGAGCGAGCCGAACGGATCTTCGATCCGCCCCTGACGCAGCTGCGTGGTTCCCCGCCACGGCCCCTCTGCCGCGTGCGTGGTCTCGCCGTTAATCTGCTGGTAGAAGATGCCGTAGCCACCGCGAACCACGGTCTTCGCGTCGCCGCTGACATCCCACGCCACTCCCAGCCGCGGCGCGAAGTTATTGAGATCGCTATTGGTGAGCTTCGCCGGTATGCCCGGATCGCCGGGAAACAGAATGCCCTTCGGCGCGTCGGTCACAACGGTGGACTGAACGCCTGGCACCCAGGTCGTATGACGGCCGCCCTTCTGATCGAACGGGATGAACGGCTCGTACCGCAGGCCGTAGTTGACCGTGAGCCTCGGATGGATCTTGTACGAATCTTCGATGAACGCCTGGTGCTTCACGGTAGACGGGCTATGGTCGGCAATCCCGAACTCGATCGTGGAAAGCTCGAACGCACCGACCATGAAGTCGGCGATGGCGTTTCCCGTCCGCGTGCCCTGAAAGTTCGCGTTCCGATTGAGGGCAAGATTGAACTCGAAGACGGGTCTGATGAACTCGTATCCCCACTTCAACGTGTGATTGCCCACGTTGAACGTCATCGTGTCCTTCAGTTGATAGCTGTAATAGTCCTGAGCATTGACGCCCGGATAGGCGAGGTTAATGGATCCTGATACCGAGTAGCTCATGCCTCGCCCATCGTTGCCCACGTCGACATTCACTCCCTGATCCCGCGGAGCGATGTGCGTGACGGCGCCGCCGCCCGATCGCGACGTCAGATACGAGAACGTCGCTTCGTTGACCAGCCTCGGACTGAACACGTGTACATCGCTGACGCCGAATTGATTGACGTCGCTGAAAACCGACTGCTGCACGTAATTCAGATTGCCTGGCCACGAGGTACTGTCGCTTCGGTCGGCAAAGAAGTGCGCGTTCAGCTGATTGGCGGCTGAAATGTAATAGTCGCCGCGGCCCATGTAGACGGCGTGGTCCCGCGGCGCGGGCGTCAGCGTCACGATGGTGCCGCTGGCCGACGCCGGAACGTATGTATCGAGTAATCCTTTCGAAACGGGGCTGATACAGCCGGCCCTGATGATGTTGTTGGCGATGCACGGCGCGCCCGAGCTGTCGGTAAAGGGAGCGCGCGTAATTGGATTAATCGGATTCGTCAACGTAGTGCTCAACGCCGTGAAGTTGCCGGCCCGCTGCGCATCGGTCGGCACGATCGTCTGACTCGACCCAGCCTCAGCGCGGTCCCAGAGCCGCTGATAGGAGCCAAACCAGAACAGCTTGTTCTGGATGATGGCGCCTCCCGCGCTGGCTCCCGCCTGACTCTGCTTCTGCTCCGGCTTTCGCGATCCGGCGACCTTCAGGAAGTAACTCTTCGTATTCAGCGCTGAGTTGCGGTGAAACTCCCAGACCGATCCATGAAAGTTGTTCGATCCGGCCTTCGTGACGATGCTGATCTGGCCGCCGGCGGTGTGCCCGTACTCGGCCGAGAAGTTGTGGGTCTGGATCCGAATCTCCTGAATCGCGTCGGGCGGAGGCGGATTGAACCCGGTCGTCTGGTTGAAATGCGTGAAGATCGATCCGTTCAGCGTGAACAGGTTGTGGTTCGTGTTGCCGCCGTTCACCGACATGATCGGCCCCTGGCGGCCGTCCGACGTGTCCTGATTTGCGCGGATGGACGTGACGCCCGCGTAGGTGCCGGCGAGCGCCACGACGTTGCGGCCGTTCATCGGCAGGTCCTGCACGCGCTGGTCGTCGATGAGATTTGACTGCGTCGCGCTGCGCGACTCCACCATCGTCGCCTGGCCTGAGACGACTACTTGTTCTGTGACGCCGCCGACGGCGAGCGAAAAATCGAGCCGGACGTTGGCGCCTGCCGTGACCTCCACGTTGCGTTGAATCTGAGTTTGAAAGCCGGCGATCTCGACCTTCACGACATACGTGCCTCGCGGCAGCGCCTGCAGATCGAAAAATCCGGTTTCGTTCGATTGCGTCGAGCGCACCAGCTGCTGTCCAGCCAGCTCCGCAGTGACGCTGGCACCGGGCACCATGCCGGCACCCTGGTCCTGTACGTATCCGCTGATGGTGCCAGTGACCTGCGCGATTGACGTAGCGGGAAGAAACAGACAGACGAATGCAATCGCGATCGCGAACATCTCAATGCGGCGCATATGTCTCTCTTTCTACCGTTTACTGTTTACTGTTTACCTTCCACTTTCTACTTTCTACTTTCTACTTTCTACTTTTCACTTTCTAGAACTCCCACCGCAGACCCAACTGCATCTGCCGAGGCGAGTTATTCAATGTGGTCACCTTGCCGAAGTTGGCACTTGTGATCGTCGAGTCCGGGTTCCCCCAGATCGTGCGATTGAGCAGGTTGAACACCTCGAACCGGAATTCGAGGCGCGTTTTCTGGAGATCGAATGTGCGTGCGATCGAGACGTTCTCGTTGAGGAACCACGGGCCGCGTTCATTCGGATTCCGTACGAGAGCGTTGCCGAACTCCGCTGTCAGCACGCCGGCTTTGTATCCCTGCAACTGCGCGACCGTGTCCACTGGGGTCGCCCTGAACTTGGTCGGGTCCCACCAGAGATCGACGAGCGGATCGAAGTTGTCTCCGGCCGTGGGAGCACGCCAGCCGCTTTCATCGAGCACGGTCAGCCGATTGTCGCCGCCAAAGAGCGGCAAGCCATAGCCTGGACTCACAGACAACGGGAACCCCGATGCATACGACTGGACGCCCGACACGCGCCAGCCGCCCACGACTTTGCCAACCCATCCTTCGGTCAGATACGGCTTGCCGGTACCGAATGGCAGCTCGTAGCTGTAGTTCAGCTTGATTGAGTGCGTCTGATCGAACGCCGACAAGCTGTAGTCGATATCCCGGTTGTACTGATTCATCGCGCGGCCGTCGCCGGCGTTGGCGCGATCGGAGCGCAGCGTCATCGACTTCGAGAAGACGTACGATGTCATGAAGGTGAGACCGGCGTCGTAGCGCTTTTCCCCACGAAGAACGAACGCGTGATAGCTGGAGCGGCCGCTCCGATCGCCGCCGTCGGCGCCGGTGTTGATGTCGAGGTATTGCGGGTAGGGGCGTAACGCCTGGCGCACCGGCTGCGCGGGCGAGAATTGAGGATACGGGTACGGAATCCCGGCCTGGCGCGCGAGAGTCGAATCCATGCGGGAGTTCATCAGATTGATCGCGCCCGCCGTCCCGTACTGGCGGACGAATCCGTAGAAAATTTCGGGATCGACCTGATTCAGGCTCAGCAGATTTGCGGCGAGATGCCGTCCGATTTGCGCGTTGTATCCGGCCTCGACCATGAATCGGCCCGGCAACTGCCGCTGCACGTTGAGCGTCCATGAGTGGTACTCGGGAAGACGGCCCGAGTCTTCGGGTTGCCAGTACGGGATATTGCTTCCGTTCAGCGTTTCCGGGACGAGAAACGGCGGCTGCGCCCAGGCTGGCCAGCCGCCGTCCCAGTTGAACGCGGAGCTCGCCGGAAACGCCGGCGCGGTCACGTTGTATCCACCGATGAAGCCGTTCCAGTGAGAGCTTCCACCGGTGTTCTTGACCGATCCGAATGTGCGCGCAACGCTGAGGCGAGCGACCGTGTTGGCATCCACGCTGTACACGGCACCCGCTCGGGGGCTGAACCCCCAGGGCCATGCTTCATACATCGTCTTCTTTCCCGTCCGTCCTGACCCTACTCCCGCAAACTCAGACGCGCCGAGCCGCCCGCCGGCGGCCGGGTTCGGCAGGTTCGGGTTGAAGTTCGAATACCCGTCGGGGTAATGACCTTCCCAGGTAGGCGGCGTGTATTCGTACCGCAGTCCGTAGTTGACGGTGAGCTTGTCGTTCAGGCGCCAGTCGTCTTGCGCGTAGCCAGAGTAGTACCGCCAGCGATCGGAGACGTAGCGATTCGTCGTGATCTCGGACGATTGCACTTCGCCAAGCAGGAACGAGGCAAATGCGTTTCCCGTGGCGCCCGTCGCGTCGATCGTGCCGTTGGGCAGGAAGCCGGCCGTCGCGCCGCGATTGAAGTTGTATGTGCCCGCCGCGGTATGCCATCCGTAGCCGTCGTAGTGGTCCTGCTGCACGGTGAAGCCGAACTTCCACGTGTGTTTCGCTTTTACCCACGTGAGATCGTCGGTCACCGCCCAGAGGTAGTTGCCCGAGCCTCCCCACTCGGAGCGTCCCCAATTGAGATAGTCGTTCGAGAAATTGATTTGCGGAAACAGCAGATCGGAGCTCGGCACGTTCTTCAGGCCGATCTTCGTCCCCCATCCCTGGTCGCGATTGTAGGAAGCCCGAAGCTGCCACCAGTTGTTGTGCCCGAACGTCACGCGGTTGAGGAGCGTCGGGCTGATCACACGATCCCAGTTCGCTCGATACACGTAGGTGTGCGAGTCTTCGTCGCGGAAGTTGTTGAGAGGCACAGGAAGCCCGCCTGCGGGACCACCGCTCGGCGGAATCACGAGCACTTCGCCCCAATGGAAGAGAAATCCGAGGCGATCGTTCATCGTGAGGTTGTGATCGAGCTTGACGCTGAACTTGTTCCACGGGTTCGTGCTGATGGCGTCACCCGGCGTGTAGACGAAATTGTTGCGCACGCCCGGGAGGTCCGGCCGCATGGTCGCCAGGTTCATCACCTCGCGTGAAATCTGACTGAACCGGTTTGCCGGGATGATGTTTCCCGGGAAAGCATCGCGGACGAATCCCGTCCCGCTCGCGTTCAGACGCGTGGTCGCCGGGTCGTAAATGGGGATGAGATTGCCGTTCGCATCGCGCCACTGAGAAAAGTCTCCGGCGTACATGGCCGCCGTCGGGATGGTGACCGTCCTCGGCGCTGCGGACGTCTTGTTGCGATATGCCTCGTAGGACGTGAAGAAGAACGTCTTGTTGCGCCCGTTATACAGTCCCGGCACCATGACTGGGCCACCGAACACCCCGCCGAAGTCATGTTGCTCGATGGGAGGCTTCGGGCGGTTCAGCGCCTTGCTGAAGTAGTCGATCGAATCGAGCGCATCGTTGCGGAAGAACTCGAACAGTTTGCCCTGCCAGGTGTTCGTGCCCGATCGTGACACGAAGCTCACACCACCGCCGCCTGCATGGCCGAACTCCGCTTTGAACCCGTTGGTGTCGACCGCAAACTCTGTGATGGCTTCGACAGACGGCGAGTTGAGCGTCGTCCACAACCGCTGCTCGAACGGCGCGGCTGGTGTCGCCGAAACGCCATCGACGGACAGATCCCATCCGCCTTCTTGGCCCCCGCCGATGACGATGTTGCCGCGCGCGCCGTCGCCGCTCGTCCCCGACTTCACTTCGGGCGCGATGAGGCCCAGATCGAGCGGCGAGCGGAGCTGCCCGCCGACGACGAGCGGCAGGTCCTGGATGAACTTGCTGCTGATCGCCGACGTTACCTTCACGCTGTCCGTTTGTATCTGCCGAACCTCCGAGGTCACCGTCACCGCATCCAGCACTCCGCCAACGCGCAGTTGCGCGTCCACTCGAACGGTGCTGCCGGCAGTGACCTCGACGTTATCGAGCGTGGTCGTCTGAAAATTCTGGACGGTGACGATGACGACGTAGCCGCCGACAGGGAGTTGGGTGATGGTGTAGGAACCTTCGCTCGAGGTCGTGACCTGACGCTCGAAATTTGTAGCGACGTGCACGGCTTTGACGGAGGCGCCTGGAATGATGGCGCCAGATTGATCGGTCACCTGCCCGGTGAGGGTTCCGCGATCGCTCTGAGCGTGAACGACGGTAACACTGGCTAACTGGAATACGCCGATAAGGAGCCACGCCTGGGGAGCACGAGGACCAAACATAACCGCTCCTTTCGATTCCAACGCTGCGGGATTTACCCCGCCGGTGATCACATGTCCAGCATGTCGGCTATCCTGTTCCTCCAAAAAGGCGCTGTCAAGGTGGGCGGGCCAAAACCTCGAACAGGAGATCTGAGCTTCTGAGTTCCGGACTAGTCGGTACGCAGCTGTTGAATAAGCCGTTCGGGTGTGAACGGTACCTGCCTCAAGCGTTTGCCGGTGGCATCGAAGATCGCATTGCCGATCGCCGCGGCCGTGACGGTGATCGACGTCTCCCCCGCTCCGCACGCCTCCGCCTCAATCGTATTGATGAGCACGGTCTCGAGCCTGGGAATCTTGAATCCGACGGGGAACGTGCGATACGTGCGCCAGTCGACCGACGTCACCTTGTCCTCGTCCCACGTCACCTCTTCGAACAGCGCGCGGCTCATGCCATGAAGCGCCCCGCCCTCAGCTTGATTGCGCAGGCCGTCGGGATTCGAGATCGGTCCGGAATCGAGCGCCATGACCAGACGCTTGACGTCGACGACCCCGGTGTCGAGATGAACGTCGACGTCCGCGACCATGGAGCAGTATCCGTTGTCGCCCTCGTACAACACGCAGGCGATGCCTCTTCCGCTAACGGGGTTCCGGGTTCCGGTTCCGGTTCCAGTTCCCGTTCCGGTTCCAGTTCCGGTTCGCGTGGCGGGCGACGGGCGGGCTTGCCAGTTCGCGGCTTTTGCGGCGGCCTGCACGACCGCGCGAAGTCGCGGATCGCGCAAGTGGCGCAGCCGGTATTCGACGGGATCGGCTTTCGCCGCCGCCGCGAGCTCGTCCATCATGCATTCGTGCGCGAACGTGTTCTGCAGGCGGCTTGGCGATCTGAGTGGACCGGTCCAGAACGGCGACTCGACGATGCGTGACAACATGCGCTCGCATTTCACGGTCCCGGTTCCACCGGCGGCGCCGTCGACCGTGCCGGTGACGTAAGACGGCACGACGTTCGAGCCATTCGCCAACGGACCAGACGGCGGAGGCGCCGGCGTTCGCGGCGCGAATGGCGCCGGCTGGAAGCCGGCGAGGTAGCCGGTGATCTGGTTGCCCGGCTGCGCGTACCCCGGGCGGCCTCCGCGAGTCGGAGACCAGCTCTCGTAGTCCCACGCGACGATGTTGCCCGCTGCGTCGAGTCCGACGCGCTGGTCGACCACGAACGCGAGGCCGAAGTTCTCGTTCGCCATCTCGTCTTTACGCGAAAGCTGCACGCGCACCGGACGTCCGACGGCTTGCGACAGCAGCGCCGCGTCATAGGAAACCGTGTCGGCGCCGTTGATGCCGTAGCAGCCCGAGCCGCGCGCGTAGATCACTTTCATCTGCTGCGGCTTCATGCCCAGCACCATCGCGCAACTGTCGCGTTGCGGATACACGCCCTGCGTCGGCGACCAGATGGTCGCGCCGTCGGCTTTCACGTCGGCGACGGCGCACGAGGCGCCGATCGACCCGTGCATGTGATAAGGATGGAGATAGGTCGACCGCACGACCTGCGCGGCCTTCGCGAGCGTGGCGTCGACGTCTTTCGAATCTACGAGATAGGTGTCGCGGCTCGGAAGCGTGCGCATCCGATCGTAAAAGCCCACCTGGGGAGGCAGCTTCGGACCAGGCTTCCATTGCACCTTCAATTGATTGGCCGCCTGCACCGCCTGCCACTGCTTCTCGCACACGACGCCGACGAAGTCCTTCTTGACGACGACCTTGATGAAGCCGGGCATGGCGGAGACCGAGCTCTCGATGTCGCTGACCGCGCTCGCGACCGTGGCGCCGACGGTCGGCGGGCGGACGACACGCCCATGCACCATCCCAGGCACGCGGACGTTGTGCGCGTATTCGAGCCGGCCGGTCACCATCTCGGGCATGTCGAGCCGCTTGATCGGGTTGCCCAGGACGGTCCACTCGCGCGGGGATTTGCGCTTCGCATTCGGATTCAGCGCGATGTTGAATTGCTTGCCGCCGATCAACTCGCCATAGGAGATCGTGCGCTCCTGATGCCGAACCACCCCGTTCCCAGGCGTGAGTCGATCAGCCGGCACGCCCCACTGCTTCGATGCCATCTGCACGAGCGTCTCGCGCGCGGTCGCTGCCGCAAGCGCGAGGTTGGCGTGGTTGAAATTCTGCGGATGCGATTGCGCGCCGGACGTGACTCCCTGATCGGGCGTCGTACCGGTGACGCACTGAATCAGCTTGATGCGATTCATCGGCACGCCGAGCTCTTCGGCGACCAGCTGCGTCTGCGCCGTGTAGAGACCGTGCCCCATCTCGCACTTGCCGGTGAGAGCGGTCACCGTTCCGTCGGCCGCGATCGACAACCACCCGTCCACCTCTTTGGAGGGATTGCCCACGAGACTCGCCACCGCCTGCCCAAAGGCGTCCGAGGGCGTGAGGGCGAAAGACACCACGAGCGAGCCGCCGGCCTTCAACATCGCGCGGCGTGAGACGGTCATGCCGCACCTCCGTTCGCATAGCGTTTCACCGCCGCAATCATGCGTTGATGCGCGAAGCAGCGGCACAGGACATTCGACAGCGCCTGCTGAATCTGGTCGTCCGTCGGCTTCGGCGTGCGATCGACGAGGGCTTTCGCCGTCAGGATGACGCCGCTCAGGCAGAAGCCGCACTGCGCGGCTTGCTCGTCGATGAATGCCTGCTGAATCGGATGCGGCTTCTCGGGAGTGCCCAGCCCGTCGAGCGTGGTGATATCGCCGCCGGCGACGGTCTTGACCGGCGTCATGCACGACCGGATCGCCTGCCCCTTGACGATGACCGTGCAGGCCCCGCATTGTCCGAGCCCGCAGCCGAACTTGGGACCGTTCAGTGCCAGCTCGTCCGCGAGCACATACAGAAGCGGCGTCGCAGGATCGACATCGACGCTGACCGCGCGGTTGTTGACCCGGAGGTTGAAGTTCGCCATGGCCAGAACGGTAACTCCGAATTGCCCGATGGGCAAGGGCCGCCGGCGTGAGCGGTCGTCAGCGGCTTCCGCGGTAAACTGGAGGTGCCACGGATTCAGGAGATTTCATGAACAACATCGCGAAAACCATCGCCGCCATCGCCGCTGTATGCAGTTTCGCGTCGCCGCTGCAGGCAGCCGAAGGGATTCTCATGCTCGAAAAAACTGTTTCGGGCTCCAATACGCGATCGAGCCTGATCCAGATCGAGCGCGACCGCATGCGCGCGGAAGTGACGGGCGCCACGGGCGAAGTGCAGATCGTCGTGTTTGATGGACCTCAGCAGGTGCTGCGCATCATCAGCGTGCCCCGCAAGTCGTACTCGGAGATGACGAAGGCCGACGCCGATCGCATGGGTGCGCAATTGGCGGCGGCAATGGCGGCCATGAAGGAAAAGGTCGCAGGCTTGCCGCCGGAGCAGCGCGCCAAAATGGAGTCCCTGATGTCGCAGCTCGGCGCGGGAGGTCCAGTGGGTGGCCCTGGTGGAAGGCCGGAATATCGCCGCGCAGGGAGCGATAAGGTCGGCAAATGGGCATGCGACAAGTACGAGGGATTCCGGAGCGGCAAGAAAGTATCAGAGGTCTGCACGGTCGAGCCGAAGGCGCTCGGTCTGACGGAGGCGGACTTCGACGTGACCAAACAGGTGGCGTCGTTTTTCGAGAAGATGCTGCCGCAACGCGTCGACCAGCTCGTCGGCATCGCAAGGGTTGAAACGCAGGGGTTCGCCGGCATTCCAATCCGCCGCGCCGCCTACGACGGCGACAAGGTGCTATGGGTCAGCGAAGTGACGGAGGTAAAACGCGAGAACTTCGCCGCCTCAATCTACGAAGTGCCCGCGGGATTTCAGAAACAGACGATGGGACGAGGAGCTGGCGGCCCCCAGGCCGGCGCTCCCTAGTGCTTGCGCACCAGCTTTCGCACGTTCGTCCCGTTGACCTCGCCGATATAGATCGCGTCGTTCGCGTCGACGGTCACCGCCGTGGCGTTCTTCAGGCCGTCGACGCGCTCGAGAATCCTGCCGTCCTTCGTGCTCGCGATGAAGAGGCAATTGGCTTCGGTGCCATCAACAACGTACAGCTTGTCGCCTTTCACGAACACGCCCCAGGGCGTGCCCAGGTTGTTCCACTGTGTGATGAACTTGCCTTTCTGATCGAACACCTGCACCCGCTTGTTGCGGCGGTCGCCGACGTAGAGACGCCCGTCTGAATCGATCGCGATGCTGTGCGGCTCGTCGAACTTTCCGGGCTCGGTGCCTTTGCCGCCCCACCAGGTGACGAACTTGCCGTCCTTCGAGTAATGGACGACGCGCGTGTTGGTGCTCTCGCCGTCGGCGATGAAGATGTCGCCGTTCTTCGCGATGACGAGATCGGCGACGCCGTTGAAGGCGTCGTGCGACTCGTTCTCGCCGACGACCCCTTTCTTGCCCAGCGTCATCAGCAGCTTGCCCTCGGGGGAAAACTTGAATACCTGGTGATCGCCGCGATCGGTGACCCACACGTTGCCGTCGCGATCGGTCCTCAGGAAATGCGTGGTCTTGAACATCCCCTGTCCCCAGGCGCGCAGGAACTTGCCGTTCTTGTCGAACGCCATGATCGGCATCGACTCGTTGCGATGGAAGACGTAGATGTTGCCGTTTTTCGGGTCGATGTCGACGCCAGTGGCGCCGCTCCAGGCTTTCACCCCATCCGGGAATGTGGCCCAGTTCTCGACGACCTGATAGTGGCTCTCGCTGCTTTGCGCGCGCGCCACACCGGCGAAGGCCCCTAACAGCACAGCGAGCACGGTTACGATGCGTTTCATAACACTCCTTCTTCCAGGGTCTGTAAGTGAGGCATCTTAGCGCAACTTCACGGAACTCGAGCCGGCGAAAACGTCAAGGGCGTGGGGAGAACGGCCTCGCGCGCCGAGTCGCCGACCTAAAGGTCGGCACTACGCGTTGGGCGAGCGGAGTCGCGGCCAACCTGCGACGCTGTCACAATGCCAGGGTGGGCGTCGTCCTTACCCCCATCATCACAAAAGACCAGACCACGTTGGCCGAGCTCGCGGGGCGGACGGTCGCGGTCGACGGCAATGGAGAGCTGTATCAGTTTCTCGCCCTCATTCGGCTGCGCGACGGCACGCCGTTGAGGGACTCCAAGGGGCGCATCACCTCCCACCTTTCGGGTCTCTTCTATCGAACCACGCGATTGATGGCCGACCATGCGCTGAAGCTGGTGTTCGTGTTTGACGGCGCGCCGCCGGCGCTGAAAGCGCGGGAGGTGGCGAAGCGGCGCGCGGTCAAGCTGAAGTACGAAGCCGATCACGCCGCAGCTCTGGCGCGAGGCGATCTGGACGAAGCCTATTCGAAGGCGACGATGACGTCGCGCCTGTCGCGGGAGATGATCGCCGAGGCGCGGGAGCTCCTTCGTCTGATGGGCGTGCCGACCGTGCAGGCCCCTTCAGAAGGAGAAGCGCAAGCCGCCCACATGGCGTCAGGTTCGCCGGATATCTGGGCGGCGAGCAAGGATTACGATTCGCTGCTCTTCGGCGCGCCGCGGCTGGTGCGTTTCCTCTCGATATCCGGCAAGGAGTTTCTGCCGAGCAAGGGGACGTTTCGTCCGATCGTGCCCGAGACGATTGTGCTCGAGCGGCTTCTCTCCGGCTGGGGCATCACGCGAGAGGCGCTCGTCGATCTCGCGATGCTCGTCGGGACGGACTTCAACGAGGGCATCAAAGGCATCGGCCCGAAAAAGGCGCTCGCGCTCGTGCAGCGCCACGGACGTATCGAGGATATGCCGGCGGAAATCCAGGACGCGCTCGGAGATCCCGGCACGATTGACGACGTCCGGCGCATCTTCCTGCAGCCAGACGTCAGCGATGAGTTCGACGTGAATCAGCGCGAGCCGGACCTCGATGGCGTCGTCCGGTTTCTGTGTGACGAGCGTGAGTTCGGTCGAGATCGCGTCAGCGCGGCGCTGGAAAGGACATTCCGCGAGCGCTCGTTGTGGTGAACGACTTTTCCATGTCTCACCGCAGAGACACTGGGACGCAGAGTTCATCGAAGGAATTCTTTGCGCCTTTGCGTCGCTGCGGTGAAGACACAGACAACTTACAGTTTCCGGATCTGCACGCTGCGGAACTTGACATCCCCGCCCTGATACTGCAGCGCGATGGGGCCGCTCTTCAGCGTCCCTTCATGCGCATCGACGGTCTTCGTCCCGTTCAGCACCACGACGATATGATCGCCGCGTACAGTGATTTCGTACGTGTTCCACTTGCCTTCGGCGTTGACGATCGCGATCGGCGGCGCGTAGTTCGGGATGCCGCCGGTGCGCCCCGACTGATCCGGGCGATTGTCGAAGACATTCGCCTCATAGCACGTCTTGTCGGTGATCTTGGAGCCGTCGAGGCAGCGCATGTAGACGCCGCTGTTGCTCTTCGGCCCCGCAAAGAACTCGACCTTGATTTCGAAGTCGGTGTAGGTGTCCTTCGACACCAGGTAACCCGAGCCCATGTTCGCCTGGACGACTCCGTCGACGATTTGCCAATTGGCCGTGCCGACCTGATTGAAGCTGTTCAGGTCCTTGCCGTTGAACAGTGTCACCCAGCCGGTGCTGGTCTGCGCGGACAGCGCGAACAGCGCGAGCGCGATGATGGACAGACGTTTCATGCTTACCTCCGTTTGTGAGCGGTTTTGTTTCGGCGAAGTGCCGGCTTCTTCTTCGTGCCGGCGGTTTTCTTCGCTGCCGGCTTCGCGCTTTTCGTCTTCGCGCTTTTCGTCTTCGCGGTTTTCGCCTTCACGGTTTTTGTCTTCGCGGCTTCCTTCTTCGCGGTCGCGGGCGCCGCCACACGCTTCTTCGAGTGCACGGCAAACATCGCACCCTGCGGGTCGATGCCGGTAAATACCCAGTCGCCTCCCGGCACTTCCGACGGCCCATGCGCGATCGTGGCGCCGTTCTCCTTCGCCGATTCCGACGTGCGCCGTGCGTCTGCAACCATGACGTACGGAATCCACAGCGGTCCGCCGGGCGCCAATCCACCGGGGTTGAACATGCCGCCAAGTTGATGGCCGCCGGTGCCGAAGATCTGATACATCCCCTGCGGCCCCATGTCCATCGACTCCATCTTTTCCCAGCCGAACAACTTCGAATAGAAATCGAATGCGGTCTGCCAGTTGGTCGTCAGCAACTCGTGCCACGAAAAGTCGCCAAGCTGCGGATCCTTGTAGCGCGACCGCTGATCTTGCGACGAGACGGCGAACGCAGCGCCCTGTGGATCCTGCAGGTGCGCCATCCGGCCGACCGACGGCACGTTGTACGCCGACACGATCACTTTTCCGCCGAGCTCGACCGCCTGCCGTACCGTTGCGTCGACATCCGGCGTGCCAATGTAACTGAGCCAGCTGGGCGGCGTCGGAACGGCGTTCACGGTCTCCGTGATGAGATAGAGTCCGGCCTTCGGCTCGCGCCTCGCGACGAACAACTTATAGGAAGGGTTCTGGCTCCAGCTTTCCGCTTTCCAGCCGGCGATCTTCGCGTAGAAATCCTCGCCGGCGCGCAAATCGCTGGTGCCTACCTCGTGCCACACAAACAAACCGCGATCGGAGGATGTAGACATGGGCAGAGATTATAATGACCATCTTCGGCGCGATCTGCGTCTAAGGCGACAGGGTTGAAGCTGGGCGCCAACCACGATTGACCGCAATTTGTCCTACATACAATATGAAAACGGACCGAAAACCCATCTTTCTCGTTACTTTTCTGCTATTTGCCACCGTTTCCTGTGGAGGCGGGGGTGCCGCCGGCGGCGAGGGGGGGGCGGGACGCGGGGGCGGAATGCCTGCCATGGCCGTCGACATCGCCACCCTCGAAGCGAAGCCGGTCGAGCAGACCACCGAGTTTGTGGGCACCGTGAAGTCGCGCCGCTCGACTGAGATTCAACCCCAGGTCGAGGGATTCATCACCCGCATCACCGCAAAACCGGGCCAGCGGGTCGCCGCGGGCGCGTTGCTGATGGAGATCGATTCTCGCGTCCAGCAGGGACAGGTTGCGGGCCTCGAGACCATCCGCGCGCAGCGCGAGCTCGACGTCACGTATGCGCGCCAGGAGGCAGAGCGGGCGAGCAAACTGCTCGCGGCGGGCGCGGGGAGTCAAATGGAGGCCGATCGCGCGGTAAACGATCTGAAAGCAGCCGAGGCGCAATTGCGGACAACGCAGGAGCAGATTCGTACCGCGCAGACCGACCTCGCGTACTACCGCGTCACTGCGCCGACCGCAGGGATTGTCGGCGACATTCCCGTTCGCGAAGGCGACCGCGTGACGAAGGCCACGAAGCTGACCTCGATTGATGCGAACGCCGGCCTCGAGGTTTATCTGAACGTGCCCGTTCAGCAGGCGACGAAGCTCAAGGTCGGTCTTCCGGTGCGGATCGTCGATGACACGGGCGCCGTGATTGCCGAAGAAAAAATTTCGTTCATTTCGCCGTCGGTCGACGAGCGGACGCAGACGGTGCTGGTGAAAACCCCCGTGTCGGTGCCCGGGACGTTGCGCACGGATCAATACGTGCGCTCGCATGTGGTCTGGACGACCGAGCCCGGTCTGACCGTTCCAGTGACGGCGGTGACGCGCATCAACGGCCAGTGGTTCGCATTCGTCGCAGAGCCGGGCGAAGGCGGCAAGGGGCTCATCGCGCATCAGCGCACGGTCGCGCTTGGTCCAGTGATCGGCAACAACTACACGGTCGTGAGCGGGCTGAAGGCAGGCGAGAAATTGATCGTCGGCGGCATACAGAAAATCCGTGACGGCGCACCCGTCGCGGCCGCGGCTCCCGCCACTCCGGCGCGCCAGGGCGGAGGTGCGTAGTGGTCACCGACGTCTTTATTAAGCGGCCCGTCCTCGCGACGGTCTGCTCCGTCCTCATTACGCTCGCGGGGGCCATCTCGATCCCCACTCTGCCGATTGGCCGCTATCCCGAGCTTGCGCCGCCGACGGTCAGCGTCGGCGCCTTCTACACCGGCGCAAACGCGCAGGCCGTGGAAAGCGCCGTCACGACGCCGCTCGAATCGGTCATCAACGGCGTCGAGGGCATGCTCTACATGACCTCGGCGTCGACCAACAACGGCTTCTCGTCGATCACGGTCACCTTCGAAGTGGGCCGCGATCCCGACCTTGCGGCGGTCGACGTACAGAATCGCGTGAACTCGGCCCTCGGCCGCATGCCGCTCGAAGTACGCACCAACGGCATCACGGTGTCGAAGGGTTCAGCGGGCTTCCTCGCCGGCATCGGGTTCTACTCCGACAACAACCGGTACAGCTCGCTCTTCATCAGCAACTATCTCGACCGCTACGTGCGGGACGCGCTGAAGCGCGTGCCCGGCGTCGCCAACGTGATCATCTTCGGCGAGCGCCGCTTCGCCATGCGGCTGTGGCTCGATCCGAACCGTCTCGCCGGACGCGGGCTGACCGCGAGCGACGTCACCAACGCGCTGCGCGAACAGAACGTCCAGGTCGCGGCGGGGTCTGTCGGCGCACAGCCTTCATCCGAAGATCAGATGTTCCAGCTCAGCGTGCGCGCGGCGGGCCGGCTGACCGAGGTGAACGAGTTCGAAGACATCGTCGTCAAGGCGGGACAGGATGGTGCGCTCGTGCGGGTGCGCGACATCGGCCGCGTCGAGCTCGGCGCCGAGGACTACTCCTCGCGGCTGCGGTTTGCCGGCGTCGAGGCCTCGGGCATCGGCATCATGCTGCTGCCGACGGCGAACGCGCTCGAAGTGTTCCGAGGCGTCAACGCCGAGATGGAGCGCATGGACGACCAGTTTCCCCCGGGATTGAAGTGGCAGCTGGCCTTCGACAACGTCGTCGTCGTGCGCGAGTCGATTATCGAAGTGCTGAAGACGCTCGCCGAAGCGATTGCCCTCGTCATCCTGGTGATGTTCCTTTTCCTCCAGAACTGGCGCAGCACGCTGATCCCCGCCATCACCATCCCGGTGTCGCTCATCGGCACGTTCGCGTTCGTGAAGCTGCTCGGCTACTCGATCAACACGCTGACGCTCTTCGGCATCGTTCTCGCCACAGGCATCGTGGTCGACGATGCGATCGTCGTGATTGAGAACATCGAGCGCCACATGCGCGAGTCCGGCAAGAACGCGCACGAGGCGGCGGTCGATGCGATGCGCGAGGTGTTCTCCGCCGTCGTCGTCATCGGCATCGTCCTGGTCGCGGTGTTTTTGCCGGTCGCATTTTTCCCTGGCACCACCGGGCGCATGTATCAGCAGTTCGCGATGACGATCACCTTCGCGGTGATTCTGTCCGTGTTCAACGCCGTCACATTCACACCGGCACTGTCGGCGCTGCTGCTCGACAAAACGACCCATACGCATGGCCGCTTCTTCACGGGCGTCAACCGCGTCATCGACGGCGGCACGAATGTGTACGTACGGGCAGTGAGCGGCGCTCTCCGGTGGAAGTGGGCGATGGCGCTCGTGTTCGTCCTCTCGCTTGGTGCGACGTGGTGGGTGTATCGGGCGGTGCCCGGCGCGTTCGTGCCGGCGGAGGACGAAGGGTACTTCATCACCATCGTACAGGCCCCGTCCGGCGCGTCGATCGAATACACCACGAACATCATGAAGGACGTCGAGCAGATCTACTTCAAGCAGCCCGAAATCGCGGGCGTGTTCTCGGTCGCCGGCTTCAGCTTCAGCGGCGCAGCGTCGAACAACGGCTTGATGTTCGCGCGGCTGAAGGGCTTCGAAGAACGTGAGGGCGCGGAGCACTCGCTCGATGCCGTGCTGAATCGGCTGCGCGGCCAGGTGTTCGGCATCCCGGGCGCAATGGTGATTCCCGTCGCACCGCCGTCGATTCAGGGCGTGTCGTCGTTCGGCGGCTTCCAGATGGAAATCCTGGATATGGCCGGCGGCGATATCACCGAGCTGGCGGGCGTGACACAGCAGGTGGCCGGCGCCGGAAATCAGTCAGGCCGCGTCGCCGGACTGTTCTCGGCATTTACCGCGAACGACCCGCAGCTCGTCGTCACGATCGATCGCGACAAGGCGCGCTCGCTCGGACTTCCGATCCGCGAGGTGACGGATGCGCTGGCGGTGTTGCTCGGCTCGCAGTATGTGAACGACTTCGACTTCAACAACCGCGCGTATCGCGTGTACGTGCAGGGCGACCAGCAGTTCCGCGCGCAGCCGGCAGACCTCAGCCAGTACTACGCGCGCGCGTCCAATGGCGATATGGTGCCGCTCTCTGCGGTCGTGCGCACGTCAGAGACGACGGCGCCGGCGGTCATCAATCACTTCAATCTTTTCCGCTCGACGGAAATTACCGGTGCCGCCCTGCCTGGCGTGAGCTCGGGTCAGGCGCTGCAGCAGATGGAGCAGATCGCCCGGGAGACGCTGCCGCAGGGCTACGACTTCGCGTGGGCGGGGCTGTCGCTCGAGGAAGTGAAGTCTGGCAACCAGGCGGCCTATTTGTTCGGCCTCTCGATCGTGCTCGTCTATCTGGTGCTCGCCGCGCAGTACGAAAGCTGGATTCTGCCGTTCATCATCCTGCTCGGCGTGCCGCTCGCCGTATTTGGGGCGCTGAGCGCGCAGCTGATTCGAGGATTCTCGAACGACGTGTTCTGTCAGGTCGGTCTCGTCATGCTCATCGGGCTGGCCGCCAAGAACTCGATCCTGATCGTCGAGTTCGCCGAGCAGCTGCGCGGACAGGGCCGGTCGATCGTCGACGCCGCGATTGAAGCCGCGCGCATCAGGCTGCGGCCGATTCTCATGACGTCCTTTGCGTTCATCCTCGGCGTGCTTCCTCTGGCGTATGCGACAGGCGCGGGCGCCGGAGCACGCAACTCGGTGGGCACGGCGGTCGCCGGCGGCATGCTCGCCTCGACGTTCCTGTCCATCCTTTTCATTCCGGTGCTCTACGTGATTATTCGAACCATTGCGCCAGGCAAGGTGAGACATGGTGCAACGGGTGCGACGAGTGCAACTGGTGCAACAGGTGCGGCTCATGCTTAAGGCTTCGTTTGTCGCCGTCGTCGTCACGCTGTGCTCTGTCACGCTGAATGCGCAGACCGCTCCTCCCGCTTCTCCGATGGAGGCCGTCACCCTCGAACAGGCGGTCGAGCGCGCGATCAAGAACAACCCGACTGTCGCGCAGGCCGCGCAGGACATCCTGCGCGCCGAAGGGCTGCTGCAGCAGGCCCGGGCGGCGACGATGCCGTTCATCACCGCGGGATTGAGCACGCTGGTAAACAGCAGCGAGCGGCGATTCGACGATGTGGTGACCAGTCCGCAAACGCAAGCGACGCTGTCGGCGCAATTCGGCATGCCGGTGCTCGCCCCGTCGAGATGGGCCGCCAAGGTTCAGGCGCAGGATCAGATCGAGATCGCGAATCTTTCCACCGCGGATACGCGTATCGGGATCGCCGTGTCGACGGCGGAGGCGTACCTCGCTGTCATCGCGCTGAAACGCGAGGTCGAAGTGACACAGCGAGCGCTCGACACGTCGCTCGCGCACCTCGACTACGCGCGGCGCCGTCTCGAGGCCGGAGCCGGCACGCGCGTCAACGAGCTGCGCGCCGGCCAGGAAGTGTCCACCAACGAGGCGAGGCTCGAGACCGCGCAGTTGGGCGTTCGTCGCGCGCAGGAAGCACTCGGCGTGCTCATCGTCTCCGATGGTCCGGCGGACACCGCCGGCGACCCCGTGTTCGTCATCCCGCCCATCGCCGACGAAGCCGGGTGGATGGGGTTGCGTCCTGATATTCGGCTCTTCACCGCAGAAGAACGCGCGGCCGATCGTGTGTGGAAGGACAGCTCGAAGGACTGGTTTCCCACCGCCATCGCGACGTTCGATCCACAGGCGATTGTCCCCGCGAGTATCTTCACCTCGCCGCGAAGCTGGCGTTTTGTGGTGACTTTTTCACAGCCTATCTGGGACAGCGGACAGCGGAGCGGGCAAAAGCGCGTGCGCGAAGCCACCTATAACGTCTCGCGGCTGGCGCTGACCGAACGGCAGATTCAGGCGCGATCGGAAGTGCGATTGGCGCAGGAAACCGTGCGCCGCTCGGAGCGCGCACTCGCCGGCCTGCGTTCGGCCGCGGATCAGGCCAACGAAGTGCTGAAGATCACGACGTTCGCCTTCGAAGCAGGCGCGACGACAAACCTCGAAGTGATCGACGCGCAGCGTCAGGCGCGCGATGCGGATACAGCGGCAGTCGTTGGGGAGCACGTAGTGCGCAGGTCCCAGCTCGATCTGCTGACAGCGCTCGGGCGGTTCCCGCAGTAGGTTTCCGTGTCTCACCGCAGGGACCGCTGAGGCGCAGAATGTACTTCTCCGAAAGAGAATTCCTTGCGTCCCGGCGTCTCCGCAGTGAAGGCAGTGAAATCTATCCCGGTGCCGCTCCCTGGGTATTCGTGTACACCGCGTAGAGCGACTGCCCAGCAGCCATGAAAAGCCTGTTCCGTTTCCGGCCGCCGAACGCCACGTTCGCGCACACTTCAGGCAAACGGATGCGGCCGATGAGCTTCCCTGCGGGATTCCAGACCGTCACGCCGCTGTAGCCGAGGTTTGCGCCGGCATTGCTGCTCGCCCACAGATTTCCGAACACATCTGCGCGGATGCCGTCGGTGCCGCAGCGTATGCCCTCCACCATGAAATCGGCGAACTGCTGCGGCTTGCCCACCTGATGGGCGGGGCCGACCACGTCGAGCGCCGAGACGAGACCCCTGTTGACGACGTACAACCGCTTGTAGTCCGGCGAGAAGGTAATGCCGTTCGGAATTCCGCCGAGCGCTTCTTCGCTGATGACCATGTCGATGCGCCCGCTCGGATCGGCACGATAGACGTTGCAGCTCAGCTCGCGCTTCAGCACGCCCGAGCCGGCGGGCTGTCCGACTTTCGCGTTCAGGCGTCCATCCTTGTTGCTGGGACCGCCCGCCGCATCGGGCATGCCCTCGTAAACCGATCCGCCATAAGGCGGGTCGGTGAACCAGTAGCTGCCGTCCGGATGGCACGCGATGTCGTTCGGCGAATTGAGGCGCTTGCCCTGAAACGAATCGGCGATGACGGTGATTGATCCGTCGTGCTCGTACCGCACGACACGGCGTCCCGAATGCTCGCACGACAGCTGGCGCCCCTGATGATCGAATGTGTTCCCGTTGCTGTTGCCCGACGGCTGGCGGAACACGGTGACCCGCCCGTCGTCTTCGATCCAGCGCATCTGCCGGTTGTTGGGGATGTCGCTCCAGATCAGGTACTGCCCCTGCCCATTCCACGCCGGTCCCTCGCACCACATGCCGCCGGTCCACAGCCGCTGGATTGGCGTGTTGCCCACGCGGATGGCGTTGAAAGATGGATCGTGCGTGATGATGTCGGGATCCGGGTACGTGACCGGGCCCGCAAAATCTCGCGGCGGATTCGAGATGACGCTTGGCGGCTCTGGCTTCGCGGCGCCCTGAGCGCCGGCGCTTCGAGATGTCAAGGCAGCCACACCAGCGGCGCTGCCGATTCTGATTAAAGCCTCACGGCGCGAAAGCATCCTTCCCTCCCTCATCCTTGTACTTCTTCTGTATCGCAAGAATATCTTCCAGGCACTCGAAGAATACCTCGACGACGCGCGGATCGAAGTGCTTTCCCTTGCCGTCGCGCAGGATCTCCAGCGCTTCTTCGTTCGGGAACGCGGGCTTGTACGGCCGCTCGCTCGTCACCGCGTCGAACACGTCGGCGACGGCGCAGATGCGCCCCCACAGTGGGATGTCGCTGCCGGCGAGACCCGCGGGATAGCCGCGCCCGTCCCAACGCTCGTGATGATGCAGGGCAATCACGCGGCCGGCCTGCAGGATCTGCGACGAGGAGTTCTCGAGAATCCGGCTGCCGATCGCCGAATGCTGCCGCATCAGATGCCACTCGTGCGGCTCGAGCTCTGCCGGCTTCCGCAAAATCGCCTCGGGCACGGCGATCTTGCCCACATCGTGCATGCGGCTTGCGTGGAGGATGAGCTCGACCTCGGACGGCGGCAATTTCAGACCGCGAGCGAGGACGGCGCTGTATTCGCTCATCCGCTGGATGTGCCGGCCCGTCACCTTGTCTTTGTACTCGGCCAGGATGGCCAGCCGCTCGACCGTTTCCAGCTGCGCCTGATAGGCCATCCGCTGCGCTTCGGCCATGTGCTCGAGCGCCTTTCGCAGGCTCGCGGTGCGCTCTTCGCACATCGTCTCGAGGTGCGCCTGATAGCGCTTCAGCTCGTCCTGCGCCGCCTTCATCTTCAGCAGCGACGTGGTGCGGACGCGCAGCTCCGTTTCGTCCACAGGCTTCGCGATGAAGTCGTTGGCCCCTGCTTCGACCGCATGCAGCCGATGCTCGCGCGTCGCGAGCGTCGTCACCATGATGACGGGAATGTCGCGGCCGGCGGGATCCTGGCGAATGCGGCGGCAGACGTCGAACCCGTCGAGTCCCGGCATGACGACGTCGAGCAGGACGAGATCGACGCCGAGGTGAAGCTTGGCGAGGCCTTCGATGCCGTCGCGTGCGGGCTCGACGTCGTGGCCGAGTCCTTCGACGAGCATCTGTGTGATCCGTCGAATCCCCTCGTCGTCGTCGATGACGAGCACGCGCTTGCGCGCGACGCCCATCGAGTACGGCGCCTGCGACGGCGGCAGCGGTGCGCGGCTGGACGCCGCATCGCCCCAGCCGACGAGCGCCTTGCGGATGGCCTCGATGCCCGACTCGAGCTCGGCCACAATTGGCGCCACATGCTCGAACGAGCCATCGCGCGATGTCCTGACGAGCTCGGCACACGCGCGTGCCGTCGACTCGGCGCCGACGATCGCGACACTGCCCTGCAGCGAGTGCGCGGCGCGATAGAGTCCTTCGCGATCGCCGCTGGAGGCGGCCTTTCGGACGGCTTCCATCTGTCCGGAGCTCTCGCTCATGAGCGAGTCGATCAGCTGCGCGACCAGCGTCCTCGACCCTCGCGCTTCGAGCCCGCGCAAGTGACGGATGACTTCGGCGGCTGCATCGGAGTGCGGGCTGTCAGGCATTGTGAAGGCGGTCCAGGGTGTCCCTGCAGAAGCCGACGAGCTGCTCTGCGGTCAGATCCGACGCGAACTCCTCGGTGAGCTGAAGTGTATGGCGCTCCCAGTCGCGCACCACATTCTCATACTCCTGACGCGCGCGTGCAACATCGCCGCGCTCGCGATACAGATTGCCGAGCCAGAAGTGCCCGAGCGCGAGCGAATCGTCCAGGTAGAGCGCGCGGCGCAACGACTGCAGCGCGTCGTCGGGGCGGCGGCGGCGCTCCGCAATCATGCCGAGCAGCAGGTGCGCGCGTGGCTCGAGATCGCTGACCTTCAATACCGCCTCGGCCTGCCGCATCGCCTCATCGAACCGCCCGCGATGCGCGTAAAGGCCGCCGAGAAGCAGCAGCGCGGGCGCGAACGTGGGACATGACGCCACCAGCGTAGTCAGCGCCGATTCGGCTGCGTCCCAGTCTCCGGCGCGAAACGCTGCGAGGCACGAGTCGTATTGCGCTGACGGGTCGGGCTCGGCGGCCAACGCTTTCCGGCGGTGCGGCGGTTTCCGGCTCACGTTGGAAGAGTCGGATTCCTTCGTGACCGGCGTGGTCTTTCGGTAACAAAAGGTCCGATCGTGCTCGACGAGCGAGAAGATGTCCGACATCTGCCACAACGACTCGGCGTGCCCCATCAGCAGATAGCCGCCGGGCGTAAGCGTGTCGCGAAGTCCTTCAATCAGCTTGCGAGTCACTTCGTCGCGAAAATAGATCGCCACGTTCTTGCAGAACACGACGTCCTGTGGGCCCGTCGACGGCATCGGCGTCCGTGTGAGGTTGCCAAACTCGAAGGTGACGCGCGACTTGATGGCGTCCTTGAGGGCGAATGTCTTGCCGTCGCGCACGAAGTACTCGTCGAGCAGCGGGCCTTGAACATGACGTACGGCGCGTTCCGTATAGACCCCGCGGCGGGCCTTGTCGAGCGCTTCGGTATTGAGATCGGTCCCGATAATCTCGATGAAGCCGTCGGGATGCGACCGGTATATGCCCATCTTATCGAGCATGATCGCGATGGAATACGCTTCTTCGCCGGTCGAGCAGCCGGCGCTCCAGACACGGATCTTTTTCGAGCTGCGACCG